>Ga0316209_1000556_pt1 | contig 62014 bp, 39 predicted proteins | sample 6monopyrite_MG_FD_204945 | JGI IMG/M metagenome (GOLD analysis project Ga0316209, IMG submission 204945) | Microbial mat bacterial communities from mineral coupon in-situ incubated in ocean water Damariscotta River, Maine, United States -... | ecosystem: Environmental > Aquatic > Marine >... | reverse complement strand
GAGGCTCTCACACCACTCAGCGTACGGTTCTCGTACTGAGCGGTTCATTAAGTAATGGAGATACTTTGGCATAGTGATCACTCAGAGATTGATAGCCTCGTTTCCTCAATCGTTCCAAGGTGATGGTCGTCCGTAGAATTGGACTTTGAGTTCCTGCCCAGCCTCCCATTCGTGTACGACTCCATGCATAGGCCTGACCGCTAGGGATGCCCAACCGAATGAGGTTCTTCCTCTTCCGATCCAGCTTCTTCTCCCGAATACCCGGGACCAGATGCAATACCTGAGTCTGTTGCGCAACCAGCTATCAATGTCCTTGAGCTTCTGATGAATACTTGCCAAAGTAACATGGTCAGCCTACGGATTTTAGCTTAGCGTTCTGCTCACCCCTCGATATCCTCACTAAAAAAAGGCTCGTGACTAAAAAAAAGGCTCGTGAAATACGAGCCTTTTACATGTCTACAAATAGCCTCTACCTCAAAAACAACAGCTCCCGATACTTCACCAACGGCCAGTCTTCGTCATCCACGAGTAGCTCCAGTTTGTCCACCGAATAGCGTATCTCATCGAAGTATTTTTCCTTCACATTGTCGCAATACTCAATCGCTTTGTCTCTGATGTCCTCGGTTTTGTTTATTCGCTTTCGCTCCTCGATCATCTCGGTTGTGAGCTTTTTGATCTTACTGATATGCCCGGACACCACTTCTATGGTCTGCTTTACCTCAGATGCATCAATATCCAAACTGGCTAATCCTGTTGCATTTTGAATCAACTTGTTCTGGTAATTGATGGCGGTGGGGATGATGTGGTTCTCCACCAAATCGCCCATCATACGCGACTCCACCTGCACTTTCATAATGTAATTTTCCAGCTTAATTTCATGTCGAGCAGCCACTTCCATTTCGTTAAAAATTTTGTGCCTTTTGAACAATTTCATGGCCTTTTCATTCGTGGTAAAGTCCAGTGCTCTTGGCGTGCTTTTTTCATTCGAAAGTCCTCGCTTCTCCGCTTCTTTCACCCACTCATCAGAATACCCATCTCCCTCAAATCGAATGGACTTTGATTCTATAATGAACTTCCGCAAAACTTCCAGGATGGCTATTCGCTTTTCCTTTCCTCCATCCATAAGCTTGGTCACCTTCTGATGAAAAACGGTCAACTGATCCGCAACAATCAAATTGAGGATCATCATTGGGTTGGACACATTGGCGTCAGAACCCACCGCTCTGAATTCGAATTTATTTCCTGTAAAGGCAAAGGGAGACGTACGGTTTCTGTCCGTATTATCAAGGATGATTTCAGGAATCTGATCAATCCCAAGCTTCATATAGAGGTTCTCGCCTTTCTCCAGCTCAATATCTCCTGTACTTTCCAATTGATCCAACACCTTCGTCAGCGTTGATCCAATAAACGCCGAGATGATGGCTGGAGGAGCTTCATTCGCTCCTAACCGAAAATCATTTCCTGCGGATGCGATGCTGCCCCTCAACAAATCCGCATACTCATGAACGGCCTTGAGCGTGTTAACGAAAAAAGTAAGAAACATCAGGTTGTCCCGCGCGCTGTTCGATGGTTGAAAAAGATTCACGCCCGTGTCTGTCACCAGCGACCAGTTGTTGTGTTTGCCATTACCATTGAGTTGTGCAAATGGCTTCTCATGAAAGAGGACTTTCAGGTCGTGCTTATTGGCCACCTTTTCCATCACATCCATGAGCAATTGATTTTGATCGGCGGCTTGATTTGCTTCACAATACATAGGTGCGGCTTCATATTGCCCAGGGGCCACTTCATTATGTCGGGTCATGAGGGGGATTCCCACTTTGTAAGATTCAATCTCAAAATCCTTCATATAGTCATAAATCCTTGTCGGGATAGAACCGAAATAATGATCGTCTAACTGCTGTCCTCTGGCGGGGTTGTGTCCAAAAACAGTACGTCCGCACATGACCAAATCTGGTCGGGCCGAATACAAGGCCTTGTCCACGAGGAAATACTCCTGCTCCCAGCCCAATGACGCATCCACTTTACTAATATTTCTATCAAACAGCTTGCATACTTTCACGGCTGCTTTATCAACAATCTCAAGAGATTTCAGCAAGGGCGCTTTGTAATCCAATGCCTCGCCAGTGTACGCCACGAATATGGTGGGAATGCAGAGCGTATTTCCATAAATAAATATTGCTGATGAAGGATCCCAAGCTGTGTAGCCCCTCGCTTCAAATGTACTTCGGATTCCCCCGTTCGGGAATGATGACGCATCCGGTTCCTGCTGCACGAGTGCTGAGCCTCGGAAGTTTTCCATCCCTTTGCTTGGATCGTAGAAAGAATCGTGTTTTTCGGCTGTTGCACCTGTCAGTGGTTGAAACCAATGGGTGTAGTGTGTGACGCCTCGCTCCAGCGACCAATTTTTGAGTGCGGAAGCTACTGCGTCGGCGGTCTCCATATCAATTTTCTTCCGATTATTGATCGTCTCCACCACTCGGTTGAAAACCCGAGGCGATAAAGTGGCCCGCATCTCTTCCTTGCCAAAGACCAATTCACCATAATAGTCGGAAATTCGTTTTGAAGGCACCTCTACATCCACCTTTTGCCTTGATTGAACTAAATTGAGAGCATTAATTCGGAGATGTGCCATAATTGCTGATTCTTTGATTTATTTGAAACGTAAAATTACACGATTTACGTTAATTTAAATTTTAATGATACGATTTTCATCCATATTTGATTGAATATACGATAAAATAGAAATGACGAACCAATATTAAACCCAAAATGAATACCTACTACGAAAAAGGAGTTTCTTCTGGCATCCACCATTTGAATGAAGAAGAATCCAAGCACTGCGCACAAGTGCTCCGGCAACAAGTGAAAGATAAAATCGAAATAGTGGACGGATTGGGTACTCGGTATAAGGCAAGCTTGACCAAAGTATACAAGAAAAAATGTGAGTTCGAAATAATTTCCAGACATACTTCCAAGCCTAAACCGTTTTACGTTCATTTAGCCATCGCTCCGACCAAAAGTATGGACCGAGTGGAATGGATGGTGGAAAAATTATGCGAAATTGGTGTGGACAAAATCACGTTTTTGGCAACTAAACATTCCGAAAGAAGAAAATTGAAAATTGATCGCCTGGAAAAAAAAATCATTGGCGCACTCAAGCAATCCAAGAATTCATTCAAAACCCAAATCAACGAATTACAACCTTTTAGTAATTTCATAAAGGAAGTCAAAATTGAAAATCGATTCATTGCGCATGTGAATCCTGATCATCGGTATTTAGGGGAACTAACCAAACCCGAAACGGACACACTCATTCTTGTCGGCCCTGAGGGCGATTTCACCGATGAAGAACTCGATGCAGCAAAAGGCGAAAATTTCATCCTGGTGAGTTTGGGTCAGAGTACGCTACGAACAGAAACGGCAGGCCTTCTGGCCTGCCATTTAGTTAATGTGATTAATCGGTACTAAGGTCATCGACCAACTGTCATCCGTAAGCCGGACTTTTCAATTATCTATAAAAGTATTTCATCTCACTAGCCTTTGCAAATTGCAGCAAGCTTATTGAATGATGGTATTTGTTAGGCTCATCATCAATCTAGTGATTCTAAGAATTTAAGTGCTTCAACAATATTTGGATCTCTGGAGATGTCTTCAAAATTGGCTTGCTTAAGAATCGTTATGTCAGGCTTAATAGGTGTTTCGTAATGTGCTTTTCGATCCGCCAAATATCCGCTTGTAAGGGTGAGTTTCACATCAAAAGGAAGTTGAGTAAGATTATTTCCAGTCAACATTCCTGCTGTGGGTTCGCCGATTACTTTTACTTGATCTCTTCCTTTGAAAGCCACAGCTACTAGTTCTCCGCTACTCGCTGTAAGGATACCGGTGATAAGAGCCACTGGTACCTTAGTGTCCGCTTTTGCTTGTGGAACAACAGCAGCCATTGCTCTTCGATCATCGAAAACCTTCCCTCTATCTAATTTTACTAAATCATCAACTACACCGTCTTGATCTAACGAAAGGTAGGCAGTATTATCTCCAAGGAAGTGATAGAGTGCCGCGAGCATTGGAAATACATTTCCACCTACATTGAATCTCAGATCAATGATCCACCCCTGCAGCGACCTTGCATTAACTACTTCCATGATTTGATCATACATGCGCTGTGCTTCCATATTGATTGAGTCTTGAGGAATATCTATCATAAGCATACCTGGCATGAGAATATAGCCATGTTTATTGTTCAGTATTTTTACTTCAAATCCTGGTTGGGTTTCATACTTGACTAAGAAGCTATGGCTAAATTCTTCCTGTTTGTACTGTCTTCCCCTGCTCCATTTATACCAGCCATGTTCTGAAAAGATATTCAAGTGTGATCCGTTAATCGTGTCAAAAACGGCCGTGCACAGTACAAGTGATTCTCCAAAACTCTTCGCTTTCAATGCTTTTTCGCTGATTGGAATAACAGACTCCCAATTGGTGGTTTCTGAATACAAATAGTTCGTTTTTAGTTGATAGATAAGACTATCATAAAATACAGCAATACTATCTCTGGTAGATAGCTGTTGGGCAATCGACTGCAAGTTGCTTAACAGGAGCAGGATGAGGATGATTTTTTTCATTTTGTTTTTTCCGTAAAACACGATATTCTAATATCGAAAATCATTATTTCCGTACCCTTAGAAGTCCCAGATTTCAATTTTGGGACTTATTATTACATGGATTTCATGTAGATTGAAGGGGTCTGACCTGTCTGCTCTTTGAAGATTTTGTAGAACGATGATTTAGAATTGAAACCGGCTTCAAGAGCCAGTGATTCCAATTTGTATTTATCAGAGAGTTCAGTTTTCATCAATCGGATGGCTTCCTCCGTTCGGTATTTATTTAGGTATTGTGAAAAGTTAACCCCAAATTGACCATTGAGGTATTTGGTTAGCTCATTCATTGAGATATTTAGCTGTGAAGCAAGCTCAAGTGAAGTAAGCTCAAGTGAAGTAAGCTTTGGATTTTTGAACACTTTATCTTCTTCCATGGCTTTTTTGAGCACTTTATATATTTCAGTGTTTTCTGATGGTGAAGAATGGATTTTAACCAGTGGTTTGAAAAACAACAATCTGGGTTTGGAATAACCTATAAATCCAATCCAGTAAACAAATAGTGAATTGATGATAAGAGAAGGGTAATAAAAAATACGGTCGTGTTGGCCAAGTGTCAACAAGCTGACAAAAATTAGGATGAGATGAGTGATAGTTAGTCCGATGAATACTCTGGGAAGGGTCTTGAGCCAATCCCAGTTTTTCTTTGTTCCAAATGAAATTGTGGTTTGTGAAAGTTGAAATCGAGTTTTTCTGAGTATTGCAAAGCTCAGGATCAGATTAAAGAAAAGAAAAACCATCTCATTAATTGTAAAAAATCCTAGATCATATGCTTCTTTGATGGTGAAAGGGTTCTTTCCACTCATGATCATATAAAGCCAATAGCATCTTAAGATACCGTACAAAATAGCGGGGATCATCAATACCCATATTTTTTTACTCATGGATTCAGACTTGAGAGAGTAGGCTATATACCCAAAAAGGGAAGGTGCAATGAAATATTTGTAGGGAATAGGGTTCATACCCATGTTAAAAGATCCCATCTGTAGGTTCGTAAAGATGGCCGCATATCCCAAGTTGTAAATAGAGATACACAAGAGAAAGAGAATGAAAAACCGAGTGGCAAATTTGTTTTCCGTCTTTCGAAAGGAGAGGTATAAGCATAAAGATAATGCCTGTACTCCTCCAAATAGAATAATAATGTCAAATGTGCTAAAATTCACAACCAAATATGCAAATAATAGTAAAGAACTAGGTGCCTTAGTTTTTGAGCACCCAGAGTTGAGCCTAAAGACCAACTATCTGGACATACCTGATCAGCGTCTTTTACTTTGCGTTTCCTTATCACGAATTCCGTTGGATCCACCAAAACGTTCTATTAAAATGGAATGAATTTCAATCGCTTCCTTCTCAAAAATCATTGAGCGAAACGTTCCAGAAGCTCTTTATCTTCTGTAAGACTTGTTCTGGTGTGTTGTCCATTAAGCCTTAATTTCGGATTTCACTTCTTCCCTGCTCATACGAAAAAATACGGAATTGAAGGATAATATATTGGCTATCTATGATTCAAGCTAACTACTCATTTATCTCTTCAGCACCTTTCGGTAAACAACACCAGCGGGTGTCTCGATCATTAGTTGGTAAATACCTGCATTCAATGAGGTCAAATCAATCGGCTCTTCTTTCGTACCGGCAAATCCACCTTCAAAAACGATTCGGCCACTCATATCTATCAGCCGTACTTTTCCTGTCACTATAGCATCCGCTTTGATCGTAAGAATATCAGAAGTTGGATTCGGGAAAATGTCGTAAGTGATCTTCCCGTTTACAGCCGTAACTACCCTTGTCCAGGAGTAATCCGAAGCACCATCAAAATCTACCTGATTCAATCGATAATAATTAATACCAACAACAGGATCTCCATGGGTGTAGGTATAGCTATTGATTCCTTGATCATTGTTGTACGCTTCGAGTTGATCAACTACATCAAAATTAGTACCATCGATGCTATGCTCAATATCGAAATGGCTCACATCCACCTCGTTAGTTGTCTGCCAATCCAGAATTACGTTCCCTGATGTATAGGTTGCGGTGAAAGACAGCCAATCCAAAGGCAATGGAGCATCCCCGGGATCTGAATAATTGGGAGTTCCGTTCCCATCGTTATCTGGTTCGCCGCTGATACTTCCATAGAAAGATCCGCCTAAATCTGGGTCAAAGAAATCTACAATTCCATCGCTATCTGAATCTCTGAAATACGTACCATTGTCAGGATCAAGAAAGTTTGGTGTTCCATCTCCATCCGCATCATCCAGATAATCCAGTCTTCCATTGTTTGGCCCTGTGTCTGTTGTTGGGTAGTGGCCAGGGTTACCGTTGGCTCCTTCATAAATGAGCCTTCTCGCCTCATAGTCATCCGTCTCCACATCGTCTTCGTCATCATCAAAACCCTCATCCCAGTCTCTGATTCCATCTCCATCTGATTCAATATCCAGATAATTTGGCAAACCAGATCCATCAGTATTAGGGAGCGCATGAGCCGTTCCACCATTATCTGAATCGACACTATTCCCTATTCCATCTCCGTCTGTGTCCCCAAAAGAATCCAAGATACCATCACCGTTGAAATCACTTCCACCGGCCTCCACGACATCCGGGATTCCGTCATTGTCCGAATCATAATCGAACATATCTACCACACCGTCACCATCCGTATCCGGATTGGTCAGATTCGTTCCAGCCGATGCTCCACTGGTATCGTATGTGTCAAACCAACCGTCATTATCTCCGTCTGTACTTGCTGGAGGAAATTGGCCCTGATCGTTGGCTGTAGCCGGCAATGTGCCTCCGTTTGCTTCTACTGCGTCAGGAATTCCATCATTGTCATTGTCCAAATCGAAGAAGTTAGGGAAAGCATCCAGGTCGTAATCGTATTCGTCCCAGATTCCGTCGCTATTTGAATCATTCAATGTTCCGGTAAGTGCGGGATCATTGGTGTCCGCATAGTTGAATACTCCATCGGCATCAAGGTCTCCAAATGGATCAAAGGCGGTGGCATGCTCCTCATCATTGCTAAGACCGTCATTATCTCCGTCTTCATCTTGTCCGTCCGCAATTCCATCATTATCTGTGTCATTAAAGAACAAATAATCTGGTGTTGCTCCTCCGCCTTGTGACTTATCATCGGTCCAGTCATTGTTAGTATTGACATCCTCCGGGTTCGTATTGATGGCGTCATCATCATCATCCAAATCTCTGAAATCCAAGGTATTGTCCCCATCAGTATCTTGTAAATCAGCATAGGTACCTGTGATATTCGAAGTACCCGTCCCTGAGAACGAATCGAAAATGTTCCAAAGCCCATCACCATCGGTATCGGTGTTGTACCCTGTCTCGTCATTCAAGCTTCCATCCAAATCCGTATCCAATTCGCTGAACCCATTTCTATTGGCATCATATCCTTCTATGAAATCCTCTACTCCATCTCCATCACTATCCGTGTCCCGATAATCCTCATCCTGCGTGCCGTCAGTATCAACCAGTACGATGGCCGTTCCACCATTATCAGAGTCATACGCATCATCCCAACCGTCATTGTCTGAATCGTTTCCAGAAGGCACAGTATAAAGTGCCGTTGACGGGCCTTCAACATTATCGGTAATCCCGTCATTATCGGAATCTAAATCAAGAAAATCAGGTTGTGAATCGTCCGAGTCTTCGTCATTTATATTGGCAGGTGTTCCTGTTCCCGTACAGGGATTGGTTCTTGTGAAATACAGTCGATCAACTTGAAGAGCACCCGGAACATCTACGGTCAGGGTGATTCTCAAGTATTGAGCTGCACCAACAAGTGTGTATGCCTTGTTTTCTTCGGTATCAACTACTGCGAATGTATAAGCCGCTGCGTTGCTGAAAGTAATACCATCGCTCGATTGCTCGATGGTCATTTCCTTCCCAAGTGTATTGGTTTCTCTTGCTTCTACAGTTATTGTTACTGCATTGGCAACAGATTCACCCAGATCAAGAATCAACTCATCAGAAAGCGCATTCAATGCAGCTCTACCACCGTTGGTGGAGCCCGTTGCATTGTATGGATTGTTTACGCTGCTAGCACTTGATATACTCACAGCATATCCTGTGGTTCCACACTGGTAGTCGTTCGCATCATTTACTCCGTTCCCATTTGTGTCGGTAATTCCGCTTCCTTCATCCAACGTACCATCACCATCGCCATCAGTAAGTTCAGCTTCCTGCAAGTCAGCAATTCCATCATTGTCAGAATCCAAATCAAAGAAGTTTGGAATGCCGTCTAAATCCTGATCTACCCGGTCATCTACACCGTCATTGTTGCTATCTGTGAATCCTGTAGCATCCGTATCCAAATAATTGTAAATGTTGTCTGCATCGTCATCGGCAAACGGCCCACTTCCTGCCGTGTAGGTGGTCTGATTAAATTCAATGACGTCTGCTATGCCATCATTGTCAGAGTCTCCATCATTTGGATCCGAAACGCCATCTCCGTCGTAATCGTCATTGAACAAATAGTCGGGGACGGTATTTCCTCCTTGTGTAAAGTCGTTGGTCCAGTCACCATCAGCTCCTCCAGCTCCTCCATCCGTTGTGTCCTCTGCACTCGTGTTGGTTCCATCACCATCATCATCCACGTCTCTCCAGTCTTCTGCCGAATCAGCATCTGTATCCTGCCGCTCGGCATTGCTGCCTGTCAGGTTCGCAATCGTTCCTATGCCATTGTTGGAGTCAAATAAATCCAAAATTCCGTCACCGTCCTGATCTACCGAATATCCGGTTTCATCTGAGGGGTCATTGTTGGTATCCGTATCCCAACTACCGAACCCGTCCATGTTATTGTCATAGGCTTCTATAACGTCATTGATTCCATCACCGTCAGAGTCAGCGTCCAGATAATCATCATTACCCGCTCCATCAGTATTTTCGGGATCGAGTGCATTGCCTGCCGAAATATCTTCATCGTACACATTAAGAATACCATCGCCATCCGTATCTCCGGCAGCCGGGGCGGTGTAGCTTCCAGTGGCCTGAGCTTCAACATTATCCAATAGGCCGTCATTATCAGCGTCCAGATCAAGGTGATTGAAAATGCCGTCAGAATCTGTATCCAAAGCTGAGAGTGGCGAACCATCTAGTGTGTCATCCATTCCATTTGCCACATTGGTATAATTTGGTACGAAGGACTGGCACTCAGCCGTAGTGATAGTGTAATTCTGTAAGTTTCGCCCTGTAACAGCAAGCGAGGTAGTTCCATCTGAATTAAGCCCCATGGTACTATTGCGTCCATCGGCTGGGCTGTAATTGGTGGTTACGATACGTATCTCATTGGTCGTCTCATAAACCTGTAGCTGCACTGTTGCCGTACCGCCCGTCCCGAAGAATGGTACGTTGGTATAAGTCACCACAAATATCCTGTTGGGGGCAGTTCCATTTGTTCCATACAGCGTAGTGCCTCCTGCTGAAGGATTCCAGTCACTATGATTTAAGAAAATTGCATTCGTATACGTGCCATTTGGAATTGCCACGGCGTTCCATGGAGCACCCGGGTTCAGATTATCAAAACTAAACCATCCATTTGGTGAAATGGTGCTAGTTACCCCATTGGAAATAGTCGTGCCGAAGAAATCGAAATCGAAAGGGAACGTAATATAGATTTCAGCATCATCTGCCGTGGGGCCGGTAGAATGTCCTGTTGTAGAAAGAAGGGTAGTGGAACATCCGGTAGAATTGGTATATGACAGGAATGCTACAGTTCCACCACTCACATCGGTGAACCCATCAACAGTTCCATTTTCATCTACATCAGGCTGACCTAGTTCTACCAGATCAGCAATACCATCATTGTCCGAATCTAAATCCCTAAAATCAGGCACTCCATCCAGATCTTTGTCCATTTCATCGGGGATTCCATCGTTATTGGAATCTGTCAATCGAATTACATCTGTTACAGCATCTCCATCAGCATCCGTATCGGCTTCATTCGGAATGCCGTCTCCATCCATGTCATCATCAAAAGCGTTTTGGATACCATCACCATCTTCATCGCCAGAAGGATCAATCCCTGTTCCACCATCTTCTGAAGCATCGGCAAGTCCATCATTATCTGAATCTGCATCCACATCGTCATTTACTCCATCTCCATCCGCATCTGGGTTGCCATAGAGATAATCCGGGATTGGAGTACCTCCATCTGCAAAGTCATCGGTAGGATCACCATTTGCCGTACCTGTGTCTTCACTTGCCGTGGCTATTCCATCGCCATCGTCATCCACATCCTGAAAATCCCAGTTTCCATCCTGATCCGTGTCCATTCCGTCTCCAGTTGAACCTGTGACATTGGCCGAAGAATTACTTGCGTCTGTATCAAAAACATCCTCCAATCCATCGCTATCCGTATCGGTATTGTAGCCTGTCTCATCGGTGACATCATTATCGCTATCCGTGTCCCAGTCAGCGTATTGACTTCTATCGTCGTTATTCCCTTCGATGTTGTCTGGGACAGTATCCCCGTCGGCATCCGTGTCCAAATAATCCTCATTACCTGCCCCATCTGTGTTAGGAAGAGAAACGAGGGTTCCTCCATTGTTAGGGTCGTACGCATCGTCTAATCCGTCATTGTCAGCATCGGTATCTGATATTGCCGTGTAGGTCGATTTTGTCTGAGCTTCGATGTTGTCAGGTATTCCATCGTCATCCGCATCAATGTCCTGATAATTGGCAAACCCATCAGCATCCGTATCTGGTGGTGTTATTGCATTTCCTCCACCCTCGAACGAATCTTCCCAACCGTTGGAATTAGCATCGGTCGTTTGGGTGGTCTGTCCTGTGGATGCATCCACAGCTTCACCGAATTCTTCAGCATCTACAATCCCGTCACCGTCTGAATCCAGGTCACGAAAGTCCTTAAGTCCGTCTCCCTCCTTGTCTTCCTGACCATAAGGATTTGCTTCTGCATCATCGTCAAAACCATTACCGTCTTTGTCTGGGTCGAATGAATTGTCGATTCCGTCTCCATCATCGTCATTACCTCCAGTGATATCAATGTCGGCTGTGTCGCTAATTCCGTCTCCATCTGCATCTCCACCACCAATGCTATCGACATCTGCAGTATCAGGGATACCGTCACTATCAGCGTCATTCATTGTATCTACAATTCCGTCATTATCTGCATCTGTTCCTCCAGCTTCGAGTATATCTTGGTAACCATCATTGTCAGCATCCAAATCCAGGTAATCATCGATACCATCTCCGTCTGTATCGGAATTGGAAATTGGGGTGCCTCCATTGTCTGGATCAACTACATCTGCTAGTCCATCTCCATCGGTATCAGTTGCAAAGCCATCTACGCGACCATCATTGTTCGTGTCTGGCCCACCATTATCCACTGGATCTGGTACTCCGTCATTGTCCGAATCCACATCGAGGTAATCTCGGATGCCGTCTCCATCTGAGTCAGGGCGAATAAGTGCTGTTCCGCCATTGTCTGCATCAATCAGGTCAGGGAAACCATCGAGATCCGTGTCTGTCAGATCATCTAGTTTTCCATCTCCATCCGCATCCGTGCCACCGGCTTCTTTCAGATCAGTGATCCCGTCATTGTCCGAATCAAGATCAACGTGATCATCCAGTCCATCACCATCAGAATCAACAATGGTGAGTGCCGTCCCGCCATTGTCCGGATCGATGGTGTTTAGAACGCCATCCCCGTCTATGTCCAGGTCGCCTGTATCCAGAATCCCATCTCCATCTGTATCGGCACCTGCTGTTTCACTGGCATCAAAGGTGTCGTCTATTCCATCCCCATCATTGTCTGTTCCGCCTGTTTGGTCCACATCTACATTGTCTGGGATTCCATCTCCATCTGTATCTGTATTTCCATCAATTTCACCGTCACCATCCGCATCTGTCCCGCCCTGCTCCACGATATCCGGCATGCCGTCATTGTCCGAGTCGCGATCACGGAAATCAGGAATACCGTCTCCATCCGCATCGAAACGATCATCCACTCCGTCACCATTTGCATCCGCAAATCCTCCCAGATCAGCATCTTTATAATTTGGAATGCCGTCTCCATCTGCATCGGCGCTTGGGTTGATTCCTGTGCCGCCATCTTCATCTACATCCAGGATGCCGTCATTATCAGAATCCCCGTCCGTTGCATCTGGGATACCGTCACCATCAAAATCCCCATAGAATAGAAAATCCGGGATATTTCCTGATTGCCCTGAGGTCTGGTCATCTCCGAAATCACCATTGCTGTTGGCATCCTCGTCGGCAGTATTGTCCCCGTCATTGTCGTCATCAGCATCCCGCCAGTTTCGGTTATCAATACCATCGGTATTTGGTAAATCCGCATTCGAACCGGTTTCGTTTCCAGTCGTGCCCAGGGTTACTGTATCGAAAATATCAGAAAGGCCATCCCCGTCCGTATCAACAGAGAAATTCGCTTCATCGGTCGTATTGTTAGCATTTGCATCCCAATCGCCATACCCATCCTGGTCCGCATCATCTCCTTCGATAACATCATTGACGCCATCATTGTCACTGTCAGTGTCCAAATAATCCCGCAGGTCCAGACCATCTGTGTTTACCGGATCAACTAAGATTCCCCCCTCGCTTGGGTCAAATGCATCATCTATTCCATCGCCATCTGCGTCTGTATTTGACAAAGGGAGGAATCCTGCCTGTGTTTGAGATTCGATGATATCGGTGATACCGTCACCGTCACTGTCTATGTCCAGGTAATCGTTGATGCCGTCCCCATCAGAATCCGGATTGGCCAAATCAGAAGTACCCGCCATGGTCACATCGTCAGAATCCACATAGTTCATCAGGCCGTCATTGTCCGGGTCCTGAAGTTCAAACTGTCCTGTCGTGGTGTTCAGGCCGTTGGAAACCGAACCTCCGTCCGCTTCAATGGCATCCCAAAGCCCGTCATTGTCTGAGTCCAGGTCAAGGAAATCAGGAATCCCGTCTCTATCCGTATCAAAAATATCGTAAACGCCATCTCCATTGGCGTCAGCTGTATTGTCCAAATTTGAAGTGACTGTAGCGTCAGAAGCATCTGCATAGTTGGGAATCCCATCTGCATCCTCATCTCCATCTGGCGTAATTGCTGTTCCAATCGTGGTTCCTTCACCACCAACTTCGTCAGTATCCAAAATGCCATCATTATCCGAATCCGCATCTGCAGCATCCGCTACTGAATCTCCATCATAATCTCCTCTGAACAAATAATCAGGCACGGTGGCTCCTCCTCCCTGGCCCTGAGTTTTATCATCAGTCCAGTCGCTATTCCCATTGCCATCTTCTCCCGATGTGGGAATGCCGTCATTGTCATCGTCATCGTCTTGCCAGTCGGCTGATCCTGATCCATCTGAGTTCGGAGTAGGTGCACTTGAAGCTTCATAAATATCCCAAAGTCCATCAGTGTCCGTATCTACATTATACCCGGTCTCGTCGGAAATGACTCCATCCGTATTTGAATCCAAATCGCTGTAGCCATCCCGGTCATCGTCCCAACCTTCGATGTAATCATTTACGCCATCTGCATCCGCATCCGCTGAGAGGTAGTCATCCGTGCCGTCAGAATTGGTATCGACCGGGCCAATGAACGTTCCGCCATTATTGGGATCGAAGACATCCAGTAGCCCGTCACCGTCTGTGTCACCTGCAGCAGATGCTACGGCATTTTGACTGTTTTGGCCTTCAACTGTATCAAGAATACCGTCGTTATCTGAGTCTATATCCCGGTAATCCTCTAATGATCCGTCCGCATCGGTATCGGGTAGTGTGAGGGCAATATTTTCCTGATTGTCATTTAATCCATTTCCGTTGGTGTCAGTGAAATTGGCAATTTGTCCGGTCGATACATTTGCCGATCCCCCTGCCTCGATGGCATCCACGATTCCATCATTGTCAGAATCAAGATCTAAGTAATCGGACACGCCATCTCCATCGGTATCGCGTCTGGTTAGTGCTACGCCACCTGAACATCCACCTACCGATGTGTAACTATAAGCTACGTGATTAACATATGGATTTTCTCCGTTTGCAGCCTGACTTACATAGATGTATCTAACAGCCTGGGACAGATTGAATGGCGTGACAGTTTCGGGTACATTGACCCCTGCGGACAGGACATAATTTGTGTAAACGTCAGTTAGGCCTGTACCATCAGTATTGTTTGTTTCCGCTACCCTCAGCTCGTCATTATTACCACCTGCATCTCCTTCCATTGCTGTAATAGTGATAGTCGCACCGCTTGGAATTGTACCTCCCCCTGTCAAATCAATTATTAACCAGTCATTGTTTCGGAGGTCCGCACCAGTACTTGTGTTTCCATCAACGGCGTTTCCGGGATTGGTTGCTCCATTGTTAATAGTGGCCACTCCACTTCCATTGACTGTGGTTATACCGTCACAATCTGGGTCATACGGGTCATGCAATCCGTTCCCATTCGTATCCGTAAAGGAGCCCGCATCGATCCGCCCGTCATTGTCTGTATCCGGCAATCCATTTTCAACCAAATCAGGGATGCCGTCATTGTCCCCATCCACATCCAGCGCATCCGGTACACCATCCAAATCAGAATCAAAGTTATCATCTACGCCATCTCCATTGGAGTCTGTATATCCGGCAAAATCGGAATCCAGGTAATTCGGAATATTGTCTCCGTCGGCATCTGCCCAGATGTCTCCTTCTATAGAATCCGCCACCCCATCATTGTCCTGATCCAGGTCGGTGGAACCGGAAATCCCATCTCCGTCCGGATCACAATCATAGCTGAAAAATGTGTTTTGTGTGTTGATTTGATAGTAACCAAATGACCAAGTATTTATCAGATTGTCATCTCCTCCATTATCAGCATCGTCCGACCATAAGTGTGTGTTGCTATTGGTTCCATCAAGCTCTGCCAATGGATTAGCACCTGTATCATCACCTTGTGCTTCTAGGTACACGTCATCCCAATAGATCAAATCGAAACTCGTACTGGGACGAACGTCCAGCATGTTAATTCCAACCGCACTTTCCTCCACATCAAACATCGGGACATGGATTGGTCCTGAGGTAAATCTCCCAGCAATAGTGATTGGCGTGCCATTGGTCACTGTAGCTCCAAGGCCATCCAAACCATCCCAATAAATCGTTTGGGGTCCTTCAACTGTGATTTCGGATTCGATAATTACATCGGTCGTTCCAAATTGATAGCCACCAATCCCATTTAAATCAACAATGATGGCCGCATATCCAACCTGATTGGTCTCAAAAGTAATGGCCGCTTCTCCACCAGTACCTGCAGAATTACAGTAAATCACCGCATCGGTGATCGTGACAGTCGGTAGGGTGGTTGTGGGCCAAATATCTAAGTCGGGATTCTGAAGGAAAATGTCGTATTCTTCGTATCCGATATCGGTCAATTGCCCTTGTCTGTGATCTCGAAAATCTGTCGTGCCATCACCATTGGTGTCTCCAGCGGTCCCATCAGACCCTTCAGAGTTTGCATATACGATAAGCGAAAAAGGATCTAAACCACCAATGTCTAACTGCTTAACATAATTCCCAGCATTGATCCCTCCTACGGTAGAGGGTACCCGAATGTACATATTAAATTCATCAGCTAACCTATTTTCAAAATACTGCGAGGTGAAATTCCAGCGGCGACAATATAATCTTCCTTCTTTTTCATCATTATCATCATATACCGTGAAATCCCAGAGGTCATACCAGCTACGGACATCAACATCCGCAATGGTCGCTGCACCAATATCTGTGATGAGTTGTGCTTCGGAAACATAGGTATAGTCGTCTTGCAAGAAAGCGACGTAAAAAGATTGATCCGAACCTGTGGTGTTTGTGTATTCAAGTGGGACATACCCACCCACGTTGTAATTAACCGAATTGAAAGTATAGGCCGGCCCAAGTAGCGAGGAGGCAACTGTTTGAATGATTCCATCCGTACCCGCTCCATTAGACGTTAATAAAGTGGCATCCCCATCAGAAGCCGCATCTGTATCCATATGTGTAGCTTGGACAATTGTTCCATCATTTTCATAGAGGATAATGGTGACATCCTGATTGTTACCTTCCGTTGTAGCAGCAGAATAAGCTGTGGCCGGATCATACTTCACCGGAATCCTTCGAATGCCGTACCGTATTGTTTCTCCATTTCGGAGGTAGACATAGAGTCTCTCAGCCGCCGGAGCACCTGGGTCAAGAAAATTATCTACCGCCCCTCCAAAGGCATCATGCTCGAGCCAAGCAAAGTCAACATTATCAGCACTGGGTGTTGCTGCAGGTGCATCTAGAGCCGCAGTTCCGGGATAATTTGGTGCTAATACTCTTGAGCCTTGGCCACTGGCAAAAAGACCCGAACAAAAAAGGAAGAATCCAAGTAAAAATTTATTCATAAGTTTAGTCTTTACTTCCTATTTAAGGAAGAACTACAATTTTACGGAGAAATACTGATATATTATCAATTGATAATGCTAAATGCAGATGCTTTGGTTGATCAGCTTCAGCGGTATTTCCACCCACGCAAGGATACGATGGAAAGAAATTTTGAGCAATACGTCAGAAGGCCTAATTTTATAGTAGGTGTTTTACGAAAATCTCATGAATCGTTGGTCTACTCCTATCGAGCTTATAAAATGTGTTGATATTGTGTGTCCGTTCACCTCAACCTCACCTCACCTCACTGCTCCATTCCGATCGATCACCACATAAGCAACAATCCCCTCTCCATCTGGTAGATTGTCCTCTGGGAAGTAAAAAACAGTCAATTGATCTAGCGATTCATCGTATCTGAAACTCACGGGCTCATGCGGAGCGGTTATGAGGTTTGACCACTTAATATCCCCCGTGGTGGTGGTCGACAAAATGAAAAAAATATTTACCTCGCTCGAAGGATCATAAAAATAACAACCAAAACTCAGTTCTATCATCACTTTCATGGGATAATCTTAATAAATCAACCCTGAATTCTGGCACGTCATTTGTATGCGCCCATGATTTGCCTAGTACCTTTTCCACTAGTTAATGCCGTTTCCAGTTGGAAAAATCATTTTTTTAACTATTGCAGACGTATTTTTACCCGTCCCAAAATTGGCTAACGTTATGAAATCACTTTTTACTTTAGTATTTGTTCTAGTTACTACCATCGCATTCGCACAAACCCCAGGGGAGATTTATGACGATGCTGCCAATAGCACAACTAACCCCATGGACCCTGATGGTGATGGGTTTGTTGGTGTCAGTGGCGCCTACACTGCGGCGATGGAAGATAATGAACTTACATTTAGCGCCATTCCTCAAGTAACAGAACCAGAACCTGACGGAGATATCCGAACAGGATCCGCTTGTGGAGCCAGTGATGTCGTGGATAATTCTACGTTAGGTGGAGATGCCAGTTATGTGTATTTCGATGATGTAGCTCAAATTATGGTTTACAGAATTAGGCTTGCTCAGGATGCAGCCGGTGCATTTGGCTATTCTGTACTTGTTGACACAGATGGTGCGTTTGGGTTCACGGGTTCATCTCCAGACAACAATGCCGTAACTGGCAATCCTGGCTTTGAGTTTGAAATAAGATATGTCACAGGGGCAAGCAATCTGCTTTATGTTGATGATGTGGACGGAAGTGCAGACTCAAATAGCACTCTTTTCACATATGATTTAGATGACAACACGCAGCGTGTTTACGCACGCTTCCAGGATACAGATTGTGTGCCAGGTGTTCCAGTTTTTTATGATTTTTTCATTCCGCTCTCCAGTATGAGCCTGACTGAGTCATCGGTCATCCGACTTGCAGCTGCCACATCATCCAATCCATCTAATAGCATTCTATCTAACCCTTCAGATATAGCCGGTATAGATGATGATACCTGGACCGATACTGACCTGGCATACATTGAGCTACTTGGTCTTCAAGGAGAAGGAACTCCAGTTGGCAATCTGGGAAGTGGTGGCTGTTTCCTCAGCGGTACTAGCGACACGCCAACACTTTTTAATCCGATTTTTGATAGCAATTCGAGAGTTAATGGTTCATCTACAGAACCTGAAGGTGCTTTCATCACAGCATTTACCAATGGAGACACATTAGGCACGACCACAACTGTGGATGCAAATGGATTTTGGACCGTGTCCTTCTCACAAGGAGATTTGAGACCATTCGATGAAATCACAGTAGTGGCACGGGATAGTTGTGAATACGAATCTCCTGCAAGCACCAAAATAAATGCGATAAATGACCTGGATTCAGATGATGATGGAATATTAGATAGCCAAGAGGGTAATGGAGTCGATCCGGGTGGGGACGATGATGGAGACGATATTCCAAACTATTTAGACACAGATTATGCTGGTTTTGTGGATACAAACATGGATGGGATCAACGACAATTTTGACCCTGATCTTGACGGCATACCGAATCATTTCGATCCAGATGCGAATGGTGATGGACTTCCTGATATCTATGGTGCGGGAGGGGGCTCTTATGATACAAGCCCCGTAGATGGAATCATTGACGAAATGCTGGATTCCGATGGAGACGGCATTCCTGACATAGTGGATGTGGACGCTACTGGCGGTACGGATGCGGATTTTGATGGAATTGATGATGCCTACGATGTGACCTATACAGCAGGCACAGACGCTGATGGAGATGGAATTGATGATGCAACAGACCCGGATGATGATAATGATGGGTTATACGAAGGAATAGATACCGATGAAGGCGGCACTCCACTGACAGTTACTGATGCAGACGGGGATGGTATTTTGGATTATTTAGATCTTGATGCGGACGGTGACGGCATCCCGAATACCGTAGAAGGCTCAGGCGATCAGGACGGGGATGGTATTCCGAACCATCAGGACATAGATGCTGACGGTGATGGTATTCTTGATAATATTGAAGCATTTACAGCAGCCGGATACGTTGCTCCCACGGGAGTAGACACAGATGGAGATGGACTAGATGATGCCTATGATGCTGACTGTGCGCCCTGTGGGTCGGTCACTGGAGTGGCTGTAGTTCCTGTCAATACGGATGGAGCGGGAAATGCAGACTATCTGGATGTGGATAGTGATGGTGATGGCATTGGAGATTTTACTGAGTCCAACGATAACAATATGAATGGAATATCGGATGCCGTAGATGTCCTCATCACGGGCGGTACCGATTCAGACAGTGACGGAATAGATGACGCCTACGATGCAAGTGTTGCCGCATGTACCGATACGTATAACGCCAATGATGGTACGGCCACCGCCGATGGTATTTGTGACAGCATTCAAAACGGCGGGGCAACTGATACCGATGGGGACGGATTGGCAGACATTTATGATGCTGATAATGGCGGCACATTACCTGGACTTCCGGATACCGATGGTGACGGAACTCCCAATTATCAAGACGAGGATGACGATGGAGATGGTGATCTTACTTCTGCCGAGGGAACTGGTTTTACGCAAGGAGGGGGAACCGTCCCCGATTACCTATTTAACCCTGATGCTGATAATGACGGCATCTTAGACGTAAACGATTCAGATTCAGACAATGATGGTTTGCTAGATGCAGATGAAGATGGTGGAACCGGATTCAATCCACTAGGAAGTGAGGATGGAGGTGATGGTATTCCTAACTATTTGGACTTAGACGATCCCAATTTTGATAACACAGATTCAAATTCCGATGGAATTGTCGATATTTTCGACTTTGACCTTGATGGCGTTCCTGATTTCAAAGATTTGGATGCTGATGGTGACGGCATCACAGACATCATCGAAGCAGGAGGCACAGATGCCAATGGGGATGGTAGAGTAGATGATGTTGATTACTATGCAGATACAGATGGTGACGGCATAATCGATGAATTTGATGTTGACCAAACAGGCGGGTCGGATGCATTTGATGGTGATGGAATCGACGATGCGTTTGATGTTGATGCCACTGGTGGAACTGATGCAGATGGTGATGGTATTGATGATTTATTAGACGGAGATGCTGATGACGATGGGATTCTTGACTCAGTAGATGCAACGCCCTTAACCCCTCCAAATACGGATGGCACAGGAAATGAAGACTTTCTTGACACTGATTCTGACGATGATGGAATAACAGACAATGTAGAAAGCCAAAGCAGTAGTTCCTATGTAGCCTCATCTGGCAATGATTCTGACAATGACGGCATTGATGATTCGTATGACCCAGACAATGGAGGAACTGCTATTTCACCAGTAAATACAGATGGAACTGGGGATCCAGATTATCAAGATACTGATGCCGATGATGACGGTGTGGATGATATCATAGAAGGAAATGACGGAAACATTGATGGAATTGCTGATGCCAGCTATTCGGGTGTAGATACTGACGGAGATGGCTTAGATGATAATTTTGATCCAGACAATGGAGGGACATCTGCGCTCACACTAGATACTGATGGGGATGGAACTGCCGATTTTCAGGATACTGATGATGATGCAGACGGAATGGTAACAGATAATATTGCTCCTTTCGTTGAAAGAAATGGTGTCTATACTCAGGGAGGAGGTACTATCCCCGATTATCTCTATAACCCAGATACGGATGGGGATGGTGTAGATGATGATGTGGATGTGGATTCTGATAATGATGGCATACCTGACGCTGATGAAGATGCTGGAACCGGATTTGACCCAACAGCTGATGAAGATGGAGATGGCACATTGAATTATTTGGATGATAACGACAATGCTCCAGGTTTCCCAACATGGGTCGATGTAAACAATGATGGAATAAATGATCTTTATGACATTGATTTGGATGGAATTGCAAATTTCAGAGATGCCGATAGTGACAATGATGGTGTCTATGATATTGTAGAAGCCGGTGGAACGGATGCTGACAACAATGGTATTTTGGATGGCGTATTTTCTGATGGAGACAGTGATGGTTACTCGGATATTGTAGATTCAGATAACAGTGGAACAGCACTCACCAATGCGGATTCAGATGGTGATGGTGTGACGGATGCTTACGACGTAGATTCTGACAATGACGGACTACCTGATGTAGTCGAGTATGGGGGAAATGATGCCAATGGGGATGGGAGAGCTGATGACAACACAGACTCTGATAGAGATGGAATCGCAGATATTTTTGACACAGATTCAGGAAATGGGCCTCTATCCCCTGTGGATACGGACGGAGATGGATTGGTAGATAATGCTTCTGATAGAGATTCTGATGGTGATGGTATAAGTGACTTGGTTGAGGCAGGAGGTATAGATGCCGATAATGATGGCTTACTAGACGACTTGACCGATACAGATGGAGATGGACTTCCAGACCTTGTTGATACAGATAATGGCGGAACAGCGCTAACTGTACCTGATACCGATGGTGACGGCATCCGGGATTACCTGGATCTTGATTCTGATGGGGATGGCATCTTAGATAATGTAGAAGCTCAACCTGATGTTGGGTATGTAGCTCCTAATGGCGTATCAGATGGCAATGGATTTGACACGGCTTACTCTGGGGCTGGTTTAATACCTCAGGACACAGACAATGACGGAACCCCGGATTATCAGGATACTGATTCTGATCACGATCACGTCAATGATCAAATCGAAGGAAATGATGCGAATGGAGATGGAATCGCCGATTCTTCTCCATCCGGAACGGATACTGACGGAGACGGGCTTGACGATACCTACGATACGGACAATAGCGGAACGGCCTTGAGCCCACAGGATTTTAACTCTGATGGGGAAAATGACTACCGAGATGTGGACGATGATGGAGATGGGATTGCGACTGTAGATGAACCCCTGGATTTAAATCCAGTAAACGGCACCCCTAACTACCTTGAGGACAGCACGGGCAGTTGCGGATTGGGATTTCTTACTACTAGTTTTAGCGGAAGTGCAGATGGTGTTTTCTCTGAGTCAGGAACGGTGAATTTTACAGAGGCCGACGGAACCAGCGATAACACAGGGGCCAGTTTGGATTTGAACGATTGGATCATTCTTGATCTTACAGATGAAATTCCTCAGGGAAACAGCGTCATCGTACATTATGCCAGTGAGAAAAACAACGATGCGGTGACATTGACAATAACATCCTCCCTGACATCTGGTGGAACTTACGGAGACAGCCAGAGTTTAACTAATCCTGACAATACCTACTTAACCCAGGCTTATACCGTGAATACGTCAGGAGGCATTCGATACCTCAGAATTGAAGTAACCGCACAAGACCATGCCAATGCGGATGCCAATTTGGATGCCGTGACTTATGCATTCACCCAATGTGACCAGGATACTGATAATGACGGCATAGCTGACGTAAATGACAGTGATGACGATAATGATGGTATTCCCGATACTGAAGAAGGTGGAGGAACAGACCCTTCGGCTGATGCCGATGGTGATGGCGTTTTCAATTATGAAGACGCAGATTTTGCCGGGTTCGTAGATACCGACGGGGATGGCATCAACGACAATTTTGATTTTGACCTGGATGGCATTCCTAACCACATGGATTTGGATTCTGATAGTGACGGAATTACGGATGCCGTGGAAGCAAATGACGGCACACTACCCGCCAACATGAATGACCAGGGAAGATATACGATCTCTTATGTCCAGGCCAATGATTTTGATGGTGACGGCCATGCAAATGCGGTCGATACTGATGACGGAGGTACAGCCCTCCCTACACCGGACACTGACCTTGATGGATCTGACGATTATCTGGATCGTGATTCGGACAATGACGGAAACGATGACTACATAGAGGCATTTGATGATGACGAAGACGGAGATGCCTTGGATGATTTATTGGCAAGGGCTGATGCCTTCGAAGCGGCGGCTGGAAATCCGGGATATTATCTCAGCAATGATGATAATAATGGCGTGGATGATGGGGACGGAATTCCTGACTGGCTTGAAGATGGCGATAGCGATGGGATTCCTAATTACCTCGATCAGGACAATGCGGCCTATCAGGATACCGATGGAGATGGCTTGATTGATCTATTTGATTCCTCTGATTCAGGGGTGGCATATGCGAGTCCGGGTCCTGATAATGATAACAATGGCGTACCTGACTTTCTACAGATGGGCGAAGTTGTTACCCTTCCTGTTACCTACCTCTTCATTAAAGCAACTGGGCAAAATGGGCAAGTGGTCATTGAATGGGCCACAGCAACTGAATTAAATAACAGTCACTTCACGGTGGAAAGGTCTGAGAATGGTGTAGACTTTTACGCTATTGGAAGAAAAGAAGGAGCTGGCGATTCAGATCGGCGGATTGATTATTCATTCATTGACTCCAGACCATTGCAAGATTTAGCGTACTACCGATTGGTTCAGGAGGATTATGACGGCACACAGGATGTCTCTGATATCTACGTTGCAAGTCTGACTGTTCTGAATGGAAATGGATTGGTGATCTACCCAAATCCAGCCTCTAGCCAAGTGACCATCGAAACTTTGGGAGTGCGGGCGAAACATATTACAATTGTTGATTTGACGGGGCGTGATGTCTATAGAACAGAAACGATACTCGGACAACCGATCCAACTACCAGAACTGAAGTCTGGCTTGTACATGATCAAAGCACAAACTGTAGATGGAAAATCGATCTCAGGAAGATTGCTGATACAGAACTAAAATCGGAATTTGAATTAAAAAGAGAGGGAAGCTGTTGGCTTCCCTCTCTTTTTTTACCTCACCGCTCCATTCCGATCGATCACCACATAAGCCACAATCCCCTCACCGTCAGGTAGATTGTCCTCTGGGAAGTAAAAAACGGTCAATTGATCTAGCGACTCATCATATCGAAAACTCACGGGCTCATGAGGCGCGGTTATGAGGTTCGACCACTTGGTATCACCCATGGTGGTGGTGGACAAAATGAAAAAATTATTTACCTCGCTCGAAGGATCATAAAAATAACAACCAAAATGTGGAGTTGGAAGCTCTCTTGCCACCGTTGATGTGGCATCCATTTTTCCCATGGTAAATGTGCTCTTCTTCAAAATACCCCGAGTCGGGCCGCTCCAAACCAAGAACCCCTCTCCTGATTGGCTATCCACGCCAAACGCAATTTTTGTCTCCGTGCCATACACACCCTTGGTCATGTATTTCTGTGGTTCGTCTGCTATATAAAGTGGGATTCTCTCCTCACCAGAAACGGCCCATTTGTCTTTTTCAGAAAATTTCTCATTTCGGTTGTTCCAAACCAGTCGCTGATTATTAATCCAAGACCCAAGGTCAGACACAAACTGGTCGTAACCTGTTGATCCGCCATAATTTGATTCAAGAATCCCTGAATAGCGCATCTTGGCTAAGTCTATTTTCTCAGGTTTGGAAATGTCGGAATAGATGGTGGCCATAGACCCCAATTCTTCCATTATCAAGCTGGCCACACCCAGTTGAGCGAAGATGTTGGTCGTATCTGCGAGAGACGCATCGAAAGATGGATTGGCCATTCGGCTGACTTCCAATTTTTTTAATTTCAGATTGAGCATGGCTTGCGCAGATCCATCCTCATCAAATTTATTCCCATCAATTTCCAAATCGTGCAAGCTGATTTTGCCTGGCTCCACCCCTTGTGCCATCTTCTCAAAAGCACCTGAAATTTCGTTCTCCTTATCGGTAATGATATTTTTATAATCGAGCACTGCCGAGTAGTCATTCTTTGTAGAACTGGACCAGGTTTCGTAATCCCAAAGATCCAATTCTCCACTAAAAATATCGCTTTGTTCAAGCCCGTCAACTCCGTATTTCTCAATGAATTTGAAACTAATAAAGCTCTGATAGTACTCCGCACCTAACTCCTTACATAATTTTTTCAGGTCATTGGACAGTTCATAAATCCCCTGCGCATTGTCATGCATACGATCCAGCATAATCATGTCCTCAGCCGTGAGCAAAAAAAGCAGCTCTTTGTACTCATGATGTCGTTGGATCATTTGCTTATAAATGGACACACTGAGACTGTATCTGCCCTTTATCCGATGGAGCATGGTATTCAAATCACGAATCGATTGATTACGATTTTGTACAGCTTCTATCTTCTTTTCAATATCCAAATGAACATCTGAGAGCTTAATCCCAAACTTACCCGTCCGCAAATCTCGCCGATGAAAGGACTGGTAGAATTCATCATTTCTTAGTTCCTTTTCAGTAATTAATGTGAGCGCAAGCTTGAATTGAAGTACTGCAGAATCCGCCGACACAGTGATCATTGCCGTATCACTAAGAACGTCCATTTCCTGAAATCTCTTCTCATAAATCAACCCGAGCTGGTAGTTCCCATTTGGGTGTGGCTTCTTAGCTGCCCGCAGGAAAGTCATCAATTGAGACTCCAGCTCAGGCGAGTAGTTTTTTGAATTAAGTTTTGGGAAAATATCCTTGTATTTTATTTTCTGAGCCGAGCCGAACAAGGGAACTAAAACAAGGGCTAATGTGATTACTTTTACGAACTTCATTTTCAGTGATGTGTTTTGAGATACAAGCTGACCTTAAATGTAAGAAAATAGCTGGTAATGAAGATTTAATTGTAAAGTCGAATAATCAAATAGCAATCCCTAATAGATGTCTAAAAAATTGAGTAAAGAGTTGAAAGAATGGGGAATTATGCTGGCCGTTCTTGCGATTCTGTTTTTTACCGGATGGTACAAGGATGTTGCTGGATTTCTACAACGTGGCTTATTAGAAACTGGTCTGATGAAGCCCGCTCAACTGGAAGATACTCGCCCGGCAGCTTACAATTTCGAGGTAGTCAACGAGGGTGGTCGTACACTAAAATTCTCAGAATTTGAAGGCAAAACGGTCTTTATGAATTTTTGGGCTACCTGGTGTCCGCCCTGTATTGCTGAGATGCCAGACATCCATGATCTCTATGAAAAAGTAGGCAATGAAGTGGCCTTTGTGATGATCTCGGTGGATGAAGAGCATGAGAAAGCACTGAAATTTGTGGAAAAAAAAGGGTTTGACTTCCCAATCTACTTCTTGAAAAATGGATTGCCAGAAACATACGAAACTCACTCCATCCCGACTACCTACGTGCTCTCACCAGAGGGAGAAATTGTGATGGAACAGCACGGGCTATCGAAATATGATACGGAGAAGTTTAGGGAATTTCTACACGAACTAAATACCTCATCATTGCGAGACACGAAGCGATCGCAATAAGACCAAAAAAGGTTGCTTGTTTCGCATCTCAAACAAGCGGCGACATTAACCGCGCTTATTGCGACAATTTGTATATTTACCCTACCAAATTTTACTAGTTATGTCTGATAGAGTCAACGCACGATTGCCTAAACCTTTGGCTGAACACCTTCACCGCATGGTCGGTACCAATGGTCTTTTTGAAACGCCGAGTGAATATATCCGCTCTTTGATAAGACGCGACATGGAAAGTGACACCTCTCAGATATATTCAGCAATCCTTGAAGGCTTTGAAGATGCAAAAGAAGGTCGCTATTTTCAATCGACTGGCGACTGGAAAAAAGATAAAGAGCTATTTAAACAGAAAGAAACAGAGGGCTGGGAGTAGGTGATGGCAGAATTCTTTCTTACAAGACGTGCCACTATTGACCTGCTCGAAATTGAGGAATTCTCTTTGAGGAAATGGGGTGAAAGTCAAACAGAAAAATATATAAATGACCTCTACCATATCTTTGGAGAAATTGCAAAGAACCCAGAACTTGGCGAGTTGAGAAAGGATCGATCACTTCCCTTTTTCATGATGCCCGCAAAACAGCATTTCGTTATCTACAAAATCACTAATTCGGGGATTATCATAGCCACCATCTTACATGGCCGTCGAAACATAGAAAGTCTGGTTAGGAGCATGACAGCCTCTTTGGTTGATGAAATCCTGACTATTGAAAACAGAATCTAAGAAGAGTTTCTTTCTCGAACCCAGACGGCTAAGGGAGTGAGGTTAAGATGGCAAATTGAATCCTGTCAGCCTCCCTCTGGAAACACCGACGCTGGTGCAAAGTCTGAATAATATTCTCGATGCAACATTGGCATCCCAAGCCGCATTGCCCGTTTCAGACACATCAAATCCAATTATTTTCCGATTGCTCCGTACCACGGATTCCATTAGAAAAACGGCCTCATAAAAACTCAATCCTCCCGGAACGGGCGTCCCGGTATTCGGGCAAAGGGAGGGAACTAGCCCATCCATATCAAAACTGATGTACACGTTCTTCGGTAGGTCGCTGATTATTTTTCGTACCTGTTCTGGCCAGTTCGCTCCTTCCCATTTCTCCTTTTGATGTAGCTCATCAAAATGAACTTTTACTTTCCCATTTAATCTTTTTACCAGCGCCTCTTCCTCTGCGCAATAGTCTCGAATACCCACTTGGATCAACTTGCTCATGGATGGCACCTTCAGGGCATTCTTCATAATGGATGCGTGCGAATAAGTGAAGCCTTCGTACGCTTCACGCAAATCCATGTGTGCATCGATCTGGAGAATCCCAAAATCTTCATGTACATCTCCCAATGCCTGAATCAGCCCAAGAGGTGTAGAATGATCTCCTCCGACTAGTCCAACGATCTTTCCAACGCTCAAATAATCGGCTGCCTGCATGTTTACTAATTCCACCATTTCGGCACACCCCTGATTAATCTCAGCTTGAACGACCTGCTCTTCGTCATCCAGTTCTCCAGTCTCTTCCAATTTTGAAATCAATACTTCTGCCTTAGCCCTCAAACCAGAGCACGTCTTTTTCATCTCCTCGTTCAAAGGCGTCATGGCCACAGCATACCTGGAAGGTTGCTTGATTTCAGGCAGAGAAAAATCAAGCTGTGTTGATTCGTTTAGGATTAATTCTGGCGCATTGGAAGTCCCCATCCCATAAGAAGTCGTGACATCCCAAGGAATCGGGATCAAAATCAAATCGGCTTCCTCCTCATGATAAGGATAGCCGAAAATGCTCCCTTTCTTTCCAACTGCACTTGCGTCGTACGGACTCATTCTGATGCTCTATAGAATTCAAAATAAGCAGCTCCCTGACTTACATTTGCCCAACTTCCATCCATTCGCATTTTCACTACGCCCGCAGGACTCACATAGCCCACGCTATCTCCCGTCAGGTATTCCGCCAGGTAAGTAATTGAAGGATTATGACCGATCAGGCAGACGGTAGGCCACAAATCGTCGAGGCTAACAACTACTTCAAACAATTCTCGAATGGCCGCATTATACATGGACCCCTCAAATTGCACCCTTTTTTCATCAAACTTCAATTCCTCTCTGAGGTGCGCCACAGTCTGGGCCGTGCGTATGGCCGTACTCACAATAAACCGATTGGGTAAATCATCTTTGAAAAGGGATCGTCCTTGTCGCCGTGCATCTCTCACACCCTTGTCGGTAAGTACTCGATCATGATCTGGCAGGCCATCACCCGCCTGCCCATGTCTCATCAGATAAAGTGTCTTACTCATAATCCAGAATTAAAGAAATGTATATTCGCACTCTCAAAGCTAAACCTTCATGTAGAGGTAAACTTCTTAAGCAGAATGAAAAAAGCTTTTTGGTTTGTAAATAAATTTTCCAAATATTTGGCGCAATCTTAAAAATATGAGCAAAAATCTAGTCATTGTCGAGTCACCTGCCAAGGCAAAAACCATAGAGGGGTATTTGGGGAAAGACTTTAAAGTCATGTCTTCGTATGGTCATGTCCGTGATCTCCCGAAGGGAAATGACGCGATAGACGTGGCAAATAATTTCGCCCCAACCTACGAAATCTCAAAAGACAAAAAGGATGTAGTAAGGGAGTTGAAAAAACTCGCCAAGGATGCGGAGATGATCTACCTAGCTTCGGATGATGACCGTGAAGGAGAAGCTATATCCTGGCATTTGACAGAAGCACTTGATTTGACAGAAGCAAAAACCAGACGAATCGTTTTCAGAGAAATTACAAAGAATGCCATTCAAAATGCGATGGAATCGCCCCGTGGAATTGACATTGATTTGGTAAATGCACAGCAGGCTCGAAGAATCCTTGACCGACTTGTCGGCTTTGAACTCTCTCCGATTCTATGGAAAAAAATCAAAGGCGGACTATCCGCTGGTCGAGTGCAGTCGGTGGCTGTTCGATTGGTGGTGGAGCGCGAACGCGAAATTGACAAGTTCAATGCGGTCTCGAGTTTCAAAGTAGTTGCAAACTTCCTACTTGATGGGGGTAAGGTTCTGAAAGCTGAGCTTTCCAAGAAATTCTCAAAAGAGGAAGAAGCGCAAGCATTTCTTGACACCTGCAATGGAGCCGATTTCTCTATCGCCAATTTGGAAAAGAAACCCGCAAAAAAATCTCCTGCACCTCCATTTACAACCTCTACCCTACAGCAAGAAGCGAGTAGAAAGCTGGGCTACCCTGTGGGACTCACCATGCAACTTGCTCAAAAGTTGTACGAGGCTGGTAAAATCTCCTACATGAGAACGGATTCTTTGAACCTGTCCGAAGAGGCACTTGGCAAAGCAAATGCAGAAATCGTGTCTGCCTATGGATCAGACTTTGCGCATCGTAGAACGTTCAAAACGAAAAATCAGTCTGCCCAAGAAGCTCACGAAGCAATTCGACCCACCAACTTCTCTGAGCATACTGCCGGAGCTGACGACAGCCAGAAACGGCTCTACGACCTGATATGGAAACGTGCGATCGCTTCTCAGATGGCGGAAGCCAAATTAGAAAAAACCACAGCCACAGTTGCTATCTCAACCACCGATCAAACGCTCGTGGCACATGGTGAAGTGATCACATTTGAAGGATTCTTGAAAGTATACCTGGAATCAAATGATGATGAAGATGATGAATCGCAAAAAGGAATGCTGCCTCCTCTTACGGTTGGCCAAGATTTGAATCTTAGCGAAATGATCGCCAAAGAAGGTTTTTCAAGACATCCTGCCAGATATACAGAGGCAAGCTTGGTGAAAAAACTAGAGGAAATGGGCATTGGTCGTCCGTCTACCTATGCGCCGACCATTTCCACGGTACAAAAGAGGGATTATGTGGTGAAGGAAAATCGAGAAGGTGTGACTCGCACATATCGGGAGCTGGTTTTATCCGATGGGTCGGTTAAAAATGAGACCAAAGCTGAAATCTCGGGAGCAGAAAAAAGCAAGCTCTTTCCAACCAACAATGCGCTGGTTGTCAATGACTTTTTGGGCAACTACTTCCCCAATGTGGTGGACTATTCCTTCACAGCCAATGTGGAAAAAGAGTTCGATGAGATCGCTCACGGAAAAATGAAGTGGGAAAAAATGCTCGACAATTTCTATGGAGATTTTCATAAAGCCGTAGAGAGCACAGAAACCTTGGAGCGGTCGCAAGCCGGATCAGCTCGTGAATTGGGTGTAGACCCAAAAACGGGTAAGAAAATTTTTGCCAAGCTCGGCAGATATGGAGCTTATGTGCAACTCGGTGAAATGGTAGAAGGCGAAGAAAAACCTAAATTCGGGAGCTTGCGCCATGGACAATTGTTGGATAACATCACCTTGGAGGATGCGCTTGAGCTTTTCAAACTACCCAGAGCAGTTGGAGAATTTGAAGGTCTGGAGATTACGGCGGCCATTGGCCGATTTGGCCCCTATGTTCGCCATGATGGGAAATTCGCATCCTTACAAGAAGGGCAAGATCCTTTGACCATTACTGAGGAAGAGGCGGTTGCGCTTGTGCTTCAAAAGCGCGAAGATGACGCCAATAAATACATCACCACCTTCGATGAGGATGACACTATGTTTGTGCTGAATGGAAAGTACGGCCCGTACATCAAGGCGGGAAAGAAGAATGTGAAAATACCAAAGGACATGGTGCCTGAGAAATTGACGTATGAGCAGTGCAAAGAGCTAGCGGATAAAGCCCCTGCTAAGAAAGGGAGAGGCCGTAAAGTGGCGAAGAAGAAGTAGGCATCTTCGATGCTTTTATTTTTTTCAGAAACTTAAATTCATCAAAAATGAAAATTCACAACCTACTCTACATCATTGGCTTGATTTTACTTATCACCGGGATCAATTTAATTGTGTACAATCCTGACTCAAATAGAATGTACCTTATTGCGGGAGCTTTGTTTTTGCTGGGATTTTCTCTGAATATTGCTGAGTTTCTAGGGAAGAAAGCATGACTACTCCTCGTCTACTCTATTTTGGGACGTTGCTCTTCGTTTCACTGATAACATTCGCTCAAAAAGACTATACCTATCCTGCCGCCTTCAAGGACACCACTTCCAATACCTATTTCGGTGAAAAAATCCTAGACACCTACCAATGGATGGAAAATCCGTCTGATCCACGGCTCTCTGTCTGGTTAGACGAGCAGCGTCGAATTACTAAGAAATTAAGCAACCAACAAACGAGAATTTGGGACTTGAGAGCTCAGTTTCTGTCTATCCAAAATGACGTGAAGAAAACGGAATCTTCGACCGTTGTTAAACGTAGCAAAGAATTGAAAAGCAAGTATCAATTCAAAACAGAAATGGTCAGAATGGGTCAATCTCCAAATTCATTGTATCGATTGAGAGCCAAGAAATCGACTTACCATACCTTTTTCAAGAGCAAAGATCATAGGCGTGATAAAAATGACCATCCAGAAGTAGCTGATCGGCTCGTCAATGAAGACGAAGATCTGATGGCTTTTTGGGTTTCTCATAATGGAAGTGATTGGCAGGATATATTTATCTACGACTTGAAAGCAGGGAAACAGCTCGATGATACACTCAAGTACACCAGGGGCTCCACCGAAATCGTCTGGCACGGACGAAACCTGATCTATGACCGTTTTGCTCCGCCCGGAGAGGGTCTTGGATTGCTAAAAAAAGCCACGAATCAAGAGTTGTACTATCACAAACTTGGCGACAAACAGAAACTTGACCAGCGACTGTTTCAAAATCCTGACACCACAGGCACTAATTCCTTTAAGCATATTGACCTTGATGACAAACTCTTCATTTTTCATTCTTATCGCCACAAGGATAAAATTTATAAAGCCCTGTCCGTTGCGGATAAAGATCCTGAATCCTTCTACTTTAAAAATATTCTCATCTATCCAAATAAAAAGGATCTCAACATGTCTGTCGAGACTTTGTTCGGCGATACGTTGGTGGTTAAGACCGATTGGAATGCTCCAAACGGAAAGGTGCTCCTATTGAATATCAATAAGACCAATGACGCAAGTCTGTTAATACCAGAATTTGATGCGGTACTACAAAGGGTCGATAAACTTGGCAAAGACAAGATTGTTGCAGTCTATCGATCAGGTGGCCAACCTCTCGTGCTTATCTATAATCTGGCAGGCGAGCTTCTGAAAAAGATGACTTTTCCCGAAGGGAAAAAAGTACAATATTTCTACGAGTACGAGGAAGACGCAAAATTTACTGAGTACTGTATTTCCTCCTTTTTTCATCCAGACTTATGGTTTCAAATTTCGCTTGATGGATTGACATCCAAACCCATGCATACCATACGACTCCCTTATAATCACAAAAGCCTGGAAACAAGATTTATAAAATTCAAGTCAAAAGATGGAACCAAGATACCAATGTACATTACTTGTAAAAAAGAGACGCAATTGAATGGGAAAAATCCGACCCTACTTTACGGATATGGTGGATACGGCGTTACTGTAGAGCCTGAATTCAATCGAGCTCAAGCTCTTTGGCTTATACATGGTGGCGTACTCGCTATGCCCAACGTTCGTGGTGGCGGTGCAGGAGGAAGCCAATGGGAGCTGGACGGCAAGCGCCTCAAAAAGCAAAACACCATTGATGATTTCCTATCCGCAGCAGAGTATCTTATAGATGAGGGGTATACAAGTAATAAAAAATTGGCCATAAGTGGAGGCTCACATGGAGGGATGCTGGTTGCAGCGGCCATGACTCAGCGACCGGAGCTTTTCAAAGCCGTTGTTGCAGAAGCCGGTGCTTTTGACATGCTGAGATTCAATCGGTTCACTGCTGGTGGTACCGCTACAAATATTAATGAATTTGGCATTACCACTGACCCACTTGACTATCAAAATCTAAAGTCCTATTCTCCACTTCATCGTATCGAAAACGGAGTGAAGTATCCAAACACTTTGCTCATTACTGGAGATAGCGACGATCGGGTACCGCCCTTGCATTCATATAAATTTTTAGCTGCCTTGCAGGAACAATCAGATCCAAAATCCTTGCTACATCTTTATCTGGTGCCGGGCGCTGGGCATGGCGGAGCACTCACCCAGCAAGATTTTGAGAATAAACTGCTGTATAAGTATTACTATCTGTTTAGTCAATTAGGGGTAGGCGGTTTCTAAACAAAAAAGCTCTCGGTTTCCCGAAAGCTCTTAGGTACTCCTATCAGGAGAGGTTTTAAACCTCAATAAAGTAAGATTCAAGCCACCAGTCAAAGTCAACTATCCACTGTTATCCTTTCCCGAATAATCGAGATGAGGCCTCATCGCAATGCTCAAGGTGAGGTCCAGTTTCCTCCGTTGGTTAAACTCAGTGAAAGTATTGATGTCAGGTTTAAATCCAAATCCTGATTGAGTCACCTAAAGGTACGGTAGTTTTGTGAACCTAAATAGTCAAAATGAAGAAAGTGTTTTTCACGCCAGGCCCCACGGAATTGTTCTTTACCTACGCTGATCATTTCAGAAGGGCAATGAAAGATCAGGTTGGCTCTATTTCGCATCGAAGTGTAGAATTTGAAAACATTTTTCAACATACCACGGCTCAAATTGGACAGCTGCTCAACCTCCCTTCCTCCTATCGGGTGATCTTTGCGTCTTCCGCAACCGAGATTTGGGAACGCTCGGCTCAAAATCTAATTACTGAAACCTCACATCACTTTGTGCATGGTTCTTTTGGTAAAAAATTTCATCAAGTAGCAAAAAATTGGGAGAAGGAAACTCAGTTGACCGAGATCGAAAATGAGTTTGAACCGACAAAATCCAAAGCTGATTTCATAGCACTGACCATGAACGAAACCAGCACGGGCTTTCAGCATCATGCAGACGATCTTGCCGCCATGCGAAAGCTCAACCCAGATGCAATTATTTCTCTGGATATAGTGAGTTCGGTTCCAGGCCTATCAGTGGATTTCGGTCAGATAGATTCAGCTTTTTTGTCTGTGCAGAAATGTTTTGGAATGCCGGCCGGATTGGGAGTCTGGATGGTCAATGACCGTGCCATTGATGTGGCCAATGGAATAGACCATGAGTCCTACCATTCACTCCCCTCATTGATCCGAAACGCCAACAAAAACCAAACCCCGTCCACGCCTAATGTTTTAAACATTTACCTACTGGGTAAGATAGCGGAAGACATGAATCGACGAGGCATGAAAGCCATCCAAGTAGAAACGAATTACAAAGCGGCTTTGCTTTATCAAACATTGGCATCTCATCCCTCCTTTGAACTGGCCATTTCTAACAAACGCCATAGATCAAAAACCACGATCGTTGCGAATTGTAGAAACGGAAATGAAAAAATCCTACACTATCTAGGTGCGAAAGGAATGATCATTGGCGAAGGCTATGCTGACCAAAAAGGATCGCAAATAAGAATTGCCAATTTCCCGGCACACTCCAAGGAACAAGTAGAGTTACTGTGCGATACGTTAGAAAAGTTCGCTTAACTTTGCGGCCAATTTCATACCCAAAATGGAGAGATATCAAAAAATCCTCGTTTGTCTCGACCAATCCGAGCGAGACATCAATTTAATCAAAGTAGGAAGCAAAATCTGTGAACTCAGCCCAAGAGAGATCACCTTCGTCAATGTGCTGAGAGAATTCGACTTACCCGATCAGCTAAAAAAAGAATTCCCCAATTTCATGGACAAAGCCGTGGAAGAAAGGAAAACCGAAATTAGAGCTAGTGTGAAAGAACACTTCAGTTGGCCGGATGTGGATGTAAACATCAAAATCTTGCAAGGACAGCCTGCAAAAGCAATCTTGAAATTTGCTAGTAACAATGACATTGATCTTATCATCTCTGGACGAAAAACCAGTGACACGCTGGGTGTTGTGAGGAGTAGATTGGCTCGACGAGCAGACTGCTCATTTCTCATGATTGCTGATGGAAGACAGTTTGAGCTAGATCGAATCCTCGTACCTATTGATTTTTCTGAATACTCAAAAATGGCCATTCTAAAAGCCGTTGATCTGGCCATGCTCGTGCCGAACGAAGTGGAGATTTATGCACAAAATATCTACGCTGTACCCTCCGGCTATCACTATGCAGGCAAGACCTTTGAAGAATTTGCTCAGATCATGAAAGACAATGCCATGAAGGATTACCAATCCTTCATGAAAACCGTGGATACCGGAGGCAAGGAAATCAAACCGATCTACTCGCACGACGACAATGAAAATTTTGTGTCAGATGTCAGAGATCAGGCCAAAAAATTGGATGCTAGTTTGATAATAATCGGAGCTAAGGGTCAAACGGCCACATCCGCACTTCTTATTGGGAGTAGAGCGGAGCGATTGGTGATGATGGAAACTAAATCTTCCATGCTGGTGGTTAGAGAAAAGGGACAGAAATCAGGCTTCAAAGAATTCTTGAGAGAGCTATGATCTGATTTTATCGAGCAGGGTATTTAATTGCTCTGCTTCTTCTTCGGAAAGCGTTTTTATTTTTTCCTCAAAATCTGCAAGATCACCATCTAGTGATTCAAGCAATATCAACCCTTCCTTAGAAATAATAACATCGACCGCTCGACCATCATTTTTACACCTTCGTCGGTCCACCAAACCTTTTTCCTCCAATTTATCCACAATACGTGACGCATTTGAACTTTTGTCGATCATCCGCTCAATAAGCAAATTGATGGTTGCTGGATTCGGATATTGCCCTCTCAGAATTCTCAAAACATTGTACTGAGGGGTTGTCAGCTCTGAAGGTTTCAATATTCCTTGAAATCTATGACTGATCCAAGACGCTGTATACCGAACGTTTATAAGGGCTTTTGAAAATTCAGAAGTGAATTTTCTTTGTTGGATATCCTCTCCTATGCTCATAGCTGAATTATGTGATCTACGTTAAATGTACCAACATAAATATTTAATTGAAAATTCCCTCCGACTAGAAACAGGCAGTTCAAGACTTGGAGTGGGTAATGGCAAGTATGGAATTTGAACCTGAAAAGGTAGAACGCTAAACTTTTAGCCTATTTTTAAACCAAACCCAACAATTGAAGTCAAAGGCTGAAACTACCTGAGTTTGGAAGAGCAATTTATTATTGAAAAGCTCCGCAATGAAGACACACGTCATTACGGATTCAACCTGTTGGTGAAGGCATACCAAGAGCGGGTGTACTGGCATGTACGCAAAATGGTCATAGATCATGACGATTCCAACGACTTGACTCAGGACATTTTCGTCAAAGTCTGGAACAATATTTCCTCCTTCCGCGAGGATGCCAAGCTCTTCACCTGGATCTACAGAATCGCCACCAACGAGTGTCTGACCTTTCTGAAAAAAAAGAAAAACAAATACTTCATTCCCATAGCAGATGTAGCAGGCGAACTGAGTAGCAAGCTCGATGACGGCAACAATATATCAGGTGATGAAATACAAATGAAGCTACAAAAAGCAATTCTTACTTTGCCAGACAAGCAGCGGTTGGTTTTCAATATGAAATACTTCGAGGAAATGAAATTCAGCGAAATGGCAGAAATCACAGGAACAAGCCAAGGGGCACTGAAAGCGAGCTACCACCACGCAGTGAAAAAAATTGAAAACTTTCTGAATCCCGATTAAACCTTTTAGACAATCAAAAGTCAAAGCAGCCGATGGACAAGATACGATTAGAGAATATTGACAAAAAGACACCTTTCAGCGTTCCTGATGAGTTCTTCGCTGAACTAACCAAGGACATTCAAGCACGCATAATTGAAAAACCTAAACGGCGTTGGATGCCTGCTCCTCAAATGAACTGGGTGCTTGCAGGTACGTTTGCGTTCGTAATTGGTCTGATCTTTATATTCAAACCATCAGCCCAGCTCAGTGCAGAAGAATTGCTTGCGCAGGTGAATGAACAAGATTTAATGAACTATCTGGACATGACCGATTTCACAGAGGCCGAGCTACTTGGTGGACTATCTGATGCTGAAATCGACGAGCTTTGGTTAGATGATGAGCTATTGGAGGGGTTGGAAATAGACGAAGAAAATCTGGATGAATTTTTAATAGATTTTGAAACAGACTTAGATAAATACTTATAAGCTATGACACGACTAGTAATTACAACACTTGCGCTAATTCTGACCTTGTCAGTATTCGGCCAAAAAGATGCTGCGGAAAAAATCCGTCGAGCCAAGATTGCCCTCATTACCGAACGATTGGATTTATCGCCCGAACAGGCAGAGAGATTCTGGCCGATCTACAATGAATACTCCAAGAAGCAACGTGAAAACCGTCAGGCATTCAACGAGGCAAAGCAGAAGTACAAACCCGAGAATGCAAGCGAGCAAGACAATCAACGCTTGCTTCAACTCGGGATGAAAACCAAAGAGCATGCGTTGCAGTTAGAAAAAAACTATTCTGATCGAATGCTCAAGGTCATCAACAATCGGCAGATGCTGAGCTTACGCAAAGCAGAAAATGATTTCAAAGAAATGATCCTACGAAGAGTGCAGGATCAGCGACAAAAACGACAAAATCTACAGGACAATCGCCAACGAAATGTTGAAGATATGAAACGAAGAAGAAACAACAAGTAACTGATCCTTGATAAGAATACACATCCTTGCGAAAGAGGAACAGCCTGTTTGGTATTTTCGGGAACTAAAGCCATCTGTTTCAACGATTGCCACGCTGCGCTCGTCGTAACGCAAGGGACAAAACTACCTGATGTGATAAAATGGATTTCATACATACTTTTGATTGGAACAGGGCTAGTTGGCAGGGCTCAGGACAGTGAATTATCCTTTGAAGAGCAGCTTGCTCAGCTAGACTTAGAAATGGACTCCTTATCCATTTTTAGTTTTTTAGATAGCCTGCTGAATGCCACAGAATTGAAATCAGAAATAGGTATTCGCCTAGGCTACACCAGCAGTCGGCTCACCGCAGGTCGGGATTTCAACACGCAGCAAAAGGGTTTCTCACCAGGCATTTCATACTTTCATAAATCCGGTGCGTATGTAGATTTTACCTCTTTCTTTGACAACCAATCCGATCCTGCCCTCAACCAAAGCACCCTTCATGCAGGCTATCTCTGGATTCCTCATCAAAAATGGACCATCAATCCATACATTGAAAAGACATTCAATAATCAAGATTTTGAATATGATCTCACTCAGAGTCTGGGTAGCAACGTGAGCTATGACTTCAAGCTTGTGGAAGTTAGTCTGGACTATTCCTTTCTGTGGGGAAAGAAAACAGGCCAACGATTCATCGGTAGTCTCAATAAAAAAATTGTATTGACAAATGTTCCCCTTGTCGATAAATTAACCTTCTACCCGACCATCTCGACCATTGCTGGTACCGCAGATATTTTTAGTTACCTGTATTCCTCCCTGCAGCTGAACCTGCTGGAAATACAACACTTGACCGATGATGAAATTCGAACTTTGCGGGTGAACGGGAAAATCACGACAGAAGAAGCCATTCAATTGAGAGTCGCCCGTAGGCTGCTCAATGAAGGGACTGATCTGGATCGTGCGTCCGCAATTAGTCTCATAAATGGTTCAAATCTTAGCTCTCTGCAAACGAACAATACTTTCGCGCTTTTAAGCTATAGCTTTAGTCTGCCAATCTCTTTCAATATTTCGCCAAAAACGTCGGTAATGCTGAGCTATTCCTATTCCGTTCCACTCAAACTCCCCGGTGAAGATCTGGGAGTTGATCCAACGGGATTTTTTAGTTTTTCGATGAGTCGAAGGATTACTTGGTAAGTTTTAAAACACTTCCAAAAAACGCTTACCACCTCATTTCAAAACCCTACCTTTGTGTCCCGTAACAAAACCACAAATGGCTAGCAAAGCAAAGTACATCTTCGTTACGGGCGGAGTGACCTCCTCACTCGGAAAAGGCATCATCGCAGCGTCCCTCGGCAAGCTTCTTCAGGCCAGAGGTCTTTCAGTCACCATTCAGAAATTCGATCCGTACATCAATGTAGATCCCGGCACACTCAACCCCTACGAGCATGGCGAATGCTATGTCACCGACGATGGCGCAGAAACTGATCTGGATCTTGGTCATTATGAGCGGTTTCTGAATATCAAAACCTCGCAAGCCAACAACATGACCACTGGCCGAATCTACTTTGATGTGATCACGAAAGAACGTGAAGGCAAATACCTGGGCAAGACCGTGCAGGTGATCCCTCACATTACGGATGAGATCAAGAAAAACATTTACAAACTTGGGGAAACAGGAAAATACGATGTGATCATCACCGAGATTGGTGGCTGTGTGGGTGATATCGAGTCGCTTCCATTTATTGAAGCCGTTCGTCAGGCCAGATTCGAATTGGGTCCCACGAATTGTGTTTGCATTCATTTGACCCTCATCCCGTACCTCAAGGCCGCAGGTGAACTCAAAACCAAACCCACACAACATTCCGTAAAGGATCTGCTGGAAGCGGGTATTCAACCCGATATTCTTGTTTGCCGATCAGAACGATCACTCACTAACGACATCAGGAAAAAGCTCGCCCTTTTCTGCAACGTACCTATCAATTCTGTCATTGAAGCTCAGGATGCAGACACTATCTATGACGTGCCTGTGCTGATGCGAAAAGAAAAGCTAGACGAGCGTGTGCTTTCCAAATTCAAAATATCACATAAAAAAGACCCTAAAATCGAGGGGTGGAGAAATTTCCTAGGTAAGCTCAAAAACCCAACTGCCGAAGTAGATATCGGGCTGATCGGAAAATATGTAGAACTAAAGGACGCCTACAAGTCCATTGTAGAATCATTTATTCACGCAGGTGCCGAGAACGAATGTAAGGTCAATGTCCACTGGCTTCACTCGGAAGATTTCACGAAAGACACGGTAAAAAAACATCTCAAAGACCTTGACGGAGTTTTGGTTGCGCCCGGGTTTGGTGATCGGGGTATCGATGGGAAAATCATCGCTGTGCAGTATGCAAGGGAAAACAACATTCCTTTTTTTGGCATTTGTCTGGGTTTGCAATGCGCCATGGTGGAATTCGCCAGGCATGTGCTCGGCCTCAAAAAAGCACACAGCGTAGAAATGAATCCGAAAACGAAGTATCCCATCATTGACTTGATGGAAGACCAAAAGAACATCAAGAACATGGGCGGTACGATGAGACTGGGTGCATACGATTGCACACTTGCGAAAGGAACAAAAGCTCATCAAGCCTATGGCTCAACAAAAATATCCGAACGACACAGACACAGATACGAATTTAATAATTTCTATTTGGCGGATTTTGAAAAAGCCGGCATGATTGCTTCGGGCAAAAACCCTAAAACTGGTTTGGTAGAAATCATGGAATTGAAAGATCACCCGTGGTTTGTGGCCTCACAATACCATCCCGAATTGAAATCTACCGTATTAAACCCTCATCCTTTGTTCGTGAAATTCGTCAAAGCGGCACTTGCCCATAAGGTTTCGACCAGCTCAAGCTGATCGAATACCAGTGTTGCTGCTGACAAATACATTTTCGGAATAGGATTTCTCATAGCAAATTGGATTAAACTTGCGGTCGAATTTTTAACATAGCGTCCATGGGGCAATTGAATAAAATTCCAAAATCAAAAAATCGCAAAGTAATTTCTAGGCTTCTCTCTTAAAATAGACTTATACTAAGAATGGAAAAGAATCAGATTGTTGGTCTGCTTGTCATGCTGGCCGTTATCACCGTTTACTTCACATGGTTTGCTCCCGATCCTCCACCGCCAATGGAAGATACGCAGGAGGTGGTTGCACCCGACACAGTTGGATCCACTTCTCAAACCAACACCATCGAGCAACCTGCTCAACTCACCGATTCGGCCAAAGCCATAATCAATGAGATGAAATACGGTCTATTCTCAGCTGCCGCACAAGGCGAAGAAAAATTAATTTCGCTAGCCACAGACGAACTAAATCTGACGTTCAATACCAAAGGTGGCGTCATCGAATCTGTTGAATTATTGAATCACAAGGATTGGGAAGGCAACCCACTTTTTCTGACTACAAAAGAAAATTCCGACTTTCATTTATATGTTGAGCATTTGGGCAAATCCATGGACCTGAATGAATTCTACTATAGCGCGAGTCAAAGCACCAAATCGGACACCACTTTGCTGACATTCCAATTAGATGTGAGCGAAAATTCCTGGGTCAAATTTATTTATTCTATTCCCAAATCCGGCTTTCTCATTGGTTTCGATATTGAGACCAATGGAATGAAAGACCTGATTTCCGAAAAGGTGAATTTCGCCTGGAATCAGAAATACAATCGTCTGGAACTGGATATTCCAGAAGCCAGATACCGATCCACTGTACACTACAGCACCTTGAGTGGAGAAGAGGATTATCTATCTGAGCGTTCGATGGAGCTGGAAGAAGAGACGATCGGTGAGGCTGTTCGATGGATGTCCTTCAAGCAAAAATTCTTCACCTCAGCCATCATCGCAGATGACAGTTTCAAATCAGGCTACATATCTGCAAGTGTAGATGAAGCAGATAGCGCCTATATAAAAGCGGGTAGAATGCAAGCCCTCATCCCATACGAGCAGATGGTCGCTGGCACAGCGGGATTCAGGTATTATTTTGGTCCCAATGATTATGAAATCATGAATGCCGTTGCACCAGAATTCAGCGAAAACGTAAATATGGGTTGGAGCATATTGGCGGGAATCAACAAGTATTTCATTAGCTACATCTTCAAGTTTCTTGAGAAATTTTTCTCCAATTATGGAGTCATCATCCTGATCATGGTTCTCATCATCAGATTGCTTCTTTCGCCCCTGACTTACAAGTCGCACATCTCCATGGCGAAGATGAAGGTGATGAAACCTGAGCTTGATGAACTCAAATTGAAATACCCGGACGATCAGCAAAAGCAGCAGAAGGAACAGATGGACCTGTATCGAAAGGTCGGCATCAATCCACTGAGTGGGTGTATCCCAATGCTGATCCAAATGCCCTTTTTGTTTTCGTTGTTTTACTTCTTCCCCAATGCAATCGAACTCCGACAAGAGTCCTTCTTGTGGGCGACTGATCTTTCGACGTATGACAACATCCTAAATCTACCGTTTACGATTCCCTGGTATGGAGATCACGTGAGTCTTTTCACCTTACTCATGACCATGTCGTCAATACTGTACGCATGGTCCAATAGTCAGGTGAGCACGGTCACCGGCCCAATGAAGACACTGCAATACGTGATGCCAATCATGTTTCTGTTCTTCTTGAACAGCTACTCTTCGGGGCTGACGTTTTATTATTTCGTATCCACGATGAGTACGTTTGGGCAGACCATGCTCTTTAGAAAATTCGTCGATGAGAATAAGATTAAATCTATCCTTGACGAAAACAAAAAGAAGAACGTCAACAAGAAGAAATCCAAGTTTCAAATGAAAATGGAGGAAGCGATGAAGAACCAACAGGCACAAAAAAAGAAAAAGAAAAAGTAGAATTGGGTTATCCACATTCACGATGTGAATAAGGTTCTTTATCTGAAAACATGAGCTTTCAACGTGCTGATATTCAATTCGTTAAAAAGGTCTAGATCAGGTCAGCACGTTTTGTTTTCCACAACACAAGCTTCTTGATGGCATCTTAAATATATTTGTCCTCGTTTCGTTCTAAAAAGAGATAATCAACGTATTTATGGGGAAAATAATAGCCATTGCAAATCAAAAAGGAGGCGTGGGTAAGACCACCACGGCCATCAATTTGGCAGCCAGCCTCGCGGCTTTGGAATTTAAGACATTGATTGTGGATGCCGACCCTCAGGCGAACGCCACTTCTGGCATTGGGTTTGACCCCAAGGAAGTTGAGAACAGCATTTATGAGTGCATGGTCAGTGACATTGACGCTGTGGATTGTATCAAAACCAGCAACATCAAATATTTGGACATCCTTCCTTCTCACATTGATCTGGTTGGTGCAGAAATTGAGATGGTGAACATCCCTGATCGCGAGCACAAAATGACAAGTGCTTTAAAGGCGATCAAAGAGAATTACGATTTCATAATCATTGATTGTTCCCCTTCTTTGGGCCTTATCACCGTCAATGCGTTGACCGCCTCCAACTCGGTGATTGTACCCGTACAGTGCGAGTATTTCGCTTTGGAAGGATTGGGTAAATTATTGAACACGCTCAAGATTATTCAAACGAGGCTTAACCCCGATCTGGAAATCGAAGGCATCTTACTGACCATGTATGACGCACGATTGAACCTATCCAATCAAGTGGTCGAAGATGTTCAGGGACATTTCAAATCACTTGTTTTCGAGAGTCTGATTCCACGAAATATCAAACTCAGCGAATCTCCAAGTTTTGGACTTCCTGCCATCATTCACGATGCAGAGAGCAAAGGGTCTATCAGCTACTTGAATCTGGCCAGGGAGATATTGGAAAGAGACGAAGTAAAGGCAGCATAAGAATTCATGGCAAAAAAATCAGGACTAGGTAAAGGACTCGGAGCATTACTAAATGATTCCGGAAGTGAATCCATGGTGATCGAAAGGAAAAAGCCAACCACTAGCATTGGCACTATTTCACTCAATAAAGTTGAAGTAAATCCTTTTCAACCTCGCGAGGATTTCGATGAAGAAGCACTCGAAGAGCTGGCCAATTCGATAAAACTACACGGCATCATTCAGCCGATCACCGTTCGTCAACTAAGCCAGAATGAATATCAGTTAATCTCTGGAGAAAGAAGGCTGCAGGCATCCAAGAAAGCTGGTCTCAAAGAAATACCCGCCTACATCCGAACCGCTGACGACCAGCAAATGCTGGAGATGGCCATCATTGAGAACATTCAGCGAGAAAACCTCAACGCCATGGAGGTGGCACTGAGCTATCAGCGATTGCTCACCGAGTGTGATTTGAAGCAAGAAGAACTTGGTGATCGAGTAGGAAAGAAGCGTAGTACGGTCACCAACTACCTGAGACTACTCAAACTCCCTGGCGAAGTGCAGGCTGGATTGAGAGATGCGAAAATTTCTATGGGCCATGCCCGTACACTTGTAACTATTGAAGATATAGAGCAGCAGTTATCCATTTTTGATCAGATCATCCAGCATGATTTGTCCGTGAGAAAGGTGGAAGAGTTGGTGAGAAATCTTGGAAGAGAAAAACCAACGGCTTCTCCAAAAAAAGCGAACGATCCTGAGATCATGCGATTACAAGTGAAGCTATCTTCTCATTTTGGCACCAAGATTCAAGTCGCAGCAGATGCGAAAAACAAAGGGCAAATCAAAATTCCTTTCACTTCTACTGATGAATTGAACAGGATTTTGGATATCCTTGATGTATGATTCGAGTGGTTCTTTTCAGTTTTTTCATCCTCGTATTGGGTGTCTCTATTTTCGCCCAAGACCCTGAGGTAACCGTTGGTGAAGCGTTTGACTCACTTGCCTACGATGAAGAGCATATCGAAATTTTCACTGAACTTTCTACATTGAATCCAAACCGAGCCGCCCTGCTATCTGCGGTGTTGCCAGGACTTGGACAGGTCTACAACAAACAATATTGGAAAGTACCACTGGTCGTTGGTGGTGCCGTAATGCTAGGCCATTATATTAGATATCAGGATCGGTTGTACAACAGCTTCCGATCGGCACTCATAGCTGAATCAGATGCAGACCCAAGAACCATCAATGCCTTCAGCCCTCTAAATACAGAAACACTGGAAGCCAATGTGAATCAACTTCGTAGAGATCGCGATTATTTGATGATAATGACGGCACTTTTCTACATGCTAAACATTGTGGATGCGCACATTTCGGCTCATCTGCACGAGTTCCAAATCAACGATGCGCTTTCTATGGACATACGACCTGCAATTCAATCATCTGCATTAAATTCGCGATCCGTGGGAATTAGTTTCTCATTGAAATTTTAGTCGCTACAATCAAATACAACCACAGAGTTCGCTGAAATCACAGAAAAAAAGAAAAGTCCATTTTGAGAATCAAAAACAACTCTGTTAGCTCTGTTTCTCCGTGGTGAATAAACTCATGAAAATTGCATTGATCGGATATGGGAGAATGGGTAGGGCAATCGAACGATTAGCTCTCGAAAGAGGTCACCAAATCTGTCATCGCATTGATCTGACCAATCGAGATGAAATCGGTCAGATAACCAAAGAGAAATGTGACATTGTCATTGAATTTTCTCAACCACAAACAGCCTTCCTTAATATTTCCACTTGTCTGAGAAATGGCGTCAAAGTAATTGCTGGAACTACAGGGTGGATGGATCGACTGGAGGATGTCCAAAGATTAACAAGAGAATTGGAGGGTACTTTCCTCTATGCTTCCAATTTTAGTGCTGGCGTGAATATTTTCTTTGAATTGAACGAATGGCTGGCTACAAAAATGAAGGATCGAGATGCCTTCCATGTGGCACTCGAAGAGACCCACCACACTGAAAAATTGGACTCACCAAGCGGCACAGCGATGAGTTTGGCAAAGGGGATTATGAAATCAAATCCTTCCAAAGAGGGTTGGATAAACGAGAAATCAACCGATCAAACAAAAATTGAACTAATTTCGAAACGTCAACCCAACATACCCGGGACTCACACCGTAGCGTACTCATCACCACTCGAAACGATAGAAATAAAACACACGGCACACGACCGAGATGTATTTGCCTCGGGTGCGCTGGATGTGGCCGAATGGATTCAAACCCAGTCTGGCGTGCTCACTTTTAATGACTACTTAAACAGCAAAAAATAATGTACTTCAATGATTTCAACTTGGCCTTTGTGGTCATCGTAATGGTACTTTGGTACGTCCTCCAAAGCTTCGCTTATTTCAAACTTTTTGAGAAAGCAGGTAAGGCCGGATGGATTGGATTTGTCCCTTTCTATAATTACTATACACACATCGAATTGGTCGGTCGTCCCAAATGGTGGGTTCTTCTGCTCTTTGTCCCCGTGGTAAACTTCTTCGTAGCACTAACAATCCATTTGGATCTATATAAGTCCTATGGAAAATTCACCTATGTACATCAGGTGCTTGGTGTCGCTCTCTGGCCAATATACACGCTTTACATGGCCATGAGTACTAGCGAATACAAAGGCAAAGCTACCGAAATGCCGAAGGTACAAAAGGCACTTCCGCAAGAGTGGCTGGAGGCAATTGTATTTGCTGTTTTTGCAGCAACCTTCATCCGATGGGTATATATGGAAGCTTATGTGATTCCTACTTCCTCGATGGAGAGCAATCTGCTGGTTGGTGATTTTTTGTTTGTGAGTAAGGCTGAGTATGGCCCACGAACACCGAAAACTCCATTGCAGCTGCCGTTGACTCACGCCAAAATATGGGGCACAGAGGTGCCCTCCTACCTTAGTTTTTTGCAACTTCCTCATTTCCGATTGCCTTCCTTCGGAAAAGTAGAGCGCAATGATGTGGTGGTGTTCAATTATCCCGTAAATGACCATTACAACAGCAATGGAAATGGCTTCCATCCAATGGATTTGAAGACGCATTACATCAAGCGATGTGTCGCCATCCCTGGAGACGTGGTTGAAGTGAAAGCCGGGCAGGTGTACATCAACGGAGAAATTGGAGAGAATCCAGAGATTCTGCAATTCAATTATCAGATCGTTTCCAAACAACAGCTGCCAGAACGATTCTTCAGAGACCATGGCATCCGAGATGCAAGCGTGACCTCTTATGGAGCAGCGGCTCCCATGTCCTCAGAGACGGCTGAGAAGATTGAATCCTTTGATTTTATTGATCAGGTCATCAGAGAAGAACTAATTGAGGGAGAAGAAGAGTATAACATCTTCCCAAAAATACCCGGTCACTCCAACTGGAATCGTGACTTCTTTGGCCCGTTGGAAATTCCCTATCGAGGAATGCAATTAGAGTTGAATGAATCTAACCTGACAAGATATGGTGGCACCATTACAAATTATGAAGGTTGGGAATCGGTCGAAATTAATGGAGACAAACTTACCATTGATGGCCAAGAAGTGACGGAATATACCTTCACTCGTGACTACTACTTTATGATGGGAGACAACAGACACAGGTCGGATGATTCTCGTTATTGGGGATTTGTACCGGAGGACAACATCGTAGGCGAGGCTTCTTTTATCTGGATGTCTTTTGAAACTAACGCCAGTGGATTTAACAAGATCAGATGGAATCGGTTGTTGGACGGAATTGAATAGTAGATAGTAACCAAGTTACTAGTAAACAGGAAACAGTAGAAAGTTGTCAGAGTTGACTAAGTATAAATAATTGGCTGCTGATACCCCAAATAGGACAGCAAGTTATGTTCATATCTGAACGTTTAGTCTCATTGAAATTGGATTGCGAATCCAACAAATAGCCTAATGCAAAAAATTCCTACGGCACGTTTAATGAGATTTTATTTGTGAACAAAATGAAGCCAATGAATTTAACAAGATCAGATGGATCGGTTGTTGAAGGGGATTGAATAGTTGGGAGTTGGAAACTTTACTGAACAACTGACAACTTTCTACTTTCTACTAACAACTTTCTACTTTCTACTGATTACTGATTACTGATTACTGACAACTAACAATTAGTCATCAACCATTTCATTTTTAACTATCCTGCCTTCTTGAAAAGTGATCACTCGATCTCCAGACCTGAAATAGGTATCGTCATGTGAGATTACAAAAATCGTTTTCCCTGCTGACTTTAGCTTTGGCAAAATGGTCGAGTAAAATACATTTTTGAAATGTGGATCTTGATGGGCTGCCCACTCGTCAAAAACATAAATTTCTTTATTTTCTAATAGAGAGGTCACTAATAGCAATCTCTTTTGCTGTCCATAGGAAAATTTGACTTTGGAAAACGAACGATTCTTTATTCGAACCTTATCTGCCATCTCAAGTTCACTCAGGTACTCTTCACCATGTGTCTGGAGGTGATTTTCCTCGATATGAAAAAGAAACTTAAACAGATGGGAGTCCGTGAAGATGGTTGAAATTTGATCTTGGTAGTTTTCAAGGTTCTTGGCTTCTATCTCATTTCCTTTATAAACACACGCTCCGGACGTTGGCAAATAAAGTCCCGAAATCAGTTTTATAAAAGTTGTTTTCCCGCTACCATTTCCTCCAATCACGAAAACCGTCTCCCCTTTCATGATCGTCAAATCGATCGGTCCCAGGTTAAAGGCCATCTCATCATCATCTTCCTCTTTGTCATATTCAAATAAGAGATTTTCAAAAGATAAAATGGAGTCATGTTCAGACCAGTTGTCAAAAATCAATTCCTCGGATTCTGGTCGTTGCTTTGTCGATAATTCCACACCCAAAGTATCAATTTGCTTCAATGCAATTCTTGTCCCATTAATGACTCTTCCAAACGTGGTGATTTGCGAAATCGGTGACATCATAAAAAGTGAAATCGCAAGAAAGTCAATCATCGTAGACCCTTCGAAAACATCAGAATTTTTTGAGAATACCAAAATTCCGCAAAGAGCAGACATTATCAATATGTACTCAATCCGGCTAAAAGAATTCTTTATCAGATTGTTTTTCACCTTCAGCCTTCGCTGCTCTTCCAGATTCGGAATGATGAGCATGCTGGAATACGACTCCCTGAGATCCTTTTTCAGATTCAATTCTTTCAATCCCAGCAACAACCCACGCAAATAACCAAAAAGCTTGTTCCTAAGAGAAATTACACCTTCATCAGATTTTCGCGTCAATGGAAGAACGATCAGGTTTAAGAAAAAGTTAATCCCAAAGATACCAACCGTAATGAGAGACATTTTCCATGAAAGTGAAAACATGTAGGCCAAGCAACCAAGAACGATGGTAGCATTCATCATGAGGCCTGGGATTTTGGAAGCCGTCTTGGTGATTGTCGCAATATCGGAAGTGATCACCGGCACAATCCGATCCGCATTTTTATATATAGCGCCATAGGATGCTTCCATTATTTTCTTCGAAAGCGTGGCTCTCAATTCTTGCAAGTTCTTTTCATTGAGGGAGGTCAATAAATAATTCCCCAAAAGACCCAATCCCGCTGCACCAAGAACCAACCCTACAAATGTTAGAATATAAATCTGCACATCTGGGATATCATTCTTCATCGCTGAATGAATGTGCTTGATGGTCAATGCGGCGCTAGCTCCAGAAAGAACTGCCGTAATTGTGGCAATCAGATATTGCCATTTAGATTCCTTTATCAGGCCGAGTATTAATTTCATCTAAAATTGAAAATGAACTAGTAATTCAGGCAATAGATCTACTTTATCAAAACCTTCTGCACCTGTGTGCCTGTGGCAGACTTGATGGTCAAATAATAAAGGCCATGCTCCAAATCCGAGACATCAATCCCTTCAGAGATCAACTTCACAAGCATTCGCTGACCCGTCGAGCTGAATAACTTCACTTCTTTGGACGCATCCAATCCCTCAACTTTCAGCACATCATCAACTGGATTTGGGTAGATTTTTATCTCCATTCTATGGCTAATTCCCAACACCTCCACACCTTCTCCTCTCAAGCTTACGGATGTGCTAATACCAGTCGATGTGAAGGATATGGTGCTAGTCTTGGTTCCTGTGCTCCCCGGAACAAACTTCACAAAGACTGACTTGTTAGAAATTGATCCATTAGAAGGTGGTAGCGAAAGGCTGCCGGAATAACTGCCACTTTCACTCTCTGAGATTTCAAATTGATCACCCACAGATACAGCGAGATTAGCTGTCAAATTGGACGCGTTGACAAGTACACTCTGTGAGGCAGAAGGTTGCCCCACCTCGGTGGAGGAAAATGTCAACGACGAAGGATTGAGAGTAACTGAAGGCGCATTGGCCGCTTCGACAACATCCCCATCCACAAAAGGCATGATCTGCAAGTCGCTATTGAAACGAGTAAGAACTCCTGTGACCACCAAGTCGCCGTTTGGTGTGGACGATGGATCATAAAAAGAAGCGTCATCAATGCGCAAAAAGAAAGAGGTACTACCCACCGTCACATTCACACTACTTCCAGAACTGGTGGCGCTAGTTGGCCATTCTGAAGGCGTATTCAAGGTTACTCCCTCAATTTTCACCAACGACCCGTCAAGCACACTTCCCAAAACCAAATCCGATTCGTCAATTTCTATTGGATCAGGGAGCGTTTGGTTTGAGGACAGTACATCCAATGTAGAAGGTTCCAATTCTATAATAGAACTGAACTCTGCTCGATCTCCTGTAATGCGTACCCGGTCTCCTCTACTAACCAAACCCTGATTCCCTCCATAAAACACATTGATGCCGGCTGATTCGTCCTGAATGAAAAATTGGCCATTGCTACTCCCATAATCAAGAGTAGTCACTACACCTTCTACAGTAAATTCTTGCCCATTTGTCCCAGATTTTATCTGCGCTATCGTATTCAACGAAACTGTACTCTCTGTTCCGGTTACAGACACATTCACCGTACTGGCATTGGTTGAAGTATGTGTGATGGTTGTACTGGACACTTGCCCATTGGCGGTGGTGGGAGAAAAACGAACATACACGGTATTGCTAGAGCCTGCCTCGGCATTGAATTGGGTCACCGTCACGCTTTGACTCCAAGATGAATTGTTGAGCGAAAGCTCGAATGGAGCAGAAACAGATGCGCTGACGTTTCCTTCTAGATTTGAACCGCTCACGTTGTAGGACTGTGAGGTACTACTTGATCCGGCTGTGATGTTACCGAAATTCAGTGTTCCGTTTGCATTCGTGGTTATTGTTGGAGAAGGCGTACCATCTCCCCAGATTTCATTTATCCACTCAGGATGATTGACATAAGGATTTGCATTTCCTTGGTAGCCATAAACTATATCATTTCTATTTCTTTCAAAATCATCAACTGGATCATCAATGTGCCACTGCATCATAAGTGAAAGGTTCCCAAGTTGATTGCCACTATTGGTTACTGTTTCGACCAGTTCTAAGCTGCCCTTGTATGCTGTGACCATATAAAAAAGGATTCTCGCACAATCGCCTTTTACCTCATCGTGCGGCTCGAAATAGCCTCCACCCGCCGTGTTATTTCCACTTACCAGTCCAAAATCTAATGCCGCTCTTCGGCTATTTACATCCACATCTGTTGGCCTGAGCATATGCATGTCCTGCTGATCATCACCTGAGCTCCCAACACCTCTCGATCTAGGCCAGACATGTTCTTTATTCCATCCGCCTGTGTTGTCGTTTCCATTTCCATTTCCTGTAAAGGAATTACTCGGCCTAGAATCCCTCATATAGAAGAAGATGATATTGCTCGAGTTGTTCGGATCCTCATCAGTTCCCAATTCTACAAACTTGTTATCTACCTGACTGTACGAAACAGTATTAGGATTAGCAATGAGCGTGCTAAGGCCATTCCAAAGTGCATCACCAGTAAGGTTATCTACTCCATCATAATAGTTTGACGGTACTTGTGCAGGCGCGACAAAAACAAACGCAAGCAGAATAACAGAAAAGAAGTATCTCATAAAATCATAAAATTAAAGCGGTTCGCAATTTAGGGATTAGTTAAATAGTGAACTAGTGAATTGGTTGATTAGTGGAGGAGAGTCCTTCCGCAGAAATAAAGACATAATTTCCAGAACGGAAATATAATAATCAAAGCCCACTAATTAACCAATTCACCAATCATTGTTGATCTAACAAACCAACAATTTGGTTTCTTACTTCAGCAAATTTTTCGTGACTTATAGCGCCTATTCTGTAAAGAATAATTGATTTATCAGCAGTGAATATTCTGCTACAGCGTATGTTACTTTTCTTGATCAACTTGCCCGACACAATGTCCTCCTCGTCCAAGTCTATTGAATATTGGTCGCTGATTTTTTGACTGGTAATCTGGCAGAGGATAATATCCTCTCCTTGCAAATCTGATAAAACGAGAGCAGGGCGTTTTTTTGACGATGATAAATCAGAGAACGGAAAGGGCAAAACCCACCAAATCGCCTTTTATAAATCTTGCCATGCTTGATCCTCTTCCTTTCTATTCCAGTCTTTGCCCAAAACTCTTTCACTTGCGTAAGTGGTTTCTATAACCTGCTCCTTATCTGTACCTGTTTTGAATTTTAAGAATTTTAGATATTCATGAATATCCTCCAAAAGGTTGTCGGGGATTCTGTTTAGCTCCTTCTGTAAAAATTCTCTTGTCTGGATTGCTGACATATTCTTGTTAGTTATTCGCACCTTAAAAATAACGAACTATTAATTAATTGATTTGAATAGTCCAAAAATGTTATTGCTGCAATACGAACGATTCAGCCAATTCAAAAACCTATAAATCAAAAGAGAACCCACTAGTTAACCTCTCAACCAATTAACCAATCCACTACTTAAAAGAAGCCAAAACCGGCCGATGATCGGAAACCGTCGAAGAATAACTACTCACGCAATTCTCAGGTTTGAGGGTTTGGACGTTTCTCACTTTATTGAAAAGTTCGTCTGTGATAAGGATATGATCTATATGGCTGGGCCAGCTTGGGTAACTCCAATTGGATGAGCTGCCATCCGCAACCGCCTGATCCGCAAAGGTATAATTGGGATCATCCTTAAAATTCTGGAAAGCGCTTGTCGAGGAGTTGATATCGTCGTTGTAATCCCCAAGTACGATCACTGCTTTATTCGCCAGATTCGCATCGATATAACTTTTAAGTGAGAGACTCGCTTGTTTTCGTCTGTTGTACTCTGAACTTCCATCTTCACCGCAACACTTGAGGTGCAAGTTCAAAAATGTTACTTCCAATCCACTGGCATGCATCACATCTACACGTACCACTTGCCTGGGGAAATTGTAGGAATCTCCACCAAATAATTGTGTCAATGTGCCGAAAGAAGTAAACGCATTCTTTTTATACAAATACCCAATGTCCTGATCATAGTTAACATCTGCTAGGGCAGCTTCCCATCCATCCAATCCTGAAGCCAAAGCGAAAAACTGAGATGGGCTATTGATTTCCTGAACGGCAATAATGTCTGCATCCAAATTTTCAACAATTTCTTTCACCTTAGCCACGGTTGTATTCCCACTGTTTGGGAACCACTCGATATTCCAGGTGGCTACATTTAGTTCATCGTCTTCAAATGCAGGGTAACAAGCCACAGCACTTTTCCCTGGATCTACGCCTGTGCCATTCGTGTTGCCTCCATTATTGTTGCCCCCATCATCTCCATCTCTGGTATCTATTACGATCGAGTCGGGAGACGTGTCACAGCCTACAAATCCTATCAAGCTGATCGCCACAACGAATAAGAAAATCTTCCTCATCATTTCTCTATTAGAATATAGGTTGGGAAGTGATCACTGTACCCATTCAGATACACACCAAAACCAAAGCTTCGTTTGGGGCCACCGGCAAATTGGCCTTCTTTCACTCGCATCCATGGAGGCCCGAAAATGCTGAAAGATTCTGGTTTGTAAGAAATCCCCTCGGTCTTGGATAGTAACCCCTGACTTACAATTATCTGATCGAATAAATTCCAAGCGCCTTTGTAATATAACGTACCATGTCCCTGTCTGAAAGTGGGCGCAGACACGTTGTACAAATCACCTTCCGACAGTTTTGCTTGCTTGCCAATGGCGCGCAGCTCCGACTTCACACTCTTATTAAACGGATCATCGTTCAGATCACCCATCACAACAATCTTTGCATTCTTGTTTGTTGCCAAAATCTTATCGACTGCTCGTCTCACTTCAGCTCCAGCCATGTTTCTTTTATCTGCCTTGCCCCCTCTTCTGGAGGGCCAATGATTGACAAATACATGCAGGGTGTCCCCAAAGTACAGGCCTTTCACATAGAGAATGTCTCTGGTACGGTAGCCTTCTTCGGGAAAGGGGATGGCTTCAAAATCCAAGACTTTGAAACGATTGGGTTTATAGATAAGGGCACAATCGATTCCTCTCCAGCTTGGAGAATCCTTATGGATAATCTGATAATTATGTTTTTTGAGTGCCGGCTGTTCAACCAATTCTTTGATCACAAACAGATTCTCTACCTCAGACAAGCCAATAATGTCCGCCCCATTGGCCATTTCAGAAAGCACCTTCGCAATATTGGCTTGCTTGGACTGGTACCGCTCAGTATCCCACTTGTTTTTGCCCTCAGGAGTGAAATCGTCATCCTCCTCATCCGGGTCGTCTTCGGTATCCAGCAGATTCTCCACATTATAAAAAGCAATGGCACCTACAGTCCTTTTTTGTGCTTCGGCGTTACCAAAAAGACCAATTAGAATGCCGATCAGTACTATTTTCAGTTTCATAATTTATTGATTCTTGGACAAAAGTCCTATAAAAAATCGTGCCACAGGACTTTTTGTAGAAAAAATTGAAATGTTCGATCAAAATAAGCTGCGGATTGTCGTTCATTACTAAATGTTCTCCTAAATTAGCCGACCATTTTAAACCACCAATTGCATATGAAAAGACTTTATATTGTCCTTTTTAGCTTCTGTGTCACACTTACACTTCATGCTCAAACAGGATCAATTACGGGAACTATCCTTGACGATGAAACGAGCGAACCCTTAATTGGAGCCACCGTTCAAATCCAGGGAACAAGTAAGGGAGCTGTAACCGATATCAATGGAAAATTTACGATAGCCGGAGTAGAAAACGGAACCTATACACTTCAAATATCCTACTACAGTTTTGAAAATCAAACCACGTCAGCGACCCTCTCCGGGGAACCTACAGATATTGGGGAGATTAAGCTAAAAACTGCCACAGTAGGCTTAAAAGCGGTGGAAGTTTTTGCAGACGTTGTGGAAGAACGAAAAGCACCCATCGCCATTTCTACCATATCGGCTCAACAATTAGACGAACGCTATACCGACGTATCTCTGGCAGATGCGATGCAAAACACCCCGGGTGTCTATACTATCCAAGGCGCAGGAGGATACGGAGATCAAGAAGTTTATATTAGAGGATTTGATCAAACCAATGTGGCTTTCCTTGTAAACGGTATTCCCGTGAATGACATGGAAAATGGCCGAATGTATTGGTCTAATTTTGCAGGTCTAAATCAAGTGACAAGAACCACTCAGGTACAACGAGGACTGGGCGCTTCAAAGCTGGCTGTCAGCTCTATTGGAGGTACAGTGAACATGATTACCAAACCATCGGATAGAAGTGAAGGTGGCCGAATCGAATACCAAACGGGTACAGGATCATGGAACAATCGTCTTCGGTTCACTTATAACACCGGCCTTTCTGATAATGGATGGGCTTTGTCATTTCAAGGCACACGAACGACTACTGCCGGACTAAGAGATGGCCAGCCCTTTGGAGAGCAAGGGTCAATCATTCCCGGCGCGTACACCGATGCGTACAGCTATTATATTTCAGCTTCCAAAAAAATAAATGACAAACATTCGCTCATGTTCTGGGCCTTTGGAGCACCGACTCAGCGTGGGACATCCTGGACACCCAGCGATTTGGATCGAGAGGTTTTCGATATCAAAGAGCCTTTTTTCAACACTGCACTCGGGATCAAAGACGGGCAGCTCTTCAATGCCAGACAAAACAATGTGGATAAGCCAATCATGGCCATGACCCACTATTGGGATCTGAACCCAACAACGAGTATCTCTACTTCGCTCTATTATTCCAGAGCCAAAGTAAGCTCCGTTCAGCCACGGGTCAATGAAGGAACTCCGCTGTATTTAGGTGCAACGGTAGACACACAAGAGGGAACCGAGATAACAAATATCCGCGGATTCTATCCCGTGAGACTCCCCTTCATGATTGGCACGGTATTCACACCCGAAGGACTGATCGATTGGGATTATCTGTCTGCTCAGAATCGAAGTTCTGATCGATTGGTAAATGTGCCCTACCCCAACGGAAATGCAAACATCGAAAGTGTTTCGGGCTATGCCTCTAACTACTACCTTGAAGCCAGATACAACAACCACAATTGGATTGGTTTGGTAAGCAATGTGACCAAACAGATCAATAATCTACGGTTGAGAGGAGGTATAGACATGCGCTATTATAAAGGTGAGCACTATGCCGAAGTGGATGATTTGATGGGAGGCGACTTTATTCGCAATCAAGATGAAAAAGGGTTTGTGTTTAACAAACTCGATACAGAAAACGCCATCGCCTATAAAGGTGACAAGACCAACTACAATTATGATGGAATCGTGAACTGGATTTCCGGATTCGCTCAGGGTGAGTGGATCAAGAATGACTTCATTGTCTTCGGTTCGGCCGCTATCACCTACTCAGATATGCAACGAGTGGGTAAGTTCTGGTATGGTCGTACGGATTCTGATGAGGAATTTGACGAAACATCGTATGGGAAATCTGAAAAGCGAACCTACCTGACCTATACCCTCAAGACAGGCGCCAATTATAAAATAAACGGACGGCACAATGTGTACATGAACGCAGGGTATTTTACACGCCCACCTTATTTTAGAAATGCTTTTTTTGATGCGCGCTATTCTAATGAATACAGAGAAGGATTGGAGACAGAAAAAATCGTTTCTACCGAGGTGGGTTATGGATACAAAACCTCCTTTCTGACAGTAAACCTCAATGCCTACTACTTGCTGTGGATGGATAGAACCACCCAACTTAATTTTGAAAATGCGGGTGACGAGGACAATGCGGTAGTGCCTATTGCCCTCACGGGCATGGTGTCCGAGCATAAAGGAATTGAACTTGATTTTGTGGCCAAGCCAACAGCAACTCTTGAAATCAATGGCTACATAGGCTTGGGTGATTGGGTGTGGAAAGACGTCCCTCAGATAACGATTACTCGTTCGGACGGTACATCTTCTGACTTCACTTCGCTGGATAAAATCATTGGCCTGCCGGTAGGCACAGCCGCTCAAACAACCGCCGGGATTGGCTTTCACTATACAGGCATACAAAGTAGCTATATTGGCGGACGACTTAATTACGCAGATAGGATTCCTATCCGATTTTCACCTGAAGACGTGATCGAGGGTTTTATAGATGTAGATGTGATCAAGGCGCAGTTTAGTAATTATGCCACCTTCGACCTGTATGCTGGTCGATATTTTGATATTGGAGAAAACATGAACGGGCGATTGTCCATCAATGTGAACAACTTATTTGATACCGAGTACACAAGATGGGCAAGTTATGCCTTCGATCAGGTGTCTAGAGGTCAAGGATACACACGAACGTACACCATTGGACTAAGCGTAAATTTCTAAGAAGATGAAAAAAATATTATACACCCTATTTATTACTGCCCTTTTCATCTCCTGTACCGATGATGAATTTATTGAAGGAACCTCCGTTGGTTTCTTCCCTACAGGCGCTGCGTCGGCGTTAGAAGAAGATGGTATTGCCAGTGCATTTAGCCTTCAGGCTATTGGCGAGGTGAATGGCGCAGGGAGTGCTACCATCACCCTTACGAATTATGAATTTATTGCCACTACTCCGGCACATACCAACGGCGTGATTGAAGTGAGTTTCAATAACTCAAAGGAAGCGTTTCTGACGGTGGAAGCGTTGGATGATGACTTTGATTATAATTATCAGGCGGTGTTCACGGTCACTTCAGTGAGTGGTGCATTGCAGGGAATTGCGAATAGTCGATTTACTTTCAATGTGGAGGACGATGACGTGGTGGCCTTTTTTGAAGATGATTTCGAATCTGGCGATATATCCAAATGGGAGACGGTGGATATCGCCGGCAATAGCTGGGGCACGGGAAGCTTTAGTGGCAACACCTATGCAGATATTTCCAACTTTAATGCCAATGGCGTAACCGAAGGATGGCTGGTCTCTCCCGAAATAGACTTTTCGGCGATCTTGAATCCGGTGCTTTCGTTTGAAACACAGGCGCGGTTTGGTGGCGATCTCAGCCCTCTATCAGCGCTGATTCTCACCAACTATACTGGCGACCCTGCCGCCGCAACACAGCAAGTATTGACCTACACACCCGACCCGCATGAAGGAGCTGGCTTTGGTGACCTGACCCCATCTGGCGAAATAAACTTAGCAGATGTTACTGGGAGCGCCCGAATCGCCTTTCACTACGCAGCAAGTGATGCCAGCGATGGCTCAGGCTGGTCAGTAGACAATGTCCTCTTGAATTTCTTCGATCCTGATAACAGTGACGGCATACCGAATGATCAAGGCGGAAACGGTGGTGGAGGCGGTGGAGGTGATTGCCCTGATCCAATTACTGTGGCGAGTTTATCACTTCCTTTCTCGGATGACTTTGAGAGTTGTGCCACCGTTGGGGATTTCGAAATTCCTACAGGATGGATAGAGGAAGCAGTTCCAGGATTCAAGACGGATCGAGGCTGGGGATGTAGAGGTTTCGGTAGAAATGGATCAAGTGCACCCGCTTGTAGTGCCTTTGGTGGAGAGGATGGAGAAGACAATTCTTGGTTGATTACAAATGGCAAGTTGGATTTGACTGGAGTCACCAGTTCAACGCTCGTATTCTGGATAGCCTCTCCTTTTAGTGGACCAGGAGAACTAAAAGTTCATTGGTCTTCTGACTATGCTGGAGTTGGAGACCCGGAATGTGCGACATGGAATGAACTTACGGACGTACCCGGACAATTACCTGCGGGAGCTAGCAACGTATGGACAGAAATCACAGCTGATTTAAGTGGTGCTGCAGGTAACGATATCTTTATAGGCTTTCAATATGTGGGTGCGCTGAGCAGTTCATCCGTCTCCTATAACGTTGATGACCTTTTAATTACAGGAAACTAAAATTTTTACTAAATACAAACCCTTATACACATGAAAAACAGATTAAAACAAGTATTCCTAGTCATGACAATTGCCACACTTGGCATTTTCATGTCTTGCGGAAAAGACGATGGAATCACGATTGATCCATCACTCGAACTAGAATTTAGCACCACCGGTGCGAGCGTATCGGAAAGTGATGCGGCCGTTACTGTAACTCTCACCTTTCCTGCGGCTCCAACGGCAGTCTCTGTGACAGCTGATGTAACAGGAACAGCCACGTACACAGATGATTACACAACTGATCCAGCAGTATCTAGTGGTTCTATTAGTATCAGTGTTGCGAAAGATGCAACTTCTGCGAGTTTCACGCTTACGCCTGTGGACAATGTGGATGCGGATGGTAGTCGAACGGTGATTTTCACTTTGGCTAGTGCGGAGGGAATCAGTTTAGGTACTAACACCACTTACACGGTGACCATTACAGATGACGATACGGCTCCTACTACAATTGGCTCTATCCGAACTACTTATGAGAGCGGTACATATGATCTGGCAGCCAACACACTAATTAGAGGTGTCGTTACCTCTGATAAGGCGAATATTACTGGCTCAGAACTCTACCTACAAGATGCAACTGGAGGAATCAATGTGAAATTTGCTGAAAATAATGCATCCTTTGAGTTAGGGAATGAATTAATTATTGATGTTTCTGGATTAACAGTGGATGATGATAATGGTCCTCAAATTCAAGGCATAGCCTTGAGTGCAGTTAACAATCTAGGCGCTGGTACTATGCCAACGCCTGTTGAGATCACAGTTACACAAGCCAATACTGGCGACTATGACGGTCAGTTGGTTACACTAACTGATGTGGCCATGGAAGAAGGGGGTGATACCTACTCGAGCTTCACTACATATGGCATTGCTGATGCCACTGGAGAGAGTATCGGTACTTTCGTTAGATCGTTTACTAGTACTATCCCAGTAGGCATTGGAACAGTTACTGGGATCGCAACTGCCTTCGGTAGTACTCCACAGCTAATCCTGAGAACTGAAGCTGATGTTGACGTAAGTGAAATTGCCGCTATTGGTGTAACCGCCAGTGTTACAGACTTTGGTTCAGTGGATAATGGAATAACCTCAAGTAGTTTGTCTTTTGTGGTTACTGTCACTTCTGGAGCATTGTCAGGAGACGTTACAGTAACAGCTTCTGATAATTTTGTACTGACTCCTTATTCATCACCCTCAAGAACTGAAGTTGAAGCATACACTTCATCAACTACTATTCCAATGGCTGATTTAGCAGCAGGGTCAGTAACAGTATTTGGATACTTTCAGCCCTCGACTGGATTCGATGGAGCTATTAACGGAACATTTTCTTTTAGCTCATTTGGTGTAGCTTCTCAAACTACCGCTGTTACTGGTACCGAAGCTGGTAATGGAAGTGTTGGAACAACAGAAACCTTTACAGGGTCAAACCTACCAACTGGGTATTCCAATAGTACATACACCGGAGTTAATGGGATAGTTTGGACGTATGTTGCAAGTAGGGACGATGGAGGATATGAGATTGATGGAGATGGGATTATGCTAAGAAGGTCTGATGAACCAAGTAGTATTTCAGCATCTATTGATGATGGAATTGGTAATTTTTCCGTTCAGTTAATGAAAGCATTTACAGGTGCTGGAGATCGGCAGGTTGAAATATTTGTGAATGGTAATTCTGTGGGCACTTCAATAACTTTCGACGAAGACGGTGTTCCAAATACCTTGACCATTGACAACATCAATGTAAGTGGAACTTTCACCCTTGAAATAAGGAACATTTCTGCTAAGCAATTAACAGTTGACAATATCAATTGGACAGGTTTTAGTGGTTAATCACAACACCTCACTCAGAGTCACCTGCAAGGCCTGTCTGCCATAGGCGGGGATGCTGAGCATCAAAAAACCGCTCTCGTTTTGAGAGCGGTTTTTTTTGTGTTCGCAAACAAATTAAGTACAGTCATACGATGACTTGAAGTCATCGTATGCCTACTTGGTGCGGTCTTTGGACTGCCTCAGACTGGCAAAAACGAAAATCTCAGTCCGACAACATCTATTCCATGGTCTGTGTCTTACAGATCATAGATTATGCAAAGTAGACTGAGTAAGATCGACTCGTTGTAAGGCTGCCCTCAAATCCGTTTCTTAACCCTCACTCACTGGATTCAGCCTAAATCACTAGCCCCACCCTTTAGGGCGGGGGATTATGAATTCTTGGTGCGTCAGGGCTTTAGCCCTTTGCGAAAATAGAAATTGGGCTGAAGCCCAGCCCTAAAGCAGATTTCATGCTCCTTACCCTAAAGGGCAATTGATTTGGGATTGCACAATTAGCTGTTCTCAGGGGTCATCTTCAAGACCTGTCTGCCGTAGGCAGAGACGCTGAGCATCAAAAAATCGCTCTCATTTGAGAGCGGTTTTTTTTCTATTCGCAAACAAATAAGTACAGTCATACTATGACTTGAAGTCATCGTATGACTACTTGGTGCGGTCTTTGGACTGCCTCAGACTGGCAAAAACGAAAATCTCAGTCCGACAACATCT
>Ga0316209_1000555_pt1 | contig 62149 bp, 51 predicted proteins | sample 6monopyrite_MG_FD_204945 | JGI IMG/M metagenome (GOLD analysis project Ga0316209, IMG submission 204945) | Microbial mat bacterial communities from mineral coupon in-situ incubated in ocean water Damariscotta River, Maine, United States -... | ecosystem: Environmental > Aquatic > Marine >... | reverse complement strand
CGCATCTCTAAACTTTCGGGTTCCACGGCTTTGCCGTGGAACCCGAAAGTTTAGAGATGCGCCGAGCGCGGTATCTCACCTTCGGCGGACGGACGCTGTAGACTTCGCGTGGAGGATTCGCATGAACGCAATGTCGATGGGTGTGTTGACGGTAGGTCTGTTGGTCTTGGTCGCGCCGGTTGGTGCGCAGGGTGGCGATCGGGTGACGGGGCGAGACTTCGCCACGCGCTCGGAGGTCATTGCGCAGCACGGCATGGCGGCGACGAGCCAGCCGCTCGCGACGCAGGTTGCGCTCGACATCCTGAAGCAAGGCGGCAATGCGATCGACGCGGCGATCGCGGCCAACGCCGTCCTCGGACTGGTCGAGCCGACGGGCAACGGAATCGGCGGCGACCTGTTCGCGATCGTGTGGGATGCGAAGACCGAGCGGCTCTTTGGTCTCAACGCCAGTGGACGCTCGCCGAAGTCGCTCACGCTCGACGTCTTTCGTCAGCTAAACCTCGCGAAGATCCCAGCCTACGGTCCGCTGCCGGTCACGGTTCCTGGCTGCGTCGACGGTTGGGCCGAGCTGCACGAGAAGTTCGGCAAGCTCGAGTGGAAGCAGCTCTTCACGCCCGCCATCGGCTACGCGCGCGACGGCTTTCCGCTCACCGAGCTGATCGCCCACTACTGGGGCCTCAGCGCGCCGCGCCTCTCCGCCTATCCCGGCTTCGCTGAACAGTTCACGAAGAACGGCAAGGCGCCGAAGAAGGGCGAGCTGTTCAAGAACCCGAACCTCGCCAACACGCTCGAACGAATCGCCGCGGGCGGCCGCGACGCTTTCTATCGCGGCGAGATCGCACACAAGATCGCCGACTTCATGCAGTCGAACGGCGGCTATCTCAGCTACGAGGACCTCGCGGCCCATCGATCGGAGTGGACCGACCCCGTCTCGACCAACTATCGCGGCGTGGACGTGTGGGAGCTCCCGCCCAACGGCCAGGGCATCGCCGCGCTCCAGATCCTCAACATCCTCGAGGGCTACGACATCGCCGAGATGGGTTTCGGCAGCGCCGACTACCTACACGTCTTCACGGAAGCCAAGAAGCTCGCCTTCGAGGACCGCGCGCGCTTCTACGCCGACCCCGCCTTCGTCGACATCCCGATCGCCGGCTTGATCTCGAAGGAGTACGCGGCCGAGCGCCGCAAGCTGATCGACATGAAGCGAGCCGCCGATCGCTTCGAAGCCGGAAATCCCGCTCTCGAACACGGCGACACGATCTACCTGACGACCGCCGACTCCGCGGGCAACATGGTCTCGCTCATCCAGAGCAACTACCGCGGCATGGGCTCCGGCATGGCCCCGCACGGCCTCGGCTTCATCCTGCAGGACCGCGGCGAGCTGTTCGACCTCACGTCCGGCCGCGCCAACAGCTACGAGCCGATGAAGCGCCCCTTCCACACGATCATCCCGGCCTTCGCGACGAAGGGCGGACAACCCTGGCTCAGCTTCGGCGTGATGGGCGGCGCCACGCAACCGCAGATGCACGCCCAGATCATCATCAACCTGGTCGACTTCGGCATGACCCTGCAGGAGGCCGGCGACGCCGCGCGCCTCGTGCACACCGGCTCCTCCCAACCTACGGGCGAGCGCATGACGAGGGGCGGTGAGATCAACCTGGAGTCCGCTCTCGATCAGTCTGTCGCCGCCGACCTGGAGAAACGCGGCCACGTCATTGGCCGAGCAAGAGGCCTCTTCGGCGGCTATCAGGCGATCCTCCGCGACCTGAAGACCGGCGTCTACTACGGCGCTTCCGAGTCCCGCAAGGACGGCCAGGCCGCCGGCTACTGACGCTCAGCTCTCCTGCGGTTCCGGGTGGAAGTGGTAGTAGGACGCGACGAGTAGGGCGGGGAAGTGCAGCGCCATGCTTCCGCTGATGTAGATCATCAGCTCGAACGGAAACAAATTGTGGCTGGTCGAGTCTCGCGCCATCTCCAGGAAGATCGCGAACAGGATCGGAATGGGCAGGACGCAGGTCGAGACGACCGAGGCCGTGAGCGAGTGCCGCAGGAGAAGCAGCAGGACTGCTGCGCACGCGAGGATCGAGACGGGGCCGATCAAGGCGCTCAGGCCATTGCTCAACTCGTAGCTGGGTGAGTCTCCCGCGTCCCAGCCGTAGAGCACACGGCCCGAGCCGAAGAGGACCGCGGAAGCGAGCGAGCCGATCAGTACTCCACTGAGGATGCTTGGCTTGTTCACGAGCTCACTTCTTCTTCGGACGGAAGACCTGCACGACGTCCGGGTTGCCCTCGAGGTACGGGCCTTCGGCGAGTTCGATGCAGTAGGGGATCGCGGGGAAGATGGCCTCGAGGCAGACGCGGATGGAGCCGGGTTTGCCGGGCATGTTGACGACCAGTGTCTTGCCGACGATGCCGGCGGTCTGGCGCGAGAGGATGGCGGTGGGGACGCCGATGTCGAGCGAGGCTTTGCGCATCAGCTCGCCGAAGCCGCGCAGTTCTTTCTCGAGCACGAGCTCCATCGCCTCGGGGGTGACGTCGCGGGGGGAGGGGCCGGTGCCGCCCGTGGTGCAGACGAGGCCGGCGCCGCGGTCGGTGAAGGAGCGGACGGCGGCGACGATCTGGTCGACCTCGTCGGGGACGATCACGGCCTCGTAGTCGCACTCGGTGGAGAGGAACTCCCGGAGGGCTTCGGCGATGGCGGGGCCGGAGAGGTCCTCGTATTCGCCGCTGGTGGCGCGATCGGAGATGGTGAGGATTCCGATGAGGGGGCGTGCAGGGCTCATTCGAGGGGGGAGGACGGGTCGGGTGCTTGGGGAATCGGATCGAAATGTCGATGGGCAGGGTACACCAGCGCGCCCCCGATTCGAGCCTCTTGGGTCGTGCAGCTGGAGAGCGGTGACCGGCCCTCGGCCCGCTCGCCCGAAGCCTTCGCTCCAACAAGCCAGCCCACCGAACCGTGCAGCAAGAGAACACCGACTGGCCCCCGGGCGCTTCGATCGAGACCTTCGCGGAGAACCTGTGCGCCCTCATGAGCGTGCAGCCCGAGCTCGGCGAGCGCCTGTGCTGGTCGGTGGTCGGCGATCACCTGCGCGAAGAGGCGGACGGCCAGACCTCCTACTCGTGGCGCGGGACCTCTGTTCCGATCGCACTGACCGAGAGCGACATCGAGTTCGAGATCGAGAGCGCACTCGCTCGAGTCGGCGAGGACGCGCGCGTGCTCGTCTTCGGCATCGGGCTGGCGGAGCACGTCGACCGACTGCTCGCGCGGGACGGCACTCGACTCGTCGTCTGGGACCGCGATCCCTGGATGGTGCGCGTGCTGCTCGGCCGTCGCGACTACAGCGACATGATTGCGAGCGGACGTCTGCGCGTCGCTCTCGGCGCGGACCTGCTTCAGCTCCTGGACGACCCGACGATCGAAGCGCGCATCGAACACCCGCTCTTCCGCAAGATCTACTCGCGCGAGCTCGAGTGGTTGGAGAGCGGCGCTCGCGAGAAGCGCGTGCTCTTGTGCGAAGGCAAGCTGTATGTGGACTCGCTCGCGAACGCGCTCCAGGACGAAGGCTACTCCGTCTGGATGGCTCCCGTGGAGCGCCTCTCACCCGAAGAGCTCGACCACACCGTTCGGACCCTCGAGCCGCAGCTGATGGCGGCGGTGAACTACCGCCTCGGCCTGGTCGAGTTCACGCACCGTCACGGTATCGAGCTACTCACCTGGGAGATCGATCCGTTCACGCATCGGCCGAGCGCTCCACAGGCTCCGTCCAGCCACGCCCGAATATTCAGCTACCGAGAGCAGCTCGCCACCGACCTCCGTTCGCTCGGCTTCGAGAACGTGGAGTACTTGCCGCTCGCGGCCGACACGCGGCTACGCCAACCCGGGCCGCTGAGCGAGAGCGAGCACGAGCACTACTCCGCTCCGATCAGCTTCGTCGGCAGCAGCATGCTCGCCAACGCAGGTGCCCACATTCAGCAGTTCTGTGCGGATCTCGGGCGTTATTCGGTGGATACCGGAAATGTCCAGAACGTCCAGAGCGTGCTCGAGGAGCTCCTCGCCGAGCAGCGCAGCCTTCCCGATCAGTGGATCGTCGACGATGCACTCGAACGGCTGGCACCCGGCTTCACCGAGTGGAGTCGTCGCGTGATCTGCGAACGCGACCCGGCGGCCCTCGTCGGCGAGCTGGTGGCTTCGGAGCGCCGGCTGACGATGGTCGCGAGCATGGCCGACCTCGGCATCCAGGTCTGGGGCGACAGCGGCTGGAGCCAGCTCGAGGCGAGCAGCGCGAACTACCGCGGTCCCGCGAAGCACGGCCACGACCTGACGCGCATCTATCGCGCCTCGACGATCAACCTCGACATCGGGCGCCTGTACCAGAACGACATCGTCACGATGCGCGTGTTCGACATCCTGGCCTGCGGCGGCTTCGCGCTCGTCGAACACACCGCGGCCCTGGAGGAGCTGTTCGAGGTAGGCGTCGAGCTCGAGAGCTACCGCGATCGAGCGGAGTGTCGCGAGAAAGTGCGGCACTATCTCGCGCATCCCGAAGAAGCGCGCGCCATCGCGGAGCGTGGCCTTGCGGCCGTTCGCGAACGCCACAGCTTCGAGCTCCGCGTTCGTCACATGCTCGCCTCCTTCGAAGGCGCGGGCGCGTACCCGACTCTCGGGCTGGCAGGCTAGATCGACATGGCTCGTCTCGTCTCCCTCGAGAAGGTCGTCGACGACGGGCAACACAACTCGATGACCGACCTGGCGCGCTGGTCGCCAGCACACGCGACGGGGGAGCCCGACTACTGGTTGGCTTACCGCAGCGGTGAACGCCACGAGAGCACTCCGCCCGGCGAGGTCGTGCTGCTGCGGAGCAGTGACGCGTCGAACTGGAAGCCGGCGGCACGTTTGTCGTCGGGAATGGACGACCGCGACCCGAAGCTCGTCGCCGACGGGGAGCGGCTCCTGTGCTACTTCGGCTCGCACGACGAACAGTGCACTCCCGATGGGGAGCGCGTCCCCGGCACGACGCGCCTGACCTATACGCACGTCAGCTCGACGAGCGATGGGCTCCACTGGGAGGCCCCAGCGCGAGTCTTCGGCCCGAGCTGGTGGCTCTGGGCGCCGAAGCGATTCGAGGATGGCTTCTGGTCCACCGCCTACGGGATGGATGCCAGCGACCACGCGATCTCCGTGATCCTCGCGCACTCTCCGGACGGCTACCGCTGGCGTCGACACGCGACCCTGCTCGAGAATCGCGAGGGGAACGAGGGAGCGCTCTTCCGCCACACCGATGGCCGCATGCTCGCCGTGGTGCGTGGCTCCGGCGACGAGACCTTCCTGTTCGAAGCGCGTACTCCCTACACCGAGTGGACGCGACGCCAGCTGCCGCACTGGTTGCACGCGCCGGCGCTCGCGGAGGTGAACGGTCAGCTGATCGCTGCCGGGCGAGATCGCGACGGAGCGGGCGGCTACGTCACGCGACTCTGGTCACTGGAGGGAGCCGAGTCGACCGAGCTGCTCGACCTGCCGAGCGGCGGCGACACTTCCTACTGTGGGCTCGCGTGTGCAGCGGACGGAAGCCTGGCCGTCAGCTACTACTCGCAGCACGAATTTCTCGCGCGCGACGACTTTCGAATCTGTGAGAAGCCGAGCGCTGTCTACGTCGCTCGCGTGGAGCTGTAGCTCAGTCGAGGCTGAGGGGCTTCAGCTCTTCGATCGTCGAGGTGGGACCGATCACCAGCTCGGTGGTTCCCTCCGGCACATTCCCGAGCTCGATCTCGGTGGCGAGCTCGAGCGAGAGGATGCTGCCATCGGACATCAACACGTTGGTGACGTTGTCGTGGTTGGAGCCGTGTTGGTTGTCACAGGCAACCAGGGAGTCGCCGGGACCGGCGGTACTGGGGAGGCGATACTTCACGGCGTCGCGGCCGGCATAGCTCGACGACTCTCCGTTCACGGTCGAGAGGTCGTTGAACCACGTCTCGGGTGCGCGGCCGGCGATTCCGAGCTGGCTGACATCGACTCCGGGGCAGGTCAGGAGGCGCGCATTGGCTTCGGTGTTCTCCCAGTAGCCGCTGGCGATGAGCTCGGCGAGGAAGGCGACGCCGGTCTTCTCGGGCCACTCTCCGCGCTCGCGCCGGTAGCCGTCGAGCCCGGTGTAGATGGAGCGCAGGTTCGACTTGCACTCCTCGATATCGGAGCTGAACTGATGAGCGGAGGTCTCGCTGCTGCAGGCGGGCGAGACGCACAGGACGAGAGAGAGGAGCAGGCAGAGTCTCATGGCGGGTAGTCGACGGTTCTCGAAGAGGAGCGCGATGTCGCTCCAGTCACCGAAATTCTAGTCGAAGCTCGCTATGATCAGCCAACCGCTTTCGCGGCGCGCCGAATGAGCTCTTCCGACAGAGAACACAGCACCGGACCGATCCGACAGGGCGGGCCTCGGGGAGCGGGCACCGCTTGAGCACACGAGTTGGCCTCGACTACCTGCCGGCCGTCACGCACTGGCCCGGCGTCGGTCGGTACGCGCGCGAGCTGGTGCGCGCGCTCGTCCGGCTCGAGTCGGCACCGGAGCTTAGGCTGCTCGAGTTCGGCGGCGAGCAGCGCCACATCGGCGAGCCGGCGATCGGACTCGCGGGAAACGAGGCTCGGTTCCAGAGGCGCTCGATTCGTCTCCCGCGTCGAGCGCTGCACATGCTCTCCTTCTGTTTCGGAACGGGCGCCGACACGCTGGTGGGCGGCGTCGACATCTTCCACCGCATCCTGCTCGACTACCCGCCGGTCCGGGAGGCGATCCAGACCCTGGCGGTCGGCGAGCTTCCGCCGCCGGATACCGACGCCGACTGGCAGCTCGGCAAGAAGCTGAACGCGATCGACCACCTGTTCGTGGCGAGCCGGCACGCCGAGCGCGAATTGAATCGCCGCTACGACATCCCGACCGAACGGATTCACTTCGTCTCGCTCGGCTGCGACCACTGGCTTCGCGATCTGCCCAATCCCTCGGGCGAGCTGCTGCGGCCGAGCCTGCTCGTTCTGGGCGCAGTCCGGGAAGAGCGCCGGCAGCTCGAGATTCTGCGCGCCTTCGAACAGCTCTTCGCCAAGGAAGCAGCCCTAAAGCTCGTCATCGTCGGCGGCGGAGTCGGAGCGGCGAGCGATCGCTTTCGCTCCGCCCTGCACGCTTCCATCGCGCGCGAAGCCGTCGAGTGGCAGGAGTCGCCCAACGAAGCGGACCTGCCGAAGCTGGTGTCCGACGCCTCGGTCCTCGTCCACCTGTCACGCGGCGAAGAGACCGCCGTGACGCCACTCGAAGCCTTCTCGTTCGGGACTGCCGTCGTCACCAATCCGGGCGGCGCTTTCGAAGAGGCGCTGGGCGAGACGGCTCGCTACTTCGATACGAGTGCCGAGAGCGAAGTCGACGTGATCGAGCTCGCGAGCTGTATCGAGCGAGCGGTCGAGGAGTCGGCCGACGACACATTGCGTGCAACGCGCAGAGCCATCGCAGCAGAGTTCACCTGGGAGTCGAGCGCGCGTCGTACGGCGGCTGTTTGGGAAAGCATCGCGTCCGCGCGCTAGCTGGACTCGAGATGCTTCGCGTGTGCGCCGGAGATGCGTGATCCGCACGGGATTCGAGATCACGGTTACCATGGCAATGTCCCAATTCCACCGGAGAGTCCCGAAATGCTGAACGCGTTCATTCCCGCTCTGTGTCTGCTGGTTGCCCCTCCGGTTCAAGGAGTCAGTGATGCGACTCCGCAGATGGTGACGATCGGCGCTCCGGGCAACGCCGCCGATACGTCGAGCGGCCTCGGAGCCGTGGCGCTTCCGTTTCGGATGAGCACCTTCGAGATCACGAACACCGAGTACGTCGAGTTCTTGAACGCGGTAGCGCAGTTCGACACCAACGGTCTCTACTCCACGCTGATGACGTCGAGCGATCGCGGTGGAATTACTCGTACAGGTTCGGAGGGCAACTTCGTCTACGCGGTCAAGCCGGACTTCGACGACAAGCCCGTTGGTTCGACTAGCTGGTACGACGCGGCGCGCTTCTGCAATTGGTTGCACAACGGCCAGCCGAGCGGTGAGCAGACCGCGGCCACGACGGAGACCGGCGCCTACGACATGTCTCTCGCGGGCGGGAGCATTGCTCGCTTGCCCGGCGCGCTCTACTACATCCCCACGCACGACGAGTGGTACAAGGCGGCCTACTACGACCCCTTCGATCCCGGTGCCGATGCACTCGGGACGACCGACTACTGGCTGTACCCGGCGTGCTCGGACTTGATTCCGATCAAGGCCACCGCGGATGCCGCCGGCGACGTCACGAACCCCGGCGTCAACGTGGCCAACTCCGACAAGGGCGCCGACTGGAATGGCGAGAACGGAAACGTGACGACGGTCGGCGGCACGACCTCGGCGGGGCCGTGGGGCACCTTCGACATGGGCGGCAACGTGAACGAGATCACCGAGACGCCCGGAACTCCGATCACCGGACCGCCAGTCTTGCCGACACGGCGGCTGCGCGGCGGCGACTTCTCGAACGCCGAGGTCTTGATGAGCAGTCCGGCGCCCTTCTCCGGGAGCCTCAACATGTTGGCCGAGGGAGCGAACGTCGGCTTCCGCATCGCCGCGCTCGAGCCCTGGTACGAGTTCGGCGTCGGTCTCCCGGGCACGACCGGCACGCCCACACTCTCGGGTACGGGCCTGACCGTGGCGGATGAGCCCGTGACCGTGAAGCTGATGAACGGTCTCCCCGGCTCCGTCGCCGTGATCTTCATCGGCTTCAGTCAGATCAACGTGCCCTTCAACGGCGGGACGCTGATTCCGGCCGCCGACATCATCCTGACCCGCAAGGTGAAGCCCACGGGCAACATCAACTTCTCGTTTACCTGGCCCGACGGCTTCCCGCCCCAGTCGGTCGTCTTCTGGCAGTTCTGGGTCTTCGACCCCGCCGGCCCCATGGGCCTCTCCGCCACGAACGGCCTGCAGTCGACCACACCTTAGGCGCGCTCCGAAATAGCGCCCAAATTCGGTATGGTCCTGAATGCTCGCAAATAGCCTCTTACTGTTCCTCGTTTTTGCCTGTCCTACAACGGCCCCGCGACAAAGCGAACAGATCGAATCGATCGACGCGGGGCTTGATCTCGTTCGAGAGGAAGAGTGGAAGAAAGCAAAGCGCCAACTAAAGAAGGCTCTCAAAGTTTCGATCGCCGCGGAAGATGTTGCTGCACGCCTTGCGGAGATCTATCGCGCCGCGATTGATTGCGAAATCGGATTGGCAACGGAGACCGTCGACCTGGAAGAGATCTTCAGGGCCGAGAAAGTTAAGCTGAATCGTCGGACGAACGTCGTTGAATTTGAGCCGGAGATTCGACGAGGCGTGTTCGGAGGGACGCTGGTCTTTTGCAACGAGATCCAGTTCACGGACTCGATCGAGCTGAAGATTGGGGGGAAGCTGGACAAGAAGGTCGTCCTCGACTCGCGAACGATCGAGTTGTGTATTCAAGACCAGAAGAAGATCACTCTCCTGTTCGGAGTTCCGGCACCGGACGGACGAGGTTGGTACGGGTACGAAGGGGTGATCACCCGGAGCTTCGATGGGAATAAGGGATTCACGCTCGAGTCCCTGGACGAGAGTCCATTGACTTACAACGGAACCTACAGACTCGACATCAGAATCAATAACGGCCGCTACAAGTTGCGCGGCAACGGACGCAATCTGTTCAGCATCCCGCTCGAGCGCAACGCTCCGCTCGGTGGCTTCAGGATCTCGATCTCCGGATTGAAGAGTGTCGAGGTTGAAGGCTCTATCGATTCGAATTGGCTTCATCAGCAAGAGGAGGAATGGCGCGCGTCGAAGCGGTTCGCGGTCGTTCAAGCGTACGACCCAGAGAAAATCTTGCCGGATTGGTTGATCGAGCTTGGTGGCCTGGGCGGCCCCGGCTCTACTTTGGCGAGACTCGAGCTCCCCGCTTCCGATTTCGAACTGGTAAGCGAGGTCGCCAGAATGAGGGAAGCGGGCGACATGGATTCCGCTTTCGAAGTGCTCTCAGGCGCCGATTCGTCTCCGCGGGCTGAGTATCTAAATGGGCTCTTGCACTCGGATCTTGGGATGCTGGATGAAGCGGGCAGGTTTCTCGAACGCGCTAGCAAGGCTGAGCCGTCAATCATTGAAGTAGGAGTCTTGAGTCAGCGAATCCTCGCTTTGCAGGGCGATGTCGCCGCTGCGATTCCTGAACTCGTCAAGCTCGCGAAGGACTCAACTGCTCCATCCGCGACGTACGAGGCAGCGCTTTGGCTCTTCAGAGCAGGGGCAAGTACTCAAGCTAGAGTCTTGATGCTGGACTCCTTCAAGCGCGGGCTTTGGTCTCCTGAGCTAAAGGAACTTCAGTTCCGTGCGAATCGGGCCGGGTTGACGCGTGAAGACAGAGTGCGATTGATCGAATCTCCAAGCATCCCAGCCTCGGCTCTGATGGGGAAGCAGAAGCCAAAGAATGGGTGGAGCATGGCTCTAACGAAGACCTTCTTCATGGTCGCGAATGCGCAAGAGAAAGAGCTCAGTGCGTTCTTGGAGTTGATGCAAGGCGCGCTCGAAAGATTGATCGCGATTCGCCCGCTTCCCAAAGTCGTCGTAACTCGAGACCAAGTCAGAGTAGACCTCTTCTCGTCCAGCACCGATCGACGACGCCTCGAATCCGATTCAAGCGTAGATCTCGACTGGGAGGGCTGGAGTGCGACTCATCAACGAATTCTGCTGGAAGGCTCCCTGGACAAGGGACTCGATCGTTCTGCGTACGAGGCGATCGTGGATCTATACCTAGCGCGATCTTGGCTTGGCGGCGTTAGTGCAGAATTGCGCGAGGCGCTTGTCGAAGCTGCTGCGGGATCGAGTCAGAATTTCGATTCCGTACGACAAGGACTGACAGCCCTCGCGGGCGCTGCGAGAGCCGAGTAGTCAGTCGATTATCGAACAGCAGTCGCTATTTGCTCTCGACGAGCGCCGCGAGCTCGCGCGTCGTCGCGGGGCCGTGGCCGGCGTAGTGGTTGTTCGCGTAGACGTAGCTCTCGGGGACGCGCTCGCGCAGGTCGCCGAGCAGGGTTGCCCAGCGAGCCAGGCGCTCGGACTGGTCGATCACGACCTTGTCGAAGGTCTTGGTCTTGGCGTCCACGGCCTTGCGATCACCGATCAGGCGGCAGTAGGTGAAGTCCGACGTGACGAGGCCGAACTGCTTGGCGAGATCGGCCGGGTGCGGCATGTACAGGAGATCGACGAGGACGAGCGCGACGTTTCGATCGCGCAGGAAGTCGATCATGGTCTGGTCGAGCCAGTTCTTGTTTCGGATCTCGACGCCGTACTGGAACTTGTCCGGCAGCGTGCCGAGGTAGGCGTCAAGGCGCTCGAGGAAGACGTCGCGGTGGGGGAAGGCGCCGCGGTTGAAGTAGGGGAACTGGAGGACGAGCGGGCCGCACTTGGGACCGAGCGCGGTCATCGCGGCGAGGAACTGCTTGGACTCGGCTTCAATGTGTTTGGGGACCAGGACCTTCTCCCCGTCGGGGCGCGGGCCCTCTCCGGCATGCACGATGGCGCGCGGGAACTTGGCGCTCAGCTTGAAGCCCTCGGGCAGCTTGCGCTCCCACCCCTCGGTGACGCGCAGGCTCGGCGCTCGGTAGTAGGTGCTGTCCACCTCGACCGTGTCGAAGTGCTCGGCGTAGCAGACGAGGTAGTCGGCTGGCTTGGTGCCCTTCGGGTAGAAGGGACCGACCCAGCCCTTGCTGGACCAGCTGGAGGTTCCGAATCGGATGTTGCCCGTCATCAAAAGTACCCGAGGTCTTCCATGGCTTTGCGATTCGCTTCGGAGAGCTCTTCGTCACCCTCGGAGCGAAGCCCACTCGCGAGTCGGTCGCGCAAGAGTGCCGACAGCTCGGCCAACTCGTCGGGCTGGCTCGCGGCCAGGTTGACGCGCTCGAAGGGATCTTGTGAGAGGTCGTAGAGCTCCGGCTCCAGGCCGAACTCGCGGCCTTGATCCGTCGGCAGAATCAACTTCAAGCCCTCGCGCGTGCGCAGGGACATGACCCAGCGCGTGGTCGAGACGGCGAAGGCTGCTCGGGTCTTGTCCTCACCGTGAAAGAGCGGCACGAGGCTCGAGCCCGTCGTTCCCGGGGGAATCGGCAGGTTGCACAGCTCGAGCAGAGTCGGCAACAGGTCTACGTTCTCCACGGGTTCCTCGACGACGCGCCCCGCGGGCACGCCCATACCGAAGAACAAGAGCGGCACGTGCACCTGCTCTTCGTACAGGTGGTTCCCGTGCGTCATCTTGTGCGTGTTGAGGAGCGTGGCGGGCTCGGTGAGCTCCTCGGCGACCGGATAGTTCTGGTGATGCCAGAGCCCTTCGCCGTGGTCGGAGGCCAGCGCGATGACGGACTGCCGCAGGATGCCCGCCTGCTCGAGCGCGCGGACGAGGATGTCGATCTTGGAGTCCACCAGTCGAATGTCGTCGTCGTAGCCGTCGATGGAAGCGAGCACCGTCTCTCGCGATTGGTCGGCTTGCTCGAGACCGCTCTCGCGAGTGACCTCCGCGAAGTAGCTCGAGAGCTCCGGCGAGAGCGAGCCGCCCGTCGACGCGAAGTGCTCGTACTCCTTCGCGGGTCCGTAGGGATCGTGCGGGTCGACCCAGTGCACCCAGGTGAAGGTCGGCGTGCTGGCGGACTGAGCGATCCACGCGCTGATCTCCTGGAACTCGGCGTTCGACTCGAAGCGATCGAAGCCGCGGCGAAAGCCGTTCTCCTCGTTGTGGAGGATCGGGTTCACGACGAAGGCGCCGGTGCGATAGCCGGAGCGCTTGAACAGCTCCGGCAAGGTCGGGAGCTCGGGAGGGAGCGAGAGCCGCTCCTCCTGGATGTGGTGCCCGGTGAACATCGAGACCATCGAGGGCGCGGTCCAGGAAGACTGCGAGGTCGCGTAGGCGAAGCGCGCACCGCCGTTCGCGAGCTGGTCGATGTGCGGGGAGGTCTGGCGTTCGTAGCCGTAGCACGAGAGGTGCTCCGCGCGCAGGGTGTCCACGACGACGAGCAAGACGTGGACGGGCTTGGGGGCTTCGGTGCTACAGCCGGCCGTGCACGCCAGAGCGAGCAAGGCGAGCGCGGTCCAGCGCGAGAGGCGGTGCGTGGGCATCGAAGTCATTTTGCAGGTCGCGGCACCGTCTGGCGAGTGGCGTTATCGAAGCAGGTCGATGATTCGGTCGAAGCGTTCGAGCGAGTCGTCGAGGCCGCCGGGGCGATTGCGTCGAAGCCAGAGCCTGCGCCGCTCATCCGCGTGCTCGCGCAGACGTTCTACCAGCGACTCGCGCTGTACGCGCGGAATGTCGCCGATGTTGGAGCTCGCGGTCTCGAGCCGGTGAATCCCGAGCTGGCAAGCCGTGCGCATCAAGTCGGCGCACCAGCTCAGCTCTTCGATCACATCGGTGTGCGGCGAGCGCGAGTCGGCGAGCGGGGCGACCGCGCGGTCGATCGCGCCGAGGCAAGCCTCCAGTCCCGCGATCGTGAGGTCGGGCAGGCGCTCGTGCGGGAGCTCCTCGTCCGCGAAGTGCAGTAAGAAGTAGGGCACCGAGCCATTGATCGTCTTGGACTTCGCGGCGAGGTGCGCGTCGCCGAGTGCGAGCGCCACCCGGCCCAGCACTCCCGCCGAGTCGTCGAAGACGAGGTGATCGAGAGCCTGCGCGAGCTCCGCCGGTGAAGGAGTGTTCGCGGTGTTCCACGCGACGGAGGCGCCCATCAAGAAGCCCGCGTAGCTGACGGGCAGCGGCTGCCAGTGACCGTTGTCACCCCAGTCGGTGATCATGTAACCCTCGGAACCGGCGGCGCGTCCGGTGCGACCCGCGCGCAACAGATTGGCGAGCGCGTTCGAGGTCCGACCGCCGATGCTGTTCCAGCTGCTCGTCCCCGGGCAGACGTAGTGGCGCGACACGGCAGAGGCGAGCAGCGCCAGCTCCTCTTCGAAGGGGTGGCTCGCCTCGTAGCCCCACTCCATCGCGATCACGTCGCTTGGCAGCTCCGAGACATGGTCGGGAGAGGCCAGGATCCACTCGGCCCAGAACTGCAGGTCGCGGCCCTCGCCGTGGACCAGCTCCCGAATCGAGCGCAGGTAGTCCAGGAAGACCTGTTGTTTGCTGCGCTCTTCACAGGCCGCCTTCGAGCGCCCCGTCCCGAGGTCCATCGGCTCGTCGAGCCCGACGTGAATGAGCTTGCTCGAGAAGTTGGGTAAGAGCTGTCGGTAGAGGTCCGCGATGAGCTCGAGACTGCGCGGATCGGTGGGGCATAGGCTGAAGGGCTCGGGCTCCTTGCAGAAGGGATGGTCGATGCCTTCGGGCACCTCGGCGAGCGGGCGGTAGCGGTCGTGCTTCAGCCAGCGGTGGAAGTGCGCGAGGCTGTTCTGGTTCGGGACGAGCTCGATGAAGCGCTCGCGACAATAGGCGTCGAGCTCGCGAATTTCGTTCGGAGTGAAGGCGCTCGCGTCCCGCCAGACCTCTTCGTGTCCGGCGTAGGCGAAGACGTGCTCCATGTAGAGCTGGAGCTGGTTGATCTTCCAGCAGCTGAGCCTGTCGATCAGCTCGCGGAGCGTGTCCATCGTCGGGACCTTGTCGCGGCTGACGTCGAAGGAGACGGCGCGATTCGGAAAGTCGGGCCAGTCCTCCAGGGTGAGCTCGGGCAGCTCGAGGGTCGAGTCCTCTCGCAGGTGAGCGAGCGCTTGCACGGACTTCAGCGCGTAGAACGCGCCGGCTTCGTCCGTGGCTTCGATCTGAACGCCAGCGCTATCGATGCTCAGTCGATAGCTCTCCGGCCGAACCGCTCCGGACAGCTCTCGGTCGGCCCGGAGCTCGACTCGCAGCTTCGCCGACGAGTCACTCCGGCCAGCCTCTGGAGCCAGAGCCTCGAGCGCGATGCGAAGCGCCGGCGAGTCGAGCTCGAGTTCGGGACGCAGGCCGCTCGCGAAGACGATCGGTTCGCCGGACCCGGTCTGGCGCTGGGGGCGGGGGAGGAGGGGGTGAGGTTGAGCCAAGGTTCGGGGATTGTGCGGAACGGGACGCGCGAGGGCACCCCGTTGGTCGGATTCGCGAACCAGGTCGCAGGCCAGAACTCGGGACTGCGAACCCAGTTGGTACTCGAGACCGGTGCTCACCTGGATTCGGAGCGGCATTCGGGAGGGATTGAATCCGTTCTATTGTCTGAACCAAGCCTGGCCGCTTGTTATGCTGCTGGCTTCCTCTCCGCTGACTCCGACCGACAGGACGCCCTCCGGCGCCTGGCGCCACCAAGCAGGTTCGAGCGCGACCACCCACTTATTGGACACTGAGGTCCACGATCATGATTCACAAGAAGCTGATGTTCTCTCTCCTCTCCCTGCTCTTCGTCTTCGGAACGGCCAACGCGTCGGCTCTCGCAGGCGACGACGACCACGCCGCCATGGCCAAGCAGCGCTGGACCTACCCTCTGAAGGAGTGCCTGGTCTCGGGCGAAAAGTTCACTCGGGAAGCCCCGCCTGTCTCGTTCATGGTGGACGGCACTCTGCTCCGCACTTGCTGCGACGACTGCGCCGTGAAAGTGAAGGCCGAGCCGGCCAAGCACATCGAGCGCGTTCACAATGCGATCAAGGAGGAGCAACGCGCTTCCTATCCCTTCGAGAAGTGCTTGGTCTCCGACGAGGCGCTCGGCTCCATGGGAGACCCGATCGAGCTCGTCCATCAGGGCCGCCTAGTGCGGCTGTGCTGCAAGGGCTGCGTCAAGACCTTCAAGAAAGACCCGGCCAAGCAACTCGCACGCATCGACGAGGCTCTGATCGCCAAGCAGCGCGAGAGCTACCCGTTCAAGGACTGCATCGTCAGCAACGAAGGTCTCGAGGCAATGGGCCGTCCGATCGATCGCCTGTACGGCACCACGCTCGTTCGCCTGTGCTGCAAGGGTTGCATCAAGGGCTTCGAGAAGAACCCCGAGATGTTCCTCGCGAAGATTCGCGCAGCGCGCGGTGAGCAGGGGGAAAGCGGTGAGCGCGGCGAGGGCGAAGGTCACGACGACGATCACGGCGATCACGGCGATCACGGCGGACACGGCGAAGGCTGAGCCCCGTGTATCTGGCCGGAGTTGCTCCGGCTGATTGGAACAGCGACCGCCCAACAGGCGGTCGCTTCGTTTGTATTCGGACCGGCGGCGAAGCGAGTAGAATTCCGTGATGAATGTGGAGCTGAACCAGCCTTGAGCGCGAGCCCGAACAGTGCGAAACGGTTCAGCGTGATTCGCGATGCCGTGCACGGAGATGTCTATCTCAGCCACGAAGAGCTGGCGATTCTCGACACCCGCGAGATGCAGCGACTCCGCGGAGTGAAGCAGCTCGGCACGGCCTTCTTGGTCTTTCCGGGGGCGAACCACACGCGGTTCGAGCACTCGATCGGCACGCTCTTCGTCACCCAGCAAGTGATCGATGCGATCAACCTCAACTTCGAGCTGGATCCGCGGCGCAACCTCGGCGTTGGCGAGGGCGAGGCGCGAGTCATACGCGCGGCGGCTCTGATTCACGACGTCACGCACATTCCCTACGGGCACAACTTCGAGGACCAGTCCGGGATGTTGCCGCGGCACGACAGCTCGGAGCGATTCGAGGCGATGCTGGGCGACGGTACGGAGCTCGGACAGCTGCTCTCCCGCCAGGGCCTGGTCGACGATGTGCGGCGCATCTTGGCTCCGCGCAACACCGACACGGCGACGCCGCCCTACTGGAGCCAAGTGCTCTCGGACACGATCTGCTCGGACCTGTGCGACTACCTGGCGCGCGACGCCTACTACACGGGGCTGAACCTGTCGGTCGATCCGCGGCTCGTGAACTACTTCAAGGTCGATCGCGAGAGCGGCAACCTCTACATCGACCTGGCGAAGCGCAACCTCCTGCGCGAGGACATCCTCAGCGAGATCGTACGCACGTTGGAGGCGCGCTACTACTTCTCGGAGCGCGTCTACTACCACCACGCGAAGGTGGCGGCGGGGACGCTGGTCGCCCACGCGGTTGAGCTGGCTCTCGTCCGGGGAGCGGTGACGGACCAGGACCTGTTTCCGCAGACGGACGACTCCCTGATCGAGCTCTTGCGCTCGCGAGCGAACAGACTCTCGAGCGATGACTCGCGCCGGATGCTCTCCCTGCTCGATCGCTTCGTGCGTCGTCGCCTGCCGAAGCGAGTCTGCGTCTATCCGCGCCATGAGAACGCCTCCGCACAGGAGGAGTTGGTCCGTCGATTCTTCGCGCGCGGGCAGTTCGAAGAGCGCAGCGCGACCGAGTATCGGCTCTCCGACCTGGCGCGTTTCGCGAGCGGGACCGATATCGACGTCCTGCTCACCTGTCCCGCCGCCCGCATGCAACTCAAAGAGGTCGAGACGCACGTGCGCTGGCCTGGCGAGTCCCGCGTCCGTCCACTCGCAGACTTCGCCGATCGGGTGCCGCGCCTGGCCGACCTGTCGCGCGCCTATCGCGACCTCTGGAAGTTCTACGTCTTCGCCGACACCGACGATCCGGCTCTCTTGAGAAAGCTACAGGAGCTTGCGGCGGAGGAGTTCAGCGGCGCAGACAACCAGTACACCGTCTAGACAGAATGGGTGGAGCGGACAGCCTTTCGGCCCCTACCGGCGTTTTGCGAACACTGGCTTCCTCGACGAGCTTACAAGCTCGACTGCGGGGCCAGGGCCCGCAAAACACCAGTAGGAACCGAATCGAGGCGTTTCCTCTCGCGGCTCATGAATAATGAGGTCTGGAGGGCTGACTCTGGAAGCTCGGCGGGCCCGCTACGGAAACAAGTGCTCCAGGAACTCGAGATCGGACCAGTCTCCGTCATCCTCGCCTTGCCGCACGATGATGAGCTCGAGCGCCGGGAAGATGTAGAGCCGCTGGTTGCCCTTGCCCGCGGCGATCCAGAGCTCTTTGGGAATGTTCGCTCCACGTCCTTCGCGCCGCTTCAGCATGCGCTCCTGGACGCGCTCTCGCCGCCGCTCGTTCTCGATCATGCTGAGCTGCAAGCTCTCGACCGCGTGGACTCCGAGCCAGAACGTGAGCCCGTAGCTCGGGTTCGCCGGGCTGGGTTCGAAGCAGGCGAGGAGCTGTTCGCTCGCGACGACCTGCTCTTCGCCGGCCTTTCCGCCGTTCAATAAGAACACACCGAACTTGACCCACTCGCGCGCGGTCAGCGCAGCTCCGTGGGGGAGCAGCGGATTGCCCTTCTTGTCGCGCTTCCATGACGCGGCGCGCAGACCGATCGGCTCGAGAATGCGCTGCTCCAGGTAGGCCAGCGGATCGAGCTCCTCGCTGTCGAGCTTGCGGCGCAGGAGCTCCCCGAAGACGTAGTAGTTCGTCGGCCCGTACTCGAACTTCTCACCAGCCGGTCGATCGGCCGAGATGTCGATGGCGGACTCGTACTTGTTGCGCGCGAAGGCGAAGCGCAGCTGAGACGAGGGCAGGCCGCTCGAGAGGTCGAGCAGGTGACGAACCGTGATCTGGCTGCGCAGCTCGTCGTCCTTCCACTCGGTGATCGTGTCCGCGACTCGCTCGTCGAGCGTGAGTCGCTCGTCCTCGATGGCGGCCATGGCGAGCACACCCCAGAAGCTCTTCGTTCCGCTCATCAGCTCGTGCGCCGTCCGCGCATCCGCTCCGCCCGTGTAGACCTCGAAGACGGTCTCGTCGCCGTGGTTGATGAGGAGGGAGAACCCGCCCGTCTCCTCGGAGTAGCGCGCCGCCGCTTCGTAGCGCTTGCGCGTGGCCTCATCGAGCTTGGGCGGTTCGGGCGACTGAAGGCAGGCCAGGAGGAGTAGGTAGTCGAGCATGGGTTGGTTCGAGTGCGTGGTGGAGGAGCTGGAACACACTTGGCTCAGCGAGGTTGCTCGCCGATCAACGCGTCCTCAAGAAGTTCTCCAACCGGCGAATGGCCTCGCGAAGCTGGGGCTTGGAGAGCGCGTAGGACAGGCGCACGTGTTCGTCCATACCGAAGGCGACACCGGGAACGAGAGCGAGCGCCTCTTGTTCGAGCAGCTCCTCGCAGAAGCCGGAGGAGCCGCGGGCCCCTGCGTAGCGGGCGATGTTGGGGAAGGCGTAGAACGCGCCGCGCGGACTGGGAGTCTCCAGTCCGAGGCGCGCGAACTCGGAGAGCAGGAGGTCGCGGCGCTCTCCGAACTCTCGCACCATCGCTTCGACCTCGACCGGCTCCGACTCGAGGCCGATCTGGTAGGCCGCCTGCGAGATGGAGTTGGGCGCGCCGGTCATCTGGCTCTGGATCTTGATCGCGGCTCTCGTGATCTCGGCTGGCGCAGCCATGTAGCCGATGCGATAGCCCGTCATCGCGAACGCCTTGCTCGCACCGTCGATGATGATCGTTCGCGCGCGCGCCTCCGCGCCGATCTCCGTCGGACTGAGCGCGCGCTCGCCCTCGTAGACCAGGCGCCGGTAGATCTCATCACTCACGATCCACAGGTCGTGCCGCTTCGCGAACTCCGCCAGCGCTTCCGTCTCCGCGCGATCCATGACATAGCCCGATGGATTGCACGGACTGTTCACGATCATGCCGCGCGTCTTCGGCGTGACGGCAGCTTCGAGCTTGTCGAGGTCGAGCCCTCCGCTCGTCGTCGGCGCGACCTCGACGGGCACTCCGTTCGCGAGCCGCACGATCTCGATATAGCTGACCCAGGCGGGGAGCGGAATGAGCACCTCGTCGCCGGGGTCGGCCAGGGCGAACAGCGCATTCATGAGCGCGTGCTTCGCGCCGTGACACACGATGACTTCTTCGGCAGAGAACTCGGTCTCGCGCGTCTCGGTCAGGTGCCTGGCAATCGTCTCGCGCAGCTGCGGCGTACCGGCGATCGGCGTGTACTTCACATCGCCGCTCGAGACCTTGGCGATCGCCGCCGCCTGGACGGCGCTGGGCGCGGGGAAGTCCGGCTCGCCCACGGACATGTTGACGACGTCGATGCCGGAGGCGGCCAGCTCCTTGGCTCGGTCGTCGAGGGCCAAGGTTGCGGAGGGGGCGAGCCCACCGGCGCGGCACGAAATGTTCATCCGCCGATTCTCGTGCAGGGCGGGATCGAATCAAGCCTGCTAGGTGGGGAGGCCCGAATCGCTAGACTCTGTCCGATCGAGCGCCCGCCCGCCCACGCCCTCCGTCGGCATCTCGATCGAAGAAAACCCAGCTTGTACGAATGAAAACCCGGCTGAGGTTGTCCAACGCCCGGCTCCTCCGCCCATCATGCTCCTCGTCCGCTGCCGCCGTGTGCGCGGCGGACCAACGACGACCCACCGAATCGCGTCTTCCGGCGCTCTAGTCTTTTGAAGCGACGACTGCTCAAGTACTTCATCATCGCCGTGCTCGTGATCGCTTTCACGGGCTACTTCGCGTTCTCGACCTTCCTCTTCTCGCCGACGGAGGATGACTTCGAGTCTCGCATCAGCACGCTGATTCCGCGCGACGTCGACTTCTACGTCTCGAAGGCCGAGCTCGCGGACGTGTTCGACGGCTTCCCCAATCTTGCGATCACGAGAGCGCTCGAGGCGACGGAAGCGGGCGAGACCTTCTTCAACTCGCCGGACTGGACGAACCTCCGCGCCGACCTGCACCTGAGCGAGGTCCTCGACGAGATCCAGTTCAACCTCGAGCGCTTGCCGATGGAGATCGACCCGCTCGAAGTCCTCGGCGGCGAGGACCTGGCGATCGCGGGCTACTTCGTCGGCAAGGACCTCGCGACGACGGACTGGGCGGTCTACTCGCGCGGCAACTGGATGGCCAAGCTCGGTGTGGCGGTCTTGCAGAACCCTTCGCTCCTCGACCTGGAGAGCCAGGGCTTCTCGACACTCGTCGACGGAGAGCTCGTCTCGCTGAGTGGTGGACAGCTCCCGCGCACGCTCCACATCACGCGCCACCGCGACGTCATCGTCATCGCGTCGAGCCTGAAGATGTTGAGCGACATGGAGGACCTGATCGCGCGCGCGGGAGAGGACTCCTTCGGCGGCAGTGCGCGCTACTTCGACTTCATTCAGCAGCGGGCGGAGAGCGGGGAGGAGGCCGAGGTCTACATCGACTATCGCGCTTTCTCGGAGGCGCAGCAGTTCACGGGGCGTTGGCCCGACACGAAGTCGGAAGACTTCGGTCCCGCATTCATGGGGCGCTTCTTCCAGAGCGGCGCGCTCAAGGAGTTGATCGGAATCCTCGGCTTCGAGGCCGGCCTGTCCTTCGACTTCCACGGCGCGCTCTCGTCCGAGCTAGTCAGTCCTTTTCAGAAGCAGGTCTACCGCCAGAAGAGCTTCGAGAAGGACCGGCTGTTCACCATGGCGAAGCACGCTCCGCGCGACAGCGGGCTCTTCGCTTACCTGCACACACCGATCGGTTCGACTCTCAGGCAAGCGCTGTTGTCCTCGGAGCGCGCGCTCCAGGACAACCTCAACGACCTGGTCCGCGACGTCTGGCGCCATCCCAATGCGCAGCCTCTGATCGAAGACCTCGACAAGGCCTTTCAAGATCGAGCCGTCATCATTCTGCGCGAGAACGACTACCCGGAAGAAGCGAACGGTCCGCCGCACGACGACACGCCGGTCTTTGCCTGGGCAGCCATTCTCTGGATCGACAACCTGAACACGATCGGCGAAATCAGCCGCGCGATCACCGACAACCAGGCGATCTTCGGCATTCATGGACGCGAGCCGGGCTCGACGGGCGTGTTCACGAACGAGGTCGATGGCGGTCACTTGATTCACGAGTACTGGTCACCGTTCATCCCCGGCACCGGTCACCTGGCGAGCGCGATCGTCGAGGATCGCTTCATCCTGAGCAACTCGTTCCAGATGGTGGAGCAGCTGCTCAAGACCTTCTACGAAGGTGCGCCGAAGTACCCGCGCCTCTCGGATGAGCCTCGCTATCAAGCGCTCGTCTCTTCCGCGCTCGGGAGCGCGAACCTCGCCATCTGGGCGCGTCCGGAAGGACTGGCCGGTTCGCTGCGCAAGATGGCGCGTCGCGCCGCGGAGGATGCGGTCGTGATCGATTGGAGCACGATGCGTGGGCAGATCGATCGTCGCGTCCTGCGCGAAAACTTCCCGGACTGGAACTTCGATACCTTGAGCGAGGATCAGGCGAAGCGGCTCGAGATCCTCGCCGAGCCGGAGCGCGATAAGTACGCGCGCGACCTTCGCGAGGCGCAGGTGCCCGCGCTTCAAGCCAAGTACGAGCGCCAGATCACCTACCTGGAGGCGATCTCGGGGGTGCTGCTCGAGCTCGGGCTCGAGCCGAAGCACTTCGAGGTCTCCGGGCGGATTCTCCTGCCTCTCGAGGAGTAAGCGCCAGCGGCAATTCCGGGCGCCAGAGGGAGGGAGCTCGACCTCTTCGAACGCCGGATTGAGTGGTGCCCGGAACTGGAATCGAACCAGCACGGGATATTATCCCACAAGATCCTTAGTCTTGCGCGTCTGCCAATTCCGCCACCCGGGCAGTGGTTGCGCGAAGTCTAGTGAAGGAGTGGCAAGGATGGAAGCCCGGCTCTCGGGAAGAAATTCGCGCTCGACGCGGCCGCCGACAGCCGCGGGCCAGCGCTCTCCGTGAAAGTCGCTCCGGGCCGCCGCTCGGAATCGACAGACCGCCCGATCTCGGTTGACACGAAGGTGGCGAGCGCTACCGTTTTTGGCCCTTCTGTTCACCTTAATACACAGCTGTCCCTCGGAGGGACGAACCCAGCATGTCTAGCCTCACCGGAAACGCTCTCATCGGCCAATCAGGCGGTCCCACAACGGTCATCAACCAGAGCCTCGTGGGCCTGGTCGAAGAGTGCGTCGCCGCGGATTCCATTCGCAATGTCTACGGGGCAGTGCAGGGCATCAAGGGCGTGCTCGAGGGCAACCTGATCGACCTCGGACGCGAGTCGAAGGAGACGCTCGAGGCGGTCGCGAAGACTCCCTGCGCCGGGCTGCGCTCGGTGCGCATGAAGCCGACGCGCGAGCAGTGCGAGCAGGTCTTGCAAGCTCTCAAGAAGCACGACGTCCGCTACTTCTTCTACATCGGTGGCAACGACTCGGCGGAGACCGCACACATCCTGAATCAGATCGCGGTCGAGGAGTCCTACGAGGTGCGGCTCTTCCACGTTCCGAAGACGATCGACAACGACCTGCGCGTCACCGACCACTGCCCGGGCTTCGGCTCCGCAGCCAAGTTCGTCGCCTCGGCCTTCATGGGGGACAACCAGGACAACCGCAGCTTGCCCGGCATCAAGATCGACGTCGTGATGGGTCGCCACGCGGGTTGGCTCACGGCCGCCAGCGCGCTCGCACGCCAGAACGAAGGCGACGGTCCGCACCTGATCTACCTGCCCGAGCGCGACTTCACGGTCGAGGCTTTCATCGCCGACGTCGACCGCATGTACAAGCAGCACGGTCGCTGCCTGATCGCCGTCTCGGAGGGAGTCCACGGACCGGGTGGCGCACCGCTGATCACGACCGGCGAGAAGGACTCGCACGGCAACGTTCAGCTCTCCGGAACCGGCGCGCTGGGCGATTTCCTGGCCGCGGAGGTGAAGAAGAACCTGGGCGACAAGCTGCGCGTTCGGGCCGATACCTTCGGATATCTGCAGCGTTCGTTCGCGGGCTACGTGTCCGAAGTCGACGCCAAGGAGGCGCGCGAGGTCGGCCGAACGGCGGTCCGCCAGGCCACATCCGGCAACGTCCCGCACGGCTCGATCTACATCCGCCGGACCGGCAATGGCGCGGACTACGGCGCGGAGTTCGACGTTACGGAGCTGAAGAATGTCGCCAAGGAGACGCGCGACCTGCCCGAAGAGTACTTGAAGGGATCGAACGACGTGAGCGAGGCCTTCCTCGAGTACTGTCGCCCGCTCGTCGGCACGCTGCCGGTCACCGGACAACTCTCCGACTTTCCGATTGGTTGATGCCGTGTCCGAAGATCAAGACAAGCCGCTCGAAGAGACGGACGAAGCAGGTGCCCTGAGCGCTGAAGAGGGCGAAGGCGAAGAGGCTTCGACCAGTCCGTACCGCAACCTGTTCGTTCCGCTGGTCATCGTTCCGGCGATGATCGTGATCGTGCTCGTTCTCGTGTTCGTCCTGTTCGGACAGATCGCGGGCGACGAGAAGTCGATGGCGCAGAACCTCGATCGTGTTCAGAACGCCGGTGCGAACGAGCGCGACCAAGCGCTGTTCCACCTCGTGCAACAGGTGGAGGAGAACTGGGACGATCTGCAGCAGGGACGAGAGCCGCGCTGGAAGATGGAGGGTGAGGTCCGGACGGAGCTCGAGCGGGTCTGGGACCAGACCGAGCCGACCGACATTCACTTCCGCTATGTCCTGGCCGCGTCGCTGGCGCAGATGGGGGATCCGACGGGGATCGAGAAGCTGATCACCTGCCTGTCGATCGACCCGAGCTTCGACGTCGAGGGGACGGTGCGCTTCAACGTGCTGATCGGGCTCGGCGTGGCGGGCAGCGAGCTCGAACCGGCCCGGCGCGAGAACGTCGTCGAGGCCGTGGTTCCGTTCCTGCAGGCCGAGGATCTCGGGCTCCAGCTGGCGGCCGCCGGGGCGCTCCAGAACCTGCCGGGCGAGAAGAGCCGGTTGGCGCTCCGAGAGCTGCTCCGGGCGGAGGAGCTGGAGTTGCGCGGGCAGGCCGCGGTCTCGCTGAGCCACCTGGGCGACGATGCCGCTGCCGAGGTCCTGTGGGAGCTCGTGGACCGCAACTCGTACGACCGGGCGCGGGAGGCCGACCCCGAGAAGTTCAGGCGGGAGGCGCACATCGTCGCCGTCCGGCAGAGCGCGATCATAGCCCTGGTGAGGCTGGGCCGAGGGGCCGATCTGGAGCGCCTTCAGGAGATCGCAAACAACGATTCGGACCTCGACGTTCGCGAAGCCGCGATGCGCGGCCTGGCCGGAGCGGAGAAGGGGTCTCTCTCGGAGTAGAACCGGACGGATTTGGGTGCCAAGACCGGCTACTGGGATCTCGCTTCCAGCGCTGGACCGCACTATCATCCTCACGCTGCAGGGACGGTTTGACGGTCGGCGAGTCCTCGGGGAGTGCCTCCGGGAGCTCGGGCCTTGGTGACGGAGCGACAGCCTTGTCGAGCCGGAGCCGCCCCCATTCCACGCTGCAGCTGAATCTCACAGTTGTCGATTCACACAGGAGCCTTGATCGTGGCTGACGCCGCCAACACCAAAGAAGACGGAACGCAGGAATCGGAGAAGACGGAGAACGCGGGTACGCCGGAAGCGGTCAACCTGGTTCGCGCTCCTCTTCGAGGAGAACTGTCGCGCCGCGGATTCCTCTCCGTCCTGGGGGTCGGGTGGCTGGCCTTCTCGGCCGCCGCCGTTGCCGGAACCGGAGCGCTCGTTCGATTCCTGTTTCCCAACGTGCTCTACGAGCCGCCGCAGGAGTTCAAGATCGGGTTCCCCGCCGAGTTCGCGGTGGACATGGTCGACGAGCGATTCAAAGCCGCCTACGCGATTTGGGTCGTGCGCGAGTCGACCGGATTCTACGCGCTCTCCACGGTCTGCACGCACCTCGGCTGCACGCCGAACTGGCTCTCGGGGGACGAGAAGTTCAAGTGTCCCTGCCACGGATCCGGCTTCCTGCGCACGGGCATCAACGTTGAGGGACCGGCACCGCGTCCTCTCGAGCGATTCAAGATCATGCTGGCCGAGGACGGTCAGATCCTGATCGACAAGAACACCAAGTTCCAGCAAGAGAAGGGGCAGTGGGAGCTCGACGGCGCCTACCTGACCTACGTCTAAGTACTCAGGCGCATAAGCCACTCGTTTCCGCCCTCCGCAGCTCCTCCCCTCCACGATTCAGTTCAGGTGCGCGCGCTCCTGAGCAGCATTCACTTCAAGAGACTTCCATTCTTGCTCAGAAGCGACTGAGCATTTCTAGCTAGCAGATGAACAAGCTCTGGAAAATCATCGCCGAGGGACAGCTCTGGCGATCCCTCTTCCGCCACGGCTACCCGGATACGCCTCGTAACCGGACGTTGGCCGTCCTCTCCAACTTCTTCCTTCACCTCCACCCGGTGAAGGTGCGGCGGAGTGGCATCCGGCTCTCGTATACCTGGTGCATGGGAGGACTGACCTTCTTCCTGTTCCTGATCGAGACCCTGACCGGCCTGCTCCTGATGTTCTATTACCGGCCCACTGCGGAGCTGGCGTATCAGGACATCTTCGCCCTACGAGAACACGTCCCCATCGGGATCATGCGCGAGCTGCACCGCTGGTCGGCTCACATGATGGTGATCACCGTCTGGCTGCACATGTATCGCGTGTTTCTCACCGGCTCCTACAAGCCGCCGCGGGAGTTCAACTGGAACGTGGGCGTCATCCTGCTCGTGATGACTCTGCTGCTGTCCTTCACCGGCTACCTGCTCCCCTGGGACCAGCTCGCCGTCTGGGCCATCACCGTTGGAACGAACATGGCCCGCGCGACGCCGTTGCTCGGTCACGAAGGTCCGGGTGCAGCCCTGCTCTCGATCGGAGGGCTCGACTTCATTCACGCGGGCGACGACGTTCGATTCGGATTGTTGGCGGGTCGATTCGTCGGCGAGGGCGCGCTCCTTCGCTTCTACGTCCTGCACTGCGTCGGTATCCCTCTGGCCGCAGCCGTGTTGATGGCTGTTCACTTTTGGCGCGTCCGCAAGGACGGCGGCATCTCCGGCCCGCTCTAGCGTTCGACCAGGACAGCTCACTAAGAGATTCTCATGGGACAAGCGATTCGAGACCTAGTCGATGCGATGGCCAATCCGGTCATCTACTTCTTGGGCAGCACGGTGGCGATCATCGCCTTCGTGATGTTCCGGCGACTGCTGACCAAGCCGATCGTGCTGATTGGGTTCACCGTCTTCTCGGTGGCGTTCCTCGCCTTCGCTTGGAACGATCCGAACTTCAACAAGATCATCACGAAGGGGGACAACATCCCCATCATCATCCTGTTGGCGTCGGTGGTCGGGTTCACCTGGCTCGGGATGCGTCGCGCCGTCATCAACGACGATCGCATTGCGCGCGGAGAGCCGACGCTCGAGGGAGAGGTCTCCAAGCAGAAGGTCTTCACGTGGCCCGACTTGGTCTACACCGAGTTCATCTGCCTGATCCTCTTCACGGCGCTGCTCGTGACCTGGTCGATCATCGTCGAGGCACCGCTCGAGGAACCGGCGGCATCTGCTCGTACACCCAACCCCTCGAAGGCGCCTTGGTACTTCCTCGGGCTGCAGGAGCTCTTGGTCTACTTCGATCCGTGGCTCGCCGGGGTGCTCTTGCCGAGCTTTATCGTGATCGGCCTGATGGCGATCCCGTACTGCGACACGAACCCGAAGGGCAACGGCTACTACACCTTCAATGATCGCCCCTTCGCGATCAGCTTCTTCTACGCGGGCTTCGTGCTGTTCTGGGTCTCCTTCGTCATCCTCGGAACCTTTTTGCGAGGGCCAAACTGGTCCTTCTTCGGACCCTTCGAGTATTGGGACCTGCACAAGCTCGAACCGATGGTGAACATCGACCTCTCGACCTTCTTCTGGGTCAAGGCACTCGGTGTTCCGCGACCGGACAATCCGCTCATTCGAGAAGCGCCCGGTCTGATCTTCCTCGGTGGCTTCTTCGTGCTCGGTCCGTTGATCCTGGCCAAGACCGTCTGCAAGAAGATCTTCGAGCAGATGGGCATGGTTCGCTACCAGGTCATGATGCACATGCTTCTGTGGTTCGCTTTGATTCCGCTCAAGATGTTCGGTCGATGGCTATTCGATCTGAAATATCTCGTTGGCATGCCTGAGTACTTCTTCAACATCTAGAGCTATGGCTGATCGCGGCGACACTCACTACACAGTTTCCGGTCTGAACAAGTGGTTCTTGTTCTCCAGTGCCTTCCTGCTCGTCTCCACCGTCTGGATGGTGATCGATGACTACGAAGCACCGTGGAAGAATCACCAGCGCGACTTCCAAGCTCTCGAGCTGAGTCGTGCGGAAGCGGACCTCTCGACGGAGAGTGCGCTCGCACTCGTCGCCGACGAGGACGCGCGCAAGCAGGACCTCGCGAATGCACAGGCCGAGCTCGAGAAGAACTCGGGCAAGCTCGAGGAGCTCGAAGACGAGATCTTCAACCTGAAGGGAAAGCTCTTCACGGCGCTCGAAGCTGCGAAGGCCTCCAAGCAGCAGTACAACTGGGAGAAGTACATCGCCGAGGAGCATCGGATCCACGAGAACGATCCGACCTACGGTGCCGTGGAGCTCGACGCGCTCGAGCAGGAGATGATCGACCTGGCCGGCGAGCAGCAGGAAGCGGAGATCGCGCTCGCCGCCAAAGAAGCTGAGCTGATGGCGATGACGTCGGTCGTGACCGAAGCGGAGAAAGCCGTCAAGGCAGCCGTGAAGGACATCGAGCTGATTCGCCTGAAGAAGCAGAAACTCGCTCCCGAGAACATCGGCGAGCAGATCGCCAAGATCGTTCGTGACGACATCCCCGGCCTCGACTTCATCGGTCCGAACATCAAGGTTCAGAAGGTCGTCCTCGACAACCTGACCTTCGACCTCAACTTCACGAAGAAGACTCGCATCGACATGTGCATGACCTGTCACCAGGCCATCGATCGCGAAGGCTACGAGCCCGGTGAAGTGGAGGAGCCGCACACCAGCCACCCGCGTCTGGACTTGTTCTTGAGTGCGACTTCGCCGCACCCGCTCACCGAGGTGGGCTGCACGATTTGCCACCGCGGCTCCGGTGAGGCGCTCGACTTCGGGCGCATCGATCACAACGTCAGCTATCTCTTCGAGCCCGAGAAGGCCGAGCGCTGGATCGAGGAGTACCACTGGCACAAGAAGCACTACTGGGACTACCCGCAGCTCACGACGGACAAGATCGAAGCGAGCTGCATTCAGTGTCACAAGGACACGATGGAAGTCATCGCGGAGGACGCGCCCGAGGTCACCGAGGGCTATCGCCTCTTCGAGCGCTACGGCTGCTACGCCTGCCACAAGGTCGAGTGGTTCCCGACCAAGCGTCGTCCCGGCCCGAACCTGAAGAACATCCTCGCCAAGACCACGCCCGACTGGATGTCGGCCTGGATCTCGGAGCCGAAGGAATTCCGTCCGACCACCTGGATGCCGCAGTTCTTCCACCTGGAGAACTGGGAAGACGACGCTGTCGTCGCCAAGTCCAACTACGGAGCGGGACGTGACATCAAAGGCGGCGAGTGGAACGACTCCGCCGTCGCGGCGCTCACCACCTTCCTCTCCTCGCGCGCTCCGATCGAGGACTACCCCGCGATTCCGGTCGACGGCGACGCGCAGAATGGTCGCGAGCAGTTCCGTCTGCGCGGCTGCCTGGCCTGCCACAACATGGAAGGCTACGAGGGCGAAGCGCCGGCGACGCACGACCTCGCGTTCGACTCGGACCGCTACAACCAGAACGGTCCGAACCTGCGCGGCGTCGCGACCAAGATCAATCCAGAGTGGCTCTTCGCTTGGATCAAGGATCCGAAAGCACTCTGGTCCGAGACGCGCATGCCAGACCTGCGCCTGAGTGATCAGGAAGCGGCCGACATCACCGCATACATCATGGAGGACCCCGATGGCGTCTTCACCGATGTGCCCGACGGGTGGGATCCGACGATCAGTCCCTACGACATGGACGTCCTCGCCGAGCAGGCGCGCTCCTACTACACGCGCACTTCGCGGGTCGAGCTGGAAAAGCGCCTCAAGGGCGAAGACCCGATGTACCGCTGGGACGATCCCGAGACGCTCCTGGTGGCCGTCGGCGAGAAGATGGTGCAGCAGTACGGGTGCTTCTCTTGTCACGAGATCGCCGGCTACGAAGACGCCAACCCGATCGGAACCGAGCTCACGACCTGGGGCTCGAAGACGGTAGACAAGCTGGACTGGGCTCTCCTGGCCAACCTCAAGGCCGAAGAAGAGGGCTGGAGTCAGTACCAGCGCGAGGAGTACAAGTCCTATCGCGAGCACTGGCTTCGCCAGAAGTTACACGAGCCGCGCAGCTTCGACCGCGAGAAGGTCAAGTCGCCGACCGAGCGCCTGAAGATGCCGTACTTCGCGTTCGACGACGACGAGGTCGAGGCACTCGTGACCTTCGCAGTTGGCTTGGTCAACGACGAGGTGCAACAGGCCAAAATGGTTCCGACGCACGCTCAAAAGCAGATGGACACGGGCTTGCGAGCGATTCGCCAGCAGAACTGTGTCGCCTGCCACGTGATCGAGCCGGGCACTCTGACCTATCGTGACGACGATGGCATCGTTCAGACCATCGAAGCCGAGGTGATGAGCCTCGACGACTTCAAGGACGCGGGCGTTCATCCGATTCCGCCGCAGACGAGTCGCGACGACCTCGTGGCTTTCGTCGAGGACTACGGGGTGAAGATCGATGAGGAGATCGAGGACATCGGCTTCCGCATCCTCGGAACGAGCCCGGACGTCGGTCCTCCCGGCGATACGGTCTTCGTCTACCTCGACGACATCATCGACGTCACTCCCGCTTGGGGCGGCGACTTCGTGCGGATGGCGACGAACTACTACTACTTCGGGGTCGAGCAGTACGACGCCGAGGCCGACGAGTACACCTCGCACTGGGGCTCGGACGAGTGGGCCATGGTCGCGGACGCCGATGGCGAACGCCGCGACTACAGCGACGAGTTCTACCCGAAGGTGCGCTGGACCTTTGCTCCGCCCGTTCTGTGGGGCGAGGGCGCCAAGCTGCAGAAGGACTGGTTCTACTCCTTCCTGGAGGGACCGTTCCAGCTGCGCGAGCAGATGCAGGTGCGCATGCCCTCGTTCAACTATCCCGAAGGCCATGCCGGCGCGATCGCCGACTACTTCGCGAACCAGGCGGTTCTCGACTGGCCCGGTGAGTTCGCTCGCAGGTTCCGGGCGAGCCAGGAGATGAGCCTCGATGAGCTCGCGGAGGCCAGCGAGATTCCCGCTGAGATCCTCGCGAAGATCGAGGCGGACAACCGCGCCAACATCGAGGCACGCTTCTCCGACCTCCTGGCCTACGCCGCGAGCGTCGACTACCAGGCCTTCCCGGCGGTGAACCCCGAGCACGAGCGCCTCGTGCGCCAGTCTCCCAGCTATCTGGAGAACGCGCACGTCGGTGTCGGCTCCGACCTCGCTCGAACTGGCCCGAAGTGCTTCACCTGTCACATCGACAACGGTCAGCTGCCGGAAGCCGAGCCCATCTCCTGGGCACCCGACCTGGCGTTCACTCAATCGCGACTGCGCGAGGACTGGGTCGTCGAGTGGCTTCGAAACCCGGCCTTGCTCTATCCCGGTACGTCCATGCCCGGCAACTTCCTGTCGGAGCCGGCGCAGTACCAGGAGCTCTTCCCGGACTCGACGAACGACGACCAGATCAACGCGATCACCGACTGGTTGTTCAACTACGACCAGGTTCCGAAGAACTAATTAGTCGTCGCCGACGAGAGAGCGCTCAGGCGATTCCGCGCTGCGGACCGTTCCCCGATTCATCCTCCTTGGACCAAGACCGAAGCCAGTTCGGCGGGGTCCAGGGATGAACGACCTTCGCGACGACGCCGAGCATACGCTCGTCCAGGTCGCGCTCACGCTCTGCTGCTCGATGTCGCTCGGCTTCACGCTTGAGCGTGCGCTTGACCAGGCTGAGGATGCGGCCCTTGATCGGTTCGGGAGCTTCGAGAGCTCTCTCGATGAGGGGGATGAGCTTCTGGCCCTTGGCGACGGGGACGTCGAAGTGGGCACACAGGCTCGAGAGAATCGTGAGCGGGTTCATCGTTTGGGGGCGGCGCGGGCCGCAGGGGACAATCAAAAATACCCCGGGGAGGCGCCCTGGTCGGATCCGCCCGGAAAGAAGTTCTGGGCGAACAGGCTCGGCCTCGAAAACTGCGCTCAGCGGGCGTTCTGGGCACTTTCGAGGCCGATTGTGAGGCCTGTTGCGAGGGTGATGTAGAGCTCGGGGTCGAGGCGCTCAGACGCTCCTCCACGGGCGCGAGCGGTGAGACTTCGAGCCGACCGGTAACCGGTCGGCTCGAAGAGAGTCCAGGGGCATGAGGTACATCATGCTCGCAACAACTCTGCTCCTGTTCCTACTCCAGTCTCCCTGCGAAGTGATTCTCGCGGACAGTGCCGGCGACCAGCTCGCTCGACTGGCGGACTTCGATGTCGACGGTCTCGTTCAAGGCCCGGGCGAGGCCTCGGCGCTGTGGAGCGAGAGCGGGAACCGAACGCCGCGAGGGGTCTCGGTTCGACTGGAGAGTGGGCAGCCAGCGATCTACTGGATCGACTCGGCGAAGGACGAGGTGCACCGCGGCGTGGACCTGAACGGGAACGGGATGATCGAATTGTTCGAGCGCCGTGTGGTTCGAGACACGGGGGCGCTCGAAGGCGCATCGACACCGCAGAGCATCGCACTCACGACGGATGGTGCTGTCTGGTGGTGTTCGGATGGCGGCGTGCGCGGGCTCTTTCGCATGCGGGATCTCGACGGCGATGGCGCCTTCCAGGGCGCTCTCGAGCTCGAGCCCCTGCTCGACGCGAACCTGGGCAGTCATCCGATCGAGACCGACGCCGGGCTGCAGCTGATGGATACGCGCAACCTGACGGAGGTCGAAGCACTGGGCGATCGGGTCGTGGCTTACGTCGATGGTCCCGACGAGCTGGCGAGCAGCTTCCGCGCCTCCAATGATGACGGAGACCTGCTCGATCCAGGCGAGTCGCGGCTCTTTTTGAACGCCAGCGGCAAGAACCCGGCGATGCCGCAGAACGTGGACTGGGCCAGTGGGGAGCTGCGCAGCCTGGCGATCCCGGCTTCCTTCGGCGGCTTCTTCTACGGGCGCCTCTCTCTGATCACGGTGGATGAGAGTGGGGTCGAGCCGGTCTGGTACCTGGCCTGCGATTCGGCCTTCCGGAGCCCGTACGACACCAACCAGTACCAGCAGGGGCTCAATGGACTGATCTACCGTGCGATCGATCTGAACGCGGACGGGGACCTGCAGGACGCGGGGGAGGTGCAGCTCTACTACGACGGGAGCCACACCAGCTACCAGCCGATGTTGGAGCAGATCGTCGCACTCGACGCGTGTGGCGGTGCGCTCTACGTGACCTACTACGAGACCGGAGCACGCCGCGTCGCGCGCTTCTTCGATCGAGATAACAGCGGAACCGCCGAAGGACCCTACGAGGTCGAGTACGACTGGTTCGATGCGGGCACTTGGCAGGGCTTGCCACCCTTTGCCAACGGCTTGCCCCTGGTGCGCGACATGGTCGCGGTTCCGACGGGGGACTTCGCGCGGGCAAACCCACTCTTCCAATCGATGGGGCCGGGCTGCGAGTACACGCAGTTCGGACAACCTCCGACGATTCACGGGGTGGGACGTGCCATCGTCGGAGCCAACAGCTTCAAGGTCGAGCTGCGAAATGCGGCGGCCGGCTCCTACACCATCCTGCTCGCCGGCGATGACTTCCCGGCCTGGTTCACTTACTTCCTCCCGGCGAACCTGGGCTTCATGGGTTGGCCGAACTGCACCCAGTACCTGAATCCGACCTGGCTGCGCCGGAAGTGGACGAGCGGAACCATCGGCGATCCGACGGGGGGCTACGCCTCGCACACGTTCAAGATCCCCCTCAAGCAGGAGTTGATCGGGTTCAACCTGCGCATGCAGTGGATCGTCTACGACTGGTTCGGGGGCATCTCCTATTCCGGAGGCGGAGAAGTGGAACTTGAAGCACCCCAATAGCTGTCGCTTCTGTGCGGGGCGTCGGCCCGCGCGGCTTCCCAAGGATGAGCCGCCTTTTCCGCGCCCATCTCAAGAACCGGAGAACGCGGACCCGATGGAGCAGGTGCCCTCAGTAGGGGTGAACTGCGTCCATACCCCGGGGCGCAGGGATGCACCAAGACCCGCACCCAACGCAGCCCCATGCGTCTTCTACTACCCACCCTTGGAATCTTTGCAGCCACGGCGCTCTACGCGTCGCTGGCCTTTCGAACGCCCTCCGTCGAGGCGGGCACCGCGCGCAAGATGGATGTCGCGGCGTTGGTCGATGCTTCCGACATCGCCTTCCAAGGGACGGTTCTTACCAAGCACGCACGGCTTGGCGCGAACAACCTGATCGAGACCGAGTACGTCATCAAGGTCAGCAAGACATTTTGGGGCGAGGAGCTCGAGAGTCGATCCATTCGTCTGCCGGGCGGCGTCCTCCCCGATGGCCGAGGACTGATCCTGGCTGGAATGCCCGCACTCGAAGAGCGCGAAGAGGTCGTGCTCTTTCTCAGTCCCGCGAGCAGCGGCGGCCTGCGCATGCCGGTCGGGCTCGCTCAGGGAAAGTTCGCGGTCCAGCGTCTGCTCAATGGAACCGTGCGCCTCGTCAGAGACTCGCAGGAGCTGCAGCTCTCCAACCCGGTCACGGGCAAGCTGGAAGAAGCGCCCGCGCGCTCCCTACACAGCTACGCGCAGGTCGCGGGTGAGATCCTCGCCGCCGTGGCTGCGCGCAAAGCGCGTCTCGAAGCGAAGGGCAAGTAGGCATGAATCGCTCGCGAGTTCTTGCCTGGGCGGCAGCTGCCGCAGTGATCGGTGCGTCGGCGGCTCTGGCCCACGTTCGCCTGCACAATCCGTCGAATGGCAATCCGCTGTTCTGGGGCGCTCCGGGTGCGATCTCGATCGTGATCAACTCTACCGGCTCCGACGACATTCCGGACGGTAGCCACGAGCCCTCGATCCGCAACTCGATCCGCAGCTGGAATGATTTAAGCGGGACGAGCATGACGTTGGTCGAAGACAGCTCGCCCGCCAGCCAGGCACGTACCGACTGGGCTTCGACGGGTGTCCACCTGGTCTACTTCGACGAGGCCAACACCTCGGGCTTCTTCCCGGGCAGCTCCGGGATCGTCGCGATTACGCCGGTGTGGTTCTTCTCGAGCGGCTCGATCACCGACGCCGACATCCTGTTCAACGGCTCGCAATTCACGTTCACCACGGACGCGGCCTCCTCGGCAATGGACGTCGAGGACGTCGTGACCCACGAGCTCGGCCACCTCTTGGGACTCGACCACAGCGGCATCGTTGGAGCGACGATGTACCCGTTCGTCAGCGGCAACGTAACGGCGCATCGCAGTCTGTCCGCCGACGAGGGCAACGGCATGCGCGATGCCTACCCGGCCGGAGCGTCGGCCAGCCTCACGGGAACCATTCTGCGACTCTCGGACAGCTCGCCGGTTCCGGGAGCGTGGGTCGTCGCGCGCGACGCGAACGGCCGAACCAGCGGCGCGGACCTGTCCGACGGGAGCGGTAACTTCGATATTCGCGGGCTCGGAGCCGGGACCTACACCGTCTATGCAAGCCCCCTCGACAGTCCGGTGTCGGCGGGCAATCTGACGGCAGGCCACACGATCGTCACGGACTTCGAGCCCGCCTTCTACGGCTTGTCCGCCAGTGTCGGCGCGACGAGTACGCTGGCCCTCGGGAACCTCTTCGTCGACGCCGACGTGAGCGTCAACCTCGGCGTGGGTGGCGACGCGCTCCCCGCGGTCGCGATCGCGGACGGTGTCATGCGCGTAGTGACGCTGCGAGGAACGGGCTTGAATGCGGGCTCGACGCTGACGGTCAGCGATCCGGCGTTCACCGTCGGAGTGACGAACTTCTTCGTCTCCCAGGTCCAGTTTCAGCTGACGGTTCCGCTCGGCGCAGCACCGGGACACGCGGACGTGGCGGTCACTCAGGCTGGAACCGGAAACCTGGCCGTCCTGCCGGGAGCGATCGAGATCGTCCCGCCGTCTCCGACCGTCGCGAGCATCTTGCCGACCAATGGAGCGGCAGCAGGCGGAACCGCGGTGACGATTACCGGCACGAACTTCCGCGCCGGCTCGCGGGTGGTGGTCGGTGACCAGCTCTACGTGGACGGCGATGTTGGCGGAGCGACCGTCGTGGACTCGACGACGATCACACTGACCACGGCGGCCACTGTGGTCGGCAGTCACGATGTGGTCGTGCTCGACTCGACCGGTGTCGAGGGGCGCCTGGCTTCGAGCTTCACCGTCGCGACGACTCCCGTGATCAACTCGACCTTTCCATCGGTCGGAGCTTCTGCGGGAGGCACGGAGATCGTCCTCACTGGCTCGAACTTCTTGGCCGGCCTTGCGGTTCGAATCGACGGCGTGACGCAGAACAACGTCACGATCGAGAGCTCGAGCATGCTGCGAATCACGAGTGAAGCTGGCGTACCCGGCGGTCCGTACACGCTCGAGGTGCAGAACAGCGGCGGCGGCCTCGCGACGAGTGCCTTCGCGTACGTGGCGGCTGCGGACCCCGAGCTGCAGATGGTCACTCCGACGAGTGGTGAAGACTTGGGCGGCGAGACGCTGCGCCTCGTCGGCACGGGCTTCCAGGTGAGCACGCAGATCGTGTTCAACGCGGACCCGGACACGGGCGCGGGCGGAACACCGGCGGCGAGCGTGACGTTCATCGACGCCAACAACCTCGACGTCGAGACGCCCGCTCACACGCCAGGCGCCGTCACGGTCCTGGCGCGAAACAACTCGGGACAGGCCGACGTGGTCGCGGCTGCCTTCACCTTCGAGAGCACGGCCTCGGGGGGCGGGGGCGGAGGCTGCCATACCGAGTTCGTCGCCGGCGATCCGAGCCAGCGGCTGCGCGACGCTCTACTCGGGAGCGCTTGGCTGCTGCTCTTGGCGCTCTACCTCCAGATGCGTGCGACCGTGTCCGCGCGTCGGATGACCAGATTGCGCGTTTCCGTCCACTAGTCGGAAAGACGGGAAATTGCCGGAGCAGGCTCTGGCAGGCGCGCCGTGCCCGCCGTACAAAGCGGGCATGGGACGCAGCCGAGTAAAACTGTACGGATTCGTGGTGCTCTGCCTCTTCGGCACGGGAGCCTGCGATGGATCGGAGCCGGCTGAACCTGTCGCTCCCGTGGTCGTCATCGGGATCGACGGTCTCGAGCCGAGCCTGATCTCCGAGCTCCTGGAGGCCGGAAGGCTGCCCAACCTAGCCAAGTTCGCCGAGCACGGCGTGCTCGGTCGCCTCGAGAGCATGATCCCGACCTACTCGCCGGTGATCTGGACCTCGATCGCGACGGGTCAAGCGCCGAACGCTCACGGCATCACGTTCTTCCACGACGAGGAGAACCGCCCCTACACGAGCAACGCTCGCAAGGTGCCCGCGCTCTGGAACATCGCCTCGGACGCGGGGCGCACCGTGAACTGCGTCGGCTGGTGGAACACGTGGCCGGCGGAGACGATCAACGGAAAGATGCTCTCGACCTACGCCGCCCAAGCGCAGGCCAGCGTGATCTGGAAGCCGGGCGTGTGGGAGAACCTGGAAGAGCTGACCTGGCCGCCGAACCTGATGGACGAGATCCAGTCGGAGATGATCTTCGTCAGCGATGCAGCGCGCGTGCGCGACATTCTGTGGCAGAGCTTTCCCGAGCCGCGCGACCAGGACCCGAGCACCGAGCAGCGCGACATCAGTGAGGTCATGACCAAGTCCGTGACCGACCTGGGCTGGAGCTTGTCGGCCGACCTGTCCTCGACGGCGGTCGCGATTCGGTTGCAAGAGCAGTATCCCGCCGACCTCTCGATGGTCTACCTCTCGATGCCCGACGTCGCGGGTCATCGGTTCTGGAGCTATCACGAACCGGAGTTCTACAACTTCGAGCTGAAGGAGCCCGCGAAGACCGACTTCGCCGAGTACATCCGCCTGGCCTACGTCGAGACCGATCGCCAGCTCGGCGAGCTCCTCGACTCACTCCCGGCGAACGCCAGCGTACTCGTGCTCTCCGACCACGGCATGCACGCCTGGGAAGACTCGATCGACGATCCGGAGGCGGGCAGCACCGGGCACCACCCCGCGGGTCCGCCCGGAATCTTCGCGGCGCTCGGCCCGCTAATCACGAACCGCGGCAACCTGCTGGGCGAGCAGCAGAAGGGCGACCTCGGACACGTCCTGGAGGTCGCGCCTCTCGTGCTGCGCATGCTCGGGATCGCGGTGCCCGAGCACTGGCCGGCCATGCGAGGCAGCCTGACTCTGGAACAGGTGCTCGACGAGCGCTGGCGACGAGCCCACCCGATGGCCCGGGCGGAGAACACGGACGGGAGCTACCGACCGGCGACGGCGTCGCTGCTGCCCACCGAAGACGTCGACGATCAGTTTCGCAAGGTGTTCTCCGGGCTCGGTTACGCGCTCGGGGACGAGGCGCGGGAGGAATCGGAGAAAGCGTTCGATGAGGCGCGTGGAGAAGGAGAGGATCTAGAGCATGAGTGACAACGCAATCACCTTCGACATCGAAGTCGCGGGCTACCCCTGGGAAGAGGTGGATGAGGCGACGCGCGGCTACCTGATGCAGCGCGCGCGCGACGAGACCGAGCGCGAAGCGCTGCCAGAGCGCACCGCTCTGATGACCGGGCTCGGCAAAGTGATCACGATCGGGCTCTGGAACATCGAAGCCGATCGCGGGCTGGTCTTGCTCGAGGGCGAGTCGGAACCGCAGCGCGAGTGGGAGAAGGTCCCGCACTCCGACATCTTCCGCGGAACCGAGAAGGAGCTGCTCGAGCGCTTCTGGGAGATCGTCGGTCGTAAGCGTCCGCGGCTCGTCTCCTACAACGGCCGCGGCTACGACGGCCCCGTGTTGATGGTGCGCTCGGCCATGCTCGGTGTGAAGCCGAGCGTCAACCTGTTGCCGTATCGCTACGACATCTCCGCGCACTGCGACCTCTACGACATCTTCACCTTTCAGGGCGCCTCGCGCGATCGCTACTCCCTCGACTACTGGTGTCGCCGCTTCGACATCGAGAGCCCCAAGGGTTCGATCGACGGCAGCCAAGTCGGTCGCGCCTACCGCGACGGACGCATCGACGACATCGGCGAGTACTGCCTGCGCGACGTTCGAGCGACCGCCGAGCTCTACCAGAAGTTGGCCACGACTCTCCTGCCGCTCTTCAAGGGCGGACCGATGGGCTGAGCGCTACTCGGCGGAGAGCCGCCACGCTCGCCAGTGCGCGCTCTCTCGGTCCGGTGCAGCCGCATCGAGTACGGGCAGCGCGGCCTGCACCGTCTCGAACAGCTGCGCCGACATGGTCGCGAGCTCGCCCGTCGATTCGCGCGGGAGCAGGAGCCACGCATCGCGGCCGCGCTCACCGAGCTTGGCAGTCGCGTAGCTGATCGAGGCCGGGTCTCCCGGGTCGACTGGCAGCAGTGTCCGCCAGGCGTAGTAGAGATGCGCCGGCGTGAGACCGAGGACGCGCGGGTAGATCGCAAACTCGCCGGCGGGAATCAGCTCCGCGAACTCTTCGCCCATGGTCTTCGGGAGGGGAGTGCTCGGACCGGTCGTGAGGCTCGGGTCATCGCGCGGGCCGGCATCGCGCAGCGGACGACGCAGTGAGTTCGCGCGCTCGAGGCCAGGCAGAGCGATCAGGCTGACAGCAACGACGAGCGGTGCGATTCCGCCGCGCAGCCTGGCGAGTGGGGCGGCCAGAGTGTCGATGAAGAGCGCGGCCGACGCGGCGAAGGCGGGCGTGAGGTACATCAGGAAAGGAACCTGACCGTCGCCGCCGTTCCAGCCGTCCGCGGTGTGGCGGTACATCACGAAGAGCAAGAGCGCTCCGCCGAAGAGCAGTGGGAGGGTCAGCTCGATCGGTGGACCGACCTCGGTGTCGGGCGTGCTCCTCCGCGGCCGAAGCGCGAGCACGAGCCCGATCAACCCGACGAAGAAAATCGGTTCGGAGAGGAAGCGTTGGCAACGCTCGAACTGAAACGCGGCCCACTGCGTGACGGGGATGCTTCCGTCCAGGAGCGGCGCGAGCATCTGGTTCATGCGCTCGGACAGGAGCGAGGGGGACGCGCCGATGTCGCCGAAGGCCTGCGCCGACATCCACGCGTGGAGGCCGAGCGGAATCAAGAGACCGATGCTCGCCGAAGCGGCGAGCTGGATGGCGCGCCGCCGGTTGCGCAGGAAGGCCTGGATCACGAACCCGGGCAGGAAGAACAGGTGGAAGAAGGTCGTCGCGGAGCCGAACAGCGCGCACAGACCGAAGCCAACTAGGTCTCCGCGCTTGCCGTCTCGCAAGAAGCGCACGTGGAAGAGTGCTGCACCCAGGATGAAGGCGAGCGCGGGGTTCTCGTAGTTGACGAGCGTTCCGTACAGGATCGAGACCGGCGTCGCGGCGAGGATGGCGAGCGCGATCATCGCGCGGCGCGAGCCCGCGGCGTAACGGACGGCGAGGTAGAACAGCACCAGGCTCGCGAGGTGCGCGAGCAGGAACGGAAAGCGGAGCGCGGGCTCCAGTCCCTCAGGCGCTTCGCCGGATTGCCAGGCGCTGTTCCACCCGGTCGGTCCCATGGTCTTTGCGGCGAGCCAGGCCGTGAGCGGAACCGTCGGCGGATGATTCGCGTAGAGCGTCACGCTCTGCGTACTCAGCTCAGCCTCTTCCAGCTGGTCGATGTTCTGAATGGGATAGCCACGGTAGGTCGCGACCCCCAGCCGCTCGTAGTTCACCGCGGAGAGCGCGAAGAAGGAGCCCTGGAAGCCCTCGAACTCGCGATCGAACCCTGCGCCGAAGTCGCGCATGCGCGGGACCAGCGCCGCGATCAGGAGCAGGACGCAGCCGGCGACTTCGAGCGCGAGTCGTGCATTCGGTGTCAGGCTCGGCGCGGGCGAACTCTCCGTACTGGCTTTGGGGGCGTCGCTCACGGTTCCAGGATAAGCGCCCAGAGTTTCCCATCCTCATCCAAAAGCTCGCGCGTCGTGTAGAGCTCGGACAGCTCTCCGATCACATCGATGTTGATCCGGCGTTCGGGGAAGCCCATGCGCTTCCAGATGTCGCGCTCACAGACCAGGACCACGCGCTGGCCGCTCAGGATCTTCGCGTCGATCTTCTCCATGAGCGCCGGTAGCTCGGCGAGGTTCTGCCGGACGAAGATGTCCACGGCATCGACCAGCTCGGCATCGGGCGGCGGCTCGCGCAGGAAGGCGTGGTACTGATTGGCGTTGAGAGCGATCAGCAGTCCGCCCACTCCCGCCTCTTCGACCGCAATGGCGGAGTGCTCCGCGACCGTCTGGATGCGGTTGGGGAGGAAGGCGGTGAGCAGGTTACTCGAGGCGATCAGCACGAACGCGAGCGGCAGGTAGAGCTGTCTCGCCAGGCGTGACTTCGGCGAGATGATCAGGGCGAACAGGAGCGCCAGCGGCAGGAGCGTGCCCGTGTGGTACTCGATGTTCGTCGGCTGCCACCACGCGAAGAAGATGAAGCGTGTGAGGCAGAAGATCACCAAGCCGATGGCGATTGCCCGGGCTTCACCGACCAGAGCGCGCGGCCGGAAGAGCGAGGCGAGAATGAGAGTGGCCGAACCGATGGCGGAGAGGACGAGCGGTGTGAGCAGCAGGTCGAAGTTTCCCGCGACGATGCGGCGAATGTGGACCGCTCCGCAGTGAATCGACATGAGCGTCATCCCGGCGGAAAAGGTGAACGACTCGAACGTCGGCGACTGTCCCCAGATGCCCTTGTCCGCCAGGCCGCGCAACCACTCCATGAAGGAGACGTCGAGGTCGGCCAGTGCCCACGTCGCGATGTAGAGCAAGAGCGACAGGAGCCCGGCCGCTCCCATGACGAAGAGTGCGGGGAGCGCGCTCAACAAGAACGGCAGCGCGACCACGACCAGCACGGAGTCCTGGCGAAAGGAGACGGCGAGCAGCAGCCAGAGCGCGAGCACCGGCAGGTTGAGCTTGCGCCAGCCGAGTCGCACCTCGACGGCCTGGACGAGCAGGACGGCGATCAATCCAGTGGCGGGGGAGTAGGTCTCGCCGACGGCCGAGTAGAGCCAGTTCCCGTAGCTGCACGCGAAGATCGCGGCGATCCAGCCGCCGGTGACCAGGCCGGAGCAGCGCGCCGCGAGGCGAAAGACCATGAGGACGGCCAGCGCACCGCCGAGTGCCGAGAGCAGCTGCTGTGCTGCGAGGATGGAGAGCTCGTTGAACTCGTAGCCCGGGAGCAGAGCGAGGAGCTTGGCGATACCGAGCGCCAGCGGGTGGAACAGGAGGTGGTGCGCGTTGAACAGGCCGCTCGCCTGTCCGCTCACCAGCTGGTGCGCGTAGGGCATCGCGTCGTTGCCGAGCAGCTGACCGTCATCGCGGACGGCGAAGCTCGCGAAGTAGAGCGCGAAGCTGGCGAGGAATAGAATCCAACCGAACAGCGCGAAGTTCGAACCGACGTCCTGCCGCTCGATGCGCCGCGCTCCGGAAAGCTCGGTTCCTACAGCCATGTCACTCCGAGCCGACTCGAGCGCGCTGGGAGCATGACGATGGCGGGGCTCAGGCCGTCTCGGCCGCCGAGTCTCCCCGGACGGTTCGCCAATCGATCTCCGGACACTCGCCGTACAGGCGATCGAGCTCGTAATACTCACGAGCGTCCGTCTGCATGATGTGAACAACGACCGCGCCGTAGTCGAGCAGCACCCACCAACCGAGCTCCGCTCCCTCGACAGGACGGTGCTCTTCTCCACGTGCCTTGAGCGACATGTGGACCTCGTTGTAGATCGCCTTCGCCTGCGGGCGGCTGGCAGCCGTCACCAAGACGAAGTAATCCGCGACGCGAATCTGGTCGGTGACTTCGATGACACGGATGTCCTGAGCCTTCTTCAGGTCGGCGAGCCAGGCGGCTTCTGCAGCCAGTTTTAACGCGTCTATGGTGATGTCCTCTGTGGAGTCGAGATGCCCTTTGGGGCTCCGACCGGGGATGCTCTTAGAGTCTACCCTAGCAGTTTGTGGTGAAAGTGCTTTGCCCCATGGGCAGCGGATTTTTGGTCAGGTTGGTGCCCGAGAACGCAGCCGAATCCGTAGATTCAGCGAGGCTCTCGGGTGCCGACCTGGCCGGAAGGACGCCGTTCATGGGGTGAATGACTTTTGCCACGGGCTGCTAGCTCGGAATTGTTGTGCGCGGTAGCGCGGATCGGGCGCCTCCAAAGCGCGGTCGACCCTCTCGGTGCTTGTTGGAATCGTGTGGAAATGGGAGCGCGGCGGCCTCCGTGGACCGGAGACCGCCGCGCGTGAGTTTTCGTGTCGACTAGCCGACGAACCAGGGCAGGAAGACCAGGCTCACGACCGTCATCAGCTTGACGAGGATGTTGAGCGACGGGCCGGAGGTGTCCTTGAAGGGGTCACCGACCGTATCGCCGATCACGGCTGCCTTGTGGGGCTCGGAGCCCTTGCCGCCGTGGGCGCCACTCTCGATGAGCTTCTTGGCGTTGTCCCAGGCACCACCGGCGTTGGCCATGAAGATGGCCATCATGACGCCCGTGACGAGCGCACCGGCGAGCAGGCCGCCGAGGGCTTGGACATTCCACAGGCCGACCAGGATCGGGGCGGCGATCGCGATCACGCCGGGAACGACCATCTGCTTGAGCGCACCGTCGGTCGAGATCTTGACGCAGCGAGCGGCGTCCGGCTTGGCGGTGCCCTCCATGATGCCCGGGATCTCGCGGAACTGGCGACGCACCTCGTTGACCATCTCGACCGCAGCGTTGCCGACGGCACGCATGGTCATGGCGCTGAACAGGAAGGGCAGGATGCCGCCGAGCAGGAGACCGATGATCACGTTGACGCTGTTGATGTCGAGTGTGAGGCTGCCGCCTTCACCGCCGGCGAGGATGCCGGCGCGGCTGCAGAAGGCGCTGAAGAGAGCCAGTGCGGTCAGTGCGGCGGAGCCGATGGCGAAGCCTTTGCCGATAGCAGCGGTCGTGTTGCCGACAGCGTCGAGGGCGTCCGTACGCTCACGAACTTCCGGGGGCAGCTCGGCCATCTCGGCCAGACCACCCGCGTTGTCCGCGACCGGTCCGTAAGCGTCGACACCGAGCGAGATGCCCAGAGTCGAGAGCATGCCGACGGCGGCGAGAGCGACGCCGTAGACGCCGGCGCAGTAGTTGGCCAGGAAGATCGAGACGCAGATCAGGAGCACCGGGATGGCGACCGACTCCATACCGGTCGCGAGACCGTGGATGATGTTGGTGGCCGCGCCGGTCTGGGACTGCTCGGCGATGTTGATGACGGGCTTGGTCTCGGTCGAGGTGTAGTACTCGGTGACCTTGCCGATCAGGACGCCGATCACGAGGCCGGAGACGACTGCGATGAGCAGTGCCATACCGGTTCCCATTTCGTGCTCGCCGGTACCGACGAGGGTCTCGGGCAGCGCGATGCCGCCGCCGACGGTCAACCATGCAGTCGCGCCGACGACGAGCAGCGAGGCGACCACGATGCCGCGGAAGAGGGCGGCGTGGAGAGCGTGCTCATTGGCGGCCTTCACGAAGAAGGTGCCGACCACGGAGGCGAGGATGCCGAGGGCTGCAACGGCGATCGGCAGGAGGACCATGCCTTCCATGCCTTCCATCCCGACGTAGGCGAAGGCGCCCAGGGTCATCGCCGCGACGATCGAACCGACGTAGGACTCGAAGAGGTCCGCGCCCATGCCCGCGACGTCACCGACGTTGTCGCCGACGTTGTCCGCGATCGTGCCCGGGTTGCGGGGGTCGTCCTCGGGGATACCGGCTTCGACCTTACCGACCAGGTCGGCACCGACGTCGGCCGCCTTGGTGAAGATTCCGCCACCGACACGCGAGAAGAGCGCGATCGAGGAGGCGCCGAAGCTGAAGCCGAGGACCTTCTCGAGGCCCGCGCTGGTGAAGTCGGGCGCGTACCACATCGTGAAGAGGGAGACGCCGAGCAGCGCCAGGCCGACCACGCTCATGCCCATGACGACGCCAGAGCTGAAGGACACGTTGAGGGCGTCCGAGAGCGACTTGGTCGCGGCCTGGGTCGTACGCACGGCTGCACGCGTTGCAGTGTGCATGCCGAAGTAGCCGGCGGCCGCCGAGGCGAGCGCGCCCGCGACGAAGGCGATGGCGGTCTGCTGGCCCAGGCCATCGGCCTCTTTGGAGAAGAAGATCGCCCCGAAGACGACGGCGACGAAGACGGCGAGCCAGGTGTACTCGGCTTTCAGGAAGGCGGCAGCGCCTTCCTGCACCATGCGAGAGATGTCCTGCATCTTCTCGGTACCGGCGTCCTGCCGCATGACGCCGGCGTATTTGATGATGGCGAAGAGGATTGCGAATCCCGCCATGCCGGCGGCGACCGTAAGGAAAGGAATGTCCATTACTTCAGGAATCCAGGGAAAGGGACTGTTCTCGATGGGGACGAGAGAGAGGGCGCGGAGGAGTTCCGCAAAAGCTGGACGCCACTCCCGTCGAGAGCAGGCGTCTTTGGATACACGTCAAGTTGAGCGCTTGGCACGCTGCTCGGCTTCATTGTGTCGACGTCGAAGAGTCGGCCTCGAGGCTTCGCTGTGCGAAGGTCGCGGACCCAAGCTGCTCGAGGATCACCGACCGCAATGGCCGTCGGCGATCGCGAGCCTAAGAGCTTATGGCCGCGTATTTTGCGCAAAGAGAATAGCGGTTTGGTCGGCCCCGTCAACCGCTCGGAGGCTCAAACTCCCGAACCGTCGGGCTGGGAGGTGTCGGGATTGGTCTTCTGCTGGCGGACCCTGGCCGCCTCCAGCCGGGCCGCCCGTTCTCGATCCCGGGATTCCTTCAGGGCGACCCGCGCTCGGCGGGAGCGGATGACCAGGATCAGAACCAGGGCGAAGACCAGAAAGGCGAGCAGCATGTGCAGGTCGCCCATGCTGTCCTTCAGCTGCTCGACCTGCCCGCCGAAGAGCTGGCCCAGGTAGATCGAGACCGGGACGCTGATCAGGACCCCGAGTCCGTCGAGGAGCAGGAACTTGGCGTAGGGCATGCGCAGGGTCCCGGCGATGAAGTAGCCCGGGATCCGGACGCCGGAGAGGAAGCGGCACACGAAGGTGGCCCAGTTGCCGTGGGCCTCGAAGCGCCGCTCGATTCGATAGAAGCGCTCTGGATGAATGATTCGCCGTATCCAGCGGCTCTTCAGGGCCGTCCGCCCATACCTCCGTCCGAGCCAGAAGGGGACCGAGTCGCCCAGGAGGATGGCGACCGAGCAGACCACGACGATCGGGATGAACTCGACCTTGCCCTGGTAGAGCAGGAACCCGGCGCCGATCAGCGTGACCTCTTCGGGGATCGGAAGGCCCAATCCGCACAGGAGGAGCACCGTAAACGGCGCGATGTAGCTGAACTCCCCGAAGATCTGGTTCAGGAACTCTGTGGTCTCGATCAATGCCATCGAAGGGTCCTAGCCGACCGACCCTTCGTGCCGGCGGTCTCGATCGACCGGGGTCGACCAGCGCGGGCCAGTATAGGGAGGAAGCCGAGACCTGGGGATGCCCTGCCCTCGACTCTCCGCTCCGGATCCTGTGCCCACAGGCCTGAAGGTCGCGGATAGGTGCCCCGACCTGCTTTAATAGAGGGCGACATGAGACAGCGCCCCCGAAGGAACCGAAGTCATCCCGCCCTGCGTGGATTTTTGTCCGAGAACTCGCTGACGGCCGACCGCCTGGTCTACCCGCTCTTCGTTCACGAGGGCGCGGAAGAGGAGCCGATCGGTTCCATGCCGGGCTGCTCGCGCCACAGCAGCGAGGGCTTGCTGCGCGAAGTCGACGGCGCACTCGAGGACGGGATTCGTTCCGTCGTCTTGTTCCCGGCTCTTCCGGAGGAGCGCAAGTCCTCCCGCGGCGAGGACTGCTTCGACCCGAGCGGGCTGGTGCCGAAGACGGTCGAGGCGCTCAAATCGCGCTGGCCGGACCTGATTGTCATGACCGACGTCGCACTGGATCCCTACTCGAGCGACGGCCACGACGGCATCGTCGCTCCGGACGGAAGCATCCTCAACGACGAGACCGTCGAGGTCCTCTGCCGTCAAGCGCTCTGCCAGGCTCGCGCCGGCGCCGACATCATCGCGCCCTCCGACATGATGGACGGTCGCGTCGGAGCCATTCGCGATGCGCTCGACGACGAGGGCTTCACCGAGGTCGGCATCCTCGCGTATACCGCGAAGTACGCCTCCGCTTTCTACGGTCCCTTCCGCGATGCGCTCGACTCCGCGCCGAAGTCGGGCGACAAGAAGACCTACCAGATGGACCCCGCCAACGTTCGCGAGGCGCTGCGCGAAGCCGAGCTCGACGAGAGTGAGGGCGCGGACATGTTGATGGTGAAGCCCGCCGGTCCCTACCTCGATGTCATTCGCGCTCTGCGCGAAGCGAGTCCGCTGCCGATCGCCGCCTATCAGGTGTCGGGCGAGTACGCGATGCTCGCCGCCGCCAGCGAAGCGGGCTACCTCGACGAGCGCTCGGCCGTCATGGAGAGCTTGCTCTCGATTCGTCGCGCCGGCGCGGATCTGATTCTGAGCTACTACGCGCGCAAGGCTGCGCGCTGGCTCGCCAGCTAGGACCGACTCAGTCCTTCGCGCGTTCGCGTGCGGCGTGAGCGAGAGCTTCGGCATCCGTGGAACCGAGCTCGACCGCTCGGTAGAAGGCATCGGCGGCCTCGGTCCAGAGTCCGCGCGTTCCGGTCGGCCACTCCAGCTCGGGGTCGATCTCGGCGTGAGTCATGAGAATCAGGCCGCTCCAGAGCGCGAGCAGCTGCCTGGACTCCGCCGTGCGTTCGCCGCGCTCGAGGAGCTGTAGGGCGGACCGAATCAGGGCGCGGCGCCGCGCAGGCTCCGGCTCGGTGTTCGGCGAGCCGAGGTCGAGTCCGAGATAGGCGGCGACGAAGCGCCAGCCCTCGGAGTTGCTGGGGTCGAGCGCGAGTGCGGTCTCCGCGCGCGAAAGTGCCAGTTCGCTCCGCCCGCTCCGCACCGCACTCTGTACGCGAATCCACTGCACCTCGGCGGCGAGCTCGGAGAACGGCCCGAGCAAGCGGGTGACGAGGTGTGCGCGCTCTTCGTTCGGGCGAGCGGACCGCGCGCTACCGATGAGCGCCGGAGTGACGACGAGGGCCAGCGCGACGAGCCAGAGGAGCGCGCGGACACCGGCGCGATTCACGACACACCTCCGCGGTTCAGGCCGGTGACGGTCAGTCGCAACCCGATTGTGACGAGGACCGCGAACCCGAAGAGGGTCGTGTGCGCGGGCATGGACAGCGCGAGGCCATCGCCGAGGAGGGCGAGCGCTTGCGGGAGTTCGCTGCCCGGCAAGAGGCCCGCGAAGGTGGCGCGTGCTTCGGTCGATGACGAGCTCGCGGCGCTCCAGAGCGGGAGCTGCAGCACGAGGGTGAGAGCCGTCGCCGTGGACGCGTGCATGCGCGTGCCGAGGCCCATCGCGATCGCGAGCCAACCCCCCAGCCAGAACAGCGCGTGCATGAAGACCGCGACGGATGCGCTGCGCTCGCTCGCGATCGGTTCGAAGAGAGCGAGCGAGTCGGAGAGGACGACGATCCCGCAGCCGCGCCCGAGCTTTTCGAGGGTGAGCTCGAGCTCGCCGGTCCCACTCGGCAGTGCGAGCTCGACGCGCGTTCGCCCGCTGACGATGGCTTCGGTTGCAGACACTTCGCCGGTCGCGGACCTGCGAGCGGAGAAGCGAACGCCGGCCGTCGGTCCGTCGCCGGGCGTTGCGTGGAGCTCTAGCCGAAGCCGCCGCCCTTCAGCGAGTGACGCCTGACTCTCGTCGAGCACCCAGCTCGTACTGGCGTCGTCCTCCGCGAGTAACCGACTCGGCGCCGCGAGGCCAGCCAGCCGTCGAGCACTCGCGCCATCGCCGCTCGCCATGAACTCCCCGAGCGCTCCGATCGAGAGCGTGACCAGCGTCGCGGCGAGCCACAGCCCGGTCCAGGTCGAGAGTGCGAACCGCGCGCGAGAGATCGCTCGCGCGCCGATCCAGTCGCGATCCCCCCCGAACCAGCGCTCGCCCACGCGCGCCGCGCCGTAGATGCAGACCGGAAGCAAGCACACCGCGAAGAGCACCCACGTGGACTCGCGCCGCGTCGAGCGCAGGAGCGCGGCGTCGGCGGTCTGGGTGGCCTCGGAGATCGAGAGGTCGAGCGAGAGCCAGAGCGCCGCGAGGATTACCGCGGCGAACAGGAAGCTGCGCGTGAAGAGCCGACGCAGCGCGAGCAGGACGAGACCGCCACACGGAATCCAGGCATCCGTTGTCTGCGTCCGACTCACGTTCACTCCCCGCCGCTGCGGTACAGCTCGAGCAGCGCCGTCGTCGTCGGGTGTCGCGACAAGAGCTTTCCGCCGCGCTCGACGATCGCGCGCTCCAGCTCGTCGATCGCGCTTGCATCGAGACCTTCGACTTCGAGTCGCGCACAACCCTCGCCATCGAGCCAGGCGCGTGTCTCCCGATGGAGGTTGCCGCCGAGGAGCAGCGCGAGTCGATCGGTCCAACCGACGGCTTCCTCGGTGTGGTGGGAACAGATCAACACGGCGGCGCCGCGCTCGCGCGCTTCGGCGAGCAGCGACGAGAGCACCGCGTGCCCCTCCGCATCGAGCCCCGAGCTCGGCTCGTCGAGCAACAACAGGTCCGGCTCGTGCACGAAGGCCTGCGCGAGCGAAAACCTGCGCAACATGCCCTTCGAGAATTTGGCGAGCGGAAGCTTCGTCTCGTGCAACCCGACTCGCTCGAGCATCTCCGCACAGGCCCGCTTCGCATCACTCCCGCGCAGCCCCTGAACATCCGCGCACAGCGCGAGACAACGCGCGGCATTCAGCGCCTTCGGAAAGGGCGCACCCTCGGGAACGAAGCCGACCCGTCCGCGACTCGAAGCCACCCGAGGATCCTCGCCAAACAGCGCGGCGCACCCCTCACTCGCCCCCTCGATGCCGCACGCGATGCGCAGCAGTGTCGACTTGCCGCACCCGTTGGGCCCCAACAGCCCGAGCGCCTCGCCCGGCATCAGCACGAGATCGACTCCGGCGAGGACCTCGGTCCGCCCTCCGAAGAGCCCTCCCCTGAACTGCTTGGCGACTCCGTTCAGGGCGAGAGCGGGAAGAGCTTGAGACGTTTCCATGCGAGGGGCGTTTCGGTCGTAGACCGACTTGGCAAGATAGGCGATGCCGGGTGAAATCGCCTATGGCTCCCTCCGACTTCGACTCCATCTCCTCGATTTGAACTTCCTTCGAGCCCTCTTTCGACGCGCCGAGCCCGTGGAGCTCGTGCTGTACAGTCGGCCCGACTGCCGCCTGTGCGAGGAGCTGAAGGCGGAGCTCGGGAGGGCGAAGCCGTCGCGTCCGGTGCAGCTTCGCGAGGTGAATATCGCCGGCGATGCGGAGCTCGAAGAGCGGTATGGGCTGTCGATCCCTGTGCTCGAGATTGCCGGTCGTGTAGCCTTCAAAGGCCGAATGACGGCCAGCGAATTCGAGCGCAAGTTCGACCGTCTGACGAGGGGGAGCTCCTAGTGCCGCGATTTGTACAACTCACCGGTGATCGAGCGGGACAGTCCTATCCGGCTGCGGAGGATGCCGTGCTCGGACGCGATGCGAGCTGCGAGCTCACGTTCGCCGAAGGCTCGATCAGTCGTCGACACGCGCGTCTGATCTACAAGGACGGCGATTGGCAGCTGATCGACATGGAGTCGCGCAACGGACTCTTCTTCCATGAGGCGCGCGTTCCGAGCTGCACTCTGCAGGGCGGCGAAGAGGTCCGACTCGGCAAGCTTCGTCTGCGCTTTCACCTCGACAGCGGAGAGGACTACGAGGGCAAGCCGTCAGGGTCCGGCGAAGCCGGGAATGCCGAGGACCTCACGACGATGATTCACGCGCAGCCCACGGATGCCGCGCCTCGAGTGAGCTCGAGCGGGCTCGCTTCGGAGCGTCGGGCCGCGCACCTCGCGTCGCTCCAGCAAGGCCCCCGGCAGGGTTGGCTCGGCGGCGACCTCTCGCAACGCTCGGCACTCGTGCGCTGGAGTGTCTACTTGCTCGTCCTCCTCGTCGCGGTCGGAGCGTGCGCAGGTGCCTTCATGCTCGTTCAAGCGCTGCGCGGTTAGCCAGGCGCTGTTAGCTCGGAGCAACGAGCTCTTCGTAGAGCCGTTTCGCGGAAGCGTCCCACGAGAACCTGCGCGCGCGCTCGCGAGCTCGATCGAGCTCTTCCGGAGAGAGCTCCAGCGCTTTGCGGAGCGCGTGCACGCACTCTTCCGCGCTGAACGCCGAGAACTGAGGCGTGTCCATACCCGCGACTTCGGGCAGCGCGCCGGCCGAAGAGACGGCCAGCGGAACGCCGGCGAGCTGGGCCTCCAGGACTCCGATTCCGAAGCCCTCGAGCTGAGAGGGAATCGCGACGCAGGCGGCCTCGGCGTAGAGCTCGCGAAGCTCCTCGTCCGTGACCCCACCCAACAGGCGAACGCGGTCGCCGACGCCGCGCTCGCGCGCGAAGTACGTCAGGCGTTCCGCTTCGGCGCCCTTGGCAGCTCCGGCCAGGAGCAGGGGCGGCAGGTCCGGCGCGAGCGCCAGCGCCTGAATCAGGCGCTCGAGATTCTTGCGCGGCTCGACGTGACCGACGTGCAGGATCGGCGAGTCCGTGTGAGGTCTGCGCGCGAGCGGCGCGAGGTGGTCGCCGGCATTCGGAATCACGACGCAGCGCTCGGGCTCCACACCGAACTGCTCGAGCACCTGGGCGCGCACCGTCTCGCTGACGGTGAAGACTCGGTGGGTGCCGGCGAAGGCCTGCGCGAGTGCCGGCTTGGCCAGGAGGCGGTGGAGCGACGACGCGGTTCCCTGCTCGAGCGAGCGGAGGTCGTGCACGGTGTGCGTTCGTCGGACGGAGGTCGCGAGTGGCTTGGGCAGTCGCGGCGCGGGGAGGTGAGCGGCGTGCACGAGTTGATACGGCTCGCCGCGCTCCTCGGCTGCGCGCAGTTCACCGGCGAGGTTCTTCGACTCGATCAATCCGCGCAGCAGGGGCGGACTGGAGGGCGTCGAGCTCGCCACGACGCGAACCTGCGGCCCGGGGTCGAAAGCCAGTCCGTTGCGCGGGGCCAGGATGGCCAGCTCGCCACCGGCTTGGTCGAGCAGATTCGCCACTCGCGGCAAGAGCTCTTGGTTGTGGCGACGTACACCACCGACGGCTTGGTCGAGGACGACTCCGGAGACGAGGACCCTGGTCATGAGTCGAGCTCCAACCACAGCTCTTCAATGGCTTCGGCGCAGCGTGTCCAGCTGAGCTCCCGTGCGCGCACCGCCAGGCTGAAGCGCAGCCTCTCGCGCTCCTGTGTAGCGCGCATCAGGCCGTCCGCGACACTGTTGTCGTCGCGCACGTCGACTTCGATTCCGAACGAGCCTGCGACTTCCGCTTGCGCACTGTCCGTCGGGACGACGACCGGCGTTCCGCAAGCGAGCGCCTCCAGAGCGACCAGGCCGAAGCCCTCGCTGTGCGACAGCACCGGCACGACCGCAGCCAGTCGGTAGAGGGCAGGCAGGTGCTCTTCCTCGATGGTCTCGAGCGTGGAGATGTTGGCGGAGAGCCCGAGCTTCGCGGCCAGCCCGAGATCCCTGCGCAGGCTCTGCGTCTCCGACCCGCTCACCACGATGTGGAGTCGCGGACCATTGCGCCGCTTCACCTCGGCGACCGCGCGCAGCACGCTCGCGAGGTTCTTCTTCTCGCGCACCGCACCGGGACACAAGACGAGCGGGTCTTCGGGCAGGCGATAGTGTCCGAGCAGAGCTTCATCGATGACGCCGGCGGGAGGCTCATCGGCGAAGCGGTCGCTGACTCCCCACGGGCAGACGACGAGCTTGTGCTTTCCGAAGCGCCCTGCTGCGCGGAGGTCGCGCGCGACGAACTCCGTGCCCGTCACGACGCGATCGGCGAAGAGCGGACCGAAGCGCGCCCAGAGCTTGTGTCTCCAGTCCGCATTCTCGGCGACTCCGTGCAACCAGGGCAGCTCGTGGATGGTCTGCACGCGTCGCCCGGGACCTCGAATCGGAAAGGCCGAGGTGAAGCTGTGGATCCCGAACAGCTCCTGCGCTCGGGCAGCCCGCGGAAGCACAGTCGCTCGCCACTTGCGAGAGCTCTGGTTCGCATCCGGTTCGAGTCGAACCACCTCGAGCTTCCCGCGCCGCTCGAGCTCGTCGACCAGCTCGGAGGCCACGCGCGGCACTCCGGGAGGAGTCGGGACCGAAGCCCCTCCGGGACCGCTCGCTCGGGAGCTCTCGCGGAGAGGGGCTAGATCGAATCCGACGCGCATGCGGGAAGGTTAGCGAAGCTGGGGGGGCGGCGTCTCGCGGGAGGAGCAGGGCTTGGAGAATCGCGATGAATTCGAGGTGATTCGGACGGAAGGCGGCGAACTCGGTCTCCGGCCAAGCCGCTCGTTCTCTTCTCATGGGGTCCGTTAGGTCCTGGACCGAGCTCGCTCAAATTTGACTTTGGGAGTCTCGAAACGCGCCTTGTTTCGAATCGCTCGCGCTCACCAGTCCTGCTAAATTACGAATCCATGGATCGCAATATGCTTCGAGAAGATGACAGCCCCCGAGTTTTATTCCTGTGCACCGGCAACTCGTGCCGGAGCCAAATGGCCGAGGGTTGGTTGCGCCAACTCGCCGGCGCTCACATCCAAGCGCTCTCGGCCGGGACGGATCCCGTCGGAGTCAATCCACGCGCGATCGAGGTCATGTCCGAAGTCGGAATCGATATCTCCTCCCACACCTCGAACGCCTTCATCGAGTTCGAGAGCGATCCGCCCGACCTGGTGATCGCGGTCTGCGACCGAGCCGCCGAGGCTTGCCGCAAGACTCCCGGCGCGAGCGACGCTCTGTGTTGGATCTTCCCGGACCCGGCGCACTGCGAGGGGACCGAGGAGGAGATCCTGGCGGAGTTCCGCGTCGTGCGCGACAACATCCGCGCGCGCATCGAGGTCTGGTTGGCCGAGGGTGCGCTGCCGCTGGCCATCGCACGCTGATCGGATGAAGAGCCGGTGAGCGTTTGACGGGGGGGCAGACTGCGAGAGGCTCCGGCTCGGAGGCACTGCTGACCGGAGCTCGGATCGGGATCCTGATCGACCGGTGGGAACCTGCGCGCGGCGGAGGGGAAGCGGCACTCTTCGCGCTTGCGCAGCGGCTCTCGAGTGAGGGCGCCGAGCTGACGATCTTCGCGGAGCGGGCCGACACGACGGGGCTGCCGCCGAACGCGAGCTGGACTCCGGTTCGAAGTCAGGGGCTGACGCGCTCGAGGCGCGAAGCGAGCCTGGCGCACGCGCTCGTGGATGCGGCGAGGACCGCGAACATGGAGCTCTTGATAGGCACGCGGCATCTGGCCGAGCTCGATCTGTACTGGCCGCACGGCGGGAGCTACGAGGTGTCGCTGCGCGCGCGGCGAGAGTCGCGCGGCCAGGCGCTCGAGAGCACGCCGCGCGGGAGGCACAAGCTCTTCCTGGAGCTCGAGCGCGAGCTGTTGACGGGTGGGGCGCGTCGCATCGCGTGTGTGTCCGAGCTGGTGGAGCGCGAGCTCGCGCTGGCCTATCCGGCCTGCGCCGATCGACTGGTCACGATTCCGAACGCGGTCGACCTCGATCGATTCCATCCGCGCGAGCGACTCGGCGATGCGGGCAGCGGGCGCGCACTGCGCCGGGAGCTCGACGTGCCGGAGGAGCGACCGCTCGTCGTGTTCAGCGCTCGCGAGCCGAAGCTCAAGGGCTTGCCCCAGCTGCTTCGCGCTCTCGGCGCACGGACCGCGCTCGACTTCACACTCCTGGTCGCGGGCGTCCGGCGCCCGGAGAGCTGGCGAAGGCTGTCGCGCAAGCTCGGCCTCGAAGCCAGGACCCTCTTCCTCGCGGAGGCCGACCCCGTGGCGCTCTCGTCCGCTGCCGACCTGTGCGTCTTGCCGACTTGGCGGGACACTTCCTCGCTCGTGATCCTCGAGTGCCTCGCGAGCGGGACGCCGGTGCTCACGACCGAGCGCGCGGGAGCGGCGAACCTGATTCGCGAGCATGAGGTCGGCACGGTCCTGGCGGATCCCGGCGACACGGATGCGCTGCGGCAAGCCCTCGAGGCGCGCCTCGCCGGTTTCGCTCCAGCAGGGCTCGCCGCGCGGGAGCGAGTGCGCTCGAGCGTCCGAGAGCACGGGCGTGAGGAGTGGTTGGACGCGCTGGTCGCCGAGGTTGTGGCGCTCCGGAGTTAGTTCGCCGCGAACAGTTCGTGCGCGTTAGCGGCGCTCCTCACTAGACTCGGTGCTCTTCCCGCGACGCGCCTCAGCGGGATCCCCGTGGCGCCCCCTTCGAACCAGAGCTCTCCATGCAGACCGGACTGAAAGACAAAGTCGTCCTGATCACCGGCGCCTCCGGCGGAATCGGGCGGGCGATCGCCGACGAGTTCGCGGAGGAGGGTGCACGGCTGGCGCTGCTCGGACACCGGCAGTTCAAAGAGCTCGAAGAGCGCACCGCCGCGAAGCCGTGGTCGGATCGCGCGCTGTGTGTCCACGCCGACATGAAGGTGGCGGATGATCTCGATGCCGCGGCCGACCTCGTGCTCGAGCGCTTCGGTCGCATCGACGTGTGTGTGGCGAACGCGGGCATCTGGCCGCCGGACGACGTTCCGCTGCACAAGCTCTCGGAGCTCCGCATCCGCGAGGTGGTCGATGTGAACCTCCTGGGAGCGGTCTGGACTGCGCGCGCATTTCTGGCGGCGCTGGCGAAGACCGGACCGCGCGACGACGAGGACGGAGCCTCGCTCGTGTTCACCGGCTCGACCGCGGGGCAGTTCGGCGAGCGGAACCACGTGGACTACTCGCTCTCCAAGGCTGGCCTGTACGGCCTGGTTCGAACGCTCAAGAACGAGATCGTCGAGCTGGATCCCTACGGTCGCGTGAACATGGTCGAGCCCGGCTGGACCGTCACCGAGATGGCGCGGCCGGCTCTCCAGGATCCGAACAAGATCGAGCACGCACTGAACACGATGCCCGTCCGGCAACTGGCGCGCGCCGTCGACATCGCTCGCTCGATCGTCTTCCTGTCTTCACCGATCCTTGCACGGCACCTGTCCGGCCAGGTGATTACTGCGGCGGGAGGTATGGAGGGCAGGAGCCTCTGGAAGGATGGCGACGTCGATGTCGCCAGCGTGCGCGCACGCGTGGAAGAGTAGGAGCGTTCGTGATGAAGCCCGTGATTCGAGTACTGACGCCCGAGGATGCCGAGCCGCGCGCCGTGTGCGTGGACGGTGGGTCTTTCGACGAACATTACATGGTCGTCGGCTTGTAGCTCTCGATGAGCCGACTCTTCCTCAGCGCGGAGTGGAGGCACCTCGTCATGTTGAACTACGCGGTCGACAGGAGCCTGCTCGAGCCGCTCGTGCCGCGCGGGTGCGAGCTGGATCGATTCGACGGAGAGTACTTCGTCAGCATCGTCGGCTTCATGTTCCTGAAGACCCGCGTGTTCGGCTTGCCGATTCCATTCCACCAGAACTTCGAAGAGGTCAACCTGCGCTTCTACATCCGTCGCAAGTCCGAGGAGGGCTGGAGGCGGGGAGTGGTCTTCGTGCGCGAACTCGTTCCACGCTTCGCGATCGCAGCGGTAGCGCGCCTGGTCTACGGCGAGAAGTATCTGGCCTTACCGATGTCGCACGAGTTGAAGTTCGGCATGGAGCAAGTGGCCGCCGTCTCCTACTCGTGGACGCACGCGGGGCGCAGAAACGAAATGTCTCTCGTTACGGCGGGGCCCGCCGAGGAGATTGCCGAAGGCAGCGCGGAGGAGTTCATCACCGAGCACTACTGGGGCTACGCGGCACGCCGTGACGGCGGAACGACGGAGTATCAGGTCGCGCATCCGCGCTGGCGTGTCGCGCAGGCTTGCGAGTCGAGCTTCGACGCTGACGTCGCCGAGCTCTACGGCGATGCCTTCGTGTCCGTCTTGAGCAACCCGCCGGCTTCGGCCTTCCTGGCCGACGGATCACCCGTCCAGGTCTTCACGGGTTCGAGCTTGAGCTGAGCTCAGCTCCCTGGGCGTCGGACCGCGCGCAGGCCGCCGCTGTGGCTCCCTCCGCACCAGATCTGACCATCCGCGTCGACACCGGTGCCGCTCACACTCCACCCGTCGGGCATCGCGAGCTCTTCGAGGACCTCACCGGATCCGTGGTCGAGCTTTCGGAGGCTGGGACCACAGGGCTGTTCCCGGGTCTCCCACGCGCCATGCCAGAGCTCGCCGTCGATCCACTCGATGCCCGTGACGAAGCGATCGCTGTCGAGCGTCTTGAGCACGCGACCGGATTCTATATCGAGCTGCACGAGCTTCTTGTTCAGGTAGTCGCCGATCCAGAGCGTTCCGTTCGACCAGGCCATGCCCGAGCAGTGAGTGTCTTTTGGGCGCTCGACGGTCTGCACGACAGCGCCGGTCGCCGGGTCTACACGAACGATGTTCGCGTCGGTGATCTGCCAGATGTGCGAACCGTCGAACGCGGTTCCCGAGCAGGCACCCTCGACCTCGATACGCTTCATGATCTCGCCACTCCTTGGATCGACGCACACGAGGCTTCCGCCGTCGCCATGTGCGAACCAGACGCGCCCTTCGGCGTCGCACGTGACACCGTGCACCGAGCCGAACTCCTCGAGGTTGTGGGAGCGGATGCTGATGGCTTCGGGGGATTTCGAGCTGTTGTCCATAGTTTGGTTATTCATTGAGAGTCTCCGTTAGGGGTTGGAACGGAGTCAGAGTCTCTCGGAGCAAGCAGACTGGCCAGGTACATTTGTGTCGCGATTCGGAGCGGAGAGCAATCCGATTCTGCTCGTATCCAGCGCTGGTTGCGCGCGCGGCCCACCGCGAGCACTTCGCCGTCCTCGGCGAGATCGGAGAGCGACCGTTGAACGGTTCGTTGGCTGGCGCCGATAGCGATCGGGAGATCGCGCGCTGCCCAGGCATGACCATCGGCCAGGAGCACCGAGAGTGCGGAGTCGCGGCGGATGAGCTCGACCGAGATGACTGCGCAGTCCGGAGGAGCGACGAGCCGCCACGCATTGCCGAGCGCTTCGATGACAACTCCCTCGGGCAGTAGCTTGCGCAGCCTCCCCAGCTCGACTCGACAGCGGTTGCGGTAGGACTCCTCGCCGGCAACCAGGTTCATGGCGCCGATCGGGTCGCCATGGGAGAGGGCCTTGGAGGCGCGGAGATGGAGGTCGCTCGGCTGCATGAGGTGCCGAGGTTAACGGAAAGCGCCCGCCGATGGATCGCCATGCGAATCACCGGCGGGCGCTTGTTGCGGCGGGTCGCTTACGGCAGGAAGTCCAGCTGAAGAGCGTTCGTGAGACCAGCACCCATGGTTTGAGCGCCGTCCAGGTAGAAGACCTGCAGGAAGAGAGTCGAGGGTCCGCCACCGCCCGGAAGGCCCATGGCTTCGTACTCGCCGCTCATGTTGATCGGAACCTTGACGAAGATGTCGAGCGGGTTCGGGACGATCAGGCCACCGAAGGCTGCGGTCGGGCTACTCGTCGCACTTCCCATGACCCAAGCCTGGGTCGGAGCGGGCAGACCGGAGATCTTGAAGTCCCAAGTCGTGCCGGTCGAGAGATCGCCACCGCAAGCGGTGATGGTTCCCGTCCCCGGGCCACCGAAGCCGATGTCGGGGTGACAGATCACGCCGTCGGGCAGCAGCCGATTGGTAATGGCGACAGTCGACGTGTCCGAGGTCATCATGCCGTCGGAGTCGGTTGCGGTAACCGTAAGGGTGTGGACGCCGGGCGACAGAGTGTTGACCGAGGTCAGACGACCGGAACCGAGGGGGCCATCGAGGTTCGAGCTCCACTGAATGGACGAGCCAGTGATCTGGCGATCTTCGAGGTCCCAGCCCGAGCTGTGCAGGAGGACGGTCGACCCGAACTTGTAGCGAGTCGAGTTATCGGGAGTGATGATCTCGATCCAAGGGTTGCTTCCGACGACTGCATCAGCAGAGGCATAGAGCGGAGCGGACCTCGCACGCGTGGTGTTCAGACCGTCCGTCGCCATGATCTCGAAGTAGCCCTTGCCGTCGACGTAGCCCGGAAGCTGACGCAGATTGGCGATGAACTCCGTCGCTTTCGTCGGAGTGGCCAGCGGAACCATACGATCCTCGCCATCGGGGATGTAGCGCAGGTAATAGGTCAGCTCGTCGCCGTCGGCGTCGGAAGCCGTCCAAGCGATGCGGACGGTGTCCTCGACCGGATCGCCAATCGGCGAGGTGAAGGAGACCACCGGTGCCCACTGAGAGCGACGCGCGTCGTGAGGAATGGCCTGCTTCTTGGCGGGGTCGGTGACCAACACGCGATCGATTGCCGGCTGGCCGTCGACGTTGGCGGGCAGGACGGCCATGAAGGGGATGACGAGCTCCCGGTCGCCCACGCCGTCCGTGGCCGGGTCCGCGCAGGCATCGCACTCGTCCAAGCTGCTTCGTGCGGAGATCGGGAGCACCTGGCTCAGCTTGCCACCGCGGTAGGTGGTCACGACTAGCTGTGCGGTACCTTCGTCGACCGGGACGGTGAGCTCACCGCCGCGGAAGGTCACGGAGTCCGTGACCTCGATGGCACCCGTCGCCTTGTTCCACAGACCGGCGACCATGAAGCGGGGCTCATCGGAAATTGTTGCAGCGTCGGCGTCGACGATGTTGTAGGTGTTGTGGTTGAAGAAGACGTTGTAGCTGTTGCCCGCAACCCAGGCCTGATTGGTGTTGAGGCCGGCAACCATGATGTCGTTGAGGTTCGTGAGCTTCACCGGCAGCAGGTTCTCGGAGATCTTCAAGTGACCTTCGACGTCGATTCCAAACGTGTTGATCTTGGTCGAGTTGTGAGAGAGGCCGAAGTTGTGGCCGAGCTCGTGCGCGAAGGTGCGCTGGTTCTTGAAGTTTTGCGAGTTGCCCATCGAGGCGGGGCCACCGATGGTGGAGAGACCGTTGTAGGGAATGCCGCCCGGGACCCAGCCGTAGATGAAGTCCGGGATCGGGTTCATCATCTGGCGGTCGACCGCAAGGGACGAGACCAGTGCGGAGCCGCCGCTAGTCGAAGTCACGGACCCGGTCCAGAGCTTCGTGGGGAAGTCCGAGCGGTGGTAGAACCAGTCCTTGCCGGGAAAGATTCCCTGGATGAAGTTGTCGCCGGCGCCGGGCTCGATCAGATTAGTCGGCGCGGGGTTCGGGGCAGAGCCTCCGGTCGGATCCAGGTCGACGTTGACATAGGTCATCTCCGGAACCTTGAGGTCCTGGAAGTTGAGCACCGGCGTCGATCCGATGTTGTTGCTCGTGTCCGACTCCGGGGTGAAGTTGGGACCAGCCGGGTTCAGCTCAACCGTGATCACGACGTTGTTGGACGTCGGAGGAAGGAACCGGAAGTTGAGCGTCTTGTTCAGCTGGGACGGATCCTGTGCTGCCGGTGGAGTGAAAGGACCGTTGTCGGAGTAGACCGGTGAGTTGGCCGTCTCGACGCCGCCGTCGAAGATTCGTAGCAGGCCGTCGATCGGCGCCGACGTTCCGGTAAAGTCGACCTGCGTTCGGACCATCGTGGAACGACCGCCCGTGAGAGGCGTGGTTCCGTACTGGACGGCCTGGTTGACCTCGATGCTCAAGACCGTGAAGTCGACTTGGGCCGAAGCGGATGTCGCGAGCGCAATGGTGGCGACGGAGGCCGCCGCCAGAGACTTCATCGAAGTCTTCGCAAGCGTTGAAATGGAACGGGAAATACCGGCTCTACAGTTCTCGAGGAAAGCGTCTGTATGCACGAAAGACTCCTGGTGCTTAATAGAATCGTGGCGGTGAAGGCCGGACGGAGTGGGCGAGGGTGAAGAAGCGCCAACTTCCGAACGGTAGGAGGGATGTAAGGACCCTATAGGTGATTGCAAATTCCAGCAAGGTCGGCTGCCCGATCGCCCCTCCGGGCCCGCGCCTCGCCGCGCTGAGAGCAGGGTTTAGCGCGGGTGGTTTGGCGCTGAAAGCGCCCCACTGCGCAGGCCTTCGATATTAGAGAAACGTTAAAGTGACCAGAGTCGATCAGGGTGATCAGCGTGCCTGGACGCTCCTCGGGGGGTACCTCAGAGCGACCGCCGCACTCCGTCTCCCGCCTCGTCGTCCTCTCCGGCCTTTTGGTAGGCGAGCAGCGTGTGTCGCGCGGCTTCGCGCCAGGTGTGCTCGCGAGCCTTCTGCTTGCCGCGCAGCATGAGGTCCTCGGCGAGCGCAGGTTCGGTGAGGAGCCTTCGCGTCGCTTCGAAGATGCGCTCACTCTCCGTCGGCTCGACGAGAAAAGCTGCATCGCCGAGAACCTCGGGCAGCGAGGTCACGCAGCTCGACACCACCGGCGTTCCACACGCCATGGCTTCGAGTGGCGGGAGACCGAAGCCCTCGCTCAGGCTCGGAAAGACGAAGCAGTCGGCCTGCGCGTAGAGCATGGGAAGCTCGCTGTCGGTGACGTCCCTGCGCCACTCGACCCTGTGCCTGGCGGGCGAGCTCTCGAGCGCGCGCTCGAACACCTCCGCACCGAAGCCCGCGGTTCCCGAGATGACCCACCGATGTGGAAGGCCTTCCTCAACCAGGCGCTCGAAGGCTTGCAGAATTCGGAGGTGATTCTTGCGTCCGTCGACGCGGCTGACCGTGAGGATGTAGGGCTCCTTCGCTCGCTCGATCTTTCCCGGTGGAAGTGTGCGAGCGATGTGGTCGCAGCCGAGTCCCGTGACGGAGACCTTCGCGGGCAGCACGCCGAAGGTCATCACGACTTCGGCGCCGACGAACTCGGTGGGAACGAGTATGCGCGTCGAGCGATCGATCAGCTCCTTGGCGCGCACCGTCATCGAGCGACCAACATCCGGGTCGAGGAAGCCGGAGTCTTCGATGGCGAAGATCGTGTCGAAGATCGTGACGACTTCCTTGGCCCTGCGCACAGCGAGCGGCGCAAGGTAGGTGTGGTGATAGACCTCTGCACCGCCGACGAGATCGTCCACACCCTTCCCGGTCTTGCGGAGCAGCCACGGCATGAGGCGTGATGGCCAAGGGAGTCGCAGCAGGTCCGCTTGCGAGTCCAGGATGCCGAGCTCCTGCCGCGAGTACTTCGAGGGTGCGAGCGTGTAGGCGAACAGGCCAAGGCTTCGATCGAAGTCGAGCTCGATCATGCCGCGCACCAGCTCTCGAACGTAACGTCCGATGCCTTCGCGGTTGACCAGGGCTGGCCGGTAATCGACTCCTACTCGCACAGCTAGATGCCCGCATTATTCATGAGCCGCGAGAGGAAACGCCTCGATTCGGTTCCTACTGGTGTTTTGCGGGCGCTGGCCCCACAGTCGAGCTTGTAAGCTCGTCGAGGAAGCCAGTGTTCGCAAAACGCCGGT
>Ga0316209_1000553_pt1 | contig 62168 bp, 58 predicted proteins | sample 6monopyrite_MG_FD_204945 | JGI IMG/M metagenome (GOLD analysis project Ga0316209, IMG submission 204945) | Microbial mat bacterial communities from mineral coupon in-situ incubated in ocean water Damariscotta River, Maine, United States -... | ecosystem: Environmental > Aquatic > Marine >... | reverse complement strand
CTTTACCCGTGGCGGAGAAAAATCGGTTGCGCCTGAAATACTGGGCCATGGCGAGTCGGCTGGAGGCGGTGGGTTTGTTGCTTGATTGCATGCAGGATGAGGGGGCCGGGGATGTTGAAATTAAATTTGGAGAGGATGGGGCGGGGGAGTTTTTAGATCCGTCCTGCTTTGATTTTTCTGAATTTGATTTGTCCTCGGTATATCTCAGTCTGTTTGATTAAGTGGAATGCATTTAGCTGGTGGTTGTTTTACGGCTGGTTTCAGGTTGGTTTATGTTGCCCGGGCACTTTTGTGTCCGGGTTTCCAAATCTGGTGTTTTTATAAAAAGATAAAAGATTAAAAAGCTGTTTTCCGCTAATGAACGCTAATATACGCAAATTTTTTTGTGTGTGTCTGCGACACATGGCATTGAATTATGTGTAACTGATCCTGTGTCGCTGTTTTGTTGCTTTGGCGGAAGTCGCTGGATCCCAGCCTTCGTTTGGATGACATGAAATGATTTTAGATAATGAAATTATTGCGTTAGCCCCCTCTTTGGAAAAGAGGGAATACATATATTTTCATTACTATCAGTTTGAGAATGTTGAATGTTGATGATACGGGGAGATTTGAAATGTTTCAGGTTAATATGCTGTATTTATCGCGTTAATAGGCTGGACGTTTTTAAATCCCCCTCATTCCCCCTTTTTCTAAGGGGGAGGCTTACAGGCTTATCTTTCTCTTACTATAACAGGTTGTTTTTTATTAGCGTCCATTCGCGTTCATTTGCGGAAAACAGCTTTTAACTTTAAGTCAGACTGGATTTTTTACATATGTGTTTACATTAAATTTAATAAGGATTAAGTATGAAACAGAATAATATGTTACTTAAAGATAGATTTATAGACGCGGTTATTAACGGTGAGCTGGGTTCGGTTGAAGATATGGGTATTGTGTTTACCCTGAAAGAATTCAAATCAGTTTTCCACGATATTAAAACCGATTACATCAATTCATTTTTACCGGCGGCTACTATCGAACCAGGGCGAGAAAACATGACCCGTACAAAATTTTCATTTCGAATTCGTAAAGGTGTTTATCGGATTTATCCAAAGTTGCTTCAACGTGAGCGTGCTAAACATAATTAAATTTTTCTCACCCGATATTTACGGCCTTTAATTTTTCCGTCAGACAGAATTTTTAAGGCCTGCTTAGCGATGCCCTGTTCAATCGCTACATAAGACACAATATCAAAAATATCGATTTTACCAATCTGCTTGCCTGGCAAGCCTGTGTTTTTGGTGAGTGCGCCCAGGATGTCACCGGCACGTATTTTGTTTTTACGACCGGCATTAATGCACAGTGTACTCATGGGGGGTATTATTTTTGTTGTGGTCTGTGCTGTTAATGTACTTGTGCTTTCTATGGTCAGCGGGCTTTTCTGGTAGTCTTCAATCGCGTTAACTTTTGAAGCTTCCGAAGGCGAAAACAAACTCAGTGCCAGACCTTCCTTGCCAGCACGTCCGGTGCGACCGATGCGGTGAATATGAATTTCCGGGTCCGGGGATAATTCATAGTTTATGACCGCTTCTAAATCTTTTATATCCAGACCGCGGGCCGCCACATCAGTCGCAATTAAAATGGAGCTGCTTTTATTGGAAAACAGCACCAGTTTCTGATCACGCTCTTTCTGATCTAAATCACCGTGCAGGGCCACCGCGTGAAAACCCTGTGACCAGAGTTCCTCTGCCAGTTCTTTGCACTGTTGTTTGCGGTTGCAAAAAATCACACTGGATTGCGGGCTGTAATGGTTAAGTAAGGCCGTTAAAGTTTCTGTTCGGGCATGTTTTTCTGTTTCGTAGAAAATCTGTTTTATTTTGTTGTCATCGTGTACAGATTCAACGGTTATTTCCGTCGGGTTGTTTTGAATAGAGCGGCTGATTTTTTTTATTTGAGTGGAAAACGTCGCTGAAAATAATAATGTCTGGCGGTTGCTGGGTGTTTTATTAATAATAAAATTTATATCATCCAGAAATCCCATATCGAGCATACGATCGGCTTCGTCCAGTACCAGTGTTGTTAAATTTTCTAAATTTAAGCTACCTTTCTTTAAATGTTTTAACACCCGGCCAGGTGTGCCCACAACAATGTGCGGGTGATGTTCCAGTGATGCGGTTTGTGGAACAATGGGGGTGCCGCCGCAGAGGGTGGTTATTTTTGTGTTGGCAATTGGACGGGCGAGTTTGCGTAGTTCTTTGCTGACCTGATCTGCCAGTTCTCGGGTGGGGCAAAGCACGAGTGACTGGGTTAGGTAGCTTTGTGAATTAAGTTTGTTTAATAAACCAATGCCAAATGCAGCGGTTTTTCCGCTGCCGGTTTTTGCCTGGGCAATGATGTCTTTGCCGACCATTACCTGTGGAATACTTTTTTCCTGTATCGGCGTCATGGATTTGTAATCGAGTGACTGCAGGTTGTTCAGGAATTCTTTTGACAGGGGGAGGGTTGTGAAGGCGGTCATGGGTTTTGTTGTTCCACAGGTGAAATAATAAATTAGGGTTGTTGTTCTCAGGTGACAGGATTTGGATTTGTTTTCCCCCCTTGGAAAAACGGGAGTACAGGTAATGTAGTGAAAGTTCAAAATCACTATATTAATAAATCATGCTACTAAGGGGGATTTAAAGTTAAAGCTAAATCTCCCCCAGCCCCTCTTTTTCTAAGAGGGGAGCAAAGGCTAAATCTCCCCGTAAAATTAATATTTAGCACTAACAAACGGGTAGTGATAAAAATATATGTATTCCCTCTTTTTCTAAGAGGGGAGTAAAAGGTAAATCTCTCCCCGCTTGCCTTTTTCTAAGAGGTGAGAAATGCTTACGCCTGCTTTTTAGACTTGCTGGGTTCCTGACTTGCCACATATTCTTCATAAGGCCCGCGGAAATCTATAATGCCATCTTCGGTGACATCCAGTACGCGCGTCGCTAATGACGAAACAAACTCACGGTCATGACTGACAAAGATTAACGTGCCGGGATAATTTTCTAGCGCCAGGTTTAATGACTCAATGGATTCCATATCCATGTGGTTGGTGGGCTCATCTAATAATAAAATATTATTTTTTTGTAACATTAATTTACCGAACAACATGCGACCCTGTTCACCACCGGATAAAACCTTAACGGATTTATCAATGTCATCCTGTGAAAATAACAGGCGACCTAACGTGCCGCGAATCACCTGCTCATCATCTTTTTCCTGACCCCATTCACTCATCCAGTCGATGAGTGTGTTTTGTTTTTCAAAATCAGAGGCGTGATCCTGTGCGTAGTAACCCAAGTCGGCATTTTCAGACCACTTAACGGTTCCTGCCGTGGGTTGCAAATCGCCGTACAGGCATCTTAATAACGTCGTTTTACCAATACCGTTGGGGCCGATAATGGCAATGCGTTCGCCAACCTCAGCCATTAAACTGAAATCTTTAATTACGACGTTGTCTGATGTTTCGCCTGGGAAGGTTTTTCCCAGACCTTTAATTTCCAGCGCGGTCCGGTGAAGTTTTTTGTCTTCATCAAATTTAATAAACGGATTTTTACGGCTCGACGGTTTTACTTCATCGAGAGAAATTTTGTCTAATTTTTTGGCGCGGGAGGTGGCCTGTTTTGATTTGGATGCATTAGCAGAGAAGCGACTCACAAAGGCTTTAAGTTCTGCAATTTCGGCTGATTTTTTTGCATTGTTTGACTGTAACTGTTCCTGTACCTGCGTTGATGCCATCATGTATTCATCGTAGTTGCCCGGATACATGCGGATTTCGCCGTAGTCTAAATCCGCCATGTGGGTGCATACACTGTTTAAAAAGTGTCTATCATGGGAAATAATTATCATGGTGCAGTTACGTGTATTTAGTATGCCTTCCAACCAGTTAATGGTTTTGATATCGAGATGGTTGGTGGGCTCGTCGAGTAACATAATGTCCGGCTCGGAAAATAATACCTGCGCTAGCAACACGCGTAATTTCCAGCCAGCGGCAACGGTGCTCATCAGGCCGTAATGTTGCTCGACGGGAATACCAACACCGAGTAACAATTCACCGGCACGGGCTTCGGCGGTGTAGCCATCCATTTCTGCAAACTCACCTTCTAAATCACCGGCGCGAATACCGTCTGCTTCGGTCATTTCCGGGTTGGCATAAATCGCATCTTTTTCAGATTTAACTTTCCATAGTGCTTCGTGACCCATGAGTACTGTATCAATGACTGTAAATTCTTCGTAGGCAAACTGATCCTGTTTTAATTTACCGATGCGCTCGTGCGGGTCTTTGGAAACATTGCCTGCGGTGGATTCTAAATCGCCACCTAAAATTTTCATAAAGGTCGATTTTCCACAGCCGTTTGCGCCGATTAAACCGTAGCGATTAGCATCAGTGAATTTTACGGAGACGTTTTCAAAAAGTGGCTTTGAGCCAAATTGCATGGTGATGTTTGCTGTTGTTAACACGGGTTTATATTCCTGAAATTTGGTTTTTAATTAGATGATAACTGTTTCATCTAATTTTTAAGTATAAAAATAGTTCGAGCGCTTTGACGAAAAATATTGTCGTCATCCCAGTATGCCTGTGGCTGGGATCCAGTGACTTAAATCGAATATAAAGTCACTGGATACCGGCTCAAAAGCATACCGGTATGACGATGTTTGTTTTGTTTTTTTAACAAACCTGTTTCGTGCAAAGGCCTCAAATATAAAATCAAACTACGCTGCTTCTGTTTTACGGCGTCGTTGATTACGCTGTTTGTTCTGGTTTGCGGAATTATTTCCATTGCCAGACGGGCGTCGGTTTTGTTGTCCGCCCTGATTATTTCCGCGTCCCTGTTGTCCGCCCCGGTTATTTCCACCGCGGCCACCCTGGCGACCATTTTGTATCGGCTCAGCTTTAATGCTTGGATCCGGTGTAAATCCATCAATAATGACCTGCGGAATATCGCGATTCATTAAGCGTTCAATATCTTTCAGTAATTTGTGTTCATCAACGCACACCAGTGACATGGCTTCGCCTTCATTACCGGCACGGCCTGTTCTACCAATACGGTGCACATAATCTTCCGGCACATTAGGTAATTCATAATTCACAACATGGGGGAGCTGGTCAATGTCAATGCCTCGTGCGGCAATATCGGTTGCCACTAACACACGAACTTTGCCGGCCTTGAAATCCGCCAGGGCTTTGGTGCGTGCGCCCTGACTTTTATTTCCGTGAATGGCAGAGGCACTAATGCCATCTTTGTCGAGTTGTTCAACCAGTCGATTACAGCCGTGCTTGGTGCGGTTAAACACTAAAACCTGTTGCCAGTTGTTTTGACCAATTAAAAGTGAAAGCAATTCGCGCTTACGACCTTTATCAACCGGGTGCACAACCTGGGTTACGGTTTCAGTTGCGGCGTTAACCCGCGCCACTTCAATTAACGTTGGGTCATGTAATAAACCATTGGCTAGCTTTTTAATGTCATTGGAAAAAGTGGCAGAGAATAATAAGGTCTGTTTCTTTTTCGGCACCAGTGCTAAGACTTTGCGAATGTCATGAATAAACCCCATGTCCAACATGCGGTCGGCTTCATCTAAAACCAGTATTTCCAGTTTGGAAAGATCAAGGGTGTTCTGGCTTACGTGGTCTAATAAACGTCCCGGCGTTGCGACTAAAATATCAATGCCGTTACGTAATTTTTTAATTTGTGGGTTAATGCTGACACCACCAAAAATTACCGTAGAACGTAAGGGTAAATGTTTACCATACTCTTCAACGCTTTCACTGACCTGTGCGGCGAGTTCGCGGGTGGGGGTGAGCACCAGTGCGCGAATGGCTTTGCCTTTTTGCTGCGTGCCCGCGGCCATTAAATTTTCTAGCAACGGCAGGGTAAAGCCGGCGGTTTTGCCGGTGCCGGTTTGTGCACCGCCCATTAAATCTTTGCCTTCCAGAATGGGTGGAATAGCTTGTAACTGGATGGGTGAAGGTGTGATGTAGCCTTTTTCGGATACAGCACGGAGTAGTTCAGCCCGCAGGCCGAGTGTTTCAAATGACATGAATTTATGTTCTCTTTGGAATCTGCCCATCCATATAGTCTGAGGCATACAGCCTGAGGCGAGATATGGGACGGTCGAGGCGGAAACAGTTAGTTTGTTTCGAGCTGAGTAAAGCGTGAATACAGGTGCAGACCGAGGTGCACCATTATTTGAATCAGAGATTCTGATTGCAAATTTGTGGGGGATTATACAGTAAAATCTAATATAAGCCAGTTTTAATAATGTGTTCTGTCCACTTGATTTTTCGGCTGCAAACCGCGGATAATGCCGCTATGAAAATTTTAAAGTCGTTACAGACGTTCTCCCTGTCTCCCTGGTACTGGCTGGGCTATGCCCTCGGGGGTATTTCCTTATTATGCGTCGCACTGATCTATCAGTATGTGTTTGAAGAGCTGCCCTGTGTGGTATGCATTCAGATACGCCTGTGGATTTCACTGCTGGTGATTGTTTCCCTGACGGGGTTTTTTCTGGGTAAAAAATTATGGGTTAATCTGGCCATGCAGCTGGGCATCGTGTTGATTTCTGTGGGTTTAATTGAGCGTAGCTATTTATTGCTGGGTACAGAAAAGGGCTTTGTGTTTGCTGATTGTGGTTTTAATGCGGGCCTGCCGAGCTGGTTTGCGATTGAACAATGGCTGCCCTGGATGTATCAGGTGCAAGCATCCTGTGGTTATACGCCGGAGTTAATACTGGGTGTCACCATGGCGGAAATGCTGATGCTGCTTTCCGTGGGGCTTGCTGTTTTGAGCGTGAGTGTTATCGGCGCATCGCTAAAAAAATTAAGCAAAGCCGTGTAAACCGGAAATAGTAGACCGAAAACAGTGGGCCGGGCGGGGTAAAGGGTTCGCCCGATTTAACGCTTTTGAGCGTTATCGCACTAAATTAACTGGCGACGTTTTCATGGTGCGGTGCCAGCATCAGAATAAGTGCCTGTGCGTGTTCTGCAGCTCGTCTGCCCAGTTCGGTTAAATAGCCTCCATCGGCGGCGGTCACCAGACCCTTGTCAAATAATCGCTCAACCGCCTCTATTTTTTCTTCGTCAGCACTGGAGTGAATTTTTATACCCTGCTGAGTTGTATCAAGGCTGTACTGAATTAAAATATCGAGTTCGTCCATTTCATTTTTTGTGTAATGCATATTATCAACCTTGTGTTATCGTTGTTCTGTGAGAATTGAATTGGGATTTGAAGGGTTTCACGGCAATAATATATCACAATTTTGTGTGGTTTTATCATTTTCAAATCAATAAGAGTGAGTATTCATTTGATCTGTATTAAGCATAGATGATACAGATAAAGAAAGTTTATTATGTTGTCTGTTTCAAATAATGTATCTGTTGATGAAAATGAAATCGAATTAACCGCTATTCGAGCCCAGGGTGCGGGTGGACAAAATGTTAATAAGGTGTCCAGTGCGATTCATTTGCGCTTTGATATTATTGCATCATCTCTACCCGAGTTTTATAAGCAGAGGCTACTGCAACTCAAAGATAAACGCATCACTAAAGACGGTATAATTATCTTAAAGGCGCAACGCTTTAGAACCCAGGAAAAAAACCGCGATGATGCACTAGAGCGACTGAAGCAGATTATAAAAAGTGTTTCTGTGGTGCAAACAAAACGTATTGCTACCAAACCTGGTCGGGCCGCAAAAGCCCGACGGGTTGATAGTAAAACCCGTCGGGGGAAAGCTAAGCAGTTAAGGGGTAAGGTGCGGGTTTCTGAGTGAGGGAGCGGAGTCAATGTTTACGGGATTGTTCTGCAAGTACGTTTTAACATCGGTTGAACTTTGACTCGGCACCCAGTGTGCGATTTTCTGGGTACAACTCACTATTGTCCCGTTAAGAAAATTGAATATGACCTAAAATCTTCGCGTGTCACTCTTTTGTTGGTTTTTATTTATTAACAACATGAAATTAGAGGAACAAAATAATAACAGATAATAATTTAAACCGTCATTCCCGAATGCTTGTGTCGGGAATCCAGTGTCTTTACAGTACATAAGGCCGCTAGATCCCCGACACAAGCATTCGGGGATGACGGCACTCTTTAAGTTAACGGGATAGCAGAGGGTACAACTCCGGTGTAAAAAATCTCCCCCAACCCCTCTTTTCCAAAGAGGGGAGTCGATGGTCTCTTTCCCGGAAAAAGAGGCGTCTATTGCCTCCCCCTTAGAAAAGACGAGTCTATTGCCTCCTCCTTAGAAAAACGGGAGTACAAATAATGTAATGAAAGTTCAAAATTACTCTATTAATAAATCATGCTACTGAGGGGGATTTAAAAAATTCAGTATTTAATTAATAAAAAACAGTGTAAAAAAACCAAAAGTCGAAACTTCCTACTCTCCGTTGTAAATGAGAATTGAAACTAAATCAGAGCAACATGTCTTCAGTAATAGCATGAAACATGTCCGCCGATTTAATCAGTGAATTAGCGGTTAACTGTGGCACCCCATAAACTTCAGTTTGCACGCCATAATCCTGGCTGACTTTATCCAGTAATAAATCAAAATCCCCATCGCCAGAAAGTAAAATAATGCTGTCGACCGATTTTGCTGAGTCTAAAACATCAATGGTAATGCCCACATCCCAGTCGCCTTTTGCTGAGCCATCGCTGCGTTGGATAAAGGGTTTTAGTTTTACATTAAACCCAATATGTCTAAGTGCGTCCTGAAATTTTATTTGCCTGTCATCGCCGCGGTGAGTGGCATAGGCGGTTGCGCTAACAATCTCACCCTGGGTGCTTATATTGCTCCAGAATTTTCGATAATTAAATGCACGCCCGTAGGTGTCACGGGTGGTGTAATAAATGTTTTGCACATCAACAAACAGGGCGATTTTTTTCATGTTGAAATGTATTTATTCAGCAGGGGGCTGGGGTTGCTCTGTTATGAGTAAATTTAAATCGCTGATAGTGATATTTGTTTCATCGTCAATTTGGCTTTTGCTTGGGTCAATGAAAACTTTTGAAGGAAAACCCAGGTATCTGTCATGGTCGATAAAAATTTTATCGATGTGATTTTGTAGCGTGCTATTAATGAGTTCAAAAAGCTGGTTGATGGTTTTGTATTTTTGAAGTTGTTCTTTATTGGTGTATGTTTTTCCGCTATCCAGATCTTGTACTTTTAATACGGTATCATTAAAGACAAAGACTTTTGCTCTTTTGGCAATATCGCAAAAGCATTTGTTTTTAATCGTGTAAACATAGCTTGTAAGATTGTTTTTTTTCCAGGTTTCCTGGGCGTTAATACCGGTATAAATATTTTGATAATCAACAGGTTTTATCTGGTAGTTGTCTAAATGCTCGTCTGCAAACGCTGAGGGTGTGTAAATGCTGAAGATAAGGATAAAAAAACGGAGTTTAAGTGCTGTCATATTATTCTGCTTTAAGATGCTTAATTTGGGGGTGTGTAAAAATGCATAGTTATCGCTAGTGATACTCAGACCTGATCTGCTATTCTATACCTTAATTTAGTTATCGGCTATTTATGTTTGCGCCAGACTTGATCAGAGGGGCACAGGCTTATTCATGGTCTATTCATGGCTTATTCCTGACCTATGCCTGATTTAGGTCTGGTTAAGTATGTCCATTATATACTGTCGATCAAAGCCCCATGTTTCCGGTGACTCAATGCTCTCAATGCTTTCATTAGAATGACTAAGGTCAATTATTTTTGTGGGGATGGGGGCGTTACTGGAGCATGAAAAAAAGATTTTTATTTTGGGTTTGAGCAAGGTTTTACTGGACTGATCGGTAACGACGCCCAGGCGGCCAGATTTTAATTTAAGCAAAGTGGCGCTGGGGTAAATGCCAATGGTTTTTACAAAGGCTTTAAATACATCGCCATCAAAATGTCCGTCCTGCCACTCGGCCATTTTCTTTAAAGATTCCGCGGGCTCCCAGCCTTTTTTATAGCTGCGATCAGAGGTGATAGCATCATAAACATCGCAAATTGCACCCATACGGGCTACCAGTGAAAGATTTTTTGCGGATAGTTTATCCGGGTAGCCATGACCATCAACTCTCTCGTGGTGATGCAGGCAAACATCAAGTGATATTTCATCGGCGACATTGTTTTTCTTTAACATTTCCCAGCCACGTCGGGGGTGGGTTTTTACCCGTTCAAACTCTTCGTCGGTGAGCTTACCCGGTTTGTTTAAAATATCTTCCGGAATCGCCATTTTGCCCACATCGTGTAACAGCCCCGCCATGCCCAGAGAGTGAATATCCCCGCTGTAATTTAACTGTTTGCCCAAAGCAATCATGAGTGCACATACCGCTACGGAATGCAGATAGGTGTAATTATCCTTGTTTTTCATGCGGGTGATGCAAATCATTACCGCCGGGTTACGGGTTACGGATTCTGAAATTTCATCAACCAGCGGGCTGATCTCGGCGATTGATATGGTGTTGCCCATACGGGCTTCTTTAAACATATCAATGGTGGCCTGTTTGGCTTCGTCGAGAGTTTTTTGCGCGACCTGTATTTCCTCGGCAAACGGGATGGTTTGAGGCCTGTCTTTTGGAGGCGTTTGTGATGGAGTGTCTTTTTTTGTGTCCAGTGTAATTGTATCGGTATCACTTTTTAAATCATCGCCCTTGGATGTATCAATCCACAGGTGGGTTACTTCAGAATTTTTAATAGTGTTTAAGTCTTTGGCGGTTTGAAGTTTGAAAGAGGTCTTCCAGAAAGGGTGTTTAAGCCAGTTGCCATCGAACTTGTCTATGTACATGCCGGTACGCAGGTCTGAAACGGATATTTTTTTAAGCATTGTTCAGGGGTCTTGTTATTAGGTTAACTAACAGGAGTTTAGTTAACTAATCTGAAAAATGCGTGATTTTAATGGTAGGCAGATTCAGCCTGCTAAAAAACTGGATTGGACCTGCTGAAGGCCTGATAGGTTTAAGGCTCCGCAGGATTAAGGCCCGACGGGTTTAAGGCCCAACAGGCTTAATGTTGGATGCTACTGTTTTTCTGCGCAGGCAATACATAGCGCCGCATAAGGAACCACTTGCAGTCTCTGCTGTTTGATCTGCTCACCGCATTCAACGCAGATGCCATAGGTTCCGTCTTCGATTCGAAGCAGGGCTTTATCTATCTGCATCACGCTGGCTTTCGCTTCGTCATTCAGTGAATTGAGAACCTCATCGTTCTCAAGCTGGGTGGCCTGTTCGGCAAAGTCTTTTTCGATTTCAATTTCTTCGTGGTGCAGGTCTTTGCTGAGGGCCTCAACGCGATGGGTTAAGTCATCGCGCAGAGCCACCAGTTGAGATTTGTATTTTGAAGAATCAGTCATTTTAATACCTTATTAGGCGCTTTTAATCATACCGAGTAATTCGTCTTTTAGCTGCAGACGTTGTTTTTTCAACTGCTCTGAAAAGCTGTCTTCAGGTGTTTCAATGCCTTCTTCTATGCGTCTGATCTGGTGATCCAGGTTATGGTATTTTTCAAATAGCTTTTCAAAATGTTTGTTGCTTAATTTGAGGCTGTGAATCTGGTCTTTGTACTCGGGGAGTTCGTGAATTAAATCGTGTTTTTCGCCTAACATATTTATCTCCGTTTGAAGCAGGGGTGCATAGATCAAATATGATTATTTCAGACCGACCAGCACAACCCGACCCCATCCTGTTTAATCAAATATCTGATAATTGCAGATTAACTTATATGCAGCTCGATTTATTGATGTCAAGCAAAGACAGGTACAAAAAAATCTAACTCAGTCGAGACGAGATCTGGCCAGACGAGATTAGGCCAGACGAGATCAGGCCAGGCGAGATCAGGCCAGAAAAAATCAGGCCAGGGCAATGCTGGCATTGAGGTTTAACCAGTTCTTTTTCTGTTGCAGAAAGTTTTGCTTCATGGCTTCTGCTTTTAATTTTAATGCATCCAGATCACAGCTTTCAATCATGGAATTCCTACGTGCCTCCATCCATTGCTTTCTTGCTCTGGCAAAGGCATTAATATTTGCAATTAGCATTTCATATTCTTCATGCAGGCGCTGACTAAGGGCTTCAGAGTGAAAGCGTTTCGAGAGCTTTCTGGATGTGTTTTTAAGCAGCATTTGCGCACGCTCGGTTTCAATGTATTCTAGCGGAGTGCGATATAGGTTTTTTGCCAGACCGAACAGGCTCAGGCTGCGGATTAACCATTTGGTCGGGTCATACTGCCACCAGCGAATGGCATTGCGGTAATCGCGCTGAAAGCTGTGGTGGTAGTTGTGGTAGCCCTCGCCAAAGGTCAACAGGGCAATAACCGGATTGTCTCTGGATGAGTTTTTATCCGAATAGGGCTGACTGCCCCAGATATGTGCCAGTGAGTTTATGAAAAATGTCAGGTGATGCGAAATAAATAGCCGTGCAACACCCGCCAGCAGCATCATGCCAATCAGGTCGCCGTGCCACAGGCCCAGTAAAATCGATGTGCCAAAATTTAGACCCAGTACCAACGGTAAATAGTGTTTGTGCTGAAACATCACAATTGGATCTTTTTTTAAGTCTTTGCAGTTTTCGTAATTCTTATACGGGTTTAAATTGTATTCGCGGATCATCCAGCCCATATGGGAATACCAGAAGCCGCGCCCGGCAGAATAGGGATCCCGATCGTTGTTATCGACATGGTTATGGTGAATGCGGTGATCCGATGACCAGTGCAGAATGGTGTTTTGAACCGCATAGGTTCCGCCAATTGCAAAAAACAGGCGCACTAACCAGTGAGCCTCATAGGCCCGGTGTGACCACAAACGGTGGTAGCCCGCGGTAATGGAAATTTCACAGAAGATAACGCCGATAACCATGGCCGCAATTTGCCAGGCATCAAAGCCATGCGTTAATGCATAATAGGGTACGGCAAACAGGGTAAGCACGGCGCTAATGCTGAAAACGCTGATGGCTAGCCAGTTCAGGCTGGATTGCTGCTCAGCCGATGAACGGGTGGATGAGTTTTCAGGGGGGATTTTTTCTCGGGTGATTTTTTCAGGAATTATTTTTTCAGGGATTATTTTCTCAGGCGACGATTTTCTAGACATTATATTTCCGGTGCTGCGCGTTATTGCGTACAAGTGTACGCTGAATTTGTTTACAAGTATAGACTATATCTATAAAAAAGCACTAAACAGCGTTACAATTGTTAGTCTAATGGTTGATTTATGATAAAGACTTAATTGATTAAGGAATACATGTGAGCGGTAACCGGGCACAACAAAAAGAAAAAACACGTCGTACGATTATAGACGCTGCATTCCGACTTTTGAGTCAGGAACGCAGTTATTCCAGCCTGAGCTTACGGGAAGTGACCCGCGAGGCGGGCATTGCCCCTACTTCATTTTATCGGCACTTTGAAGATATGGAAGAGCTGGGTTTAACTCTGGTGGATGAAGGCGGTGTCGCGTTGCGCCAGTTGATGCGCAAGGCCCGTCAACGTATTCGCGACCGTGGGCTGGTCATTAATACCTCGGTTGAAACCTTTATGGAGTTTATTCAGAACAGTCCCCATGTGTTCCGGCTTTTGCTGCGGGAGCGCTCCGGCACGTCCCTGGCTTTTCGTAAAGCGGTGTCCCGCGAGCTGCAATATTTTGTGGTGGAACTGGCGGACTATATTCAGCACACCCAGAGCTATCCGGCGGAAGCCGCAAAAATGCAGGCCGAGGCGATGGTGGTGCTGGTGTTCAATGCGGGGGCGGAGGCACTGGATAGTAATGTGGCAGAACGTAAATTGCTTACGCTAAAAGCCATTGCGCAGTTGCGGTTTGTGGTCAAGGGGGCGGAAGAGTTGTTGCGGTAATTTTTATTTGATGGTCTAAATCTAAAATCCCGATTGGTTGTTTGTTTCACTCACGGTATTTAAGACGCGAAAAATTTTAAAAATTTAAAGTTAAATCCGGCATAAAATCATCACGACTTGATCAGAGGTTCCCTGGCTTTTTCAATCCGTTATCCTCTGGTTCAAATTTATATGGATGTTAATTTCAAAAGACATTATGAGCAAAATTTAATGAAATTTATGGCATTATAATTTTTCATATTTTTCATATTTTTCATATTTTTGAGGGGTTTTTGTGTTGTTAAACAACAGTTTCTCTGTGAGTGGTTATTTTTTATGTAGGTTAAATTGGCTTAAAGTCGTTACAGGTGCATATCAGAAATACCATGGTTAGAACTTAAAGTATACCCATCTAAATGTGGGTTTCTTACTGTGTTCAGGCTTGATACCGTAAATTAATTTATATTACTAATGAATTACAGCCAGTTGGACACGCTGATAACGTGCCAAATAATCGGGTATTTGTACGCCTTGGGCTTTTCCCCCGGATAGTGGTAAAATCACCGGTTCCCTTGCAATAAAAACACAAGTTACATGGCGCGTAAACTCTATATCAAAACCTTCGGCTGTCAGATGAATGAATACGATTCGGCTAAAATGCACGATGTGCTGGCGGATTCGGAAGAAATTATTGAAGTTGATACTCCGGAAGAAGCCGATATTCTGCTGTTAAATACCTGCTCTATCAGGGAAAAAGCCCAGGAAAAAGTTTTTTCACTGCTCGGCAAGTGGAAGCACTGGAAGCAGGATAACCCAAACCTGGTGATCGGTGTGGGTGGCTGTGTGGCATCTCAGGAAGGTGCGGCGATCCGCAAACGTGCGCCCCATGTGGATATGGTGTTCGGCCCGCAAACCCTGCATCGCCTGCCGGAAATGGTGAAGGGAGTCGATATCAATCATAAACCCGTGGTGGATATTTCTTTCCCCGAAATTGAAAAATTCGATAATCTGCCCGCGCCAAAATCCGATGGTCCCAGTGCCTTTGTTTCAATTATGGAAGGTTGCAGCAAATACTGCACCTTCTGTGTGGTGCCCTATACCCGGGGTGAAGAAATTTCTCGCCCCTTCGATGATGTATTAAATGAAGTGGCGCAGCTGGCGCGTCAGGGTGTGCGGGAAATTAACCTGCTCGGGCAGAATGTGAATGCTTATCTGGGTGAAATGCACGATGGGGTGATGGCGGATTTAGCGCTGTTGATTAATTATGTTGCGGCGGTGGAAGGCATCGATCGTATTCGCTTCACTACCTCGCATCCGGTTGAATTTTCAGATTCACTCATTCAGGCTTTTGCGGAAGTACCTGAGCTGGTGACTTTTGTTCACCTGCCGGTGCAAAGTGGATCCGACCGAGTGCTGGCGGCAATGAAACGCGGTCACATGGCGATAGAATACAAATCTAAAATTCGTAAATTACGCGAAGCGCGTCCGGGTTTAACCGTGTCCTCAGATTTTATTATTGGCTTTCCCGGTGAAACCGATGCGGACTTTGAACAGACCCTGCAGCTGATAGAAGATATTGGTTTTGATCATTCCTACAGTTTTGTTTATTCCGCACGCCCCGGCACACCCGCCGCATCATTAGAAGATAATGTGCCTATGGAAACCAAAAAAGCGCGCCTGGCAATTTTGCAAAAACGCATTAATGAAATGGCGATGGAAGTTTCAAAGTCAATGGAAGGCACAGTGCAAACTATTTTAGTGGAACGCCCCTCAAAGAAAGATTCGAAACAGATGGCAGGTCGCACAGAAAATAATCGTATTGTCAATTTTGATGGTGCAGAGCGATTAATTGGTCACTTTGTCGATGTTAGAATTAAGCAGGGTCTGGCGAATTCTTTGCAGGGTGAATTTATTGAAATTTCTGAAATTGATCGCGCCCGCCTGGCTGTTTAATAGCCGTCTGAATTCGATACTAATAGATACTATAATAAAATTATGACAGAAAGTCTGGATATAGAGTTCAACCCCGCAGATAACCAACGACTGGCGACTTTGTGCGGCCCGACGAATGCCCATTTACAACAAATTGAAACTCGACTGGGTGTTGAGATAAACAATCGCAATCATCATTTTCAAATTATTGGTGATATAGGTAATGTAAAAATTGCCGGTGATATTCTCAAAGATTTATACGCTGCCACCCAAGATAAGGCGCTCACTGCAAACGATGTTCACTTGCAGATGCAGGAGTCGGGTTTGCAACAGATGGGTGAAGATCTAGAGCTTGACGCCAGTCAATGGAGTTTGCGTTTACGAAAAGAAGTTATTAAAGGGCGCGGACCGAATCAGGTTTCATATTTAAAAAGCATTCAATCTCATGATTTAAGTTTTGGCATTGGTCCGGCGGGAACCGGTAAAACCTATCTGGCGGTTGCCTGTGCAGTGGCCGCTTTAGAAGAAGAAAGTGTGCGGCGTTTATTGCTGGTGCGCCCGGCGGTGGAAGCGGGTGAGCGGCTGGGTTTTTTGCCCGGTGATCTGGCACAAAAAATAGATCCGTATTTACGCCCCATGTACGACGCGCTTTATGAAATGATGGGCTTCGAGCGGGTGGCAAAATTAATTGAACGTAACATCATAGAAATTGCGCCGTTAGCGTATATGCGCGGGCGCACATTAAATGATGCATTTATTATTTTAGACGAAGCGCAAAACACCACCCGCGAACAGATGAAAATGTTTTTAACGCGTATTGGTTTTGGTTCTACCGCGGTCATCACGGGTGATATTACCCAGATAGACTTGCCCCGTGGCACCAATTCCGGTCTACGTCATGCAATTGATGTGCTCAAAGATATTGATGATATTTCCATGACGTTTTTTCAGCCCCGCGACGTGGTGCGCCATCCGATGGTGAAACGTATTGTTAAAGCTTATGATGCGCACGAGGCAAAAAATTTGGATGATACCAATACTGATAAATATAAACGGGGCACGAATCACTAATGTCTGTAAAGTTAGATATACAAATCGCCGATGATTTATCGGAATCAATAGAAGAACCTCCGCCGAGTAGCTTGTTGCAAGAATGGGCACAGGCTGCCTGGCAGGGGGATGAAGTCGCTGAACCACGAGTCAGTTTGCGCATTGTTAGTGCCGCAGAAAGTCAGCAACTGAATAACGATTATCGCGCTAAAAACAAACCCACTAATGTTTTATCTTTTCCAATGCAGATGGATGAAGTGTTTTCGATGCCTGAAGTTATGCCCGAAATTATATTGGGTGATTTAGCCATCTGTGCAGAAGTGGTTGCGAGTGAAGCGCAGCAACAGCAAAAATCGTTGCTTTCTCACTGGGCGCACATGATGGTGCACGGCATGCTGCACCTGCAGGGTTTCGATCATATTGAAGAGACGCAAGCTGAAGAAATGGAATCTCTTGAAAGTCAAATTATGCAGCAACTTGGTTTTGCAGATCCTTATTTAATTACCTCAAGCAACACTGAGCACGCGTCAATGACGGAGCAAAAATCATGAATGATTCATTAAAAAAATCAAGGCTAAGCCTCGTTGAACAACTCAGCCGGATTTTTCTGGAAATACCACAAAATAATCAGGAGCTAAGCGAAGTATTACAGGCCTCTGAAAAACACGGTCTGTTAGATATGGATGCCCTGAATATGATAGAAGGGGTGTTGCAGGTTGCTGAGATTCAGGTGCGGGACATTATGATTCCCCGCTCGCATATGATTATTATTCAAGAAGATACACCTTATGAAAATATGCTACCGGTGGTGAATGAGTCCGGGCACTCGCGTTTTCCAGTTATTGGTGAAAACCGCGATGAAATCGAGGGCGTACTATTAGCAAAAGATCTGCTGCGTTATGTGGATGAAGAAGCGCGTGAAAGTTTTGATATAAAAGATGTTTTGCGCAAGGCTGTGTTTGTGCCGGAAAGCAAACGCCTGAATGTTTTATTAAAAGAGTTCAGAGCCAGCAGAAACCATATGGCAATGGTTGTAGATGAATATGGGGGTGTTGCAGGGCTGGTCACTATTGAAGATGTGCTGGAACAGATTGTAGGTGAAATTGATGACGAGCATGATATTGAAGATGTGGGAAATATTCGTCGCATGGGGGTTAATCGTTACTCGGTTAAGGCTTTAACGCCCATTGAAGAGTTCAATGCATTTTTTGAATCTGAATTTAATGAAGAAGAGTCTGATACACTGGCGGGCATGTTAATGAAGCATTTGGGACACATGCCAAAACGTGGAGAAGCTATAACCATAAAAAATTATTTATTTAAAATAATGAGCGCGGATAGTCGCCGCATAAAACACGTTCAGTTGACTATATTGCCAGTTGTTGAGCTGAAAGAGTAAAATATAATATTTAATTTCAGTGGTCTTTATAAATAAAAAGGCTTGCATCGGTTTAATTCCCTTGATGTCATATGTTTTGCCGTTATTTGAATGCTTTTCGAAATGGTTGGCGCTGACTTTAAAAAATAAATTAATGTTAATAGTAAATATTTAAAATTAACGGAATAGCAGTAAATGATAGAATTAAAAAAAAATCCATTTTATATATTGGATATTTTAGTACTTGGCTGCGGCCTATTTTTGCCATTAAGTTTTGCCCCCTATGATTTTTTCTGGTTACAGTTTCCCCTTATTGCATTTGCCTTTTATGCCTGTCTAGAACAAAAAAATCCTGTCGCTTTCAGGCGAGGTTTTTTATTTGGTTTAGGCTGGTTCAGTCACGGCATTTACTGGTTATTTTACAGCTTACACTTTCACGGAGGAATGCCGGCGCCGGTGGCGGTGATAACCATCGTATTATTGTCCGCCTATATGGCATTGTTTCCAGCACTGGCATTTTATTTAGCTAACCGGTTTATCAAAACATCAAAACTAAATATGCTGGTATTCATTTACCCTCTCAGCTGGATGTTATTTGACTGGCTGCGCGGTTATTTTTTAACTGGCTTCCCATGGGTGCAAATTGGCATTGCGCATATCGATACTTACCTTGCGGGTTATGCACCACTGATTGGTGGGTTGGGCGTGGGATATCTGGTTACGGTGATTTCAGGTTTATTGCTGGCAAGCTTATTGAGGCTAAATTTAAAAATAACACTGCCCGTGATTGTTGTGATTTATGTGACGGGGTTTTTATTGAGTTTAATTCACTGGACCGATGCGGTGGACGAGCCGATTAAAGTCAGTATGATTCAGGGTAATATTCCACAGTCTGAAAAATGGAAGAAACAAAATTATCGGCCAACGTTACAAATGTATCGTGAGTTAACCCAGCAGCACTGGGACAGCGATTTAATTATCTGGCCGGAAACCGCGGTTCCAGGTTATAAAAGCAGGGTACCCTATTACCTGAAGCAGTTAGCAAAAGAAGCCGAGGCGACAGATACAGATGTGATGTTAGGTTTGTTTACTCAGGATGCGCAAAAAAAACGTTACTATAATTCCATGATAACCCTCGATGATCAAATTTATTTAAAACGACATTTAGTTCCACTTGGCGAGTATTTTCCACTACGTCCTCTGCTGGGCTTTTTTGCACAATGGGTAAACATCCCTATGTCAGATATTGATAGTGGCAAAGATGAACAGCCATTAATCAAGGCTGCTGGACAAAAAATTGGCTTAAGTATCTGTTTTGAAGATGCATTTGACAGAAGTGTATTGCTGGATTTGCCCGAGGCAACCTTACTGGTGAATGTCAGTAATGACGCCTGGTTTGAAGATTCTTCCCAACCCTGGCAACACCATCAGATTGCCAGAATGCGCGCGCTGGAAGCTGGTCGGGTTTTATTAAGGGTAACTAATACCGGCGTGTCATCCATTATTGATCGTAATGGTGATGTGTTGCAGCAGTCTCCGCAATTTAAACGACACGTTATTACTGCAAATGTGCAGGCTTACAAAGGTGCAACGCCATATGTGCTGTGGGCAAATTATTTGTTAATTATTTTTGCGATGTTAGTGTTTGTCAGGTTTTATCTGAAAAATAAAATCAGTACCGCCAGTCGCAGGTTATAAATAATGGATCCACTTTCACAGGCGGTTTTAGGTGCCAGCCTTTCCCAATCGGCAGCGAATAAAAAAACACAGCAGTTAAGTGCGCTGATAATCGGTGCGCTTGCGGGTATGGCGCCAGACCTGGATATGCTTATTCGTGATGTGAATGACCCATTACTGTTTTTAGAGTTTCATCGTCAGTTTACCCATTCGCTAATTTTTATTCCTGTAGGTGCATTAATTTGCACATTATTTTTTTACCCATTTGCAAAATCTAATCTGTCATTTAAACAGATTTATCTGTTCTCGTTTTTGGGTTTTGCAACCCACGGTTTACTGGATGCCTGCACATCCTACGGTACACAACTCTTTTGGCCATTTTCAAATTTTAGAGTGGCATGGAGTATTGTGTCGATTATCGATCCTTTTTTTACTGTGCCGCTTATGATCCTGATTGGTATGGCTGTTTATCGAAAACAGGTGTTATATGCACGACTGGGTTTTATTTATGCCGTGTTGTTTTTAAGTTTTGGGGTGGTGCAAAAGAATCGCACAGAACAAATTCTTTTTGACATGGCACAGCAACGTGGGCACCCGTTGGGGCGGGTCCTTGTTAAACCGAGTTTTGCAAATCGACATGTCTGGAAAACATTGTATGAATACGATGGAAAGTATTATGTGGATGCGGTTAAATTATTATGGGGTGCTGAGTTTATTCAGGGAATGTCGGTGCAAAAATTAAATTTGCAGCGAGATTTTTCAGGGCTGGATTTATTGAGTCAGCAGGCAAAAGATATTGAGCGGTTCAGATGGTTTTCCAGTGATTATCTGGCAGTGAGTGAGAGCAATCCAAATTACATTATCGATGTGCGTTATTCGTTTTTGCCCAATCGCATTGAATCCATGTGGGGAATTGTTTTAAACGATCAGAAAAATAAAGCTGAACATGTAAGTTATAAAATGAAAAGCCGGCCGGACAAAGAAACGCTGAGTTTGTTTCTGGATATGGTATTTTAAAATTTATTTAGAATAAAAAGAAAAAGCATTTCGCTCGCGTTGATTGGCGGACAAAATGCTTTTTTTATTTTAAAGTTTTACTTTTAAAGTATTACTGAGTAACCGGGTTAAGTGTTACTCAACAACAATACTATGACCCGAAGTCGCCGGTAAGCGCGGCATAGTAATCTGCGGATACTCACCGGTTAATGCGTCAAAGAATGCAACAATGTCTTTAACATCTTTTTCAGGCAGTGTGAGGTTAAGTTGTGATTTAGCCATCACCCTTACGGCTTCACTCAAATCATTTACCGAACCATTGTGAAAGTAGGGCGCGGTGTCGGTAATATTACGCAGGGTTGGCACACGATACATGTGGCGATCTGCCGCTTTGCCGGTGGCTTCTTCGCGGCCCTTGTCTGCTTTGAGTTTATACTGGCTGGTGTATTTACTTTCAAAGGTCGGGAACATGACGTAAAAACCTTCACCCAGTTTTTGTGTACCACCATTAAATGCAGGTCCCGAGTGACAGGATGTGCAGCCAATCGAATCAAACTTTTCCATGCCGCGAATTTGTTGTTTGTTCATGGCGTTGTGCTGGCCCTTTGCATATTTGTCGTACGGGCTATCAGGGGTAATTAATGTACGTTCAAATGCGGCTACCGCTTTCGCTGCATTTTCAACCGTCATGCTATTTTTACCGAAGGCTTTTTCGAAAACGGGCTTATAGCCGGGGATTTTTTTAACACGAGCCATTGCGGTTTCAACATCTTTCATACCCATTTCAATCGGGTTAGCAACTGGGCCCTTGGCCTGATCTTCAAGTAATGGCGCGCGGCCATCCCAGAACTGTACTGAGTGAAAGGCTGAATTCCATACGGTGGGCGCGTTGCGTCCGCCGGTTTTGCCGTGTACGCCCATGGAAACACTACGGCTGTCGTCGCCGCCTTCCATCACGTTGTGGCAAGAGTTGCAGGACACTGTACCGGTCGATGAAAAGCGTGGATCCATAAACAGCATTTTTCCGAGCTCAACTTTAGCTGCGGTTGTTGGGTTATCCGCCGGGGTGGGCGCTGTATCCGGTAGCGCTTTCCAGTCTGTCGCCAGTGCCTGGAAGGAGATAACAGAGGCAAATACTACTGACGTAATTTTTTTCATGGCATTCACATAGGTAATTTATAATATGCTTATAATGCCAAAATTTAGACATCTTAGCTATTTTCTATTTTCAATCAGAACGATTGAATTTATCTATTGAACTGATGGGTTTATTGGGATTTGCTTAAAGTTTGATCACGTCTGGCGGTTTTACAGGTGGGCTGACTTGCGCTTTATCATTTATGAGCAGGCAGCTTATGAACCCGCTCGTTTGAAGTGCTGATGGCCACACTGACTGCAGGTGGGGATTTCATCAGTGGTATTAAACTGAATCATCTGTTCACAATGCTTGCAAACCAGTGAGCCGGGACCGGTGATTTCGCCACTTTTATATTCTCGGCTAATATCGCAGGCAACATGAGATAGCTGTTCGAGCTCAAGGCGGGTATTGTCCGCAACCGATAAAAACAGTTCCAGCACCTTTTGCTCAATTATATTCAGGTCGAGCATCAGCCACTCACTGAATTCATGGCTGGTTTCCATCAGGTACTCTGCGGCATCATTGATGTCGCGCTTGATATAGTTGCCAATTTCTTCCGCTTCTTCCAGGGTTATTTCGCCTAGATGAATGGCCTGATCCCGGGCCTGCTCGATGGCTTTTTGAAGAGTGGGCATCGTATGTGCTTCAGCACTATCAATGCTGTCCCTCACCCGAGCCATCATCTGGTTATAGGCTTCAACCGGTGAAGACTCGTTTTCATTGTTCGATCCTGACATAGACCCACCTTTAATTGAAATATCAGAGTTTCCTAACTCATTGGTCTGCTGTATCCTTCTCCTTTTATAGCTCATATTCATTATAAGTTTGTGACCCCCAACCCATTTGAAGATAGAACATGCAAGAAAATTATGACGCACAACAAATAGAACAGGATGTTCAGCAGTATTGGCAGGAAAATCAGGTATATAAAGTAACGGAAGATACCCGTAAAGAAAAATTTTACTGCCTCTCTATGTTCCCCTATCCCAGCGGGCGCCTGCATATGGGGCACGTGCGCAACTATTCAATTGGTGATGTGATTTCCCGCTACCAACGTATGCTGGGTAAAAATGTACTGCAGCCTATGGGCTGGGATGCCTTTGGTTTGCCTGCGGAAAATGCGGCACATAAAAATAATTCCCACCCGGCCAAGTGGACCTATTCGAATATTGACTATATGCGCGGTCAGTTAAAGCGTCTTGGATTTGGCTATGACTGGGATCGGGAAATCGCTACTTGCACGCCGCAATATTATCGCTGGGAGCAATGGCTGTTTACCAAACTCTATGAAAAAGGCCTGGTCTATAAAAAGCTTGCGGTGGTTAACTGGGATCCGGTGGATCAAACCGTACTTGCCAATGAGCAGGTGGTTGATGGTTGTGGTTGGCGCTCCGGTGCAAAGGTTGAGCGTCGCGAAATTCCCCAGTGGTTTATGAAAATTACCGACTATGCGGATGAGTTGCTCAATGATGTTGATAAATTAGACGGCTGGCCCGAACAGGTGCGCACGATGCAGCGTAACTGGATTGGTCGATCGGAAGGGGTTGAATTGCAGTTTGAGGTGGAAGGTGAAGCCCCCCTCACGGTTTATACCACCCGCCCGGATACCTTAATGGGGGTGACCTATGTGGCGGTAGCAGCTGAGCATCCATTAACGAAAAAAGCCGCCGAATCCAGCCGTGAATTACAGGCCTTTATCGAAGAATGCAAAACCACCAAAGTCGCCGAAGCGGAAATGGCGACCATGGAAAAGAAAGGTCTGGATACCGGCTTTAGGGCTGCGCATCCGGTAACCGGTGAGCGGGTGCCGGTTTACAGCGCGAATTTTGTACTGGCGGATTATGGTTCTGGTGCGGTCATGAGCGTGCCGGCACACGACCAGCGGGATTATGAATTTGCCAAAAAATATGATTTACCGATTAAGCAGGTTATCTTTCCAGCCAATAATGCAGCCAATAATGCAGCTGGGGAAGAAGAGTGCGATATAAGCAGTAATATTAATAAGGCAGCGTTCACTGAAAAAGGCGTATTACAAAATTCTGGTCAGTTTGATGGGCTAACATCAGCGGATGCGGTGGATGCCATCGCGATGTTTTTAAGTAGTGCGGGTAAGGGTGAAAAGCAGGTTAACTTCCGCTTGCGCGACTGGGGTGTTTCCCGCCAGCGTTATTGGGGCACACCCATTCCCATTATTAACTGCGATAAATGTGGCTCGGTGGCGGTGCCGGAAGATCAGTTGCCGGTGATTTTGCCGGAAGATGCGGCCTTCGGAGATGATGTGGGTTCGCCGATTAAAAAAATGCCTGAGTTTTATGAAACCAGTTGCCCCACCTGCGGCGGCGATGCGATTCGTGAAACCGATACTTTCGACACTTTTTTTGAATCATCCTGGTACTACGCTCGCTACACCTGCCCGGATGCCAGCAGTATGTTAGACGAGCGCGCTAACTACTGGTTGCCGGTGGATCAGTATGTGGGGGGCATAGAACATGCGGTTTTGCATTTACTGTACGCACGGTTTTTTCATAAACTGATGCGTGACGTGGGATTAATCAAGGGCAGTGACGAACCCTTTTCACATTTATTAACCCAGGGCATGGTGTTAAAAGACGGCACTAAAATGTCGAAATCAAAAGGCAATACGGTAGACCCCCAGGGGTTAATTGAATTGCACGGTGCTGACACGGTGCGTTTATTTACCATGTTTGCGGCGCCCCCGGAGCAATCACTGGAATGGTCGGACGAAGGGGTTGATGGTGCGGCACGATTTTTAAAACGCCTGTATCGAATTATTTTTAATCATGTGAGTGGCGGTGAAGTTGCACAATTAGACGTTGCACAATTAGACAAAGATACTTTGAATGATGATCAAAAAACCCTGCGTCTGAAGTTGCATCAAACCATTGAAAAAGTCGGTGATGATATTGGCCGGCGTTACACGTTCAACACAGCGATTGCGGCGATAATGGAATTAACCAATGAGTTGTCGAAATTTAAAGCCGACTCAGAAAATGCCCGCGCCATTGTGCAGGAATCTCTGGATGCCATGGTGTTAATGTTATCACCCATTGTGCCGCATTTTAGTCATGCCATGTGGAAAGCGCTGGGGCACTCAGGTGCCGTGATCGATGAAAGCTGGCCACGTGCAGATAAAACGGCGCTGGTGCAGGATAGTATTGAGCTTATGGTGCAGGTAAACGGCAAACTGCGCAGTAAAATAAAAGTGGCTGCGGATGCGGATAAAGACGCAATTGACAAACTCGCTCATGAGCTTGCCTTGAATGATGAACATGTTAAAGCCCATACCGAAGGTAAAACCGTGCGTAAAATTATTGTGGTGCCGGGGCGGCTTGTGAATATTGTGGCCAATTAATGAAACGCTTTGTATTAAATAAATGTTTTAGTTCTGCGCTCTTGCTGATGTCATTGCTGGTGCCGTTGTTGCTGTTAGTTAGCAGCTGTGGATTTCAACTGCGCGGTGCGTATCAGTTGCCCGCAGCAATGCAAAACACATTTGTTGACGTGAGTGCTGTCGCGGAAAGTTCCGTTTTAGGGCGTGTGATGGTCAGACGTTTGAAAGCCAGTGATATAAAAATAATCGACAGCCCGGCTGATGATGTTGCGATTTTAACAATATCAAAAGAGAAAAAAACAAAACGTATCATCTCGGTTGATTCACGGGGCAGGGCGCGGGAGTACACGTTAACTTATGCGATTAGTTTTAATGTGAAAGCGCTCGCTGCCAAATTTGAAATTGAAGATCAGGAAGTGCGTATCGATCGAGATTTTGTTTTTGATACGGAAGATGTGTTAGGCAATAGTCGCGAAGAATCCAGGCTGTATGAAGAAATGCAGCTGGATGTTATTCGGCTGATTTTATTGCGATTGCAGAGTAAGGCATAATTTAAAAAGTAAGGAAGGGAAATGTCAGAAAGCCTCCCCCTTTTTCAAAGAGGGGAGCGAGCTTTTCTGCATTTGAGGTATAAAGCAAATCAATCATAAGTTGCCAAAAGTAAAGACATGAAAGTTCGTCCCGATCAACTTGACCAACATTTAAAAAGCGATCTTGCCGCCATTTATTTTATTTGCGGTGACGAGCCGTTGCAGGTCATGGAATCTGCAGATCAAATTCGAGCCACGGCTCGACAACGGGATTACACCGAGCGCGAAGTGATGGATGTAGACGCCCAGTTTGACTGGAGCCAGTTACTGGATTCGGCCAACAGCATGTCACTGTTTGCAGAAAAAAGAATTTTAGAATTACGATTACCCACCGGCAAGCCGGGAAAAATCGGCTCGAAAATTTTACAGGAATATGCACAACGCCCTGCAGATGATGCTATTTTAATTATCAGCAGTGGTAAGCTGGAAAGCAGTTCGAAAAATACTAAATGGTTTAAAACCCTCGATCAACAGGGGGTCGTTATTCAGTGCTGGCCGGTGAATGTGGATCAGCTTCCCGGCTGGATAAATCAGCGTCTGCAATCTAAAGGCATTGCCGCCGATAGAGATGCGGTGCAGTTGTTGGCGGATCGGGTTGAAGGTAATTTATTGGCCGCCGCTCAGGAAGTGGATAAATTGTTTTTACTGCACGGTGCAGGAAAATTAAATGTTGAGCAAACCGCTGCCGCCGTCGCCGATAGTGCAAGATACAGTATTTACGATCTGGTGGATAATGCGCTGGCGGGTGATGTTGTACGCACTGCGCGAATTATCGGCGGTCTGAAAAATGAAGGGGTTGAGCCGGTGCTTATGCTCTGGGCATTAAGTCGTGAAGTGCGTATGATGGCTAAAATTTCCGAGGCGAATATTTCCCCGGATGCGGTCATGTCAAAACTACGGGTTTGGGAAAACAGAAAAGCCCTGATACGCAAAGCGCTCTCTCGACACGGCGCCGGTCACTGGAAAGTTTTTTTGAGGCGCTGCGCTAAAATAGACAGGGTTATTAAAGGTGTCGAGCAGGGGCGTGCATGGGATGAGCTATTAATGCTCAGTACGCAAATTGCGCAGTAATTGATGAACTACAGAAAAACATAGCCACAGAGCCACAGAGTATACAGAGAAGTATTAATATAAAAACTCCGTGAGCTTTGGTCTCTATGGCAAATTTATTAAAAAAATAACAGGTAATAGAGTATGAAAAAATATCATGTCTATGGCGTAGGTAATGCACTCGTCGATATGGAATTTGAAGTTGAAGATCAGTTTTTTGAATCTAATACGATTGATAAAGGTGTAATGACACTGGTTGATGAGGCGCGTCAGCATGAGCTGCTCGGTCATCTCGATGCTTTTGAAGGTAAAAAAGCCTCCGGTGGATCTGCCGCTAATACCATCATTGCTAGCAGTTACTTCGGTGGTAAATCATTTTACTCGTGTAAAGTTGCCAGTGATGATCTGGGGGATTTTTATGTGAATGATTTGCAGCAGGCGGGTGTGGATAGCAATGTCGGTGAGGGGCGCAAAGAGGGCGTAACCGGTAAATGTCTGGTAATGATTACGCCGGATGCTGAGCGCACCATGAATACCTTTCTGGGAATTACCGCGAATTTTTCAGTCGATGAATTAAATATGGCGGCAATTAAAGATTCAGAGTATTTATATATTGAAGGTTATCTAGTGTCATCAGATACCGGTCGCCATGCGGCAATAGAGGCGCGTAAGGTCGCAGAAGAAAACGGGGTTAAAACCGCGCTGACTTTTTCGGACCCGGCCATGGTACAGTTTTTTAAAGACGGTCTGCAGGAAATGATTGGTAATAAAGTGGATTTGCTCTTTTGCAATGAAGCAGAAGCGCTGAGCTGGGCAGATACGGATAATCTTGAAACAGCCATTGAGTCGCTTAAAAAGGTTGCCAGTAGTTTCGCAATCACCCAGGGCTCAGAGGGCGCCATGCTGTTTGACGGTAAAAATCTCATTGAAATTTCCCCCCATGATGTGAAAGCAGTGGATTCAAATGGGGCCGGCGATATGTTTGCCGGAGCCTTTTTATACGGTATTACCCATGGACATTCCTTTTATGAGGCGGGTAATATAGCAAGTCTTGCGGCTGCCAGAGTGGTTAGTCAGTTTGGTCCAAGATTAGCGGCGGCGGAGCATAAAGATATTCTGGATATTGTGTGCGGCTAGAATAGACTGGCTAGAGGGCATCAACTAGAACAAGTCGACCAGAGCAGGTCTACAATAACAGAGCTATATTCGGGCTAATAGTGGACTGGACACTGCGGTAGTCTGATTGGGTGTTCTAAATCTACATGATTAAAATAAATATAAAAAATATCAGGATTTACCATGATTAAAGCAGTCACAATTTTGGGAGCAATATTGCTCTCACTGTCTGCGCAACACGCTTTTGCAGCAGACAAAAATGGCCGGTACTGGATATATGGCGTAGGACGCCAGACCTGTGCAACGTATTTAGAAGCACGGGAAAATGGTGGCTTTTCGGAGCTGTCCTATAAAAACTGGATTTCAGGTTATCTTACTTCCAGTAATCGTTCCTCGGGTGATACATATAACCTGTTAGGTGAAAGTGATTTCCATGGGGCTTTAAGCTGGGTAGACCTGATATTGTGAGAAGCATAAAAAAAATACTATCTATATGGCAATGGCAAATATGAGTGCGGTTTATTACTCAAGACGTAGAAAAAACAAATAATATCAACGGTTTAATTTTTTTATTGGGTTTGAATTTGGATGAGTTTCATGGGGCGAAACATTGTCAGGTTGGAAAAATTAAAATAACGACTATTATTTTAAAGGACAGGTACAAAAGTCAGCCATATAAAATTGGCCATGCATAACGGGTTTTAATTGAGCAGTATGCCAGCAAAAAATTCAGATCGTAAACATATAAGGTGAGTATCAGGTGGACAAGGAACTTCGAAAACACCCGCGACAACAGATACATCTTGAAGTTGAGCTGGGTTTTCCTTCCGGGGAAAAGCAAATGGTAAGAACGCAGGACATCAGTCACGGGGGCGTGTTTCTGGTGGTTGATAAATTACGTCGTCCGATAATTGGTGAAGTTGTTGAAGTTAAAATAATAAATGATGAGCAAAATACCGGGGTATCCTTTCCCAGTACTGATGCGGTCGTGGTGCGTCAGGAAGAGGGTGGAGTTGGTCTGGCTTTTATTGAGCTGAATTTTGGCGATGATTAAAGCCCCGTAGGGCGAGCCCTGAAACATGCATCTACGTTGTTGCAACCATTGTACTGCGGGCTGCGCCTGGTAGCGGCATGCTTCAGGGCTTGCAGAGGACGCAAGCTATTTTTAGAGGTGCCCTTAAGTTAATTTTAAGTTCAGTGAATAAATATAGGCGAATAATCGATGGCCGTAACCCGTGTATTTCATGGCGTAAATTTTTACTATGATAAAGTACACCTGGGAATACAGCTTAAATGAAAACTTGCAACTACAGCAGATGCATGGACAACGAGGATAGCTTCAGGTGAGTGATACTGATACTGATACCGAAAACCAGAACAACCGAAGTGTAGAAGAACAACCCCGTTATTATGCGGAGCTGATCGATGAAATTATCTCCCAGTTAGAAAGTTACTTTGCCAGCAGGCTGGATGATTTATTTCAGAAAACCGATGATTATCTGTTTAAGGCCGCGGACGAAGCCACCAGTACAGCTGAGCAGAATAGCCTGTTCGAATGCATGAATGCGGTTCGCGATAATAAGAAAAACATCCAGCAAGGTTTTGTTAGTGAGTTAAGTTTTTATTTGCAGCCCATGGGAGAGCTGGACGAGCTACCTGAAAAGAAGCCGGTTAAAAAACACACAGAGCTTGGTCTGGTAGAGCAAAATGAAATGGATGAGATGGTGACCCTCGCCACCATTAGTAGCAAGGCGGCAATGGATAATGCCGAATTTATTAATCATCTGATTGCCCGTTTTAAGGAGCTGGGAAAATATAATGATCATATTTTTCATGGTGAAGCATTAGAGCCAAAGCGCCTGTGCGATGCTATGCACGAAGCCGTATCAAGTACCGATTTAATTGATGAAAACAAGCTGGTTGTATACCGATTTTTTGATAAAACCCTCATCAAAGATGTCGGTACGCTGTATGAAACACTGAATAATTTATTAATAGATCAGGGTATCCTGCCGCAAATCGATTTTAGCGGTGCTGCACCGCATTATGAAAGTAGTGGTTACGAAGAAGAGCCGATGGGTGATGCTCCAGTGGATGAAAATGCTGCCGCGCAGGACAACCAGCCTTCATCCCAATCATCTCCACAATTACCTTCCCAGTTACCTCCCCAGTTACCTCCTGGGGCACGGCGTGCATTCGGAAGCGGCATGCAGGGTTATTCAGGACATGCGCCACAGGCTGCCCCCCCTATGGGTGGCGTGGGTGGGGCAGGTGTGCCGCCTCCACCGATGGCGCCTCAAAATTATGCAGCGGGTGGCCCTCCACCCGGGTACCCTGCGAATCAGGGGCAAACCGCCGGCGGCTATGCGTCAGCAGGACCACGCCGAGCATTTGGAAGTGGTATGCAGGGTTATTCGCAAGGTCATTCCCAGGGACAAACCCAGGGAGGCGCAGCCCCATCTCAGAGCGGGCCGCAAACCGGACCCGCAGGTCAGGAATACTCCGCAGGTGTACCGGTTAACCAGGTCAGGCAGAGCATAGAAAATTATGTCGGTGGCAGTCAGGGTGATGTCGCCCCGGGCGGCGGTGCTGGTTACTACTCGCAACAGCAGGTAATGACAGCCTTAACCGACCTGCAGGTGCCGCTTGATGATATTAGCCAGACCCCTCTGGTATTTGATGCTAACCAGATAAAAAAAGCCGTACTTTCCAGTATTGGTGAATCGGAAGGGGGTGCAGTAACCAAAGCGGTTCACCAGGTATCTGAAAAAACCATCGATTTTATCAAGTTAATTTTTGATGCCATTATTGATGAAGAAAGTATTACCGATGAAATAAAAACCCTGTTACTGAGCTTGCAGATTCCGGTGATTAAGGCCGCAATGCTGGATGCGGATTTCTTCGTTGATGATCGGCACCCGGCGCGTCAGTTGCTGGATAAAATTGCAGAGGCCGGCGTTGGTGTAACTGAGCATACTGATCCGGTATATGTTGATATAGAAGTAATCGTACGCAAGTTGTTAAATGATTATGACGATGATGTTATCGCCTTTACAGTTGCACTGGAAGCGTTAAAGGCGCTGACCGAGGAGATTTACCGTAAAGCCCGGGAAACAGAAGCCAAATCTCAGAAAACGGTCAAAATGGCACATGCTAAAAGTATTGTGCTGCTGGAAATACGTAAAATCACCATCGGCAAAGAGTTGCCCGAGGGCATTCGTACATTAGTTTTAAAAGTATGGCCCAGCATGATGTTTAACCATTTTCTTAAAAATGGTAAAGCCAATGATGAATGGGTTGAGCTGCTGATGATTTTGCAGAAAATTATTGAAAGCGTACAACCGATTCATTCAAAAGAAGAGCTCGAAGAGCTGGGTTTAACCAACCAGGATATTGTTGAAGCCACCCGCAGCAAGTTGGCTAACTGTAAAAAAAGTAAAGCGATTGTTGGGCAGGTCGTGCATGATTTAGAAGTAACCTATGCGGATTTAATGGCAACGCAGGATTTATCTGAAAAACTCGAAGATGTCCCGCAAGTTGAGCCGCAGTTAGTTGATCAAGCGGCTACTGAGGCTGAGCTGGATGAAGGAAGTGAGGTTGAGGGCGAGGGTGAAACGCTTGAACTGGATCATGATGAGGCCTTAGCGGATGCAGAACCAGAAGATATTGAAGAGGCCGAGCCAGGTGAGGACCCGGAAGTAATATCAAAAGCAAAAATTGCCGCGCTTCCGGATGGCGTTGCCCCGGGTGCCTGGTTTATTGTGTATAACGGAGAAGATAAGCCCGTTCGGCGTTTGAAACTGGCGGTAATACTGGTACACGATGCATCAATGGTGTTTGTTGATCACCTTGGAAATGTGGTGATTGAAAAGGATGCCGGGGTGTTTGCGGATGAGATTGAAAAAGGCCTGTCGGGTTTAATTATGCAGCATTCTGTATTTGATCATGCATTAAGTTCGGCGCTGGAGAGAATTGAACGCTAGAAAATTGAACGCTAAGGTCAAACAGCGACTATTTTTGTAGGCGTGAGTGTTAGCTTGCGAAATATTCCGACCAGACTCCGACCAGGCTCTGGCCACAAATCGCAAGCTAACGCTCATTCCGCAGGAGGTCATCAATCGGTATTTCTCTCTATGTTTCTCTGCGCATCATCTCAGTCTATGGCAAAATAGACGTTTAGCTTAATTACCCCAGAAAACCCCATGAAAGAATATATGCAACAACTTGGGCGCAGGGCTCGAGCCGCGTCTACTGAAATGTCCCGTGCTGAATCATCGATAAAAAATCAGGCGTTATTGGCCATTGCCAATGCGATTGATCATGCGGCGGAATTATTAAAATCTGAAAATCAGAAAGATTTACAGGCGGGTAAAGACAAGGGTCTTGATGTGGCCATGCTCGATCGACTGGAATTAAATGATACGCGCATTGCGGGCATGTCAGAAGGATTGCGTCAAATTGCTGCGTTACAGGACCCGATTGGCGAAATCACCGATATGGCCTATCGTCCATCGGGTATTCAAATTGGTAAAATGCGTGTACCACTGGGTGTGATTGGCATTATTTACGAATCTCGCCCTAATGTCACAGCAGATGCAGCGGGGTTATGTTTAAAGTCAGGTAATGCAACTATTCTGCGCGGTGGCTCCGAGGCGATTCATTCCAATCAAGCGGTGGCAAAATGTATTCAGCAGGGTTTAACCGAAGCGGGATTGCCCGCGGATGCGGTACAGGTTGTTGAAACCACCGATCGAGCTGCGGTGGGTGAGCTAATTACCGCCAGTGAAAGCGTTGATGTGATTATACCCCGAGGTGGCAAAAGCCTGATTGAGCGAATAAGCAAAGAGGCCACGGTGCCGGTGATTAAGCACCTGGATGGCATATGCCATGTTTATATTGATGCTCGGGCGGACCTGCAAAAAGCCAGTGATATTGCCTTTAATGCAAAAACCCATCGCTATGGGGTGTGTAATGCAATGGAAACATTACTGGTGGATGCATCGGTTGCGCAACAGTGCTTGCCAGATCTGGCAAAACGCTATGCTGAAAAAGGCGTTGAGCTAAGAGGCTGCGAGCAAACCCGTAAAATTATTGACTGCAATGTGGCATCGGATGAAGACTGGGATACGGAATATCTAGCGGCAATTTTATCCATTAAGTTGGTCAGCGGTATTGATCAGGCAATGGCGCATATTAATAAACATGGCTCTCATCACACCGATACAATCGTGACTGAAGACTACGCACTGGCGCGGCGTTTCCTGCGAGAAGTGGATTCCAGCTCAGTGATGGTGAATGCATCCACGCGTTTTGCGGATGGTTTTGAATATGGGCTGGGCGCAGAGATAGGGATTAGCACCGATAAGTTACATGCCCGTGGACCGGTTGGGCTGGAGGGTTTGACATCATTGAAATATATCGTGTTGGGAGATGGGCAGATTCGTGAGTGAATGATTTATTAAAGTCTACAATTCGAAGTGAGTTGCACTGTTGAGGTGTTTATCCATCGGGGAAAGGTCGCCGTTTTTTGGCGCTCTGTCCCCTGTTGTGATACCGAGTGGATTGGCAGACCGATGAACGACTCTGTTCAGCTTTTGGTGGTCTCAGTAAGGGGACAGAGCGCCAAAAAACAGCGGTCTATCCCCGATGGAGATGTTCCAGAGCAGGTAACTGCTTAATATTTTTATGAAAAAACTAATCGGCATACTCGGCGGTACCTTCGACCCCATTCACTATGGTCATCTGCGCCCGGCGCTGGATATTATGCAGCAGGTGGGGCTGGCACAGGTGCGCTTTATTCCCAATTGCAACCCCCCTCATCGTGAAATGCCGGTATTCGATAACCAGCAACGGGCCGAGCTGGTACAGCTGGCCATAAAAGATACAGCCGGTTTTGTGCTTGATGAGCGTGAGCTGCAACGCAGTGGCCCATCGTATATGGTGGATACATTACAAAGCCTGAAAGATGATTTTCCCGCAGACACCCTGTGCCTGATATTGGGTATGGATGCGTTTAATGGATTACCGCAATGGCATCGCTGGCAGTCTATACTTGAGTTATGCCATATTATTGTAACGCCCCGTCCCGGCGCACAGCTTCCCGATTTCGCTTCAGTTGCACCCGTTGCAAGCTGTTTAAGCGACAAACCGCAAAGCCTGTTACAAAGACCTGCGGGGCAAATTCTGTTACAATCCGTGACTCAGCTGGATATTTCAGCCAGTCAGATACGCCGCTACCTGTCCGCCGGGCAGAGCACGCAATACCTGTTACCCGAAACCGTTAGAGACAAACTTGAACAAGCCTATGCCGAATAAAGCAAAACTACCTATTGAAGATTTAAGACAACTTATTTTAACTGCCCTGGATGACATGAAAGCGGTGGATATCGTGGAGCTGGATGTTAGAGATAAAACCAGCGTGACAGATTTATTAATTATTGCCAGCGGCACCTCCAGTCGGCACGTAAAATCCATTGCATCCAATGTCGCCATTGAAGCCAAAAAGATCGGCAAAAAACCGCTGGGTGTAGAAGGTGAGGCGCAGGGCGAATGGGTACTGGTGGATTTAGGCGATATTGTTGTGCATGTCATGCAACCCCATGTGCGTCAGTTTTACGACCTGGAAAAACTCTGGAGTTTTGACGAGTCGGCTGAGGCTTCAGCGGAAACAAACTAAATTTCGCGATGCGTATTTTATTATTAGCCGTGGGGCAGAAAATGCCCCTCTGGGTTGAGCAGGGTTACCTGGAATATGCTCATCGAATGCCTGCGGAGGCGAAACTCGAATTAAAAGAAATTGTCCCGGGCAAGCGCGGTAAAAATGCGGATATTAAACGCATTGTCGAAGAGGAAGGTCAGCGACTTAAAGCCGCGATTCCAAAATCTGCGCATGTGGTGGTGCTGGATGTGCAGGGCCGCTCACACAGCACAGAGCAACTGGCACAACGCATGGATGACTGGATGCATGGCGGGCAGGATATCTGCCTGCTGGTGGGTGGGCCGGAGGGTTTGTCCGAGGCCTGTCGTAGCCTGGCGGATGAAAAATGGTCTCTGTCCGCATTAACCTTTCCCCACCCGTTAGTGCGGGTGATATTGGCGGAGCAGTTGTATCGGGCCTGGTCTGTGTTGCGAAATCACCCTTATCATCGGGCGTAAATAAAGTCAGGTAACAACGAAATAATTTAAGAAATTTCAAAATAAAAAGCATAATAAATGACCATTAACACTGTTGCAGTTTCCCCTCAAATTACCCTGGCATCCGCATCCCCGCGACGCCGTGAACTCCTCGATCAGATTCAGGTCAGCTATACAGTGCATCCGGTTGATATCGATGAATCCCACATGGCGGGCGAAACTTCACAACAGTTTGTAAAGCGCCTGGCACTGGAAAAAGCCCAGGCAGGTTATCTGGATTATCCTGTAAGGCCCGCACTAGGTTCAGATACCATTGTTGTTTTTGAACAGCATATTTTAGGCAAGCCAGAGAATCAGCAAATGGCATTTGAGATGTTGCATTTGCTGTCAGGAAATACCCATCAGGTAATGACGGCGGTGGCCATCTGCAATGGTGAAACAGAGCACTGCGCGTTGAGCATTAGTGAGGTAGAATTTAATAAACTAAGTGAGCAGCAAATTGCAGCCTACTGGCACACCGGCGAGTCGGTGGACAAAGCCGGGGGTTATGGTATTCAGGGAATAGCGGCACAGTTTATAAAAAATATAAAGGGCAGTTATTCAGGTATTATGGGTTTGCCCCTGTTTGAAACGGCACAGCTATTAGAGCGGGTGGGTATAAAGCTTTTACAGCAGTGAGTAAGTTTATAATTTTAAATGTTGGAATCGAGTTGAAACTCACCCCTATTTAATGGAATTTATACAGACATGAGTAAAGAGATTTTAATTAATGTAACACCTCAGGAAACGCGTGTCGCAATTCTGGAAAACGGCGTGTTGCAGGAAGTTTATATTGAACGCAGTCGGAACAAAGGGCTGGTGGGAAATATTTATAAAGGACGTGTGTGCCGTGTGCTACCGGGAATGGAAGCGGCCTTTGTAGAAGTCGGTATGGAGCGCGCCGCTTTTTTACACGTGTCTGACATTGCCCCCCACGGTAATACTGCGACAGATAATGCAAATAAACCCACTATCTCGCACTTATTATCGGAAGGCCAGGATGTGTTGGTGCAGGTGATAAAAGATCCGATGGGTACAAAAGGTGCGAGACTAACGGCGCATATCACCATTCCCTCCCGCTATCTGGTGTTTATGCCAAACTCGGCAAATGTAGGCGTTTCATCGCGCATTGAAGATGAGGCGGAGCGTGAACGCTTGCGCACCATGTTGATGGATCAAAAAGATTTACTCGGTGAGTCGGGTTATATCATTCGCACCGCAGCAGAAACCGCCACGCCGGAATCAATGGTACAGGATATTTTATTTTTAAATAAACTATGGGGTTCTATCAGCGAAAAGTCGCGTCAGGAAAAAGCCGGCAGTGTCATACACGAAGACCTGTCATTACCGATGCGTGTTTTACGAGACATGATTGATGACGATCTTGAAAAAATACGCGTTGACTCTCGGGAAACCAGTCGCAAGATGCAGCACTTCGCTGAAAAATTAATGATAGCGGCAAAAGATAAAATTGAGCATTATCCCGGTGAACGGCCGATTTTTGATTTATATGGCGTGGAAGATGAAATACAAAAAGGCCTGGGTAGAAAAACACATCTGAAATCCGGTGGTTATTTAATTATTGATCAAACCGAAGCAATGACGACGATAGATGTTAATACCGGTGCATTTGTCGGGCATAGAAATCTAGAAGAAACGATATTTAAAACCAATCTTGAAGCCGCTCAGGCTATTGCAAGACAGTTACGCCTGAGAAATTTAGGCGGTATTATTATTATTGATTTTATCGATATGATTGAAGAGGATCATCGGGCACAGGTGTTACGGGCACTGGAAAAAGCCCTTGATAAAGATCATGCTCGCACTCAGGTTTGCGAAGTATCAACATTAGGGCTGGTTGAAATGACCCGCAAGCGCACCCGCGAAAGTCTTGAGCATGTGCTGTGTGAAACCTGCCCGACCTGTGAAGGGAAAGGTTATATCAAAAGTGCAGAAACGGCCTGCTATGAAGTATTTAGAGAAATATTACGCGAAGCGCGACAGTTTGATGCAAAGCAATTGCTGGTTTTAGCTGCGCAGGATGTCATAGATCTACTGGTGGATGAAGAGTCGAACAGTCTTGCGGAGCTGGAAGATTTTATTGGTGTGCCCATTAAATTGCAGGTTGAGTCACTTTATACTCAGGAGCAATTTGATGTGGTTATTATGTAATAAAATTTTTCTGAGATAGTTGATGCCTGATCGTTCTTCAAAAAAAGTTTCAAAAAAGAAATACCTGACTTTAAAGCGCTTAAAAAATGCAGTTTTAATTCTGACAGGTTTGGCGGTTATTTTTCTGGCTATTAGTTTTACGCTAATACGCGTAGCCATAAAATCTATTCCTGACTATTCAAGTGCGATACAGCAAGCCGTGTCCGAGAAAATGGATTTGTCGCTGGAAGTGGGGTTTATGGATGCGGAAATTTACTGGCTTGTACCACGCTTAAATTTATTCGATGTAAATATATTTGAGAAAGACGGCAAACATCTCCTTGTTCATCTTGATGAAATTGATCTGAGTCTGGACTGGTCTGAATCTATAAGGTCAATGATGCCGGTTGTTGGTGAGATTACACTAACGGGTTTTAATATTCAGCTTGGAATAAATAAAAAATCACAACTGGTTTTTCAGAATTATATTCTAAATGAAAATATCGATGACACGTTGAAGTCTGCTAATAATCAAAATGAATTTGAAATAAGTGACACTTTAAAGAGCTATTTCAATAATTTAAACTTTAAAGTTTTAGGAAGTCAGATTCAGTTTTTTGATGAAAGGCAAAAGGGGCGTGATAAAGTATTTTCAAATATAAATCTCCACTTAATTAACAGAGATAGTTCGCACGTGTTTGAAGTGAAAGCTGATTTGCCACAGAAATATGGCAGGTATGCGCATTTTATAATAGCCGTTGACGGTGATTTATTTGATTATAAAAATCTGGATGGGGAATTGTATCTCGCCCTTGAAAATATTAATGCTGCTTCATGGATAGATGATTACTGGAGTGAAATAAACATTACGGCAAATGCGGATATAAATGGGCGATTCTGGCTTGAATGGAGTGGTCAGGAAATACTGGATGTAACCAGCAGAGTTAATATTTCGAATTTGGCATTACACTATCTTGATGAAAGTGTGAATACCTGGAATGTAAAAGCCATAGAAGCAAGAGTTCACTGGCAAAAAGACGACGAGGACTGGCGGCTTGATATAAGAGACCTGATGGTGGATCGTAAAGGAACAAACTGGCTTAAACCAGCTGCGGTAACACTTGAAATGTTAAATACCCGGCAGGTCGTAAAACTGCAGTCAGATTTTTTGCGCATAGAGGGTTTTGCTTATCTGGCTGGCATGCTGCAAAGCGCAAAAGATGTGGATATTCCCTGGCTTAATTTACTGGATAAATATAAGCCAGCTGGAGAGTTAAAAAATCTGGATATTGAGCTACCGATTAATAAACTGCAGGATATAAAAATAAATACCGAATTCAGTCAGCTGGGTTTTTCATTGCCGGGGTCTGAGCCGTCAGAAATAAATAATTTACAGGGGACGGTGGCTTATTTAGATAATAAAACCTGGCTTAATCTTGATTCAAAAAATACCGAAATAAAATTTAATCGGCTATTTAGAAATTCTATTAATCTAAAAAAATTAAATGGAACAATCAAACTGTCACATAAAAATAAACTTTGGGAGTTTTCTTCGAACTCGTTACATGTTGATACCCCGCATATTGAAACACAAAGTCGTGTTTATTTTAAAATGCAGGATAACGGACGGCCTTTTCTGGACTTAACCTCAAATTTTAAAAATGGGGAAGGAACAGCTGTTAGCTTATATTTACCGGCAGGCGTCATGGGAAAAAATGCAGTTAGCTGGATTGATAGTGCAATTAAATCCGGTAGAGTGATTGATGGTGGATATCAGTTTTACGGATACCTGAGTGACGCGCCATTCAGGGGCAGTGAAGGGGTGTCTCTAGCCGATTTTAATGCACGCGGCGTTAACTTAAGGTATTTAGAAAACTGGCCGCATATAAAGGATATATCTGCTAATCTTCGATTTGAAAACGATAGTCTGTTTATAAAGTCTGAGCATGCGAGCGTGTTTGATTCCGAGATTAAAGATGCTGTGGTGTATATCGATAATTTTGTATCTCCTACTCTGGATGTAAAGGGCAATGTTAATGCTAATCTGCAGGATATTATAAAATATGTAAATGCAAGTTCGCTTCGTGAAGACGTAACCGATTATATTGATAATTTAAAATTTAGTGGACAGGGTGATCTGAATCTTGAGTTGTTTTTACCATTGTATGGTGATTTTCACACTGAAATCGGCGGCAAGCTAATGATTCAAAATGGTCGTCTCAATTTTATAAAAGAGAAATATGAGCTAAACAATATTAAGGGAGAAATTCACTTTGCTGGTGATACAGTGGAGTCATCCGGTTTAGTGGCTGAGCTAACAGGTAATGTTCCCGGGCGTCTGCTTGATATAGGTGTAAGAACAAATAACCGTAAAGACGAGCGTTTATATCACATAGATGTTAAAGGGGAAGCGCTTGCATCTTCATTGGTCGTTCCTGTACCAAAATTAAAGGAGTATTTAAAGGGTAGCGCTAACTGGAATATAGGTATAGATATTATGAATAACAAGGTCGATAGAAAAACCACAGTGAGTGCGCAGGTTACTTCTGATCTGTTAGGTGTTACTAGCTCATTGCCCGGTCCTTTGTCTAAAGTATCTGCTACAGCTGCACCAATGAAAATGCAAATTATGATCAAGCCAGACTCCTATGTCGATTACACAATGGTGTTGCATAATAATGACAAATTTGGTTTACAGCATTTTAAGAACAAGATATTAATATCAAGCAATGCTAAAGATATAAAAGGAAATGTAGGTTTTAATACAAGAGAAGATGTCGATTTACCGATTCAGATCAATCTTGAGTATTTGAATTTAAATAATTTTTATAATAAAGATGATGTCAATGCTGAAGGAGGGAGTGTGCCTTTACCAGGAAAACAGCCAGTGGCTATTTCTCCTCGTAATTTACCGTCATTTGATTTATATGTCGAGCGTTTAAAATGGAAGCAGGCAATATATAAAGAAAGTACTTTGAAAATACAAAAAAGCAAACTGGGTGCTGTTATTAAAAGTTTTAAATTTGTTGGTGAAGATCATGTAGTAAAGGGAAAGGGGAGCTGGTTTACCGGTAACAACGATGTGAATACGACCAAATTAGATATAAATATAAAAGTAGATGACTTAGGTAATGTATTTAAAGAAATGGAAATTTCAGATAGTCTGTTTGAAACCCGAGGGGATATAAACTTACGCTGGCACTGGAAAGATGCTCCGTACAATTTTGACTGGAAAAAAGTTGAAGGTGATGGAAGTTTGTATTTAGAAGATGGTGTTTTGAAAGATCTTGATGCGGGGGCTGGTAGATTGCTCGGCCTGTTTAATTTTAAAACACTTTTATCACTGGATTTTGGCGATCAAATGCGCGAAGGGTTTGGTTTTGATAAAATTAAAGGTAGTTTTTCGTTTTCAAATGAAAATATTTATTCAGATGATTTTAAAATAGAAAGCACAGTCGCTACTGTTTTTATGAAAGGCAGCTTAAGTGTTGCTAATAATACACTGGATCAAACGGTTACTGTGCGTCCGCATATTGGAGAAACGGTAACACTGGGCACAGCAGTTGTTGCGGGGCCAGCAGTGGGTGGGCTTGTATATTTATTTCAAAAAATATTTAATACCGATCGGCTTTCTGAATATCAGTATTCATTGAAGGGCAGTATTGATAATCCCGAGGTTAAATTAATATCAGTGCCGGTAACTGAAGAAGATGAGGAAGAAGACAGTGATTTTTAAAGGCCTTTTGCATTTTTTTGTAATGTCTAGTTATTGGCTTTCAACAAGTGTGTTTGCACAGGACGTAAATGTAAACTTACGTGCAGAGACCTGGGATATGCAGCGTCATGGTGAGGCAATGTTAAAAGTGCCGGAACTTTCAACTATAATGCAGAAATGGATTGCAGATCCGCGACAGATCATTGAGCTTCGTTACCCCGGAGGTGAAGAGGGGGAGCTCTGGGTAGAAGAGTTAAAAGACTGGTATATTGCACTGGGTGTACCCTCGAATGCTATTCAGCTTTCACCGGGTAGTGATGCGCAAGATATAATCAATATTGTTTTAATAAAATTGGAAAAGAAAAAATGAGTAAACTAGCAGCTATACAAATGGCGTCCGGTCCAAACATACAGGCAAATTTAGATGAGATTGCCAGGCTAATTGAGCAGGCGGCAAGTCAGGGTGCTGAGCTCATTGTGTTGCCTGAAAATTTTTCACAAATGCCAATGAATGATAATGAAAGAGTTTCAAATGCGGAAGAAATTGGCAATGGCCGGGTGCAAACTTTTTTAAGTGCCCAGGCAGAAAAAAACAATGCCTGGATAGTAGGTGGAACAATTCCGATTAAATGCGATGAGCCGGATAAGGCTTATGCGAGCAGTCTACTATATAATAGTAACGGAGAGCAGGTTGCACGTTACGATAAAATTCATATGTTTGATGTGTTGATTGAAGAAAATAATGAAACCTACAATGAATCGGCTACTACGGTTGCTGGTGAAGAAGTGGTTGTTGTTGATACGCCGCTAGGCAAGCTGGGTTTAAGTGTCTGTTATGATCTTAGATTTCCAGAGTTATACCGTATAATGGTTGATCAGGGTATGGAGATTTGTGCTATACCTTCAGCATTTACGGCATTTACGGGGCAGTCTCACTGGGAGTCATTGATTCGTGCCAGAGCGATTGAAAACCAGTGTTATGTTATTGCCGCAGCCCAGGGTGGCTACCATGTTAATAATCGGCAAACATACGGGCATAGTATGGTCGTTAACCCCTGGGGTAATATACTGGGTAGTGTTGGAACGGGGCCCGGTGTGGTGATTACTGAAATGGATCGCGGTGTACTAGAAACTACCCGAAATAAGTTTCAGGTGCTTAAACATAGAAAGTTAAATTGTCAAATTAGTTGAACTGGTTAAATAATATAGTAATAAAAAGCATATATAATTATGCTCTTTGATTGTGCCGCGTTTATACAAGGAGATGCTCTGATTAAACGTGGTTAAAATTAGGCCGAGAAAAATACAGGTTATTTTGGTCAGCTTAAAATAATCAGGTTTGATTAGAAGTATCTCAGGACTTGTTGCGCATAAATGAATTGAACCAGATTGTTAATAATAAGATTATAAGTAATATAATTACTGAAAATAATCCTATTTGAGATGAACGGTATATTAACTTAAATATAGTTTATAAATAATACATATGTTAAAAATTAATTTGCGAATTATTTTTATTTTTTTTGTTTTATCTCTATTGAATGCCTGCGTACAGGTTAAGGAAAGTCCTGAGCAAAAAAAGATAAAACAAGCTCCTGAACCCGTTGTAACTCCTGTTATAGTTGAAAAAAATGTGCCAGTTGAACAAGTACCTGTGCAGAATGATGTGTTGATTTTGTTAAGTAGTTCAGCAAAGTCTTATCAGAAGATTGCAGACTATTTAAGTGCTGAGCTGGGTGAGCATGCGGTACAAATAATCTTATCAGGCTTGCCTGCGCAGGATCGAGCGGTGATAGAAGATATTAAAGCTTCGAGTACTCGGCAAATCGTTGCTATTGGCTTAAAGGCTATTAATGCAGTTAAAAATTTTAAAGATAAACAGGTTGTTTATACTGAAGTGTTCAGCCATAAAAAGTTATTGGCCGATAATGTAAAAGGGGTTAGCTCTTTACCTTCGCCAGAAAAATTATTTAAAGACTGGAAAAAATTATCCCCGGGATTAACAAAAGTCGCTGTTGTGACAGGTAAGGATCTCGGTCTGTTTTTAAAGAGAGCTAAAGCGGCGGCCAAAGCACAGGGAATAAAATTAATTGTCGAGCAGGTTGATACGGATAAGGGATTTATTTATAAAAGTAAAAAGCTCAAGTCTGATGTTGGGGGGCAATGGATTCTACCCGATAACCGGATACTTAGCGCAAAAGCGCTAAAAGATGTAATGGCATATTCCTCAAGACGCGGACGACAAATTGTTGTATTCAGTCCTAAGTTATTGTCCTTTGGTGGCTTTTTTTATGTGACCCCTGATTTGCAGGCAATTGCCAATGGTGTGTTGCAACGATTGTCTGAGTCAGCGGGTAAACCCAGTATTCCAGGGGTTAGCGTTTTGCCGGTTATGAACCATACTATGGGAATTAATCAGAATATTGCACGGCAGTTCAATCTGACTATACCACAGGAGTATAGGGAATTCATAAATGCAAAATAAAACTGATCAAGATGAAAATATACTGGAACAGGGCTGGAAAAATGCGCAGGCATTACGAAGTGATCTGAAATCAGGTGTCAGAGATGAAGATAAAGTTCATCCCTCAAATCCGCCGGTAAAAAATTTATTACGCAGGACACCTGTTTTTTCAAGACGCAAGAACACAAGTCTGGTTAATCGCATCATCTGGTTATTATTGATCTGGAGTGTCGTGGTTTATATCTTAGGTGTTGCCGGATTATGGTGGAGCTCTAATAAAGTCATTGAAGATAACTTCTCGCAGCAAGCTACCGACTGGGTGGCCAAGCTGGATGAGTTGGGTACACCTTTATATGCAGCTAATGATGAGTTTTTATTTCAGTCTATCGAAGATCAGCTGAGTCGTTTTCCCGAGGTTTCTTATCTTCGATATTATGAGGCTGATAAAAATTCAATCATTGCACAATATGCATCAGAAAATATGGCCGGGGTTAAAGTTCCGGAACTAAGTTCTGCCGTCATCGAAAAATTACGCTTAAATATTGATACAAGTAAACCCGTTTTTATTCAGTCAGCCGATGATGGTCTGTCTTTGTTTCAGGTGGCTGCTCCTATTGTTACCCGTTCTATTCGTTCAGATAGTATGATGGATTTTGATCTGGAAGAAAGTTCAACCGAAAATTATAAAATTATTGGCTACCTGGAACTGGGGCTGGATTTTAGCCAGTATCAGAATAAATTAAAAAAGAATATATTTATTGGTAGTCTTGCGGTTGCCGTATTGTTTTTTATTGCAGCAATTGTTGGGCGTATTTTAATTAAGCGTTCTCTGCGGCCTTTAACCAATATGCAAAAACCTTTGGAGCAACTTGCAAACGGTGAAATAGATGTTCATGTGAATGGTGAAGGCGATGAAGAAATTGTTGCCATTGCCAACGCACTAAACACGACAATTAAATCCCTTAAAAGCCGTGATGAAGAATTACGCAAGCTTGCTAACTATGATGCTTTAACCGGCTTACTGAATAAGCATAATTTTAATATTCAGTTAAAGCAGGAAGTGCTGCGAACGATTAATGAAAATGACAGCAGCGCGCTGCTGTTTATTGATCTGGATCAGTTTAAGCATGTTAATGATAATCTTGGACATGCGGCGGGTGATCGCCTGTTAAAACAGGTTGCAGATTTACTTAAAAATCGAATTCGAACTGAGGATGTTATTTCCCGGTTTGGTGGTGACGAGTTTACCATTATCGCAAAATCAATAAAAGAACGCGATGCACGAATTATTGCAGAATCTATTTTAAAAGCCATGCAACAATTTGTGTTTGTTGAGGCTGGGCAGGCATTTAATATTTATTGTTCAATTGGTGTGGTGTTAATTGAAAGTGACGACTTTACTGCGGAAGAGGTTTTCTCGCAGGCGGATATGTCCTGTTTTCATGCCAAGTCAGAAGGTCGTAATCGTTATCACATGTTTGATTTGTCCGAGCAGGAAGAACTGCGCAAGAGTGCGGATATCAGCTGGTCAAAAAGAATTAGCGACGCCATTCAAAATGATTACTTCACCCTGTTTTATCAGCCGGTGGTGAGTTTGCATGGTGATAAACAAGAGCATTACGAAGTGCTATTAAGACTGGTAATGGAAGATGAAGTTATCCACCCGAATGCATTTTTACCGGCAGCAGAAAGACTGGGTGTGGCAATTGATATTGATTATTGGGTGGTACGTAATGCGCTGCGAAAACTATCGGAGTTTAAGGCCGATGGCAGGGATGTGTGTCTTTCGATTAACCTGTCGGGCAGAATTTTTGAAGCAACAGATTTAATTGAAAAAATTCAACGTTATATTTCCCAGTATAATGTTGACTCGGATCATATTATTTTTGAAATTACCGAGCAAACGGCTGTGCGACATATTGAAAAAGCCAGTAAAATGATCAATGAATTATCTGCATTGGGTTGCCAGTTTGCGCTGGATGATTTTGGTGTCGGTTTTAGCTCATTTAATTATTTAAAACGCCTGCCGGTTGATATTTTAAAAATTGACGGTGACTTTATTACTGACATGGTAAAAGACCCGGTGGATCAGGCAATGGTAAAATCAATGATACAAATTGCCAAAACCCTGAATAAAAAAATCACTGCAGAATATGTGCAGGATGCAGCTACCCTGGAAATGCTAAAACGTTTTGGTGCAGATTATGTGCAGGGATATTATCTGGGCAAGCCGGTGCGTGATACCACGCGTAAGTATTATGACGAAGCACTAGGGCATGTTGATACTAATATTCTGACTTTTTAGTCAATGGTTTTTTTAACGAAATATTATTGCAAAAAAATAATTTTATTAGCGTTTGCCAGCACCACCGGCCTTAATCAAAACTTTATCCATCAGTCGTGAACTTAAAACCCGTTTTAAATACCCCATTATATAAGTCGGCTTCGTTACGTAATATCGTATCTTTGGTTTTTTAGCTTCTAATGCATGAATCACTTTTTCACAAACTGCATCCGGCCCGAGTGTAAATGGCGCAGCCGGGCCTTCCATATTTAAGCGTTCCAGCAATGACTCGTATTGCGCTTTGTGGACGCTGTTTTTCGCATCAATGTATTTTTTATAGGCGCGTAATGCGTTTTTTCTAAAGTCACTGGTAATCGGGCCGGGTTCAATTATGCTCACATAAATATCGGTGCCATCAAGTTCCTGGCGCAAGGTGTCACTAATACCCTCGAGTGCAAACTTACTGCTATTGTAAGCACCCCGATAGGGCATAGCGGCAAAACCCAGTACCGAACTGTTTTGAATGATTCGTCCGTAGCCCTGTTTTCTCATAACAGGTAACACTAAATTGGTGAGTTCCATGGTGCCGAATAAGTTCGTTTCAAATTGCGCGCGCAGGGCATCGCGACTTAAATCTTCCACCGCACCGGCCAGGCCATAGGCGCCATTATTAAACAGGGCGTAGAGTTCTCCGCCGGTCTGCTCGAGTGTCCGGATCAGGGCGTTTTTAATCGACAGTGAATCATTAAGATCAAGTTGCAGGCTGGTTAGCCCGAGTTGTTTCAGGTGCTCAACATCCTCAGGTTTACGTGCACTGGTGAATACCTGATAGCCCAGTTTATGGAGATGTTGTGCGGTGTAAAGTCCGATGCCGGTTGAACAGCCGGTGATTAAGATCGATTTTTTAAGGTCCAAAGTAAGCCTTTTCTAATTATTATGGTCAATTTATGATTAATTGCGCCACTGAGTTTGGCAGCTGATCCCCGAGGCATTATAATAGCGGGCTTTTCGCTCTGCGGGTAATTAAATCTTTAATGTTTTTATACCCCGGGGTTTTGATGATTTTACAAACTGGAAAAAATTATGCGCAGTCATTACTGTGGTCAGGTTGATGAAACCCTGGTCGATCAGGAAATAGAATTATGTGGATGGGTTAACCGTCGTCGTGACCACGGGGGCGTGATCTTCGTTGATTTACGTGACCGTGAAGGTCTGGTACAGGTGGTATTCGATCCGGATCGAGCTGAGATGTTTGCACTGGCTGAGCGGGTGCGTAATGAGTACGTGCTGAAGGTAAAGGGACGAGTGCGCCTGCGTGATGAAGCGGCGATTAACCCGAATTTAAAGTCCGGTAAAATCGAAGTGCTGGGGCTGGAGCTGGAAGTCTTAAATGCCGCCGAAACCCCACCATTTCAGCTTGATGACCAGGGGGTTCACGAAGATATTCGTTTGAAATACCGTTATATCGACCTGCGTCGCGATGAAATGCAACAGCGTATGCGCATGCGTTCACAGGTGTCCGGTTTTATCCGTCACTTTATGGAAGACCATGGTTTCTGGGATATTGAAACTCCCATGCTCACCAAGGCCACACCGGAAGGTGCGCGGGATTATTTAGTGCCCAGTCGTACCCATCAGGGTGAGTTTTTTGCGTTACCCCAGTCGCCGCAAATTTTTAAGCAGTTATTAATGATGTCCGGCATGGATCGTTATTATCAGATCGTGCGTTGTTTCCGGGATGAAGACTTACGTGCGGATCGTCAGCCTGAGTTTACCCAGGTGGATATTGAAACCGCATTTATGGATGAAAACAGCGTGATGCAAATCACTGAAGATCTGATTCGTGATCTGTTTGCACATGTGCTTGAAGTGGCATTACCCAAACCATTCCCACGCATGACACATGCGGAAGCCATGCAGCGTTTTGGTTCTGATAAGCCGGATTTACGGATTGATATGGAGCTGGTGGATATCGGCGATCTTATGGAAAATGTTGAGTTTAAGGTTTTCTCCGGTCCAGCCAAAGATCCAAAGGGCCGATTAACTGTATTACGCGTGCCCGAAGGCGCAAAACTTAGCCGCAAGCAAATTGATGGCTACACTGAATTTGTAGGGCGCTATGGTGCGAAAGGTCTGGCGTGGATTAAAGTTAACGATGTGGCGGCGGGTCGTGAAGGCCTGCAATCACCGATTGTTAAATTCCTGCCGGATGAAGTCCTCGATGAAATTATTAAGCGCAGTGGCACACAAACCGGCGACCTGCTTTTCTTTGGTGCCGGTGATGCGACCATGGTGAGTGAATCCATGGGGGCGCTACGGGTGCAGCTGGGGCATGATTTAAGTCTGGTCTCCCGTGAGTGGAAACCGTTATGGGTGGTTGATTTCCCTATGTTTGAATGGAATGAACGTGATGAACGCTGGAATGCTTTGCATCACCCGTTCACCGCTCCTTCGGGCAGCATAGAAGAGCTTCAGGCTAATCCAGGTGAGTGTTTGTCCCGTGCCTACGATATGGTGCTCAATGGTTGCGAGCTGGGCGGTGGTTCGGTGCGTATCCATGACGCTGCGATGCAGCAAAAGGTCTTTGAAATACTCGGCATCAGCGATGAAGAAGCCAATGAAAAATTTGGCTTCCTGTTAGAAGCGCTGAAATACGGGTGCCCACCCCACGCGGGTCTGGCGTTTGGCCTGGATCGCATGGTGATGTTAATGACCGGTGCGAGTTCGATTCGCGACGTGATGGCCTTCCCGAAAACCCAGACGGCGGCCTGTTTGCTAACGGATGCACCTTCGGAAGTGTCGGCAGCGCAGTTGAAGGAGTTGAATATTCGACTTCGTAAACCAGTGGGTGAGGCTTAATAAAAACGTCTCAGGCTAAATCTCCACAGTAAATCCCCCTCAGTCCCCCTTTTACTAAGGGGGAGCCTTTTAGCTCCCCTCTTAGAAAAAGAGGGACTGAATATAAAGTAATAATCTATCAGACTTATATATGTGCAATGATCGGGTAGTGGGGAGATTTTCTTCCACTCCTTATTTTCATCCCAATCCCCCCACAACGAGATAGTTGATTTACTGACAGCAGTCTTTATAGTGCACTAATCAACCGAACCGAGAACACTGCCCATGTCAGCCGCCGCAATTCAGCCCTATGCTTTACTTGATGATGATGAGTGTGAGCAACGTATTCTTGCCGCAAAAGCAACGCTGGGTGATCGGCTGGTGATTTTAGGGCATCATTATCAGCGCGATGAAGTGTTCCAGCATTCAGATTTCACCGGCGATTCATTAAAGCTTTCCCGTGCAGCAGCGCAATCAAAAGCCGAATACATTGTATTCTGCGGTGTGCATTTTATGGCGGAAGTGGCGGATATTTTATCCCGCCCGGATCAGATTTCGATTATTCCTGATCTGGCTGCAGGCTGCTCCATGGCGGATATGGCGAATCTGGCCAAGGTCGAAAAAGCCTGGGCAGAATTATCCAGCGTGATTGAGCCGGATGAAAGGGTGACGCCGGTGACCTACATTAATTCCGCAGCCGATTTAAAAGGTTTCTGTGGTCGCCATGGCGGCATTGTCTGCACCTCTACCAATGCGCGCAATGTACTGGAGTGGTCATTTACCCAGCGCGAAAAAATTCTGTTTTTCCCCGACCAGCATCTGGGTCGCAACACCGCTGCAACCATGGGCATCGCCATGGATGAAATGGTGGTGTGGGATTACGATAAAGAAATGGGCGGCCTGAGCGTTGAGCAAATTAAAAAAGCCAAAATGATTTTGTGGAAAGGTTTTTGTTCGGTACACCAGATGTTCACCCCCGAGCAGATTGATAATTTCAAAGCCCAGTACCCGGAAACAAAAATAATTTCCCACCCGGAAAGCTCCTACGAAGTCTGCCAGAAATCAGATTACGTCGGCTCAACCGAATACATTATTAACACTATTCGTGATGCGGAGCCTAATACGCGCTGGCTGGTGGCGACCGAACTGAATCTGGTCAATCGCTTAAAAGATCAGTTTGCCGTTGAAAATAAAAGCGTACATTTTATGTCGCCGACGGTGTGCATGTGCTCAACCATGTTTCGCATAGACCCCCAGCATCTGGCCTGGACACTGGAAAATCTGGTGGAAGGTCATGTGGTTAATCAAATCAGCGTGCCCGCAGATGTGGCTGAAAATGCCAAACTGGCGCTGGATAGGATGCTTGAGGTTTCGCCTTAAAATAAAAACTTTTGCCACAGAGAATACAGGATTTTATCCGCTGCATTGCCGGTGGCGCATTAACGGGAAAAGACATTCTCTGTGATCTGTGTGTCTCTGTGACAAAACGCATTTGATTTTTATTATTTCAGTACAAAAAATATCTATTAAAAAAGCTTTAAACTTCTGTTTCTTTTAGGTATTTTGTATGCCCATGAAAGAAGCAGTTATACTCGTACACGGTCTATGGATGAATGGAACAGAAATGTTCCTACTTCGCCAGCGACTGACCGAGGCCAATTTTGAGTGCCATCAGTTTCGTTACCCTTCCGTAAGATCCACCCCCGAAGAAAATGCTGAGCGATTGCATACGTTTGCCCACTCGATTGATGCACCGGTGGTGCATTTTGTTTGCCATTCCCTCGGCGGGCTGGTGATGCTGCACCTGTTTGATAAGCATATCGTCGAAAAAAAGGGCCGGGTGGTATTTTTAGGGGTGCCGGTAAATGGCAGCCAGGTGGCGCGGCGGCTGTCTAGCACCGTAGTAACCCGCTGGACGGTGGGTAAAAGTATTAACCATGGATTGTTAGGCGACCGGCCGGTGTGGAAAAAATGGCGTGATCTCGGCGTGCTTTCCGGTGGTTTTCCCCTGGGTTTGGGGATGTTGGTGGGTGGGCCGCAGCTGCCCCACGATGGAACTATTTCAGTGGAAGAGACCTATCTTGGCGGTGCAAGCGATTATATTACTTTGCCGGTGAGTCACTTCGCCATGTTGTTTTCGGAAGACGTAGCGATACAGGTGGTGACGTTTTTACGCGCTGGAAAGTTTGGTGATGAAGCGACGAATTTGTTGTTTGATGCGACGGGCTAGTGAGGGATGCTCTGATCAAGTCTGGCTATTTTAGACCGGCTAAAATGCCCGTATTTCTCAGTATAATTCTAACCTTACTTAATTAGAGTATCTCTGGGTTTTATAAAAATAAATCTGCTTGATGCATCGATTTACTACGGCTATACTTGTACAACAAATGGTACATGTGTATAGGTGCAATTATGAAAGCAGTCAGTTTTACTGAAGCACGAAATTCCTTAAAAAGCTTGCTGGATGAAGTGGCCGAAAATGCGGATACCACGCTCATCACCCGGCGGGATGCGGATGATGCGGTTGTTATGTCTCTCGATTATTTTAATGGATTGATGGAAACCGTGCATTTGCTGCGCTCACCAGCTAATGCGGCGCATCTTGAAAAATCTATCGCACAGTTTAAAAAGGGTAAAGTAGAAAAACGGGCCTTACTGGATGAGTAGAGGGCTAGCCTCAACACTGGAGCGGTCATTAGTCTGGACAAATGAAGCATGGGCTGACTATGTCTACTGGCAAACTCAGGATAGAAAAACTTTAAAGCGCATTAACAAACTTATTGAAGCAACAAAACGCGAAGCCTTTCAGGGTATTGGAAAGCCTGAACCTTTAAAAGAAAATTTAGCGGGTTTCTGGTCGAGACGAATAGATGATAGTCACCGTCTGGTTTATGCGGTTGATGAAAATAGCTTAACCATTATTTCCTGCCGTTATCACTATTAATAATCTTAAATTTTCGGGCATTGTACAAGCAATAATAATTCAATGCATAGCGTTACGCCGATCTATCTACAATGTTAAACTTCCCACAGCTTTTACTTTCCCATAGCTTATTGGGTACTGGATTTTTTATGGCTGGAAACAGTAATCGGATAATCACGTGAGCATTCGCATACTCGGCATCGATCCGGGGTCGCGCCAAACCGGCTATGGCATTATCGACGCGGATAAAAATAATTCGGTGCATGTGGACAGTGGTTGTATTTATGTGAAGGGCGATACTTTTCCCGATCGGCTGGGGTATATTTTTCAGCACCTAAGTGAGATTATTGCCGAGTACCAGCCCGTAGAATTATCCATTGAAAAAGTTTTTGTGAATAAAAATGTCGATTCGGCCATGAAACTGGGGCAAGCCAGAGCGGCGGCGATTTGTGCCGCGGTGAATGCGGGTTTAAAAGTTTCCGAGTACACACCCAAAGCGGTAAAAAGTGCGGTGGTGGGTACCGGCGGTGCAAGTAAAGAGCAGGTGCAGCACATGATGTCGATGTTGCTGAATTTAGAAAAAGGCTTGCAGGCAGATCAGGCGGATGCCCTGGGGATTGCCCTGTGTCATGCGCATAACCGGAGTCTGGCGGGGAAAGTTGCGTTGCCGGGTCGCAGGCGATCATCCGGGCGCTGGATGAGTTTGCCAAAATAATATAAAGGCAGTGGGTCCGCAAATGAACGCAAAGTTTGCAAATAAAAAGATGTTTTGTTTTTTGACGACGACCTTTGAAGCTGAACCCTTGAATCACAGAATTAACGAAAGTGTAAATTAACTGGCTAAAAACGAACAAAAAGAAATTATATGATCGGCAGAATTCACGGAATCATCATCGAAAAACAACCCCCGCAACTGTTAATAGATGTGCAGGGGGTGGGCTATGAAATTGCATCCCCCATGTCGACGTTTTATCAATTGCCGAATTTAGGTGATGCGGTTACCCTGCATACCCACATGGTGGTGCGCGAAGATGCGCAATTACTTTACGGTTTTGCATCGCTCACCGAGCGCGGTTTATTTCGGACTTTAATCAAAATAAATGGCGTGGGACCCAAGCTGGCTTTAACTATTTTATCCGGCATGAATGCCAATGAATTTATTTTGTGCGTGCAGGATAACGATGCCGCCGCGTTGGTGCGCCTGCCCGGCGTCGGCAAAAAAACCGCCGAGCGTTTAATTGTTGAGCTGCGAGATAAGTTAAAAGATCAGGATGTGGATGCCAGCAGCGCTGCCAGCCTGGTTTCTGCACCGGCATCGAATTCACCGCTGGCGGATGCGGTGAGCGCATTAGTGGCGCTCGGTTATAAAGCGCCAGAAGCGAGTAAAATGGTGCGTGCGGTGGATACCCATGAATTACAGACCGAAGAGATTATTCGACTGAGCTTACAGGCGGCGGCAAAAAAATAATATGAGTGATCGAATAATAACGGCAGAGCTGAGCAGTGACGAGGGCTTTAATGAAGAGGGCATCGACCACGCCATTCGCCCTAAATTACTAAAAGATTATTCCGGCCAGCCCGCGGCATCGGAACAGCTGGATATTTTTATTCCGGCGGCGCGTAACCGGGGCGAGGCCCTTGATCACCTGCTGATATTTGGGCCGCCGGGTTTGGGCAAAACTACACTGGCGCACATCGTCGCCAATGAAATGGGGGTGAATCTGCGCCAGACCTCCGGCCCGGTATTAGAAAAACAGGGGGACCTGGCCGCACTACTCACCAATCTCGAACCCCACGACGTATTATTTATTGATGAAATTCATCGTCTGAGTGCGGTGGTGGAAGAGGTGCTGTATCCGGCAATGGAAGATTATCAGCTGGATATTATGATTGGTGAAGGCCCGGCGGCGCGCTCCATAAAACTGGATTTACCGCCGTTTACATTAATTGGAGCCACCACCCGTGCGGGCTCGTTGACCTCCCCATTGCGGGATCGTTTCGGCATTGTGCTGCGCCTTGAGTTTTATAACATGGCGGATTTAAGTAGCATTGTTAAACGCTCTGCACAAATCATGGGGGTGGGGCTGGACGAAGAAGGTGCACTGGAAATTGCCCGCCGTGCCCGTGGTACGCCGCGCATTGCCAATCGTTTATTACGCCGGGTGCGGGATTACGCAGAAGTGAAAGCCGATGGCAAAATCGATATAATCGTTGCAGCAAAAGCGCTGGATATGCTCAAGGTCGATTCCTACGGTTTTGATAACATGGATCGCAATCTGCTCACCACCATTATTGACAAGTTCAGCGGCGGTCCTGTAGGGGTGGAAAATCTGGCGGCAGCCATCGGCGAAGAGCGTGATACCATCGAAGATGTGATTGAGCCGTATTTAATTCAGCAGGGTTTTTTAATGCGCACCCCCCGCGGGCGGGTAGCGACACCGAATGCGTATCGGCACCTGGGCCTAACGCCCCCCAACAAGGTTAATGCAGATAATCTGTTCACCGATGAAAAAGAGTGGCCTGGCGGAATGAAATGAATGAATGTAGGGGTGAGCTTGAGCTCGCGATCCGATGTAAATTGGCATCAATGAATGACAAATTTAAAAAGCGTTTTAACCCCTTTCCCAAGCAACTCACGTTTATATAAAATAAGCCACCTATATCACAACAGAAAAAGACAAAATTATTAAAATGAGCCATCACATTCAAAGTGAAACCCGAAATGAGCTTTACTCGAAATGAAGTTTACCGAAAATGAACTTTAAGTGGCCGGTGCGCGTCTATTACGAGGACACAGATTCCGGTGGCGTTGTATATTATGCTAACTATTTAAAATTTATGGAGCGGGCGCGCACGGAATATTTGCGCCACAAAGGTTTTGAGCAGGATCAGCTCATTGAACAACAGAACATTATTTTTGCGGTACGCTCGGTACAATGTGATTATAAAAGTCCCGCGCGATTTAATGACGATTTAACCGTAACCGCAAAAGTAATTGAGCTTAAAAAAGCCAGTATGTTATTTGAACAAAAAATTGTTAAAAACAACCAGCCCAATAAAATTCTCTGTCAGGGACAAATTCGTATCGCCTGTTTGCATGCGGACAACTTTAAGCCCTGCGCAATACCTAATTCAATAATGGAGGTCGCCGGTGTCGACTGATTTATCGCTTATTACACTGATTGTCGAAGCCAGCTTGCTGGTGCAGTTTGTTATGTTTTTATTGCTGTTCGCGTCAGTTTTATCCTGGTTTATTATTTTTCAGAAAAAGAAATTACTTCGCAATGTCAGCAAAGATGCGGTGCGCTTTGAAGATGAGTTCTGGTCTGGAGGCGATTTAAGTGAGCTTTATACCAGCCTCAGTCGGCGTCGGCTGGCGCGCGAAGGCATGGAAAAAGTCTTCGAAACCGGTTTTGCAGAATTTGCCCGTTCCTACAAAAGTACCACCGATCCCGCCTTCATGATGGCGAGTATTCAGCGCAGTATGAAAGTAGTACTGTCGCGAGAAGAGGAAAAGCTGGAATCGAATTTGTCATTATTGGCGACCATTGGCTCTATCAGCCCCTATGTGGGATTATTTGGTACGGTGTGGGGTATTATGAATTCGTTTACCGCACTGGGCGCGGTGCAAAACGCCTCTTTAAATATGGTGGCACCGGGTATTGCCGAGGCGTTAATTGCAACGGCGATGGGATTATTTGCGGCGATTCCTGCGGTGGTGGCTTATAACCGTTATTCGGAGCAGGTGGATCGTCTGGTGAGTCGTTATGAAAACTTTATGGAAGAGTTTACAACCGTGTTACAACGCCAGTCACAGAAAAAAGTTAAGCCTTCAAAATCATCGACAGATAAAATTGCGGAGGTTGATTAAATATGGGGTCGAAAAAAAGACGCCCCATTGCTGAAATTAATGTGGTGCCCTACATTGATGTGATGCTGGTGCTACTGGTGATTTTTATGATTACCGCGCCGATTGTGCAGCAGGGCGTGGAGATTGATTTACCCCAGGCCGCTGCAAAACCCATGTCACCGGATGAAGCAGAACCAGTGGTGGTGTCGGTGGATAGAAAAGGTGATTTTTATCTGGATATTGGTGATGAACCGGATAAACCCATTGATGCACAATTAATGGTAAACAGAGTGGCGGCGGTGCGTCAGCTAAAACCGAATATTGCGGTGCTGGTGCGCGGTGACAGAAATGTGGGTTATGGCAAGGTGATAGATGCAATGGTTTTATTGCAACGCGCCGGTGTTGAAAAGGTAGGTTTAATGACCGACCAGCCGGAGAATTAACATGCATAACAGTATTTTTTCACAGATTAAAAGTCACCCGTTAATGTTTGCCCTGTCCATTGCGCTGCATATATTGCTGGTAGTTGTGCTGATATTTAATATGAATAATACAGCGCCAAAAATGCCTACGGCCAAAAAAGTCGACACGGTGAAAGCGGTTATTATTGATGCGAAGGTGGTTGAAAGGGAAAAACAGAAGTTAATTCGCGCCGAACAAAGCAAGCAAAACAAACAGCTTGCGAAGAAAAACAAACTGGATCGTGAAGCGAAAAAGGCCCGTGAAAAACGTAAAAAAGAAGAGCAGCGCATAGCGAATTTAAAGCGCGATGAGAAAAAACGTAAACAAACACTGGCGAAAAAAGACAAAGCTGAACGGGAAAAGAAAAAACAGGAGCTGGCTAAATTAGATCAGCAGCAAAAAGAGCTGGAGCAAAAGCGTCGTGATGAACAGCAAAAGCTCGCAGCAATCGAAAAAAAGCGCAAAGCCGAAGAAGCGGCGGAGCTTAAGAAAAAGCAGGCCGCAGAGGCGGAAGTGAGACGCAAGGCGCAGGAAGTGGAAATGCGTCAGCAGATGCTCGAAGAAGAGCGACGACTGGCGAAACAGAGTAAAGAAAACCAGAAGCTGCTGGCACAGTATCGTGCTCAAATAGAGCGTAAAGTTGAAATGAACTGGAATGCACCGGCAAGCATGAGGGCAGGCTGGTCATGTGAATTAATGATAGAACAAAATCGTTTTGGTGAAGTGCTAAATGTGCGCATCAATCAATGCTCCGGTAGTGAAGCTTTTAAGAGCACGGTTGAACGTGCGGCAAGAAAAGCCTCGCCATTGCCGGAGGCTCCGAATAATGATGTTTTTGACAAAAAGATAAAAATTGTTTTCAGGCCTGAAGTATGAGAAGTGATTTAATTAACTATTTAAACAGACAGAAAAATTTTAATAAAGTGATAGCCCCGATGATAACTGCAGCGATACCCCCGGCGACACCCCTGATAATGTTAGGGCTAAAACGGCTCGGCTTGCGGGCAATATTGTTACTGACATTGTTGTTTTCATTGCCCGCTGCACAGGCGGCGTTGCTGGTAGAAATTACCAAGGGTGCTGATGGTGCGGTGCCTATTGCGGTGGTGCCCTTTGAGTTAAGCGGTAATACCGCGAGTTTGCCTAATGTGTCTGATATTATCGCGGCGGATTTAAAGCGCAGCGGCAAGTTTTCGCCCATCGAAAAAAATAAATTAATAGCGACGCCAAAAGATCTTGAAGAAGTAAACTATAAACTCTGGCGAATCGCCGGGATTGATCACCTGGTGATTGGAAAGCTGAAAGTGATAAAACCAAATCAGTATGAAGTGAGCTTTAGACTGGTTGATGTTTTTAAAGGGGTGCAGTTATTAGGTCAGCAGTTTTTTGCAAATGACAGTAATCTACGTGCAATCAGTCACCGCATCAGCGATTTAATTTATGAAGAAATTACCGGGCAGAAAGGCGCGTTTAACACGCACATTGCTTATGTTACCGCGGTTCGAAAACAGGGTGTTCAACCTTCATATAAATTGCAGGTGGCGGATACCGACGGCTTTAACTCTATAACGATATTAAATTCTTCGCAGCCGATCATGTCACCTTCCTGGTCACCGGATGGTAGCAAGCTGGCTTATGTCAGTTTTGAAAAGCGTAAAGCTGAAATTTATATTCAGAATATTTTCAGTCAACAACGTAATAAAATCACCTCATTTTCAGGTATTAATGGTGCGCCGGTGTGGTCGCCGGACGGGGAAAAACTGGCCCTGACGTTATCTAAAAAAGGTAACCCGGATATTTATATCTTAACCCTGGCGGATAAAAAATTACGTCAGGTGACCAAGCACTGGGGCATAGACACGGAGCCATCGTGGACACCGGATGGCAGTGAAATTGTTTTTATTTCAAGTCGTACCGGCAAGCCGCAAATTTATCGCGTGTCCGCTAATGGCGGCTCGGCAAAGCGGCTGACTTTTGAGGGGGTTTATAATACCAGCCCTGAGGTTTCCGCTGATGGTCGAACATTGGTATTTGTGCAGGGTGAGGGCAATGTATTTAAAATTGCCAGCATGGATTTACAATCCGGCTTTGTGCAGGTATTAACCGATGGGCCACTGGATGAGTCACCGAGTTTTTCACCCAATGGCAGTATGATTTTATATGCATCAACGGATAAGTTTAAAGGTGTGTTAGCAGCGGTTTCAACGGATGGTCGTTTCAAACAGAAACTGGTTTTATCGGAAGGTGATGTGCGCGAACCGACCTGGGGACCGTTTAGAAAGTAGTCGTATTTTAATCGAAAAAATTGATTGTTTAAAAATTAAATTATAATAGAGGTCAAATAATGAAATTAACAAAAATAGTTTCAGCACTAATGCTGGCCGGTTTGTTAGCCGCATGTACACCGGATAATGTAAAAGAGGGTGATGCGGCGGATACAGATCAGCAAACTGAAAATAACAATGCTGACGGTATACAGACCGGTGGACTGGATCAGGAGGGTATGCAAGGTGGCACCGCATTAGAGGGTGCGCTTGTATCCTATGAAAAGGGAGCCATTAACGATGCTAATAATGTGCTGGCGGAAAAGGTTATTTATTTTGATTTTGATAGTGACCAGATCAGTGCGGACTATCAGGAGCTGATTGCTCATCATGGCAAGTATCTGGCGGCAAATCCGGATATGAGTGTGCGCCTCGAAGGGCATGCAGATGAACGTGGCAGCCGTGAATATAATGTGGCACTGGCGCATCGTCGTGCCCAGTCTGTGCGCCGACTGGTATTATTCCAGGGCGTGAATGCGGAGCAGGTATCTATTATTAGTTATGGCGAAGAAAAGCCGGTTGTCCTTGGGCATGATGATGAATCATGGCGATTGAATAGACGAGTAGAACTCGTTTACGAAGCACGTTAAAATAGCCTATATTTTACAGATACAACGGCGACCTGATGTTTGCTGCAAAATTATTCTGCAGCAAAGTTCCGGTCGCGTTTAGTTGTATATGCCCACTTACTCTGGCTTTATAGGCCGACAGGCGAAATTATGTCATCAAGAATTCTGCAGTTCCCGCTAAAACCCCTGATTATTTCTTTATTGTGTGTCTCCTTCAGTTCGCTGGTTATGGCTGAGAGTCACCTGAGTGTTGAGCAGCGACTGGGGCGTCTGGAAAACCTGCTGAAAAATCAGGTGCTTATTGAGCAAACCCAGCGCATGGAGCAGATTCAGCAGGAATTGAGTGCTATCCGCGGGCTGGTTGAAAGTCAGGAGCATCAGTTAAGTTTGATTAAACAACGTCAGCGTAACTTATATCAGGATATCGATCGGCGTTTAAATGATCTGGAAATACAGGGTGGCAAGTCTGCATCTTCGGGTGCTGCAGCGTCTGCCGGTTCTGCTGCATCATCTGGCCGGTCTTCATCGGTGCCACCGCCGGGTGCGGCAGGGGCATCATCCGCCGTCAGGGCACCCGCGGTGGCGGTAGCGGCTCCGGTCGGCGGCAATAAAAATGGCAAACAGGCCTATGCCGAGGCATTTAATACCCTCAAAGAAGGTAAGTATCAGCAGGCCATTGTTGCATTTAATAACTTTCAACAAAACTATCCCGACAGTACTTATTGTGCCAATGCGCAGTACTGGCTGGGTGAGGCCTATTCCGTTACTCGCGATTACAAAACGGCTTTAGCTGAGTTTCAAAAAGTGGTTGCGCAATATCCGCAAAGCAATAAAGCCAAAGATGCAATGCTGAAAATTGGTTATACCTATTATGAAATGCGTGACTGGGCGTCGGCAAAAGCATCGCTTGAAGCGGTTATTAGTAAGTACCCGGGCACCACGGCCAGCCGTAAAGCTAAAGAACGTTTACAGCGGATGAAGCGAGAAGGTCATTAAGTCTGCGGGAAATTGCGGGTTAAAGAAGACGATTTTATTATGACATCCGAGCTTCAGCAGACTTCTCAACAAGGGCAGGCTTCAGAATCACGTCTGCGCATCACCGAAATTTTTTATTCACTGCAGGGGGAATCATCTTCGGTTGGTTTACCGACGGTTTTTATTCGCCTGACCGGTTGCCCCTTGCGTTGCGGTTACTGCGACACCGCCTATGCGTTTAGTGGTGGAGAGTGGATGCAGGTGGCTGATATTGTTCAGCAAATCAAACAGTATCACGCAAAAAATGTTTGCGTAACCGGTGGTGAACCGCTGGCGCAGCGAGCCTGTGGTGAGCTGCTTTCGAGCCTGTGTGATGAGGGCTATCGGGTGTCCATTGAAACTTCGGGCTCGCTGGATATCTCGCAGGTTGATTCCAGGGTACACCGCATTATGGATATCAAAACACCGGGTTCCGGTGAAGTGTCAAAAAATAAATATGAAAATATCCAGCACTTAACGGCACAGGATGAAGTGAAATTTGTGCTTTGTGATCGTGGGGATTATGACTGGTCGAAAACGATAATAGAACAGTATGCATTGCTGGATAAATCACAGGTTTTATTTTCACCGGTGCATGAAGGCGTGCCCCCCGCCGAACTTGCGGACTGGATAATAGCCGACCAGTTAAATGTGCGTTTTCAGTTTCAGTTACATAAGTTTTTATGGGATAACGAGCCAGGAAGATGAGAATACACGGTGATACTGCACGCGAAGCTCGTTAAACATAAACCGTAAAAACCACAGGTAAGATTTTAACATCGAGTCAAAAAACAGATCTATGAGTGAATTAAAGAAAAAGGCGGTGCTACTGGTTTCCGGGGGGCTGGATTCAGCGACGGTACTGGCAATGGCAAAAGCGGATGGCTATGAGTGCTATGCGCTGAGTTTTGATTACGGCCAGAAGCATTCTGCAGAGCTGGATGCGGCTAAAAATGTTGCGACCGCATTTGGTGTTACCCAGCATCAAACACTGCACCTGGATTTTAACCAGTTTAGTGGCTCGGCATTGACAGATGACAGTATTGATGTGCCCATTGCGCAAGATGAGGGTATCAACGAAGGCATTCCGGTGACCTATGTGCCCGCCAGGAATACCATATTTTTATCCATGGCGTTGGCTTGGGCAGAAGTGCTGCAGGCGGATGATATTTTTATCGGCGTGAATGCGGTGGATTATTCCGGCTACCCGGATTGCCGGCCCGCGTTCATTCAGGCCTATGAAATCATGGCGAATCTGGCAACCAAGGTGGGTGTAGAGGGTCACCATTTACATATTCATACGCCCTTAATTGATATGAGTAAATCCCAGATCATACAGGCTGGTGTAGCGTTGGGCGTTGATTACTCGATTACGGTTTCCTGCTATGCCGCGGATGCACAGGGAAAAGCCTGTGGTGAATGTGACTCCTGCCGGTTACGTCGGACGGGCTTTGAGGCAGCCGGGGTAGCGGATCCGACGCAGTATAAATAAAGCTGAAATTAATACCATTTTTATCTTGTAATATTAGGTGGTTAGGGTAATATACGCGCCTTCTTGAGAGGGCAATAGCCACTTCTGAGAAGACCAATATGGGCCGTTAGCTCAGTTGGGTAAATAGCGAATAAGCTATTTACGCGTAACAGGATGTTTCGCCGGCAACGCTTAAAAGCGAAGAGAGGACAGGAGTCCGAACGCCAATAAAAATTGTTAAATGTAGAATATGGGCCGTTAGCTCAGTTGGTAGAGCAGTGGACTTTTAATCCATTGGTCCCGCGTTCGAGTCGCGGACGGCCCACCATATTCAAAAAGGCTTAGCAGCGATGCTAGGCCTTTTTTATGTCTGTCTGTTTGATGTTGTCCCGTCCACCTGTTGTCCCGTCCGCCTGTCCGGCGGGATTATCTTGTAGCTAAATTCCCGTCATTTTTAAAAATTAACACAATATCAGGCTAATTTTTTTAAAATTTAAAACCTTTTTTCAATGAAGCGAAATAATTCACAGTGAAAATGGGATAAATTTTAACAATACTAAAAATTAGCCATGCTTACCCGCGGTGTCCCGTCCACCTGTCCGGCGGGATTACCTTGTAGCTAAATCCCCGTCATTTTTAAAAATTAACACAATAGCACGTTAATTTTCTATAAAATTTAAAACCTTTTTTCAATGAAGCGAAATAAATCACAGCCCAAATCCCTCTGTGTCAGGATAGTTGTCGCCCTTTTTAAAAATCATTAGACAGAGGGCATAGTGAGTGAAGAATGACACATTGTTCAAAAGAACAAAGAGAAGCCATCGTTAATCAATATCTTAATAGTG
>Ga0316209_1000552_pt1 | contig 62321 bp, 60 predicted proteins | sample 6monopyrite_MG_FD_204945 | JGI IMG/M metagenome (GOLD analysis project Ga0316209, IMG submission 204945) | Microbial mat bacterial communities from mineral coupon in-situ incubated in ocean water Damariscotta River, Maine, United States -... | ecosystem: Environmental > Aquatic > Marine >... | reverse complement strand
GGCCAGTAGCGATACGCTTGAAGACTTACATTTAATTTTACAAATAGTAATGGGCTGGTCGAATGATCACATGCATGAATTTACTCATCAGCAACAGCGCTATGGTGTCCCAGACCCAAACTACCCACCAGACTACCCATCTGATATTGAAAACGAAAGCAATCTCTCTATTAGTCACTTATTAAAAAATGAAAAAGACAAACTCAGTTATATCTATGACTTTGGTGATGGTTGGCAACATGATGTTGTTCTTGAAAAAATACACCCTTTCGAACTCGATGCAACACTACCACGTTGTATAAAAGGTAAACGCGCTTGCCCACCCGAAGATATCGGCGGTTTAGGCGGCTATGAAAATACTTTACAAATTCTTACCAACCCTTCCGACCCGGAACATGAAGAAACGCTGGAATGGCTTGGTGACGAGTTTGATCCAGAGTATTTTAATTTAACGGATATTAACCTCATACTAAAAGACTGTTTCAATAACGAAGATGAACCCATTGAAGTTGATTTAACCGACATAAGTAATCCTAACACTATCGGTTTTCTTGACCATTTTCTCTTATATCGAATTAAAGAAGAACTCGATAACAATGACCATGATGAAGGTATTCTCTGTATCAGTGAACTCGATGGATTCTTTACTGCCATTGTAAGTGGCCCTGAATTAATTCCTCCATCAAAATGGTTACCTGCAGTTTGGGGTGATTTTGAGCCCGAATGGGAAAGTGAGCAAGAATTTCAAAATATAGTTGGCTTACTAATCAATATAATGAATTCAATCGCAGCAACACTTACGGAAGTCCCCGAACAATTCGAGGCCGACTTTGAATATCGAGAAGTAGACGCTCAAACATTTTTGATAGTCGATGAATGGTGCGAAGGATATTGGCGTGGCATTTCACTTGCCACCGATAGCTGGAATATTGAATCCACCGACATGGTTATTTTACTCACCCCCATTTTAGCTTTTAGTAGCCAATCCAGTTGGAAAGGACATGAGTTCAACGAACAAGAATCGTATAATTTAAAGCGAGCGATTATTCCCAATGTACGTGAAATTCATGCCTACTGGCTAGCCCGCCGAACAACATCTACAACATCAACCGAACCACACCAGCGAAATGAACCTAAAACAGGCCGTAACGATCTATGTCCTTGTGGTAGCGGTAAAAAATATAAAAAGTGTTGTTTGCATTAATATTTTTTAAATTGAGATTTCGTACGCTATTCCAAGTATTATCGGGGAGTATAAAAAAGACAACCATATACTTTACAAACGCTTCATAACATAAACTTAATAAAGCCAATTCTCATTTGCTAACGGTGATTTATTTAAAACATTTCGATGTAAAGACCAGTTAGGCATAAAAGCATCCATAAACATTTTAAAACGCGCGTTATGCTTACGTTCAAGTAAATGCACGAGCTCATGCACTAAAATATACTCCAAACAAATAGCGGGTTTTTTAGCGAGCTCAAGGTTTAGCACAATATGTTTATTCTCTATATTGCAACCTCCCCATTTAGTTTTCATTTTTCTTATCGACCAACTTGCTGCTTTTCTACCAATAATAGGTTGCCACTTATTTAATAAATCTGGAATTTGTTTTTTTAACTCATCTCGATACCATTCATTAAGCAACTTCTCTTTGCTTTCAAGCGATGTTTTCGATTTAACAAACATTTTTAACTTTCCAGACTTAAACAAAACTATTTCGTGTTTGCCTGTGCGCTCAACAAGCTCTAATCGATAACGCTTACCAAAAAAATAATGACATTCACCCGAAACATATTTTCGTTCAGTTTGGCGTGGCTGATGTTTAAAATCTTTTTGTTGTTTTTTAATCCAGCTTAATTTAGAAACCACCGCCAGGCGAACATTATCATCAGTTATATTTTTCGGCACCGCCACGCGTACTTTCCCATTGGGCGGATAAACAGCAAGATGAAGGTTCTTAATATCTTTTCTAACAATTTGAACCTTAATTCCACTAACCGTTAATGTCTTATTTTCTAAACTCACTTTAATCATACTCAGTTTGTTTTTTTATTAAATCCACTACATCTTGTGGTTCAAAATCATAGGCTAACAACTCTTCCTCAACGGCATTTTTTACTGCTTTGGTTCTAAACTTATTCTCTTTCCAATTGTCTTTTTTAGCCCCCATCACAGCAGCATCCACACGAATCACCAGGTCTTCATTATTATCCAGGTTATCGTAAAGTGATTGTTTAGCCCGTGTATCTATTGAATCAGGGTATGAAGTTATCCCTAGTGGTTGAGAAATATTTCCTGCAAGTCGTTTAACCTCGTTCAGATATTCTTCATATTCAATCGCATCTTCCCTGCGTTGTGCGATTAAGGCATCGAGTAACTCCGACATTTTTTCGTAATATTGCGGGTTAATGGGTTGCCCATCAATAATAACTTTACGTAGGTTATTTTCGATTGTTTCTGCCATCGCTTCAGGAACTTTGTTCCCCATTCGAGGTTTTGGGTTGGCTAAGCTCTTGTTAACAATCAACTCAATTAAACCCATTTCTTCAAAGTCAATCAAAGCTTCACTATCTTCTGCTCGAATGTAAGTATCGAGTAAACGCCGCATAGCAGGTTCATACTGCTTCATATCAATTTCATCTTTTGAAGCAATTTTTATCTCCTGCCGCATTTTAACGTAATGCTCTACCTCAGCCTTAATCGTTTTAGCTTCGCTTGTAGAATAGCCTGCTGCTTCAATCTCATTCGCTAAATTTGCATAGGCACGAACAAGGCTAGCAACATTTTTATATAACGAAACACGCTTTGCTTCATTTAATTTCAAATCATCTTTCTTGACCACATCACCACAGAAGTAACGAATATAATCAATTAATGCTTTGGGTTGCATAACCGGTTCACACAAAGCCTTGATGGTCTGGCGTGCTTCTTCGAGTTTTTCTTTTGCGGTATCTAACCGATTAGTTAGCAACCCCGCTACATCGTTACTATCGTAGGCATCAAATGCGCCGCTAGTGTAATCGCTAATGGAGGTTTCTAAACTATGAAACAGATCTTTGTAGTCAACAATGTAGCCATATTCTTTATCGTCACCATCTAGTCGGTTAACACGACAAATGGCTTGAAACAAACCATGGTCTTGCATTTTTTTATCTATATATAAATAAGTTGCAGAAGGCGCATCAAACCCCGTTAATAATTTATCCACTACAATTAATAAGCGCATTTGAGCGGGTTCGTCTTTAAATTGTTTCTTAACGTGCTTTTCAAATTCTTCAGCTTTTTTAATCGCGTCGTCTTTATCTACCTCAAAATAGTCCGCCAGCATTTGTTGATAAATTGCATATTGGTGTAATTTTTCAGTTAGTCCCGCGCCCGTTTCTTCGCCTTTAATATCGGCAGGTGACGGTAAGTAACTCGTAACAATGGCACATTTACCTTTTAACTCGGTTGCGTTGAATAATTCATAGACCTTACAAGCCTGATAAATACTCGAACACACCAACATGGCATTACCACGGCCATCCATCAGGCGTGGTTTTGTATCCATATCCATTAAAATATCATTCACAATTTTTTCAAGACGCGACAAACTGGAAAGCACTTTCTTCATTGTGCCCCATTTTTGTTTTAACTGAACTTTCGCCATATCCGACAGGCCACGGGTTTTAACATCAAACCATTGGTCAACCTTATCTTGCGAGGTAATATACTGGTCTATATCACGCGCTTCATACTGCAAATCTAAAATCACATTATCTGCAACCGCTTCATCAAATTTATAGGTATGAATAAACGAACCAAACACTTCAATACTTTTTTGTTTATCTTTTTTCAGCAAGGGTGTGCCGGTAAAGCCAACAAAGATAGCCTCGGGTAAGATAGATTTCATTGCCTTGTGTAACTTACCCGATTGGGTTCGATGGCATTCATCCACAAATACAAAAATATTGCCTTTAGCCTTAAAGTTTTTAGGTAAGCTCTTTTTTAATTCACTTAGAAAATCTTCGCTTGCCTTCTCATTATCATTATCTTCTTGCCTACCAAATTTATGTACTAACGAACACAGTAACCAAGGTTCTGCTTCATTTAAGCAAGCCACTAAATCTGCACCGTTTCTAGACCGGCGAATATCTTCATCGACGCCTTTAAACACACCTTCAATTTGGTCATCCAATTCGGTACGGTCGGTTACCACTAATACACGCGCATTTTCTACATTTTCGCGAAGCCATTTCGCTAGCCACACCATGGTTAAACTTTTGCCCGAGCCTTGGGTGTGCCAAATAATACCGCCGTTGTTATTTAATAAGCATTGTTGTGCCGCCTTTACCCCAAAGTATTGATTTTGCCGACTGGTTTTCTTATCACCCATATCAAAAACAATAAAATTATGAATTACTTCGAGGAAACGTTGTTTATTACAAAGATTCATAATATCGAAATCTAAAATCTCATCGGTAAAATCACTATCATTCACAGTGAGGTATTTTTTTGAACGATCATCGCATTCAGAGTTGTAGGCAGGATTTTCTTCTTTCCAGGCGTAATAATGTTTTTCGGGGGTTTCAATTGTGCCATAACGTAAACCTTCGGTATCATTACCCGCCATCACCAGTTGCATAGTGGAAAAGAAATTACGAATAAAGGTTTTTTTCTGGTTATCTAAATTCTGGCGAATGCCTTCGGCAACCGACACCGAGGAACGTTTTAATTCAATAACCCCAAGCGCAATACCATTCACATATAAAACAATATCTGGGCGCTTAGTATTATGGCCTTTAACCGATACTTCTTCGGCAATGGCAAAATTATTATTTAATGGGTTTTTCCAATCAATCAACCATACCGTTTTTGTATTTTCGCCCTGGCTATTGGAAATTTTAACCCCGTAGCGTAATAAACTATAAACGTCTTTATTGGCGTAATAGAGTTTTTTGCCCTCACCCATTGCTGCTGTTTGTTTGAATTGGCGAAGGGCATTTTTTACAGTGGCATCGTCAACGCCTTGCTCTTTTAACCAGGCACGTAAATAACTTTCTTCAATATTTGAGTTGCCAACGCGATCTTGCCAGTCACCGTAATAACGATAACCCAGTTGGTTCTGGAATAACGTCACGACACGGTTTTGTGTATCACGTTCTAATTGTCCAACGTTGCCCATTTAGCTCTTCCCCATTTATACAATTCATCAAATAGAACAGAAAACTCAATATCTCGGTATCACTTTAAAAACAAAGACTTATATTAATCAATTAATAATAAATATCTCACTAAGCCATTTCTATCAAATAACCATCAAATAAGAATTCACGGGTGATCTGTCCTAACAAATGCCTTCGCATTAGCCACTCACACTCATTCCTTTTTATCCTGCACCTTCCAATACCCCTTTTTAGTAGAGCCTATACGTTCAAGTTTGCCATCTTCACGCAGTTTTTTTATCGCACGTTTAACTGCACTCTCCGATTTACCAATTTGAAGGGCTATTTCTATTCCTGTTAGAGAAGCATTTTCTTTTAAAGCTTCCAAAATCATATCGGGCGTTTCTTTAGATATTTCTTGGGGCGTTTCTTGGGGCGTTTCTTGGGGCGTTTCTTGGGGCGTTTTCGATATTATTTCTTGCAAATGTAGCGGATTGGCATGAAACGTCAGCATTAATCCCGACATGCCATAATCGAACTCAGGCAGAGGAATATCGTGTTCACGACACTCACGATGAATTTTTTCAATACCCCGTCCCCACGATTCAATATAACCGGCACGAAAAAACGCATTAGCGAGCAAGGGATTAAACGGGTTCGATGGGTGCTTTCCTAGCAATCGTTCTATCGTCCATGCATCCGGTAATTGTCCTGCATTCCAAATAACAATTTTATCGTCATAGATACTGATCTGAATCGGCACACCACTACTGTAATCTTTATGAATCACCGCATTGAGCAATGCTTCGCGTAATGCTTGAAAAGGGAAAAGATACGTTTCTAAACGTTGAAGACCGGAATAGCTAATATAGGCTTTGAGATATTTCGCCTTCATAATTTCAATAGCTTGCTCTACTTGTGCGAACAAGCTGCCATGCACTTCATCTTGATAACGTAGGTTATCATCTGTTACAAAAAAACCCATTTTGATATACGCGCCCGAAACAAACTGTTCTGGTTGTTCACAAAACAACAATGCAACTGCACGTTTAAGATAAGTCCCTTCCGTTAATTGTAAATTTTCCAGCAAGGCAACATCACTATCATTCAACACCTGTTCATCAACCCGACCACTTTTAGAGGCTTTGTCTTTAAACAATTCAAGTGCCGCTTGGTCGCAATCTTCAAACGAAAGATTAGGCAAAGGAACCGCATCCCAATGCCGTCCTTGTTTCTTTAACAGAAATTGATCCAACGCATGTCCTTTTAGCTCCTGCTTGGTACTACCGCTGCGATAATGATACTGCCCTTTGTAACTAATGGGGTAAGGGTAGGGATCAACGACAATCTCCAACATGTCTTTACCATCATCAACACAAAGATTTACATCCACCATAATGCCGAGCATATCACGCACTTTATTAGGAAGGGTTTCTAACAAAGCTCGCGCATCGTCAATGCCAACGATCTCACCTTCATCATTACGCCCAATAATTAACACACCACCATCGGCATTGGCAAAACCACATATCCATTTAAGGTATTCATCTCGCCATGACGCTTTCCATTCCTTGTGTTGTGATTCGCTCATACTAATCGTGTTTTCCCTGTGAGTAATTCCTGCATCATGCCTTGTTTGAGTTGTTGGGTTTTGCTTAAGCGTTGTTGTAATGCTTCGATTTCTTTGTCCATATCGGATATCACACTGGCAATTGCAAATTGCTCATCCTTTGAGGGTAGTCTAAATTTAATCAGCTTCAAGTCTGGCAAAGACAAACCTTTAACTGTGCTTCCACTCCCTAATTCATCAATTTTTGACGCATTATCTTCAAACCAATAATAAAGGAAATTATTATCAACCAATTTATTCAGGAATAGAGCTTTTAAATCTTGGTTAATAGAGACTGGAACATCATAGATAACTGCTTTTCCCAGAGCCATCCTTGTTGAAGTAATTAATACACCTGCTGGAATAAGATTGGAAGAGCTACTTAACAACCCCAGTTTAGTTATATATTCTTGTGAGGTTGTCGGGTTAAATGTCGCAAAATCCTTAACTGTCACCCAAGGAATGTTTTCTCCCCAATAAGCTGAATTTGACCTGCTTGGTGTACCACCTCCAATTATTTTATCTAACAACTTACCAAGTTCTTTAACCTCCCAATCCTCCGGTATTTCACCCAGTTCGGTTTGTTTGTAGCCGGTATGGCTTTTGTCGAAGGGGGGAAGGCGTTTTTTACCGGTGAGCAGTTGTTGCACAGTGGCGATTTTGATAGCGCGTTTTTTGGTGATGAGTTTTTCTAGTGAGGTGATGAGGGCATCGACATCGGATAGAGCGTTGGCGATGGCGGTTTGTTCTTTTAATAAAGGAACTGCAAACTTAATATCCCTGATTGCACCTAGATTTATCCCTGCCTTTGCGCCTTGATCTGTATTACCTCTAAAGAGCTTCTGTATATTTTCACTTGCAAGAAAATAACTAACAAACTTGGAATTTATTCTCTTATCTTGAAACCTAACAAGAGCAACATGCTGATTTATAAATGCTGGTTTTGTAACATTTTCATCAACATAACTACTAATTCCAATATCAGCGGTTATTGATATCAACACATCACCATTTTCCAATGCGGTTCGTTTACCTTCAGCCGACTGAACTGGTAGTGATACATACCGTGCATTGCTTAAATCAAGATAAATTGAGTCTCGACACATATTTGTAATTCTGACAAAAAGATCACCAAACTCCGAATAAAATTCAGCCCATCCCCGAGAACCGCTAGTAACAAACGGGTTAAAATATCCAATTGTATAAACGCTCCAATCACTCGAAATCAAACCAATATCCGTTTGCTTATACCCTTCCAGACAAGAATCTACCTCAACTGGATTCCCGCCTTCGCGGGAATGACGGCTAATTTGGTATTGAGCGCCGGCTTCTTTTACTCCCCCTCTCACCACACTAACCCCATTTTTTTTAAATGCTCATCAACATTGGCGCTTAACACCTCGACTTCTTTTGCTAACTCGGGCAGTGGAGTTTCGTAACGCTCTTCTAATGTTTTTACGCGGTTGGCGAGTTGTTGGGTGACGCGTTCTATTTCGGCGATGATATTGGCTTGTAATGTTGCTAGCCATTTGTCTTCGACTACGAGGGTTTTGTTTTCTGTTTCGGTGAGTTTTGGGTAGTGTTGGAAAACTTTTAGTTCAAGTTCTTCTTGTGCTGTTTTTACGGCTTTTTTATTGGTGGCTTCGGTTTCGATTAAATGTTTTACGTGGTTTAGCGCGTTAGCTTCGTCGTTTTGGATTCCCGCCTTCGCGGGAATGACGGTGGAAGATGCGGTAATGTCGGATAAAAGTTTTAATCTTGCTGCAACACTGGCTTTACTCACTTTGCCATTGTCGGTTAATGCTTCTTCTAATAAGCCGCCCTCGTTGGCGTGTTCTTCTACATAGCTTTCTAATGCTTGGGTACTGCTATCGGTGATGGTTTGTAGCGCATCAACTTTTTGTTGTTCTGTTTTAAAATAGCGTTGTATGATTAATGCGGGGGGAATGACTTCGGTTTTATACTTTGCTTTTTTTATAATGAAGTCTGGGATTTCTTTTAGCTTTTCGCCTTTTTTAACCACTAACTCGCGAATGCTATTGGCCGCAGCCCAGCCGTCTTGCGTTATAAAATAGACATCATCCTGCATGACGTCGTTCCAGTAATCCATGATGATTTGGTACATGTCGTAACGGTCTAATAATGGTGCGTCGGTATAAGCATAGAGCAGGCCTTCTGAAATACGGTGAATCACTTCTTTCGGTAGGTCGTTTTGATTAAGCGCGGGTAGATTCGCCTTTTCTTTCCAGTTATGAAATAAAGTTATGCTTAATTCGGCGAAGGCTTTAAATTCTTTATGTTCAAGTATAGTGTTTTTTACCTCGGCGGCTTTCACTAAGGCGGTGCTATAACCTTCTCTTTCTGTTGTAAAAAGTGTGCTGCGTAAATTGGGAAAGACGTTCCAGTATTTTTGCAATGCTTCGATATCGGCGTTGGGAATACCGCCAGATAAATGCGCACTGAGGTCGTGCAAGTCTTCGGCTGCGGAGCTATCGATGTATCTTGGAATATTAAGGTTGTAGTCATTTTTTTCTATATCTTTAAACGCCACCATGCGGCTGTAGCCAGTTTCGGTTAACTGGTTATTGAAGACGTCGACTATCTTATGTAAATCTTGATCGCGCAGACGATTTTTAGGGCCGTCTTTTTTATAGCCTTTGCTGGCATCAATCATAAAGATGCCGCTTGCTTTTTCTTCGTGGCCGCAGGCGCTATTCTCTAAGCGATCTTTCGCACCGGCTTTATCTATGATAATAATACAGGCGGGGATGCCGGTGCCGTAAAACAAGTTTGCCGGTAAACCGATAATGCCTTTGATATACCCTTGTTTAATTAAGTTACGCCGAATATCGGCTTCGGCGTTACCCCGGAACAATACACCGTGCGGTAATATAACGGCGGCTTTGCCCGTGCTTTTTAATGATTTGAGTATGTGAAGTAGAAAAGCATAGTCGCCATTTTTTTCTGGCGGAATGCCGTATTCAAACCGGGTGTATTCATCTTCTTCGGGTTTAAAACCGGTGTTCCAGGCTTTAAATGAAAATGGCGGATTAGCCACGGCGAAGTCAAATATTTTTAACGCGCTATTATCTTGCTTAAACTCTGGCTCGGCTAAGGTACTGTGCCCACCGGGGGCAATTTCTGCATCGGCATTGTTATGCAAAATCATATTCATTCGGCACAGTGCGGTGGTGGCCACGTCTTTTTCTTGTCCGTAAATACTTAAACCATTATTGGCTTCATCGGCGGCTTTTAATAATAGTGAGCCTGAACCACAGGTGGGATCATAAACGGTTTGATTTTGAGAGGTATCTTTTGTGATGCCCACCACTTTGGCTAAGATACGTGAGACTTCTGCCGGTGTATAAAACTGCCCCTTGCTTTTGCCTGACTCGGTGGCGAAATTTCGCATAAGGTATTCATAGGCGTCGCCGAGAAGGTCATCCCCTTGCGCACTGTTACCACCAAAGTCTAAGCCTTCAAATATGCCGATGAGTTTAGATAACCTATCGACCATTTCTTTGCCTTTGCCGAGGCGGTCTTCGTCATTAAAGTCGTTATCTTTATTGGCAAGCCAGGGCAGTTCGTTTTTAGCGGCGATGCCATCTAGTACGATATTGAGTTTTTCGCCCACTTCTTTATCGCCTTTGAGCTTGACCATATCGGGGAAGGTACAGCCATTGGGGACTTCAATCATGGCTTTAGGGTCGGTAAGGTATTTGTCTGACACATACTTTAAGAAAAGAAAGGTGAGTACATAATCTTTATATTGTGATGCATCCATCCCACCACGCAGTTCGTCGCAGCTTGCCCATAGAGATGAATAGAGTTCGGTTTTCTTTATTGCCATTAAATACTGATTCCTGAGTTTTTTATTTTTTTAATTTGGTTTAAGGCCGACATAATACCGTGAATTTAATAGCAAAATAGAGACTTAAAATGACTTTTTCTCCTCGAATTGGTTATGGTTTAGCCATTCCCGAAGCGACTTAACGGCTAAATGCAGTCTACTCGCAATGATTATTCAATACTGCGTGTAAAAATTGCAATGATAATATTCAATTCATTGTAACATATTGATTTTATTGTAATTAATGAGCCATTACTTTGTTTACTTGGGAATACAACTATTCGCTATTTGCCCAATTTTATTCTGCTTCAATCTGATATTTCCAGGGCATGCTGATAAAGCTGGTTTTTACGTAAACCGGTGATTTCAGCGGCAATGGCGGCGGCTTTTTTGGTGGGTAATTCTTTTAGGAGCAATTTAAGAATCCGCTCACTTTCGGCATTTATCTCATTATCGGCTAGTTTGGCCTTAATGCCTTCAATAACAATGGCAATTTCCCCCTTTCGCTGGTTGCTATCCGCACTGACAAATTCATGTAAATAGGCCAGTGAGCCGGCTCTTATCGTTTCAAACATTTTGGTCAGCTCTCGCATAAAAACCGCCTCTCTGCTCTCACCAAAATATTCTTTCATATCAGCCAGAGTATCAATAATACGATGCGGTGCTTCAAAAAAAACAAGCGTATCGCTAGAATCTGCTAACTCTTTTAAGCGAGCAATACGTTGAGTTGATTTTGAAGACAAGAAACCTTCAAAATGTACACTATTGGTTGCAAGTCCGGCCGCACATAACGCTGCTGTTAAAGTACTGGCTCCGGGAATAGGCACTACAGGCAGGTCTAACTGATGGGCGCGACGAACAATATAATAACCTGGGTCACTAATAAGGGGAGTTCCCGCATCTGAAATAACAGCAATCGATTCACCAGCCTGAATTTTATCGAGCAGGCCTTCGCAAGCATCGCGTTCGTTATGTTCATGAAGAGCTGTTAAACTGGTCGTTATTGCAAATTGTTGCAGCAAAGTACGGCTATGTCGCGTATCTTCAGCAGCGATTAAGTCGACATTTTTTAATGTTTCAATCGCGCGTTGTGACATATCTCCTAGATTACCAATAGGCGTTGCGACAATATATAAAGTACCAGATAAATTGTCTGGTAAATTGCCCGATATATTACTAGTAGGTTGTTTCACGCTATAATCCAAACTGTTTTAAACAAATTCACTTAGATATTAATAAAGATAATATAATGACCCAAATCTTAAACCGTACGTTGTTAAAAAACACCTTATTATTACTCTCATTCATTTTACTTTCAGCTTGTGGGACTAGTCTAACAAACCAGGATGGTAATGAAGATGACGTGAATGTACCTGAAGTGAACGCAGCTTCCATTCAAAGTAACATTTTACTGATTAAGCAACAATATCAGACAGCTAATGATTTTTATCAGCAAGCTTTAGCCGAATCAGATAGTACAGAACAAAAAATATTTATCCAGTTACGGCTCGCTGCAAGCTTTGCGCATCTTGAACAAGTTCATCAATCTCGAAAAATACTTGAATCAATTGTAATAGCTACACTATCACCTGCACAACAACAATTACTCATACTAGCCAAAGCAAATATTGCCATATCAGAAAGAACACCCGATATTGTATTACAATTACTGAAAACTCCCTTTACTCCAAATACAGATGCGACTCTGCTAGCAGAATATCATCTACTTCGTGCTCAGGCATTTTCAATGCAAGGTAATCCTCTCGACTCGGCTCAAGAACGCGTTTACTTTGAAAACTACATTACAAATACTGCACTCATTCATACCAACCAGAAAAAAATCTGGGAACTCCTCGCAAATTTATCCATACGTTCATTGCAACAACTTATGCCCGCACCCGCTCCGGATATTTTAAGTGGTTGGATGGAGTTGGTTAAAACGGCTAAAGCGTATCAACTCAATCCGATTGATTTAAAAATTCAAATAAGTCGATGGCAGCAAAATTATCCTGACCATCCTATTCAACAAGCGATGCTTGATAATTTAATGCTGCGTAAACAAGAAGATGTTGCCGTGCCAGAACGTATTGCTTTGCTTTTACCTTTGTCCGGTAAATTATCGAAAGCATCAGCCGCTATTCGCGATGGATTTATTGCCGCTTATTATTCTCAATCAACCGAACGTAAGCAAATCATTAAAATTTATGATACAGCTAATCCAAAAAAGACATTTTCAGATATATATCAACAATCCATTAGTGAAGGTGCACAATTTATAATTGGGCCACTACAAAAAAAATCTATCCAACAACTACTCGAATTCGATATCTTGCCCGTTCCCACAATGGCATTAAATTATATCGGCCTGGATGCTCCCCCTCCAAGTAATCTATATATGTTTGGACTTTCTCCGGAAGAAGAAGCTCGTCAGGTTGCTCAACGCACATGGCTCGATGGCCATATTCGTGCTGCAACCATTTACCCTTCGGGTCCTTGGGGAGAACGCGTATACCATGCCTTTAAAAATCAATGGAACGCCATTGGTGGTGTAGTCGTCGGGCAGCAAACCTATACATCGACGAATCGAGACTTTTCCCAAGCCATTAGAAATCTTTTAGAAATCAACTCTAGTCGTCAACGTTTTCGTAAATTAACAACGGTATTGCATCGTAAAATTAAATTTACCGCACGACGTCGACAAGATGTAGATTTTATTTTTCTAGCAGCCTATCCACGGCAAGCACGGCAAATTCGTCCACAAATTAAATTTTATCACGCAGCCGATATTCCTATTTATTCAACATCACATGTTTTCACTGGCAATCTTAATGCCGAAAGAGATCGCGATATGGACGGTATGATCTTTGGAGATATGCCTTGGGTACTAACCGAAAGCACGTCACACCATGGCTTACGCGGTGATATCGAAAGACTCGTATCTAAAGCTGGCAATCGTTTACAACGACTCTATGCACTTGGCATCGATGCTTTTAATATTATTCCTGCAATGAATACGCTGGCCAATTATTCTTATGAACGCTTTGATGGCGAAACTGGAAGCTTAAGCTTAGATGAATATCGTCGTATAAAGCGTCAACTTACCTGGGTAACATTTCGTAGTGGTCGCCCAAGCTTAATCGATGATACCCAGTAAGTATAAAAAGATATGTCCTTCCTCACGAAAGCAAAACACTTATTAACAGGTGAAGCTGCTGAACGAGATGCTTGTTCATACTTAATAGAACACAACTTAAAACTTATCACCAAGAATTATCGATGTAAATTTGGTGAAATCGATATTATCATGCAAGATAAGCAATCACTGGTTTTTGTCGAAGTACGCTTTAGAAAAAATGAGACATTTGGCAGTGGTGCAGAAACTATCACCTACAGTAAACAAAAAAAATTAGTAAAAACCGCTAGTTATTATTTGCAACAACATCCCAAGACGGCACAGCTCGCTGCACGTTTTGATGTGGTATCAATGTCTGCAGAATCAAATTCAGATATTAATAAAATAGACTGGATAAAAGATGCTTTTCAAGCGTAAAATCTAGCATACATAATCCTATAATTAATTTAACGAGAAACATCATGAGTAGCACAAACATTAGCGCAAACATAAAAAAAATGTTTGATGATAGTATTGCAACCAAGCAAATGGCAAAAGAGGCTCTAGTAAACCCAATATCCAAAGCTGTTGAATTACTCGTTAACGTTTATAAAAATAATAATAAAACGCTTATCTGTGGCAATGGTGGTTCAGCTGCAGATTCACAGCACTTTGCAGCAGAACTGATTTGTCGGTTTGAACGAGAACGTCAGTCATTACCTTCCATCGCTTTAACTACCGATAGTTCAGCTATCACTGCGATTTCAAACGATTATTCATATGATGAAGTTTTTGCTCGTCAAGTTGCAGGATTAGGCCAGCAAGGCGATGTCCTTATTGCTATATCGACTAGCGGTAATTCAAAAAATGTTATTCGCGCGATAGAAACCGCACATGAAAATAAAATGTTCGTTATTGCACTAACGGGTAAAGATGGCGGTAAAATCGCTTCACTTCTAAATACTGGAGATGTAGAAATTCGCGTACCAACAGATTCAACCGCACGAACTCAAGAAGTTCATATTTTAACTCTGCATTGCTTATGTGATCAGATTGATGAGATTCTATTTGGTTAACACTACATGCATAATGATAAAAATATTACCAGTCCGGTTACAACTGAATTCTTAGCCCTACTTAAAAATATTGTTCCCGAAAACTGCTTCTATAGTGACCCGTCTGATTGCTATGCATACGGATATGATAATAGCCGTCAACATCAGTTACCCCATGCCGTGGTACTCCCAACTAAGACCGAACAAATTCAACAGATTGTAAAGCTCTGTAATGACAATAAAATTGCGCTAACAACGCGTGGCCGTGGTACTGGCACAGCAGGAGGCAGCGTTCCTTTACGCCAAGGTGTAGTATTATCAACTGAAAATTTAGCAGAAATAATCCAGATCGATGCTGCTAATCGTGTTGCTATTGTGCAACCTGGTGTACTAAATAAAACATTACAAGATGCATTAGCTGAACATAAATTATTTTGGGCGCCAGATCCCACTAGTGCCGCTTTTTGTAGTATCGGCGGTAATCTTGCTGTTAATTCAGCTGGCCCTAGAGCCGTCAAATATGGCACCACTCGAGATAATGTATTAGGGCTTGATGCGATTACAGGGTCAGGGCAACTCATTAAAACCGGCGTCACTACAACGAAAGGTGTCGTGGGTTATGATTTAACGCGATTAATTATTGGCTCTGAAGGTACACTCGCAATTATCACGCAAGCAAACTTAAAATTACTACCATTACCTGAGACCAAAGCGACCTTACAAGTTTTTTATAAAGATATTGAATCTGCAACGCAAGCCATTACAGATGTAATGGCACAACCGACCACACCCAGTGCATTAGAGTTTATCGATTCCGCTTGCTTAGATATCATTCGCAAGCACTCTGATATTCATTTACCAACCGATGCCAAAGCACTGCTAATGATTGATGTAGATGGTGATGCCGACATAATAAAAGCCGCGACTAAAAATATTTCAAAGAGCATTCAAAATAATGGCTTAATTGAATTAAACATTGCAGAGACTAAACAGGATATCGAAAAAATATGGAAAACGCGTAAAGCTCTCTCCCCTGCCTTACGTACAATTGCTCCTAAGAAGATCAATGAAGATGTCGTGGTGCCAGTTTCAAAAATCCCAGACTTAATAAAACAGTTAGAAGCAATCTCAGATAAATATGGTATACCGATCGTTAATTTCGGTCATGCCGGTAATGGCAATATCCACACTAACTTGTTACTTGATGAAGAAAATATCGAACAAAAAAATAATGCACAAGCCTGCTTAAACGATGTATTTGAATTAGTGTTAAAACTCAATGGAACGCTTTCAGGTGAGCATGGTGTTGGAAGTGAAAAACGTGATTATGTAGGAAGAGAAATAGACAGCAATACGTTAGAACTTATGCGACAAATAAAAATGCAATTTGATCCGAATGATATTTTAAATCCGGATAAAATGTTTCCTATTATTAAGTAATTAATATTTTAGAAATTGCCGAGATATTTTGAGGGATAACGAGAACTTAAAGTACAAGGCGAAAGGTGACGAAAAAAGCGGAGCTTACATCAGTAAGTGAGCATTTTTGAGGCGGCTTTCAACGCAAGAATGGAGTGATAAACCTTGAGGGATAACGAGAGCTTAAAGTACAAGGCGGAAGGTAACGAAAAAAGCGGAGCTTACATTAAGTAAGAGAGCATTTTAAAGAGGTTTTAACGCAGGAATTTAGTGATAAATATTGAGGGATAATGAGAGCTTAAAGCACAAGGCGGAAGGGGACGAAAAAAGCGGAGCTTACACTAGTAAGTGAGCATTTTTGAGGCGGCTTTCAACGCAAGAATGGAGTGATAAACCTTGAGGGATAACGAGAGGCTCAAGTACAAGGCAAAAGGTAATGAAAAAAACGGAGCTTACACTAGTAAGTGAGTATTTTTGAATTGGCTTTTCGTGGTACTCCTTCCCTATTAAAATATATTGGAAGGGGTAAACGCCGTAATTGAGCCTCTCGTTATTCCTCAGCCACTAGAACCGCTAAGGGCGACATCATTCCCATTAATAAAATCCACATCCAACTCTTCAGTCTCAAAGCCATGCTCTTCAATAATATCTAGCACAAGCTGCAGATCAAATAATTGATGTGAAGTGATCATGACTAATTTACTTTCAACAGAAACTCTTACACTAATTCCTTTTACTTTGTTTAATTCGGCTTCCAGCTTTTCTGCATGATGGGGGTAAATCACACCAAACACTTCAAATGAAATAATTCGCATTGCGATATCCTAATAAGTAATTCATTTGTAGGTAAAATCCTACAAATGATTATACTGAAAATTCTATAGCAGTGTATATTTTTATGAACAAAAGTGAGGAATAAAACGTAATTATTTTACGATTTTTAGACTCGGCTTTTTAGCAGGGCTAGAACCTGATGGTCCTTTATCGTTAGGATCATCATCAGAACTCGTTTCTGTATCAACAGGCTCCACTCCAATAGGGCCAGCATGAGCATGTTTTGAATCTGATTGCTCTGAACCGTCTGCATTTGAATGAGATGTTGCTTCATCTTCTTTGAACATCATGCCTCGGCCATTCTCTTTTGCGTATATTGCCATAACAGCATCAATAGGAAATGAAACTTCCATCGAGACACCATTAAAACGCGCACTAAAAAGAATAAACTCATTTCCTAAGTTTAGGTTTTGAGTTGCTCCAGGGCTAACGTTTAGTAGAATTTTACTATCTTCGACAAATTCAGTCGGAATAACAACATCTGTATGATTAGCATCGACTAACACGTATGGCGTTAGTTCGCTATCAATAATCCATTCATGCATCGCACGAATCATGTAAGGCCGACTTGATAACATAAAAAAATTATTATTCGCGAATTTCTTTTTCGGTTTCAGTTAAGCTTTCTTTAAAGGCTTCACGTTCAAATAAAGTGTCAGCGTAAGCAATTAGGGCTTTAGCTTGTGCAGGTAGTGTTATGCCATACGTCGGTAAACGCCATAGTAAGACGGCAAGTGCACAATCAACTAAAGAGTACTCATCACTCATAAAGTATGGCTTTTGTTCAAAAACAGCCGTTGCTCCCACTAAGCTATCTTGCAACGCTTTGCGTGTATTCTCAACATCATCACCGTTGCTAATTTTATAAGCTAAGCTAATCCAGTCTCGCTCTATGCGTTGTAACAATAAACGAACACATGAACGTGAAACTGGATCAACTGGCATTAGAGGTGGATGAGGGAAACGTTCGTCAAGGTATTCGACAATAACGTTATGGTCATACAATGCAAGCTCTCGATCAACTAAGGTCGGTACTTCGTTATATGGATTTATTTCTTGTAAATCTTCAGATGTGTTATCTGGATCAACAAAACTTGAATCATAACTAATTCCTTTTTCAGCAAGAACGAGTCTAACCATATGACAATAAAGATTGTCATCACTACTGAAAAGCATCATTGCTAAACGTTTATTTGCTACTTGAGCCATTTTGAATACCTATAAACTTGTGAAAAAAATTATTAGCCAAATAAAAATTAAATCCAGTAAAATTTAAATCTAGTAAAAAATAAAAACAAGAAAAGAGGGGTAACCCTCTTTTCTTGTTTAACTTATCTTTATATCCACTATTTAATAATATTAAACAGTGGTTTTATTATTCAACACCAATATTAGTGAACGTCTTTCCAAAATTCTTTCTTCATTGCATACGCAACAATAAATAATAAGAATAAGAAACCAAGAACATAAACACCCATGGTATATCGCACCAACTTGGCAGGTTCCCCCATATATTCAAGGAAATTAACCAAATCTGTTACAGCGCCATCATATTCTGCTGCACTCATTTTACCGGGTACAACTGTTTCGTAACTTAACTGCAAACTTTCGTGTCCATCTGCATCTCGTTGCTTCGTATGAACCGCCTTTTTTAACCCTTCAAGTTCCCATAATGCATGTGGCATACCAACAGCAGGAAATGTTGTGTTGTTAACCCCAAATGGACGTGACTCATCAATGTAGAATGATTTTAAATAAGTATATAACCAATCTGCTCCGCGAGAACGGGCAACCACTGATAAATCGGGAACCGCTGTACCGAAGTACGCTTTACCATCTTCATCAGACATAGCAACGGTCATCAACTGACCGCTTTTCTTAGGCTTACCATTTTTCTCTTTAGAGAAATCAGCAGGGAAAATCATATTTTCCGTAACTTGTTCATCGCTTAGGCCAATGTCTTTCGCCATTCGGCTATAACGCATATAACTCGCTGCGTGACAGTTTAAGCAATAATTTACAAACAACTTAGCACCACGTTGTAACGACGCTTTGTTGTTTAAATTTATTTCGACTTCTTCTAATTGCACCTTACCACTTGCAAATGCCAAAGAGGTAAATGCAAGCGCAGGTGCTAGAGAAATTAAGAGTGTTGCGATTAAAGTTTTCATTATCCTGTAACCCTCTCTGGAACTGGTTTAGCCTGTGTGCTTCCTTTGAATTTCGCAGGAATCACTAATAAAATTGCAAAGCAAATAACAGGAAGTAAACCCGACTTAATCATCAAGGCTATTTTATCTGCGTCACCACCTCGTAAAATATCAAGTAATACGATAATACCAACCATCATCACAAAACTTGTTAAGTAGTATTTAACTGATCGCTGCGCACTGAATATCCATAAAAAGATGAAGAATGCAAAGTAAAGCTCAGTAAAGCGATATGCAAGCTCAGATAAAAGGCCAGTAGAAGGTTGTGTACCTAAGTAACCTAATACAATAAAGCTAACGATAAAGATAAACATATTCACTTTAAAGATAGGTTCACGATAGCGCATTGATTTAACAGGGTGTCTATCTAACCACGGAAGGAAGAACAAGAACACAATCGCCATGCCCATCGCAATAACACCCGGGAACTGTGATTCCCAGATTGGAGGTATCGCACGCAAGATTGCGTAGAACGGTGTGAAGTACCATAAAGGTACAATATGCTCTGGTGTTTTAAGTGGGTTAGCAGGAACAAAGTTATCTTTTTCCAGGAACCAACCACCTAACTCAGGTGCAAAAAATAACACTGCTGAGAAGAACATTAAAAATACAACTACACCCACAATATCTTTTACAGAGTAATAAGGGTGAAAAGGAATACCATCAACCGGAATGCCTTCTGCATTTTTATTTTTCTTAATTTCAACACCGTCCGGATTATTTGAACCCACTTCATGTAACGCAATAATATGCGCAACAACCAAGCCCGCTAAAATAAACGGAACTGCAATAACGTGGAAAGCAAAGAAACGGTTTAAGGTAGCATCGGAAACAACATAGTCGCCACGAATCCAAACTGAAAGTTCTTCACCAACCCAAGGAACAGCAGCAAATAAGTTAACGATTACTTGTGCGCCCCAGTAAGACATTTGCCCCCAAGGAAGTAAGTAACCCATAAAGGATTCAGCCATCAGCGCAAGGTAAATTAACATACCAAACAACCAGATTAATTCACGCGGTTGCTTAAACGAGCCGTACATCAGGCCACGATACATATGCAAATAAACAATGACAAAAAATGCTGAAGCACCGGTTGAATGCATGTAGCGAATCAGCCAACCAAAATTGACGTCTCGCATAATATATTCAACTGACGCAAACGCTAAGCTTGCATCAGGTTTATAATTCATTGTTAAGAAGATACCCGTGAGAATTTGCATTACGAGCACTAATAAAGCTAATGAACCAAAGAAGTACCAAAAGTTAAAGTTCTTTGGCGCATAGTATTTTGCCATGTGGTCTTCCCACATTTTTGTCATTGGGAAACGTGCGTCTACCCAACCCATAAAGGCCTGTGCTTTAGTTGTCATTATGCAATTCCTCCGTCTTCACCAATCACTACAACCTTATCATTCTTTATATACATATAAGGTGGGATTACTAAGTTAGTCGGTGCTGGTACACCAGAATAAACGCGGCCAGCCAGATCAAATTTTGAACCGTGGCATGCGCAGAAAAAACCACCAAGCCAGGTTGAATCAAAACTAACATTACCCACTTCAGGACGATATTGAGGTGAACAACCTAAATGTGTGCAAATACCAATAACAACTAAATATTCAGGTTTGATAGAGCGGTGTTTGTTTTTAGCATAAGAGGGTTGTTTTGATGAATTCGACTCGGTATCCGCTAATTTACTTTCCAGCTTCGCTAAGTCATCAAGGTTTTGTTTTGTACGATGTACGACCCAAACAGGTTGTTTACGCCACTCAATAACTAGGCGACGACCTGGCTCTAGTTTTGAAATATCTACTTCGACAGGTGCACCAGCAGATAAGGCTCGAGCACTTGGCAGCATTGAACCTACAAAAGGTACAACCGCCGCTCCAGCTCCGATAGCTCCAACCACTGTGGTAGCAGCAGTTAAAAAGCGACGCCTGCTTTTATCAACGTCTTGTTCACTCATTAAAAATCTCCCAACTAGATTGAATCACTGGTTATCGACAAAATGCCGAGATTGTTGACTCATTTTCTTCATTTCTAAGAAAGTAATTTATATTATTAATTTGAAATATACTTAAATAGCTAAAATTTGCGGCGTAATTCTGACCTAAACCCTTACCAAGGTCAAGTGAAAGGTGAATTTTGTTTTAGTAATCAAAAAGTTAGATAGGGTTATCAATATCTATAAACTGCTGATTTACATCAAAATGTTGAGATAAATGCTCTCCTAATGCCCTTACGCCATAGCGTTCAGTAGCATGATGGCCGGCAGCAAAGAAGTGAATTCCGCATTCTCGCGCGATATGTGTAGTTTGTTCGGAAGCCTCACCCGTAATAAAGGCATCGACACCCAGCTCGACGGCTTTTTCCAGGTAACTTTGAGCCGCTCCCGTGCACCAGGCAACCGTTTGAATACTATGGTTTTCATTAGAATCGGGGGCAATATGCAAAACCTCCCGGTTTAGAGCAACACTTATCCGTTGGGCAAAATCGTTCGAAGCTAACTTATCGCCAATCCGTCCGTGCATGGCAATACCCTGACTACCAGCACCACCAAAACGCCCCTCCACCTCCAGATCAAGAATTGATGCCAGTTGAGCATTGTTTCCCAGTACCGGATGGGCATCCAGCGGTAAATGGTAAGCAACCAGACTCACATCCGCCTCAAGCAATCTCTTTATACGCCGCTTTTTCATCCCAACAATATTGGGCGACTCGCCCTGCCAGAAAAAACCATGATGCACGAGAAGCACATCCGCTTTGTTTTCAATAGTTGCATCAATTAACGCCTGGGAAGCCGTTACACCCGTTATAATTTTTTTTACTTCAGTACTGCCTTCAAGCTGAAGACCATTTGGGCAATAATCTTTAAACTGCTCACTCTCTAAAATATTGTCACAGTATTGAACAAGATCCGCTAATTGCATTTTTTATTTCCCTATCTCAGCACTATTTAAATTCATACGCAGGTAAGCTTTTATATTGCTTATAAAGTGGCATCATCTTTACAGCAAGCTCGCGCAATGTTTGCTGACGGTTTTCTGATGAAGGGTGTGTACTCAAAAACTCCACTGGCGCTTTACCGCTGGCTTTTGCCATTTTCACCCATAAACTCGCCGCTGCATTTGGGTTATAGCCAGCTCTTGCAGCCAACTCAATACCCATTCTATCTGCCTCACCTTCAGCAACTCGACTATTGGGTAATTCGACAGCTAATTTTGCTGCTACTGCCGCACCTGACATAGCAAGCATCGAGTTTTCTGAGTCCTTTACCGATACGGCAACGGCCATCATCCCTAATTGAGTCGCCATCGCTACGGACATCTTCTCAGCCGTGTGATTAGCAAGTGCGTGTGATATTTCATGAGCCATAACCTGAGCCAGTTCGTCATCTGTTGGATCAACGATTTTCAGCAAGCCGGTGTAAATGGCCATTTTACCGCCCGCCATACACCATGCATTTACCGTTTTAGGCGAGTCAATGACCTTCACACTCCATTCCCAATTTCTTGTTGCTGGAAATTGTGCAATCGCTTGACTGATTAACCGCCCCGTAATACGTTGAACGCGTTCAGAAAAAACTGGATTATTATCAATTTTACCATTTTCGCTTAATGGCTTTAATGTTTGGATATACGCTTCTTTTGACGCTTCAATCGCTTGGGTAGGTGAAACTAGCATTAATTGACTACGTCCAGTAGGGCTTGATGAGCAAGCCGTCAGCAAAAAAAACATTAAACCCAATAGTGTTGATATACCGGTTTTTTGTATTTGTATTAATTTAAGCTTTTTCATTGCCTAAGCCTTTATAACTCGCAAAATAATCACTATATAAAACATAGTTAAAGTTGGGTAAATATCATTCCTGTTTGGAGTCTATTCAGGTAAGATTTATTTACACTTATAATCGCATAGAATCGAAATTAATACATAGTAATCAATATGAAAATTACAAAGAGTCTCATTTTTCTTATTCAATTCGCAACGGTTGGTTTAGCAACTGCGTTTATACTTCTATATATGTACCCCAATTTTCTGAATTCCGATTCAGTTTCGCCGACAGTAGAAATCAAAGAATCTCAACATAACCACAAAGTTGTTGGTGCTCCCCAAGCGGTTATGTCATATGCCGATGCGGTTGATATTGCTTCCCCATCCGTCGTTAATATTCAAACCTCCAAAATAATTACTCGACAAGCCAATCCGCTTTTTAATGATCCGTTTTTTGGTCAATTCTTTTCAGAGCGAAATCAATCCAAAAGCCGTAAAGAAGTTGAGTCGAGTTTAGGTTCTGGCGTTATCATTAATCAGCATGGTTACATTTTAACGAATAATCACGTTATTGCTGGTGCTGATGAAATTTTAATTGCGCTTAAAAATGGCAGCGTTAAAAAAGCACAAATTATTGGAACTGATCCTGAAACTGATTTAGCCGTACTCAAAATACAGGGCGATAACCTACCCGCCATTACATTAGGTAAAGATAAAGCCTCACGTGTTGGTGACGTTGTACTCGCTATTGGAAACCCATTTGGCGTTGGACAAACCGTTACCTCAGGTATTGTCAGTGCTACTGGTCGAGATATGTTGGGTATCAATACATTTGAAAATTTTATTCAAACCGATGCAGCAATTAACCCAGGTAACTCAGGTGGTGCATTAATCAATCCATATGGCGAACTCATTGGCATTAATACCGCTATATTTTCACGCAGTGGTGGCTCGCAAGGTATTGGATTTGCAATTCCAGTAAGCCTGGCAAAAAATGTAATGCAACAAATTATTGAGCATGGACATGTTGTTCGAGGTTGGCTTGGCGTTGCAATACAAAGTATCGATACAAAATTGGCTGAAGCTTTAAAGTTAAACTCTACCGACGGTGTGGTTATCACAAATATTATTGTGAATGGACCCGCGGACCAAGCCAAACTCACTCGCGGAGATACCATTACGAAAATAAACGGTGTGAAAATTAAAAATGTACGCCATGCTTTAAATACGATTAGTTTATCTAAACCTGGCGATAAACTATCAATTGAAGGTGTTCGGCAAGGTAAAATTTTTGATGCCATTGCTATAGCCATTCAACGGCCACCGCCTGTTCAACCTATTTCTAAACGATAAGCTAAAATATATTAAAAAATTTATTCAATCTGTTTTAAATTATTGAATGGTGTTTTCCAAATTATGAAGCATGCCTGTCATTGAACTACATGTTTAGGCCGTGTTTTGAGAATTAGATGCTGACTGAGAAGCAATAAAATTAAAAAGTCTTTAAGCTTGTAAACTATTTTTTTGCTCAGAACCATCTTGACGCTTCGAAGAAAGCCATTTCAAAAGCATTAACTTCAGCGTTTCAATTTCAAGCGGCTTACTCAAATAATCATTCATACCCACATTAAAACATTTCCTTATGTCTTCTTGTAAAACATTGGCAGTTAATGCAATTATCCAGGTAGTATTTCTTACTTTTTCTCTAGAGCGTATTTCTTCTGTAGCTGACACCCCATCCATAATAGGCATATGCATATCCATTAAAATTATATCGTACGAGTTATTTTCCCAACATTGAATAGCCTCTTGACCATTCCCAGCAATTTCGTATTGAATACCTAGCTTCTCAAGCATTTTTCCGGTGATTAATTGGTTAACGGCATTATCTTCGACAAGAAGAATTCGACCTTCAAGTGTGTCATCTGTATCTTGCTCCATTTGTTCAACTTGATTTTTAGTATCATTTTTTTCAGCCTCATCCACCACCACTGTAAAATAAACTGCCTTCACCATACGTTGACTCAACCTGGCTCTCTCCGCCCATCAATTCTACCAAACGCTGGCTCAAAGCCAGACCTAAACCTGGACCACCAAACTTACGTGTTGTACTTGCATCTGCTTGTTCGAATGAATTAAAAACCGAATCTTTATTTCCTTTTCTAATTCCAATGCCTGTATCCAACACTTCAAATTTTAATTTTATTTTAGTATTTTTTTCCGCAACCAATTTAACAATAAGCTGAACGCGGCCATGCTCTGTAAATTTTATAGCATTTCCAATTAAGTTAACTAATACTTGATACAGCCGAGTTCGGTCGAATTTAATCCAATCCGGTGGTGAATTTTCTATTCGACAGTCAAAACTAATATTCTTTTCATTTGCCTTAATTGAGAATATAGCCTGAAGCTCAGAAATAAGTTGTGATAAATTAAAATCAATTTGTTCTATTATTATTTTCCCTGAGTCATATTTTGATATATCGAGTATATCGTTGATAAGTGTTAACAAATGATGTCCAGAATTACTGGCCACTTGAATATAATTCATTTGCTCATCTGTTAACTTTTCACTTGCAAGTAAATCAAGTGCGCCAATGACACCGTTCATCGGTGTACGTATTTCATGGCTCATGTTTGCCAAGAATAAACTTTTTGCTTCTGTCGCTCGTTCTGCTTCTTCTTTTGCCAACTCTAGTGCTTCCGTTCTTTGTTCAACTCGTGATTCTAATTCACCTTCCCTTGAAGCAATTTCTTGACGCATTTTATCGAAACTACTTGCTAAATGCGCAATCTCATCACGACCATATATATCCAACTCAACATCAAAATCACCATTGCCAATCTTTTCAGCTGCATCACTTAAAGAAATAATGGGTTTTGATAATTTATGTGAAAAAGTAATTGAGACGAAAACAATTAAAATTAAAGTACATATTAGAATAATAGTTAAAATATCTTGTAACTTAGCAACGGGTTCCGTTATTAACGATTCAGGAATAACAACAGCAACACTATAATTTGCTTCAGGAATATGTGAGTAAATTAGTACATTTTTTTGTTGGCTTTAGGTTCAACAAATTCAATATGTCCTGGCAACCCTTTTAGCATTTCAGATCCCGCTATTTTTAATTCTTTAATGGGTTCATCTGTAATTTTAAGTTTTACTGTTATCTTTTCACCAATACTATTTTTGATGAACTTATTATTTTTATCTTTTTTTAATTGTATAATTTTTCTTTTATCCCAATGGTACATATATAAGCCATTGCTTGAAACCAATATAAACTTAACATCTTCACCATAATTTTTAAAAAGCTCCTCTTTTACACTTAGGATAACGCGCAGTATTTCTTTCCACGACACGCTTCCACCTATCATTCCAACTAATTTGTTTTCATTATTAATAATACTTGCAGAAATCACAACTTGGCGTACCCCAGTTGTATATGAAATCATTGGTTCAGAAACAAATACACGGTGTTCACCGTTAGTATTATCTCTTACAGTATTTTGCCAGTAATCTCTTTTAGCAATAGATTTCGGTTTAGCACCTGGATCTTTATCATTAAATGTTCGCAACATTTCGTTGCCGACATTGCCACCTGAAGTATTATGAAAATGTCCATTTAATCTACCAACAATGAACTTTTCAAACCTGCCCGATAGTCTGATTTTTGCCTGTATTAAATAAGGTCTCATTTGCATGAAATCCATCGTTTTAACTAACGTGTATGCGCAAACATTAACATTTCGTTTTTGCGTGATAAGAAATATCCGTTAAGTTTTTCAGCCGTCGTATTTATAGTAGATTAGGCAGATTCAATACTTAATTTGTGAGCTTGATTACTGCTATGCCAGAGCGAAAGAGCTAATGCAGTCACGAGGGGAAGCAAAGATAATAGAATAAAAGTGATGCTTAATTTAGATCTGAGCTTCATATTGAGTAATCACAGGTTGAGTTTATATTTCCGTCCTCTTTTTATCGGCAAATTAGAATGGATTCTTTAGAAATGAAGTTTAAAATCAAGAAAATAAATGTTTGATATTAAATAGCTTTTTTACAAATAGGTTGTATCTATACTAAAATTCTTTGTTTATAGAGTCCCAATCTATTTGAGACTGATTATGTTCACATAAATATTTATTTGTCTGAGAGAAAGGATGAATAACAAAAATTCGCGATGTGTAGATTATGACGACGGAAAGTTACTTTTATAAAAAAAAATTCTATAAACAACACTTAATGAAATAATCTTTTAAAGGATTATTATTTTTGTATTTTTTTTAATCAGTTTTTGCTCTATTCCCTACCAAAATAATATTTTTGGAACTCTATATAATGTAATCCAGCTTGACTACGCTGTTACTATTTGTGGAAAATAGGTAAAGATAATAAAAATGGGAGAATAAACATGTTTGCGTTACACAAGGGTCAATTTTTTACAATATCAATTTTAGTTTTTATCTTTTTTTCTGTACAAGCAGGTACAGACAATATAAAAATCAAGAAAGCAAAAGATATCAATCCAAATCCAAATATATTTGAAACCACAATCATTGCTAAACCAAAAAAAATTAAACTAGCAAATGGTAAAAAAGTAACAGTCTTTGCTTATAATGGACAAGTACCCGGCCCTGAAATACGAGTTAAGCAGGGAGATCGCGTTATCGTGCATTTTAAAAATAAATTACCTGAAGACTTTCCTTCAACCATTCATTGGCATGGTATTGAGTTAAACAATAAAAGTGATGGAACACCGATGACCCAAACACCAGTTCCATCAGGTGGCACATACACTTATGATTTTATTGCCAAAAGAGGTGGTAACTATTGGTATCATCCTCATGTTAGAGGAAGCCAAGTTGTTAATGCAGGCCTATATGGTCCTTTAATCGTCAAACAAGATGTTGAACGTGATTTAAAAAATGAAAATATTTTACCACGGAAAGAAAAAACAATTGTTTTGAGTGACATGTCTGTTGTTGATGGCAAGCTTAAAAATATCGAAACCACACCAATGCTTGAAACAATGAACGGCACTGAGGGTGAGCATCTTCTTGTTAATGGCAAGGTATTACCTACTTTTAAAGCACGAGCTGGAGAACCTTTAAGGTTACGCCTTATTAACGCTTCTATTACGCGCTACTACCGCTTATCCCTTCCTGGTCATACAATGTATAGAGTGGGTGGTGAAGGTGGACTCCTTTCAAAAGTAAGAGTCGAAGGTGGTTCAGTTATGGGAATGCGCATGCCGATGCCAATGAATATGATGGATGGTATAATGATGCCCAAGTATACGGGTTATACCGGCCCTATTATGATTGACCAGGGCTATGACAAAGGTGAAATAGTTATAGCTCCTGCACAACGCGCAGACATTGTTATCATTCCGAATGGGAAAAAAGGTGATACTTTAACGGTACAATGGAAAGACTTTGCGCGAGGTCGACACATGATGGTAATGACCCCAGATGGCATGATGATGACTGAAGCAGATGATGACGGTCTCCGCCCTTCAATTGATTTATTTAAAATAAAATTAAAGAAAAACAAACGTTCAGAGTACAGCATTAACGAAGGTGACACCTTAGTTGCAAATCCTGGACGATTAGTATCTGAACGCCAAGATAATCAGATTAAACTCCAAGCTAATATGATGGCAATGATGATGGGTAAGCCAAAAAATACCTGGTTTAAGATCGATGACTTCTCTGGCGTTGAAAAACGAACTAACTTCCGTGTTGCAAAAATTGGTGAAACAATAAAATGGGAAACACACAATCACACGGATATGCATCATCCCTTCCATTTACATGGATTTTCATTTCAACCAACTATGTTTATGACCATGCACCATGATAAAGGGTTTATGGATATGTGGAACGTAAATGCTGAAAATGAATATGTCGATACCGTTAACGTACCACCACATACATCTGTCTTTTATTTATTTAATATTGACGAAAGAGCTGGCTATGCCGCTGAAGTTGGCACCGAACTAGGTACAGGTGCAACAGGAGACTGGGTATTTCATTGCCATATATTCCAACACGGTGAAAACGGCATGATGTCGTTCTTGCGAGTAACTGAATAAAGCACATTCTTGTTCTTATTTAAAAAGGAGCTTCGGCTCCTTTTTTTATGTCAGAAGTTCCCAATTGATTTTTAAACAGTTTTGTTTTTCTAGATAAGCATTTGCTTGGGAAAAAGGTTTTGTCCCAAAGAATCCGCGATGAGCGGATAATGGTGAAGGGTGTGGAGCTTTTAATACTAAGTGCCTATTTGTATCAATAAACTGGCCTTTCTTTTGAGCATAACTACCCCACAATAAAAACACCAAGCCTTCTCGTTTTTCATTTAATAATTGTATAACTTTATCTGTAAACTGCTCCCAACCTTTACCTTGGTGAGAACCCGCTTTTTCCTTTTCAACTGTCAACGTGGCATTCAGTAATAAAACACCTTGCTCTGCCCATGATTGCAAACAACCATGCATCGGAATATCCATATTTAAGTCTTGATTGAGCTCTTTATATATATTTCTTAATGATGGAGGAATACGAACACCATGATTAACTGAAAAACTCAGTCCATGTGCTTGATTAGGACCGTGATAAGGATCTTGACCAAGAATAACAACTTTTACTTTATTAAACGGCGTTGTATTAAAAGCATTAAATATTAATTGCCCATCAGGAAAGATAGATTTCCCCTGTTTTTTTTCACTTAATAAAAAGGATTTTAGTTCCTGAATATATGGTTCCTCGAACTCACTCGCTAATAATTCTAGCCATGAGGCTTCTAGTTTGATTTCTTTAGAATCGAACATTTCGGTTTGTAGCGATTATTTTTTGTGATTAATAGTAGATGTATATTCACTAACAACAGCATCAAGCTGCTGAGTGCTTGCAGCAATATCAGTTACATCGTTAATAGTAATTGCAAAATTCTCGATTTCACCATTTGCTGAGGCTAAGGGAATAAAAGTTATATTTTGGTACATATAAGTGGCTGACTTAGATCGCTGCCGTGTATTTTTAAATTGAAATAAATAAGGGTTTTCATCCCAAGTAGTAATTATTTTTTCTTTATTTAAAATACTTTGTTGAGTTTTTTCACTGAACCATTCTTTGGAAATAGCTGGAAAACATTCAAAAATATTTTTTCCCATAACATTTTCAGCACTTTGCGCACTATGGTTTACCATAAATAAATTCCAAACCCGAATAGTGTAGTTTATATCAAGAATAACTAAACCAACTTCAGCTGAGCTTACAACACTCATTAAGTCTTTTAAACTTTCGAGTTTATCTTCATGAGGCTTTTGACTAGTCATTGTATCATCCGACTATTGTAATATTTTTTGTAGAGCATCAATAAACTTTTTGTTTTCTTCAGGCATACCGACAGTAACACGTAAGCAATCTTGTAGCGCACCACCAGTTGGTGATAGGTTTTTAATTAAGATACCGGCATCTTTTAGCTTATTAAAAATGTCGGTTGCTTTACCTGCCGTTGTGCGGAATAAAATAAAATTGGCTTGTGATGGATACACATGAAAATCTTCAATATTATTTAATTCATTAAAAAGTTCATTTCTTGTATTACAAATAATAGTCGTTTGCTGGTCTAAAACTGTTTGATGGCTTAAAGCAAATTGTGCCGTTGCTTGGGTTAAAACATTAAGATTATATGGTAAACGAACTTTATCAAACTCAGCTAACCATTCAGGCTTTCCTGCTAATAAACCTAATCGCAAACCCGCCAACCCCATTTTTGAAACAGTTCGCATAACTAATAAGTTATCAACGCTACCCGCTTCATTCATAAAGCTATCATCTGCAAAGGCGTGATATGCCTCATCAATAACTACAAGACCGGGTGCTGTATCGATTATGGTTTGCAAGTCGTTTCGATCAAATAGATTACCGGTGGGATTATTTGGGTAAGCTATAAATATTATTGCGGGATTATGATCAGTTATCGCTTTTAAGAAAGTATTTACATCCAAACTGAAATCATTATTTAATGGTACGCTGACATATTTCATGCCTGCATAGGTTGTTACCATGTCGTACATTACAAAACTAGGATCTACAGATAAAACAGTCTGCTCTTTATCCGCTACAGCCATAAGAATCATTTGTATAAGTTCGTCCGAACCATTACCTAATAATATTTCAGCATTATCAGGAACCGACATTGTTTGCCTTAAACTCTCTTTCAAGGCACTCGCAGAAGGATCGGGATAACGATTAAGTTCGACGTCTTTAACCAGTTCCAACCACTCATCAACCATACTTTCTGGCCACTGATAAGGGTTTTCCATCGCATCAAGCTTGATACAATTTGTTGCAGGAGGAACATGATAAGCTTTAAGCGCACGAATCTCTGGTCGAATCCACCTAGATATAGAATCAGTAATATTTTTTTTCACGATAAATTAATCTTTTTTAATTCGATATTCAGCTGAACGAGCATGAGCCGTTAAACTTTCACCACGAGCTAACACAGAAGCAACTTTACCTAATTCAGAGGCACCGTCTTCCGAACACATAATTAAACTACTGCGTTTTTGGAAATCATACACACCAAGAGGTGAACTAAATCGTGCCGTACGCGAGGTAGGTAAGACGTGATTAGGGCCTGCGCAATAATCACCTAATGCTTCAGCCGTATAACGCCCCATAAAAATTGCACCGGCATGACGAATTTTGCCAACAATAGCTTCTGGATCATCAACAGCTAACTCTAAATGTTCTGGTGCAATATAATTTGCAACGTTAATCGCATCGTCAATATCTTTTACTAAAATACATGCACCACGATCGTTTAATGATGTTTCAATAATGTCCTGACGCTCCATTTCAACTGCAAGCTTATTCATGCTTGCTTCAACCGCTTTTAAAAATTCTTTATCTGGAGACACTAATATTGATTGTGCATCTTCATCATGTTCAGCTTGAGAGAATAAATCCATGGCAATCCAGTCTGGATCACTTTTACCATCGCATACCACTAAAATTTCAGAAGGGCCTGCAATCATATCAATACCGACTTTACCAAATACCATCGACTTGGCTGTTGCTACATAGATATTTCCTGGACCGACTATTTTATCGACACCCGGTACTGTTTCTGTTCCATAAGCTAATGCAGCAACCGCTTGCGCTCCACCTATCGTAAATACTTGCGTCACACCAGCAATTTGAGCGGCAGCCAAAACCATTTCATTTACTTCACCATCAGGTGTTGGAACAACCATGATAATTTCTTCAACACCCGCAACTTGTGCGGGGATAGCATTCATTAAAACAGATGATGGATAAGTCGCTTTACCACCAGGCACATACAAACCCACACTTTCTAAAGCGGTAATTTGTTGGCCTAACATAGTTCCATCGTCTTCAGTGTATTGCCATGAAGGCATTAATTGCTTTTCGTGGTAACTACGAACACGTTGTGCCGCTGTTTCAAGTGCTTCTCGTTGTTTAGGATCAAGTTCATCTAAGGCTTGCTGTAATCGTTCAGGCGCAACTTTTAATTCAGCCATCGACGTAACGGATAAGCGGTCAAACTTATTACTTAAATCAACAAGTGCAGCATCACCATTTTTACGAACGTTAATAATGATATCTTTAACGGTCTTAAAAACCTGATCGTTCGAAACGCTTTCCCAAGCCAATAGATTATCTAATGCCGACCAAAAATCAGCGTCAGTTGTACACAGTTGTTTTATTGAAATAGTCATAACTTAATCAGGCTTTAATTTATTTGGGATTGTACTTACTTAGATACGGCTTCAGCAATTTTATCAATAAATTGCTGCATAACATCATGATTCATTTTCATCGAAGCTTTGTTTATAACAAGGCGTGAGCTTATATCTGCAATATGCTCCATGGGTTCTAGACCATTGGCTTTTAAAGTATTGCCAGTATCAACTAAATCAACAATTCGATCAGCCAGCCCAACAATCGGCGCCAATTCCATTGAACCATACAGTTTTATAATTTCAACTTGTTGACCTTGTTCAGCATAATAACGACGTGCACAATTTACAAACTTGGTTGCAATACGTAAACGTCCTTGCGGTTCAGGTGCATTAACCGGCCCTGCTGTCATTAAACGACATTGCGCAATTTTTAAATCAAGTGGTTCATATAAACCTTCTCCGCCATGCTCCATTAAAACATCTTTGCCAGCCACACCAATATCGGCTGCTCCATACTGCACATACGTTGGAACATCAGATGCACGAATAATAACGAGTTTTACATTATCAACGTTGGTATCCAATATAAGTTTTCGACTTGTTTCAGGATCATCTAGCGGCATTATACCTGCATGAGCGAGCAAGGGTAATGTTTCCTTAAAAATACGGCCTTTAGATAATGCGATTGTTATACGTCTTGTCATTTTATTATTCTTACAATATTTTAATTAATAATTTATTTAAATTTAAAAAGCGACTTAATCTGGAATACGGCGAATTTTCGCACCGAGTTGCTGTAATTTTTCTTCAATACATTCGTAACCACGATCGATATGATAAATTCTTTCTACAACCGTTTCACCTTCAGCAACTAAACCCGCGATAACCAGTGAAGCCGAAGCCCGTAAATCGGTTGCCATAACGGGGGCGCCAGTTAATTTTTCAACCCCAGTACACACTGCCATATTACCATTTACTTCAAAACTTGCACCCATCCGTTCTAATTCTTGAACATGCATAAAACGATTTTCAAATACTGTTTCAGTAATCGTTGAAGAACCTTCCGCAAGTGCATTTAAAACAGAAAACTGCGCTTGCATATCAGTAGGGAAAGCAGGATACGGAGCAGTACGAATATCGGTTGCTTTTGCACGCTTGCCCCTCATATCAACTTCAATCCAATCCTCACCTGCTGTAATCGTTGCACCGGCTTCTTCTAACTTAACGGTGATTGCATCAAGATGCGTTGGATCGGTATCTTTTAATTTAACCCGACCACCTGTTACCGCCGCCGCAACCATAAAGGTTCCCGTTTCAATTCGATCAGGTAACACACGATAGGTCGTACCATGTAAATTTTCGACACCTTCAATGGTAATCACATCAGTACCAATTCCAGTAATTTTTGCGCCCATAGCGTTTAAGAAGTGTGCCAGGTCAACCACTTCAGGTTCTTTTGCTGCGTTTTCTAAAATAGTAATACCATCAGCTAAAGTCGCTGCCATCATTAAGTTTTCCGTACCGGTTACCGTGATAAGGTCAAAAACAATTTTGGCACCCTTTAACCGTTCACATCTCGCTTTGATGTAACCATTTTCAACAACAATATTTGCGCCCATTAATTCTAAACCATGAATATGTAAATTCACTGGACGCGAGCCAATCGCACAACCACCTGGTAGCGAGACTTCAGCATAACCATGCCGGGCCAATAATGGGCCGAGAACCAAAATAGATGCACGCATTGTTTTAACCAAATTATATGGTGCAACATGTTTGGTAATGGTTGAAGCATCAACTTCAACACTCATTTTTTCGTCCATCGTTATAGACACACCCATACGACCTAGTAATTCCATCGTCGTGGTAATATCATTTAGGTGTGGGATATTACAAATTTTTACTGGCTCGTTAACCAATAGCGTTCCCATAATAATGGGTAATGCGGCATTCTTAGCGCCTGAGATTCGTATCTCACCTTCTAATCGCGCACCACCCGTGATAATCAATTTATCCATTGTTATAAAGAACCGCCCTGAAACATTTTTGCTTTTTCCCACTCAGCAGGAGTATACGTTTTCATTGTAAACGCGTGTAACTCACCACTGGTGATATATTCGTTAACCGTCTTATAGACAATTTGCTGTTTTTTGACAGGCATTAATCCGTCGAAAATATCTCCGACGATAGTTGCATCAAAATGGCCGTTTTCACCACTTACTGTTACATCACACTCGGGTAAACCGGCTTTAATTAAGTCTTCAACTTGCTTTGCTTCCATCGTTTATACACCTTGAAATAGTCACCCAAATACGGGTAGGAAAATGTTCGCTTAAATTCAGGCCGCTATTTTAGCCTGTGTATCTGTTTAAGGCACAGAGTTTTATGCGTATTTAGCGCTAAATGTCTAAATATGTGAAAAAAACATGATATTTACGAGTACAACACGGTTTAAAAGGTAAGGAGTTTGCCTTTCTTCTCAGTATTTATCTACCACGAAGGCTAAAACGTAACATCAACGGAAGCAATATCGGCAATAAAAACTAGTCGATGGGAAGAACTTCTAATAAATCACTGGCCTTGGCTATATCGAGAATTTGCTGAGGCAACTTGAGCAAGCGAACATCTATATTGCTTAACTTTGCTTTTGCCAGCCAAGCAATTATTAACGCCAAGGCCGCACTATCGCTATTCTCAACTTTTGAAAAGTCGATACTTATTTTCACTTGGCTATTAAGGTATCCGTTCATTTGATTTAGTACCGACATGACGGTATCCATCATCAGTTCGCCACTAACAGCAAACTGATCATCAGATATTTTTTTTAACAATGCGCTAGACACAAGCTACGTCTCTTTACCTTTATTATGTTTTTGTAAACGCTCAATAAGCGCATCGAGTCCGCTAGCTCTAATTTCTGAAGCATAAGAGGTTTTATTACTGGCAATCAAACTTACACCTTCAACAGCAATATCATAAACTTTCCAACCTTTTTTCTTTTTATGGAGACTATAATTTACCGCAACAAATTTACCATCAGGTGCTTGAACTTGTGTTTTTACTGTTACATCTCCTTTCGATACATCATCTCGAAGAGGTTTATAACTAATTTCACTATCAACATATTCGAGTAAAGCGATCGAATAAGTTCTAACCATTAATTCACGATAAGCTTTAATAAACCCAATTTTTTGTGCTCTTGAGGCAGCATTCCAATTTTTGCCTAACACCCATTTCGACATACTAATAAAATCAAAATGTGGTAAGACAATTTTACTTACAAGCCCATATATAAGTTCAGGATTTTTATCAAACTTAGCTTTATCTTTTTTCAAAGAAGAAAACATTTTAACGGTAGTGTCTTTTACTAAGGCTTGAGGGTCATCGTTGGCATAAACTTGTGAATTACAAACGAATAAAGCAACTAAAATAATAAAGCTAATCGACGTTAAAAAACGTACTGACATATATTTAAAAGAACCCATCATTTTTTAGCATCCTCTTTTTTATCATCATTATTTAAAAACTGAGAAATGAATTGACCAATTAATTTCTCTAAAACTAAAGAATCTTGTGTTAATTTAATTAGCGAACCCTGCTTTAAACTTTTTGGCGCACAATCTTTGCCTGTATTATCTTCAACGCTAACTTCGCCACTTTCATCCATTGTAAATTCTTCACAGTCGGTTGAACCTGCTCCGGCTTCAAGTCCAATATATTTTTCACCTAACAAACCCGCCGTATATATACTTGCGGAAGAATCATCGGGTAAAGAATCATACTCACCTTCAATTTCCATTATCACTAATGCACTTAAACGTTTTTTATCAAAGATAATACTTTTAACCCGACCAATTCGAACACCCGACATTGTTACGGCTGAACGTACTTTTAAGCCGCTAATATCTTCAAAATAAGCAGATACGTCGTATCCCTTATCTGAACTGTAAGTGCTTAAGTTACTCACTTTCATGGATAACATAAACAACGCTGCTATGCCTCCAGCAACAAATAGCCCCACCCAAATTTCCATAATTCGTGTTGTCATTTGTTTTTATCTCCTAAAAAAATAGTCGCTAAACCTTAGCCAAACATTAAGGCTGTTAATATAAAATCTAAACCTAAAACGGCGAGTGATGAGTGCACAACAGTACGTGTTGTTGCTCGACTCACACCTTCCGATGTTGGTATGGCATCATAACCTTCAAAAACCGCAATCCACGTTACAACTAAACCAAATACCAAGCTCTTAATAACGCCATTATATATATCGTCATACACGTCGACGCTGGCTTGCATTTGAGACCAATAAGCACCGTCATCAACACCAAGCAAACCAACACCCACAAAGAAGCCACCCAGTACGCCAACGGCGCTAAACATAGCGGCTAACAAAGGCATTGAGATAAAGCCAGCTAAAAACCTTGGTGCAAGCACCCGCCGAATGGGATCCACAGCCATCATTTCCATAGCTGATAATTGTTCTGTCGCTTTCATCAACCCAATTTCAGCTGTTAATGCTGAGCCTGCTCGGCCTGCAAATAATAGTGCCGTTACAACCGGACCTAATTCACGTACTAATGACAAAGCAACCATAACGCCTAATGATTCTTCAGCGCCAAAATCAACCAAGGTATTATAGCCTTGCAATCCCATTACCATGCCAACAAAAAAGCCGGATACGACAATTATAATGAGTGATAAAACACCCACCGAATAAAGCTGCTGAATAATTAAAACGGGGCGTACAACAACCGAGGGAATGCCTTTCAATAGGTCCAAAAGAAGAATGTGCCCACGGCCAAGACGTTCAAAAAAATCTAATGCGCTACGGCCAAGTGATTGGATTTGATTTATCATATTTACAATCAGCCTATCTTTAGATCACTAACATAGGGTTGCGCTTGAAAATGAAACGGTACAGGACCATCAGGTTTACCTTTCATAAATTGTTGCGCCCATTCAGAGTCTGAGTTCGCTAAATCGTCAACCGTACCACCTGCTACAACTTTTCCACCCGATAACAAATAAATATAGTCTGCAATCGATGAAGCTTCTTCAATATCATGAGAAACCACAACACTGGTCAAACCTAGGGCATCATTTAGATTACGAATAAGACGCACTAGCACGCCCATAGAAATAGGATCTTGGCCGGTAAAAGGTTCATCATACATAATCATCATTGGATCAAGGGCTATCGCTCGTGCTAAAGCAACACGGCGTGACATACCACCCGATAATTCAGCCGGCATTAAATCGCGTGCGCCACGTAAACCAACCGCCTGCAATTTCATAATAACAAGGGTACGAATAAGTTCTTCGGAGAGATTGGTGTGTTCGCGTAGTGGATAAGCAATGTTATCAAATACACTTAAATCCGTTAACAATGCGCCATTTTGAAATAACATACCCATACGTTTGCGTAACTCGTATAGCTGGCGATGCCTTAACGTTGTGACTTCTTCACCATCAACTTCAATAGTGCCTTCCATGGGTTTTATTTGACGACCAATTAAGCGTAAAAGCGTGGTTTTACCGGTGCCACTAGGCCCCATAATAACGGTAACTTTGCCGCGCTGGATGTCTAAATTAACACCATCAAAAATCATCCGGCCACCGCGCGCAAACTTCAAGTTGCGGACTTTAACAAGTGTATTATTTTCTTCCATATTAATACTTTTAGTTGCCGTTTTAATTATTGTTTAATCACGAGATTTGCACTTAAGCCTCATTGTGCCTTGCCTTTGGCTTGCTTGCAATGGCTATTGTTTCTCACTTTCTGAAGGCCACACTACATTAAGTCCATCATGATCATCGCGTTACGAACAGCTTCAACTTTCGGAGGTTGTCCATCGACAAGAAGAATATGTTCACGCGATAAGTTTTCACGTTTTAACTGTTCGGCAATTAATTTTTTTATCTGCTGCATAAGTGGCTTATTCTCTTGCTCACTATTACAACGCGTTATCCAAAGCTGTGATTTTTCTGGCACGACAATCTCACCCTCGCCCATCCAGGTTAAGCTAATACTATTCTTTTCACAAAAAGCACGTGCCTTTGTTATATTTATATCATTCACTTTGTCTTTTAATTCAATACAAAGCTTAAACTGCTGACACAAAGAAATGATTGCGTCACAAAAAGCCTTATCCTCAAAGGTGTCGACGTTAGTCAGCACGGACAATCCACTTAAAAAAGATCCAATAGTGCTTAATTTTTCTAAACGTTCGTTTATATTATTTTGTGCCGTCCAATCTAATTCAAAAACACATTTAAAACCTGCCGTTGCTTGCTCATTTATTTCTTCGACTAGCTGCTCTACCGCGTCAACATCAGACCAATCCTGCTCAGGTATTAAAACAATAGGAAATTCATTTGCGTAAAAAGATAAAAACCAATCTTCAGGTAAATCTTCAGGATAAAAGACTTCATTGCCCCACTCAGGATGCTGCCATCCAGCGGTTCCTATTAAAATTCGATAATCTCTCTGCGACACGTTAATTTCTCACTTTTATTTTACGACTTATTTATTTTACGACTTAGGTTTTATACTTTTCTCACTCCGACTATACTTTGCCCACACTAATTAATCCAAAACCGATTCTTTATGGCTGATATTCTCCCATTCAAAAAACCTAAACCCAAAGATAAGCATAAAGGTAAATCACTATGTAAGAGTGGTTTTCATAAGTGGCAAGCCGTTACCGAAACCCCATTTGATGTAAAACAAGGAAAGCTCATTAGCCAATATCGTTGCTCTCGTTGTGGAGCCACAAAAAACCAAGCAAAATAAACGCACTAAAGTAAGGATGAATACTTTAAATGGTTGCCTCTTCCCCACACCTCAGAACAAATATATAACTTCTAAAATATTGCCAATAGTCGCGTAATCACATAAAGTAGCGTAATAAAATCATCGTCTTAGCTAATTGTGAGAGTACGGATGCACACGTTAAATTCATTATTCTTAATACTAACTATTGCGGCCACTACGGCTGGTTGTGCCTCTGTGAATGGCCCATCTCCCGACCATGATCCCTTTGAATCCTATAATCGCGCCATGTTCTCTTTTAACGATGCGGTTGATGAGAATGTATTAAAGCCCGTAGCGGCAGCCTATAGGGATTATGTCCCTAGTCCTATTCAGTCAGGTGTTTCAAACTTTTTTAGTAATTTGGACGATATTCTTGTTGTTTTAAACGACTTATTACAAGGTAAATTTTCTCAAGCTCGAGATGATTCCCTGCGCTTTTTATTCAATACTTTCTTTGGTGTGTTTGGGATTTTTGATGTGGCATCACATATGGAACTTCCAAAGCATAATGAAGATTTCGGACAAACCTTAGGTGCTTGGGGCGTTAGTGATGGCCCATACTTGGTACTCCCTTTTTTAGGCCCCAGTTCAGTTCGCGATACCGCTGGCTTACTTGTGGATTCTCAAGCTGACCCTATCTATGGTATTAGCGACGAAGAAGCACGCTACGCCACCATTGCTTTAAAAGCCGTTAATACGCGAGCAGAGTTATTGGGTGCGTCCAAAGTGTTAGATCAAGCTGCCTTTGACCGATATGCCTTTTTACGTGATGCTTACTTACAACGCCGAAAACATCTTGTTTATGATGGCAACCCACCCCAAGATGAAAACAGCAAACCAACAGCTCCAACGAATTCAGCAGAAGATCAATTACTGGAAGACGACCTAGAAAAAGCCTTACAATAAAACCATGGCTTCAATGAAGCGGCGGTTTTATATCTTAAAATTATAAATACCCTTCTATATACAAACTAAATCCCAAGTAGGAATTAATCCCATTATGCTTATACCACTTTTATATCCATCTTTAGCCATCATTATTGGTTTTGTGGTTCTCGTCTGGGGAGCGGATAAATTTGTTTTAGGTGGCGCGGCAAGTGCACGTTGTTTTGGCGTATCGCCCATGATTATTGGTTTAACGATTATTGGTTTTGGTACCTCAGCACCTGAAATGCTAGTGTCTGCTGTTGCAGCATTAGAAGGCACGCCGAACTTAGCAATCGGTAATGCGATTGGCTCTAATATTACAAATATTGCGTTGGTATTAGGCGTTGCAGCAATGGCGACACCACTCATGGTTAAATCCCAAATATTAAAAAGAGAATATCCTATTATGTTTGCGGTAATGCTACTGGCATTACTCGTAATGTGGGATTTAAAGCTCAACTATGTTGACGGCATTATCTTACTGGTTGGCCTGGTCTTTATCATGGGCTGGATGGTAAAAGTTGGCCTTAATGAGAATAAATTAAGCAACAATCAAGTTAATGATTCAACTGAGCAGGATCCACTCGAATCTGAGTTTGAATCTGAAATCCCTAATTTAAAACTGAGTATTGCGTTATTTTGGCTTATATTTGGTTTTGTGTTGCTGTTAGCCAGTTCCAAGGTCTTAGTTTGGGGAGCAGTCGAGGTTGCTCAATTTTTTGGTGTTAGCGAGCTGGTTATTGGGCTTACCATTGTTGCACTGGGTACTAGTTTGCCAGAATTAGCCGCCACGGTGATGAGCGCTCTGAAAGGCGAACACGATATGGCCATCGGTAATATTATTGGCTCAAACATTTTCAACCTATTAGCTGTTATTGGTATTCCGGCTCTCATTACTCCCATTGTGCTTGAAGAAAATGTTCTACAGCGTGACTTTCTCAGTATGATTGGTATTAGCCTGGTATTATTTGTACTGGCCTACGGTTTTAGAGGTAATGGCCGAATTAACCGCGTAGAAGGGTTTTTACTCTTTTCACTGTATATTGCCTATATGGGTTGGATATATATAAGCACTACCATGGGTTAAGACTTCCCAATTCAACAAATTGCATTTGAAAATTTTGAAGATGGCCCCAAATACAGTATCCTGAACCGTTACAAACTAACCTTATTTAAGAGTAAAAAATGAAATTCCACAACCTCACCATCGGCAACGATCAACCTTTTTTTGTGATTGCAGGCCCTTGTGTAATTGAAAATGAAAAACTCGTTTTAGAAACAGCCAATACGCTTAAAGAGATTACCAACGCACTAGGAATCGGCTTAGTGTTTAAATCCTCCTTCGATAAAGCCAACCGTTCATCTCTCGATAGCTTTCGTGGCCCAGGCATAGAGGAAGGTTTACGTATTTTAGAAAAGGTAAAAACGGATATTGGCGTCCCTGTATTAACTGACGTTCATGAAGACACACCATTGGACGAAGTGGCCAGCGTTGTCGATGTAATGCAAACCCCTGCTTTTCTAGCACGCCAAACAAACTTTATTCTCAATGTCGCCAAACAAGGTATTCCGGTTAATATAAAGAAAGGCCAATTTATGGCGCCATGGGATATGCAAAACGTGGTGGATAAAGCCAAGAGCACTGGCAACGATAATATTATGTTGTGCGATCGAGGCACCAGTTTTGGTTACAATACTTTAATATCCGATATGCGCGGCTTAGCCGTAATGCGTCGAACGGGCTGCCCAGTAATTTTTGATGCCACTCACTCGGTTCAACAACCTGGTGGTAATGGCAATACATCAGGCGGCGATAGAACAATGGTGCCACTATTAGCCCGTTCCGCTATTGCTGCAGGTGTAGCTGGTGTGTTTATGGAAGTTCATCCAGACCCCGACAATGCCCTCAGTGACGGCCCAAACATGATGCCTTTAAATAAAGTGAAACAATTGTTAAGCCAGCTTGCCGATATTGATAAAATCATTAAAGCTTCCGGTACACTTTTAGAAGATGAGTTATAGCCATGTCTTTTAGTGACGCCGATATTATTCAATTAGCACAACAAACAATCGATATAGAATGTAACGAGCTAACTCAATTAAAAAATAGAATTGATACCAACTTTGTGCAAGCGGTTAAAGCCATTGAACAAACCAAAGGCAAATGTATATTAATTGGTATGGGTAAATCCGGCATTATCGCGCAAAAAATTGCAGCGTCATTAGCAAGCACCGGCATCCCGAGTTTTTTTATACACCCTGGAGAAGCCTTTCATGGTGACTTAGGCATGATTGAAGCAAACGATATCGTTATGTTGCTATCTAACTCTGGTGAAACAGACGAAATTTTAAAGATAATGCCTTTCCTGATTAAACAAGGTAATCAAACAATTTCGATTACTGGTCAACAAAATTCAACATTAGCAAAAAATACAACCCACCATATAGATGGTTCGGTCACAAAAGAAGCTTGTCCTATCGGTTTAGCCCCAACCTCGTCTACAACCGTGGCATTAGTCATTGGCGATGCTTTTGTCACCACGCTTATTAAGCTACGCAATTTCCAGGCCGAGAATTTTGCGCTTTATCATCCTGGTGGCGCATTAGGTAAAAAATTACTCACTCAAGTTAAAGATCTTATGCGTACTGACGATTTACCAACGTGTAGCAAAGAAACAGACATAACCACCTTGGTACATACTGTTTCACAATCACGACTCGGTTTAGTTGTTGTACAAACTGATAAAAACAAAATACAAGGTGTCATAACCGATGGTGATATACGCCGTGCCATGGTGAACTTTGAGCAAGAATCGAAGAAGGAAAAATTCTTCCAACTAAAAGCTAGTGATTTATATACCAGTAATCCAAAAGTTATCGAACCATCCATGATGGTTTCTGATGCAGAAAAAATCATGTTCGATAATAAAATTACCAGTGTCATCGTTGCCGAGAACAATGAGCTACAAGGCATATTACAGTTATATCAATTAAAGAATAATTAATTCTCAATTCTTTTTTAGAATCATACTCAAATAATGTCACTACCCTTCAAACAAGCACCGCAAAACCTATGCTTATTACGGCTATCTGCAATAGGTGATATATGCCATACCTTACCCATAGTTAGAACCATACAAAAGCATTGGCCAACAACAAAGTTAACCTGGATTATTGGTAAAACAGAATATGCACTGGTTAGTGATATTGCTGATATTAACTTTATCATCTTCGACAAATCAAAAGGTCTAAAAGCTTACAAAGAAGTACACGATAAACTTAAAGGCTTACACTTTGATGCTTTACTACACATGCAAATGTCATTACGCACTAGCATCATAAGCGCGCTCGTTAAAAGCAAAATTAAATTGGGGTTTGATAAAAAGCGAGCAAAAGATTATCAATGGTTATTTACTAATATTAAAATCCCCTATCAACCTCAACAACATGTTATTGATAGTTTTTTTGGTTTCACAGAAACGCTCGGCATACACGAACACATTTATGAATGGAATATCCCCAACGATCCAAAAAAACTAAACGATTTATTAGAGAGTGAAAAAATAAACTTAGACATTAAGAAACCGTATATTGTTATTAGCCCTTGTTCAAGTATGGCTTATCGAAATTGGACAAGCGAAGGATATGCGGCGGTTGCTGATTATATTCAACAACAATATCAACTCCCCGTTATTCTCAGTGGTGGTTTTTCTGCAGTAGAAAAACAAATGAGCGATGCAATTATAAAAAAAGTTAAACACCCCATAATAAACTTAGTTGCAAAAACAAATTTAAAAGAACTGCTTAGTTTATTAAGCAATGCGCATTGTGTGATTAGTCCCGATTCTGGCCCAGCACATCTAGCAACGGCCATAGATACGCCTGTTATTGGTCTGTATGCAACAACTAATCCTGATAGAGCACGTCCTTATTTAAGCCAAGAATGGCTGATTAACCGTTATCCCGATGCAATACATAAAAAATTCAATGCTACAGTTGAGAAAATAAAATGGGGCACTCGCGTTAAGGATGACTGGGCAATGAAACTCATTACCGTAAACGACGTTATTCTAAAGCTCAAAAAACTGCTACCTTTAAAAACAATGTAATTTATATACGATTAGATTATTATCGATATTAATCTTTATATACAGACGAAGAAAAGACTATGAATGAAATTCTTGAACGCGCTAAAAAAATAAAACTCGTTGTTTTTGATGTTGATGGCGTATTAACTGATGGCAGCTTGTTTTATGGCGACAACGGCGAAGAGTATAAAGCTTTTTACGCTAAAGATGGCTTAGGTATGAAACTACTTATGCGTACTGGAGTCCAAATTGGCATTATCACAGCAAGACAATCACAATTAGTAAAACATCGTATGGATAGTTTAGGAATCGAACACTTATATCAAGGTCGCCTTGATAAGCTTAATGCTTTTGAAGATCTCATTCAAAAACTTAATTTAAGTTATGAGCAAACAGCCTTCGTCGGTGACGATGTTGTTGACCTACCCGTTATGAATAAAGTGGGATTTTCCGTCACGGTAAAAGACGCTCATCCACTGGTTATCGAACAAGCACATTGGCAAACCCCGCTTAATGGTGGCCGAGGAGCAGCCCGGAATGTCTGTGAATTAATTATGCAGTCGCAAAATACCTTAGATGAGCAACTTAACTCTTTCTCTAAATGAATCGCATCCGCTATATTATTTTATTTATTATTGTCGTCATTATCGCGGCAACCAGTAGTTGGTTATTAAAAAGAGTCGATAACCAACCGTTTAATATTGTAAAACCCACACGCCATGATATGGACTATTTCCTGACGAATTTTGATGCCACTATTATGAATGAAGCAGGCAAGCCCCATTATATTGTAAAAGGTGCTTACCTTGAGCATTTCCCTGATGATGACAGCATTGACATTAAGCAACCGAAAATAAATCTTTTCCGCGAAAATCTCCCGCCCTGGAATATGGATGCCGAACAAGCGAGAGTGTTAAACAAAGGGAATTTAATTTATCTTAATGGTAAAGTAACAATGCATCGTCCTTCTAGCAAAACAAAAAAAGGAAAGATTGAACCTGAAATAAATCTCACGACTAGCAACTTAACTATTAAGGTTAAGCGTAATTATGCGGAGACAAATGATGCTGTTCATATTCAGTCTGAACAACATCATCTAAAAGCCACTGGGATGCGTGTATACTTAGACGATGGGCGGCTTGAATTATTGTCAAATGTGAATGGTATTTATCATGTCAAAAAATAAATATTTTACAATCATACTATTACTACAGTTTATTCCCCTGAGCTGCTTTGCTTTAGCGGAAGATCGTAATAAACCCATTAAAATTAAAGCTGACAGTGTCAGTATTAATGAAAAAACAGGCATCAGTGTTTATCTAGGAAACGTTAAATTTACCCAAGGAAGCCTCATTCTGAAGGGGAACAAGATAGAGATCCATCAGCCTGATGGTGCTGTAACCAAAATAATCGTCATCGGTACACCAGCAAAGTTCCAACAACAACAAGATAATTCGCCAGATTTAATTCACGCGAAAGCGGGTAAATTAAAATACGTTACAAAAGATGAGCGTGTATATTTAACTAAAAATGCTTCCGTCTCCCAAGGTGACAATTTACTTAAAGGTAATAAAATTGAGTACAATACACGCGATAGTACTGTGACCGCTCAAAAAAGCACCAATAATGATAACCGTGTTCATGTTGTCATTGAACCTAATAAAGAAAAGTAGAACAAACCACGTATGTCATTACTCAAAGCAATCAATTTATGTAAAAGCTATAAAAAACGTGACATTGTTAAAAATGTAAGTATTGAAATTAGTAGTGGTGAAGCCGTTGGCTTGCTTGGGCCCAATGGAGCAGGTAAAACAACTTCATTTTATATGGTGGTTGGCTTAATAAACTCTGATAGTGGTACCGTTGAACTCAACGGACAAGATATCACCGACCTCCCTATGCACCTGCGTGCTCAAAGAGGCATTGGTTATCTTCCGCAGGAAGCCTCTATTTTTCGCAAACTATCTGTTGCCGATAATATTCTCGCAATATTACAAACCCGTAAAGAATTAGCGCCTTTTCAGCAACAACAAAAGTTAGAAGAATTACTCGATGAGCTACACATTGGACATATTCGCACTAATACAGGTATGAGCCTATCCGGTGGCGAACGCCGACGTGTAGAAATAGCTCGAGCACTTGCAACCGAGCCGCGGTTTATCTTATTAGACGAGCCTTTTGCTGGCGTTGATCCTATTTCAATATTAGATATTCAAAATATAATCTCACATTTAAAAGAACGTGATATTGGCGTTTTAATCACCGACCATAATGTAAGAGAAACCTTAGGAATATGCCAACGAGCGTACATTATGAATAATGGAGAAGTTATTGCTCAAGGTGATCCAGATCATTTACTCCAGGATACCCAAGTGCGTAAAGTCTACTTAGGGGAAAATTTCAAGTTGTAATCGCTCTGTAATATGTTAAAAAATACGCTAGAATGAAGAATATGCCTATCATTAAAACGTCGAAAAAAGCGCTCAAACAACACGAATTCACTTCCACAACGTCTAACCTATACATTATAAAGAATACTGGCTAAAGCCGACTATATGAAACAAAGCTTACAACTGCGTATTGGTCAATCGCTAACGATGACCCCTCAACTACAACAAGCCATTCGCTTGTTACAGCTTTCCACACTTGAATTAAGCAGTGAAATCCAGGACGCTTTAGACTCTAACATGATGCTGGAAACAGTCGATGATAGCAGCGCTTCTTCGGAGCAAACCCAGAATAACGATAAAAATAGTGAAGAACAAAATACTGCCGACAGTAATCCGGATACCAGCAGCGTTGAAAGTAATTTAAACGAAGATAATGCCATTCCCGATGAGCTACCTGTCGATACCGTCTGGGAAGATATTTATGACTCCATGTCACATTTACCGACAGCGAGTAGTGCCCCTGCTGATACAGGTGATATGGAAGTTGTTTCAGTTACCGGTGAAAGCTTACATCAACACTTAGATTGGCAACGTGAATTAGCTCCTTTTAGTAAGACTGATTCCATTATCGCTCAGGCGATTATTGACTCGATTAATGATGATGGTTTTCTGGCAACAAGCATTGAAGATATACATCAAGGTCTAGTAGGCGAATATGATATTGAGCTTGATGAAGTTGCTGCCGTATTACGCCAAGTACAAAACTTTGACCCACCCGGCATTGCCGCACGAGATTTACAAGAAAGTTTGTCTCTTCAGCTTGATCAACTTGATGGCACTGTCGATAATTGGGAGTTTGCAAAGCTGCTTGTAAATAATCATTTTGAGCAACTGGCCAATCGGGACTACGCACTCATTATGCGTCAGATGAAACTTTCTGAAGAAGAGTTAAAAGAAGTTGTTACGCTGGTTCAATCCCTTAACCCACGACCGGGTAGCCATATAACCGACAGTAATCCCGAATATGTTATTCCTGATGTCGTGGTTAGTAAACACAAAGACAAATGGGTGGTCGAACTGAATCCCGATGCGGCACCCAAAATTCGTATTAATAACCATTACGCTAGCTTAATCAAACAAGTAAACAACAGTAGTGACAACACCAATATGAAAAACCATCTTCAAGAAGCACGATGGTTTATTAAAAGCTTACAAAGTCGTAATGAAACCTTACTCAAAGTTTCCACCAGCATCGTAAACCGTCAACTAGGCTTTTTAGAGCATGGTGAAGAAGCAATGAAAGCATTGGTTTTACACGATATCGCTGAAGAAGTAGAAATGCATGAATCCACTATTTCTCGAGTAACAACTAAAAAATATATGCATACACCACGCGGTATCTTTGAACTTAAATACTTCTTTTCAAGCCATGTAAGCACTGCCAGTGGTGGAGAGTGTTCAGCGACCGCAATTCGAGCATTATTGAAAAAATTAATTGCTGCGGAAAATCGAAATAAACCGTTAAGTGACAGTAAATTAGCTGATATTTTGGGCGAACAAGGTATTAAGGTTGCAAGACGCACCGTTGCAAAATATCGCGAAGCATTAAATATTCCCTCATCAAATGAGAGAAAACAGCTTACGTAAAGTAAGTGAATTAAGTATGACAAAAGTAGTCCAACAAAGGAGATAGTATATGCAATTAAATGTAAGTGGTCATCATGTCGACGTTACCGATTCTCTACATAACTATGTATCAACCAAATTTGACCGACTCGAGCGTCACTTTGATCATATGACCAATGTTCACGTTATTCTCAGTATTGAAAAAGTACGCCAAAAAGCTGAGGCTACACTCAATTTATCTGGCACCAGTGTATTTGCAGAATCTGAAGACACTGACATGTATGCCGCAATTGACTCGCTGACCGATAAGTTAGATAGACAAATTAAGAAGCATAAAGAAAAAATCACTAACCATCATAAACAGGCTGGAAGACAGCATAAACAGGTAGACGGCTCAATTGAAGAGGATTAGAATTCACTTCAAAATTAAGAGTGAAAATGCCAACACGTAAAATAGGCATTTTGGTAAATAACGAGACAGTAAGAAAATGCAAGTTAGCGAATTTATTCAATCCGATCGTGTTCTTTGTGATGTAGATGCTAGTAGTAAGAAACGCGCTTTTGAGGCTCTAAGTCAGCTTATTTCAAAAAACTGTGACGGAGTGTCAGCTAACGAAGTGTTTGATAGCCTTATTGCCCGAGAAAAACTGGGGGGTACAGGACTTGGTTATGGGGTAGCCATCCCCCATGGCCGGCTCAAAAACATCGATACGACTCGAGGGGCATTTATTAAGCTAAAAGCCGGAATTGATTTTGATTCTATTGATAAAAAACCGGTAGATTTAATGTTTGCCCTACTCGTGCCAGAAAATGCGGAAGAGGAACATCTACAAACTCTCGCCTTGCTTGCAAATATGCTGAATGATGAAAAAATGAGAGAAAGTCTGCGAGAAGCAACCAGTGCAGATGAAGTACAAACAACACTCAGCAACTGGCAAGACTCACACTAAGACCTAAACTCCCTCATGTCTTCAATCACAGTTAACGACATATTCGACACGCACTGTGACAAATTAGAGCTAAACTGGCTATGTGGCGAGCAATATGCCAATTTAGCTATCAATCCATCAGATCAGCATCCAACGCTCTTTATTGGCTTCCTTAATATTGTTAGGCCAAACCTTATTCAAGTTATTGGTCAAACTGAAATTCAGTACCTCGAAAGTCTAGGTAAAAACTCTTTCAACGACGCCATTCAACACCTTTTTGAGAGTCAGCCTGCTCTCGTTATAATCGCTAAAAACCTCGAACCACCCAAAAAGCTAATTGAAATTGCTAATAAAACACATTCTATTGTTGTGCGATCCTCCAAAAATAGTAATCAAGTTGTTGAACTCATCCAATATTATCTGGCCGACAACCTAAGTGAATACATTACTATTCACGGTGTTTTTCTCGAAGTCCTTGGAATGGGAGTACTACTAGCAGGGTTAAGTGGCATCGGTAAGAGTGAATTAGCGCTTGAGTTAGTGACCCGAGGTAATCGGCTAATTGCTGACGATATTATCGAATTTCGCAAAATATCGCCTGATACCATTGCCGGAACGTGTCCAGCAATTCTTAAAGACTTTATAGAGGTTCGCGGCTTAGGAATTTTAAATATCCGAGCAATGTTTGGCGATAATGCTTTAATTAATAGAAAGAAACTCAGTTTAATTATAAACTTGCAAGTAACTAAAGATGTGGTATCCACAGCAATCGATAGATTAGATGGTGGGCATAAACAGCGTACCGTACTTGAGGTTAATGTTCCCGAAATAACATTACCCGTTGCTGTAGGTAGGAGCCTAGCTGTTATTGTTGAAGCGGCCGTACGCAATCACATACTAACAATGAATGGCTATAATGCGAGTGAAGATTTTATAACCCGACAACAAAAGTATATTGATAAAAAATGAATTTAATTATCGTCAGTGGCCTATCCGGTTCAGGCAAAAGTATTGCTTTACACTTACTTGAAGACCTGGGTTATTATTGTATTGATAATCTACCTATCAGCATGTTGCCATCGCTCATTAAAGAATTTCATCGAAAACCCTCAGAACCTATACAAAATATCGCTATTGGCATAGATGCTCGTAATATGCCTGATAGCTTGAATGAATTTGAGTCCTGTTTAGAAGAACTCGCGACAAATAAAATTAATTATAAAGTTTTTTATTTAGAAGCCAATGATGGTGCAATTATAAAACGCTATAGTGAAACTCGACGCAAACATCCGCTTAGTAAGCCCAACATGTCACTAACGGAAGCTATTACCTTAGAAAAAAAATTACTTGAACCCGTAGCTTATTGTGCCGATCTCACCTTCGATACCAGCTCAACAAATGTGCACCAACTACGAGAACGCATTAAAGAACGATTAATAAAAGATACTACTTCTACCGCTTCAATCTTAATAGAATCATTTGGTTTTAAACACGGCGCACCAACAAATGCAGACTTTGTTTTTGATGTTCGCTGTTTAAGCAATCCACACTGGGTACCTGAGTTACGTTCACAAACAGGACAGGATAAAGCTGTAGTTGAATTTCTAGAATCTAACAACGATGTTTTAATGATGTGTAATGATATTTTATCTTTTCTTGATAAATGGGTCCCGAAATTTATTGCAGAAAATAGAAGTTATATGACCATAGCCATTGGTTGCACAGGTGGGCAACATCGTTCAGTTTATATTACAGAGCATATCGTGTCGAAACTAATAAAAAAATATCCCAGCATATTAACTCGACATAGAGAGCTTGAACAAAACGATTAGAATTAAATATTATAAAGAAGAAGAATTAGAGAAAGTACAATGGGTGTAAGTATTCTTATCGTAACGCATGGCAAAATAGGTCAATCTATTTTAGATACGGCTACAAAGATTATTGGTTCCGTTCCCATGTTAGTTAAAACAATATCTATTGATATGGATGAAAATTGCGACATATCATTAGACCAGGTTAATATAGTTGGTAAGAAAATTGATACCGGTGATGGTGTTTTAATCCTTACAGACTTATTCGGTGCCACGCCAAGTAATATTGCCAGCACAACGAGTATTTCACAGAGCATTGTTGTTGCGGGTCTTAATTTACCTATGTTAATCCGCGTTATGAATTATCACTCATTACCATTATATGAACTTAGTGATAAAGCTGTTGGTGGCGGGAAAGATGGTGTTCTCGCTTATTATACAGACAAGAATAAAAAAAATGTTACAAACTCAAATTAAAATTATTAACAAACTTGGCCTACATGCTCGTGCAGCTGCAAAATTTGTCACACTTGCTAGCCAATTTAAGAGTGATGCATTTTTAGAGCATCAAGAAAAAAAAGTCAACGGGAAAAGTATTATGGGGGTAATGATGTTAGCCGCCTCAAATGGTACTGAACTCACATTGACGACAGATGGAGACGATGAGCAACAAGCACTTGAAGCCTTAATCAAGCTTGTAAATAACCGCTTTGACGAAACAAGCTAATAATCAATATTGAGTAATTGCACCTATGACTTTATGTTTACAAGGATCGCGTATTACCACAGGCGTAGCTATTGGTCCTGTCCACATTATTCAACAACATGAATTTGAACTTGTTGAAACCAATATACATGATGATTATATCAATGAAGAAATTGAACGTTACACAAAAGCATTAACTAACGCGAAACAACACCTTAGCTTGGTTCTCGAAAATGTCCCAAGTTCTACACCCTCTGAGATAATTGCTTTCATTAACTCGCATCTCTTAATGCTAAATGATGAAATGTTATCTGATACACCAATAGAAATAATTCGAACAAAAAAATGTAATGCTGAATGGGCTCTCAAGTTACAACGAGATAACATTATTAATATTTTTGATTCAATGGATGATGCTTATCTTCGTACTCGACGTGATGATATTAACCATGTTGTTAAAACCATTATGCAAACTTTGCTCAGCGGCCCAATTCATCATGGTGTACATCATTCACATGAACAACGTCTAAGTGGCCATGTTATCGTTGCCGATGATATCTCCCCCTCTGAACTCGTCTTAATGCAACATCAAGGTATCGCCGCCTTTGTAACCCAAACAGGTGGGCCAACATCACACACAGCAATTATTGCTCGAAGTTTAAATATACCGGCTATTGCAGGTATTCATAATATCCATACATTACTACACGATGCAGAAACTATTGTTGTGGATGGTCGATTCGGTTTAATACTAACTAACTTAGATGATAATTCGTTATATCATTACCATCGATTACGCCGAGAACAACATATACAACTAAAACGATATAAAGAATTCCCCCTGTTACCTGCTATCTCAGATGATGAAGTTGAAATTAGTATTAACGCCAACATTGAACTACCAGAAGAAATACCGCTAATCAGGGAGATGGGGGCAAATGGTATTGGTTTATATAGAACTGAATATTTATTTATGAATCGTTCTATTAGCCCAAGCGAAGAAGAGCAATTTCAAGCTTACTCCAGCATATTAGAACAATTAAATGGTAAAACACTAACCATTCGGACTCTTGATTTGGGCTCAGACAAACAAGTCGATAGTGGTAAACAACATGCAAGTGCCATCACTAACCCGGCACTCGGGTTACGTGCCATTCGCTTATGTTTAAATGATCTATCACTTTTTATTCCGCAACTACGTGCAATTCTAAGAATATCAGCTTTTGGTAAGGTAAGAATGATGATACCGATGCTCTCGAATATTCATGAACTACAACAGGTCATGCGGCTAATTAAAACAACCCAAAATGATTTAAACAAAGAAGGTATTGCTTTTAATATTGATATGCCAATTGGAGGAATGATTGAAGTTCCTGCAGCAGCCATCTGCGCTGAAATGTTTGCGACAGAACTCGATTTTTTATCCATTGGTACAAATGACCTAATACAATATACTTTAGCAATCGATCGTATTGATGATGAAGTGAATTATTTATACGATCCTGCTAATCCCGCCGTATTAAGACTTATCGCGCAAACTATTAAAGCGGGACAACTGGCTAATATCCCTGTTTCAATGTGCGGTGAAATGGCAGGCGATCCCCGTTATACCAAATTACTCTTAGGGCTTGGCTTAAGAGAATTTAGTATGCATCCTAATTCTCATCCCATCATTAAACAAATAATTCCAACCTGTAATATTAAGAAACTTCAAAGACAAGTTAAACGCTTACTTAAAATTAATAAATATGCTGATTTTCACGAACAAATCGAAAAACTACTTAATTAACTCAAGCCTAGTGAATATATTTTTATTTTAACCCTATTGCCTGTTACACTTAGATTCCTTCAAACTTGCAATATTTATAGTTGCAATACCTGTGGTTAGAACATGGCGAATATCACACAAGAACAACAAGATTTACTCGAAATTATTTCTGAGTGCTTTCAAAATAATGACTGCGATAAGATAGATCAGCTTCTTCAAGAGCTGCATCCGGCAGAAATCGCCCATGTTATTGAAACGCTTTCACAAAAAGAACGTGAATTGGTTTGGCAACGTATTCCGACGGAATATGAAGGTGAAGTTCTTATTAATCTTAATGAAACGGTGCGTAGCCATTTTATTAAGACCATGGAACATTCTGCCTTACTTGCTGCAACTGAATCCCTGGAAACGGATGATCTTGCCGATATCTTATCGGAGATTCCACACGCTGTAAGTCAAGAATTACTTTTAAGCATGGAACAACAGGATCGTGAACGCCTAAAATCCGTTCTTTTTTATGCCAAGGATACTGCTGGCGGATTAATGGATTTAAACACGGTTATTATTCGAGCTGATACCACACTCGAAGTCGTATCTAGATATTTGCGATTCAAAAACGAACTACCTGAAGGAACGGATACACTCTATGTGGTTAACCGAAAAAATAAATATCTTGGTCTACTACCACTAACAACATTGCTCACTAGCGATCCTATTCTACTCGTTGCCGATACAATGGATGCAGGTATTGAAGCCATTAATGCGAATACTTCAGTACGTGAAGTTGTTAATATATTTGAGCACCGTGACTTAATCACCGCACCCGTTATTGATGATGATGGTAAATTACTGGGTCGAATAACTATTGATGATGTTGTTGATGAAATTCGTGACGAAGCTGAGCATTCAGTAATGAGTATGGCGGGCTTGAATGAAGAAGATGATATGTTTGCCTCCCCATTAATGAGTACTAAACGACGGTCTATATGGTTAGGAGTTAATTTACTTACAGCATTATTAGCCTCAGTTGTAATTGGTCAATTTGAAGGGACTATCGAAAAACTTGTTGCTTTAGCTATATTAATGCCCATTGTTGCAAGCATGGGTGGCGTTGCAGGCAGCCAAACATTAACCCTGGTAATCCGTGGCATGGCATTGGGGCGCATTGGTAAAACAAATGCAAAACGATTATTACACAAAGAGTTATGGGTTGGATTATTTAATGGTTTAATATGGGCTATTGTCATCGCAGCAGTTGCCGGTGCCTGGTTTGATAGTTTGAAATTAAGTTATATCATTGGTGCAGCTATCGTTATTAATTTATTTGTTGCTGCTTTGGCAGGTGCAAGCATTCCATTAATATTAAATAAGATCGGAATCGATCCAGCTTTAGCTGGAACAGTTATACTGACAACCGTCACTGATGTTGTTGGTTTCTTTGCCTTCTTAGGCCTAGCTTATTTATTTCTTTTTTAACGAGAATTTTTAATGTCTAAAAAAATAGTTTACGAAGAAGATGATGATGTCATTAGCAAGACAAAATTAAAACAAGAAGCGCAAGCCTTAACTGATCTGGGTTCAAAACTTTTAGTATTATCAACTGAACAATTACGTAAGTTCGATTTACCCGATAACTTATTAGAAGCTTTTAAAGTTGCAAAAAACATAAAAAAACATGGAGCATTAAAACGACAAAAGCTTTATATAGGAAAGTTATTAAGAAGTATTGATTCAAAACCTATAGAAGCACAATTTGATATGTTGTTAAGTCCTCACAAAGAAGATGTGAAACAATTTCATGATGTGGAAAATTGGCGTGATAAAATCATTGAAGAACCCAAGAATATCAATGAATTTTTAGGACAATACCCGTTAGCTCAACGACAAACCTTAATCAAGCTACACCGCGACTCAATAAATGAAAATCCTCAGATATCAACGCGCGCAAAACGAAAATTATTTATTTATATCAAAGAGTTTGTCTTTGTTCATGAAGATAAAGATGATAATAACTTTCAAGACAATTTATTATAACACTCTAACTTTCTATGCTTTAAAGCCGGAAACTGTTTACGCGTTAACTTAATCTTTTCTAAATCTAAATCAGCAATAACAAACCCAGAACCTCGATAAAGCCGGTCATTAACGACACCCCATGGATCTACAATCATACTATCTCCATACGTTTCACGCCCATTTACGTGATAACCTCCTTGAGCCGACGCGATAACATAACATAAATTTTCAATCGCACGAGCTCGCACTAAAGTTTCCCAATGTGCCTTTCCTGTAATCGCAGTGAATGCAGCAGGAATAACAACAAGTTCAACACCTTGATCAACCATACGACGAAACATTTCTGGAAATCTTAAATCATAACAAACAGCAAACCCCATTTTTCCAAAAGGAGTATCTTGTACAATAATTTCACTACCAGCTTCAATCACATCAGATTCAGCATGACTCTCTCCTTCGTCTAATCTAGCATCGAATAAGTGAATTTTATCGTAACGAGTGACTATATCCCCATCAGAATTAAATAATAAGCAAGTAGATCGAATTCGTTGTGGGTCATCAGAGATTAAAGGTATAGTGCCAGCAACAATCCAAACTTGATGTTTAATACACATATTCTTTAAAAAATCTTGTATCGGACCAACTCCCTGATGCTCTTTGATCGCAAGCATATCAGTTTGTTTCATTCCCATAATTGCAAAATTTTCTGGCAATACGACTAAATCAGCACCTGAATCGACAGCATAGCTAATCCACCGACCTGCTTCATTTAAATTTGCAGAAACGTTCGGACCAGAAGCCATTTGTATTGCAGCAATTCGTTTCATAAAAAACCCAATTTGAAATTAACCATAGTCAATTTATTAAAAGTTCAAGCTTATCTACTTTTGCGCTACCTGATTGAAGTTCAATACGTGTAGAATCTAAACCCAATGCAACTATCCACGCTTTTAATTCCGTTGCCCACAATACCCCTGTATCTCCACCAGGGTATCTAATCAAGAGATTTAAAGTATTCTTTGCTGATAATATTTTCATAGTATTTCTAAGGGCAGGAATTTTTAAAATTGATTGAACATTTTTAGGAACAGACCATTGTTGTTGCGTAATAATGTAGCTTTTTCTAGATAACAAATCTGCTGCAAATGAATAATTGATTTGTGTCGATATTATTATTAACAAACAATACTTTATTAATTTTTTAGTTATCATCATCCAAATAATCATCTTCATCCGACACATCTTTCTCAATTTTTTCATCATTTTTATCAATTCGAGTTGTAATGGGTTTATCCCATGTTCCAGTTAAATGGTAAATACGTTGAGAGGATTCATCAATACCTGAACCGAATATTTTTTTGAAAAAATAGACTACCGCCCCCACCTGTGGACCGAAAGCAAAAGTAGAGGGAACTGTTAAGGAACCGCTCACATTAGGAACCACCGTAAGATAATGATCAAAGTCTCTAGCAACTATTCCTGTTCGTCCTGTTACGAGTATATTGGCTACTGGTCCAGAAATACTGACGTCATCTGAATAAGCGTTACCATCAAGAATTTCATAAACACCAACAATTCGATCAAAATTAAAACCTGTTTTAAAAGCATCTCCAGTAAATAACATGCTTGGTAATGACTCTATGCTAAGTAAACCAAGTAAACGCCCCGCACCTGGGTCAACCTTAGTAAAGACGCCATTTTCAATATCCATGGTCACAAGGCCATTTAATTGGCCCCAGCTGAAATCACCAAATCCTCCTTTCCAATTAAAATCTCCAGTAAAATCAGCTACACCATTCTCAATAATAGAAGAAAAACCAAGACTAGATAGAAAATTACCATAATTCACAGAATGCACTTTCATAGTGACTTCGGTAAATTGTTTTTTGGGTTTGTAATGCCAAAATGCCTTACCTTTGGCTTCCACATATGGTGATATAACAGTAAATTCATCCAAACTTAATCCCTTTTTATTTTTTGATGTTTTAAAAATAATTTTTCCATAGGGATAAGTATCATAATTAAAATCGGCAATTTCACCTTCAAACAGAGGTAATTTTCTTGGGTCAGAAGGTTTACGAGGTTTTTTATCTTTCGCTTTCGCTAAGTGTAAATAATCCATATCAACATTAACAGGAACACTAAAAAAACTTTTTTCTTTTTTTATAGTAGTCGCATCCAATGCATCTAACCAGTCACGCAATGAAAAATCCTTTAAACTTCCAGTTAACAATAATTTTTCATCTTTTGGCAATTCAGCTGCTTCGGGTTTAAAGCGGAAATGCCCGCGTCGTAAACGAGAATTTTCACTATCACTTAGATCAATATCTAAAGCGTATGACATTTTTTCTCCATACACTAAATTCAACAACATATCATTTTTGGAAACATTCTCAAGGGTCATATAGGTTGGGATTTTTACGTTCGATTTTTTTTCCATCGGAGGAGGCAAATCAATGATAACATCTTGCATATCAGCCGAGACTTGCAGCATTGGATTTTTAATAACACCATCTTGCTTATGTTTTAATGTAAAAACACCTTGCCAATCTGTGCGCCCTTTAACTCTATCGTAACCAGGTAATTTGAAGGTCTTCATCGTTTCACTTACATCGATATTTCCTTGCATAACAAATCGAATAGGATAACCGCCAAACTGATGTCGTGAAAAAATATCAACTTTTGATACCCCGCCCATTATCTTCGCATCGATATTTCTTGCAGTAATAGAATCTTTGGTAAAATCAACCGTGCCATTTATATTCGTTGCGTATAATTTATCTTTTGCCGTTGATAATTCAGCATTTATTAAAAAGGCTTTTGCTTTTATATGTAGTGGATATAATTTTTCAACCTTTTCTGATAATGGAATAGTCATAAAGAGATCAATATTTGTTTCACCTGAAAATCTAGAGCTAGCAACAAAGTCTCTAGAATCTTTTAAAAAGGTACTCGAGGAATATTGAGCGACATCATCAAGATTACTTTTTATTAAAGCTTTTACTTTGACTAATGGATTACTGAGATCATCTATACTTATATCAAAATTTTTCGCTTGACTATTATCTAGCTTAACCTCATTTACATGCATATCCATGGAGCGACCTGTAAAGACAACATCAACATCGCCCTCATGCATTAATGGCCATCCAGGATTATAGTTAAGTGTAATATTTTTTGCTGACAGAGATGCTTGAAAAACACCATTATTCTTGGTGTAAGGGAAATCAGATAAACGACCATTTAAAATAATTCCCCCTTTTTCAATTTTACCAGATTCTAAAGCAGTACCCATCCACTGTTTAAAGTCACCTGTCATAATTACTTTAGGTAAGTAGTGTTTTACGGCTACAGCCTTACCATTAACAATCTCAGATTGAAGGTCCAGGTAGGGTGAAACATTATCATTAGGAATATCTAGATTAAAACTGACTCGAATCGAAGCATCACTATTAGTCGCAATCAAATCCTCAGCGAAGACTCCCCAGGAATCATCATTCTTAATCCATTCTACATTACCGTCTAATTCATTGAATAAAACTTTTTTTGATAGTATTTCGTTGAAATCTAACTCCGCATTCTTAGTTTTAATCGATAAAACGCCTGAATTATGATTGCTGTACAATTCAGCTGATACTTTTTTAAATCCGGGTACTTTTTCATAAGCTTTTAATGATAAATTATTTACTTTTGCTGAAAGGAAGAACTCATCAACCTTATCCTCTTGCATATTAACTAGATACTTTATATTTTCAAGTTCTCCCGATGGTGACGCATGTCTTAAATATTTAAAAACTCTATTCTCGACGTATCCACTTTTAAGCAACAGATCTCGAACATCTTCGATTCGAAAATATTTCACAGCTGTTGTTATCGACGTGCTTTTATTCTCATCATTGACTTTTTGGCTAACTTTAATCTCTGTTGTTGGCCAGGCACCATTTTTTGTAGTGAATTTCAAATCTTCTATAGATAAATCCCAGTTTTTAAAATCTTTGTTCCACTTAATAAGGCCACTTAATAATTTAACATTAGCAACTGCATTATTCTTAAGTCTTCTAATTGCAACATCATGCGCTACAACCTTAGCCTCAATTTTGTTCAATTCACCTGCAACCCAATCTCCCCAAAGCCTGAAATCTAACAAACCTTTTTCAACCATCACATCCATAATTACAGGTTTAAACCCCCATTCAGAGGCTTTAATATTCACTCCATTTGCATAAAATTTACCAACCCATTTTATCGGGTCAAGCATGTCGCCATAGACATCTAAAGCAAGCTCTAAACGTTTGGGGTTATTTTTATCATCAGAAAGTATAAATTCACCATTAAACTGATGCCGGTTACTACTGTTTTTTAATTTAAGTGTTACATCCTTAAAGCGAGTTGGTTTTGTAAGGCGCTTTTTATCATGCCAAATTATACTACTGTTTTGAATAATCAAACTACTTCGATTAAAGAGCCACTCAGATAATTCAGTATTACTTGATTGTTCTTGTTCTGTTAATGCGTTACCTAGTTCGATTACATCAATGTCTTGAATTAATATTTTTCCATCTTTCTTTCTAATGATGGCAAGTTCTACACCATCGATGGTGTAAATATCCGGTACAATTTTTCTTTGTTTTATCGAACGCCAAACCGAAAAACCAATTTTAATTTTTTCTATCTCAAGAAGCTCTTTGCCCGTAGAACGACTAATCAATTTAACATCATGGAATATGACGATTGGCGTTATTCCAGTTATAAGTGCATTTAAGTCTCCAATTTTTACCGGATGTTCAAGAATAGTTGCCAACTGTTCTTCAACGTAAGAGCGATACAATTGAACATCAGGCAATAAAACTCTAGCCGCAGAAAGCCCTACTGCGATTAAAATTACTGTGGCAATAATAGAATATAGAAAAAAATTCCGTATTTTTTTTAATACTGATTTGAAAATAATTAACAACCTATGATCATCTATGCTTAACTACATTGGTACAACATCAAATTGTTCTTGAGAATATCCCGTTTCAATTTGAAAACGAATCGACTTACCAATGAATTCCTCTAGTTCAGCAACACCACTAGATTCATCATCTAATAAATTATCAACAACGGCTTCTGATGCTAAAACTAAATAATTTTTAGCATCAAATTGACGTGACTCGCGTAATATTTCACGAAAAATTTCATAACTCACAGTCTCTACCGTCATGATAGAACCTCGTCCCTGACAAGTTGGACACGACTCACATAAAATATGCTCTAAACTTTCGCGCGTACGTTTGCGCGTCATTTGAACTAAGCCTAAGGAAGAAACTTCACTGATATTTGTTTTTTCAGGATCTTTGAGTAACATTTTCTCCAAGCCACGTAAAACTTGTCTTTTATGCTCCTCATCAATCATATCAATAAAGTCGATAATGATAATGCCACCTAAATTTCTTAAACGGACTTGCCGACAAATTGCCTGCGTTGCCTCTAAGTTAGTTTTAAAAATGGTTTCTTCCAGGTTTCTATTGCCAACAAACGCGCCGGTGTTCACATCTACCGTTGTCATGGCTTCCGTTTGGTCTATTATCAAATAACCGCCAGATTTTAATTGCACTTTAGGTTCTAACGATTTTCTAATTTCGTCATCAATACCGTATAAATCAAATATTGGACGTTCACCAGGATAATACTCAATACAGTTAGCAACCTCGGGTATGAATTTTTTTGCAAATTTTTCGACACGCTTAAATGTTTCACGCGAATCAATTCGAATCTTTTGAATATCTGTTCCACCAAGGTCGCGCATTGTTCGCATGACTAAAGGTAAATCTTCATGTAACAAACTAACCATTTTTTTAGACGTTAGCTGTGCCGACTTAGCTTTCACTGCTTCCCATAATTTTTCTAAGAACGCAATATCTTTACCTATAGCCTCGTCACTCGCACCCTCTGCAACGGTCCTTACGATATAACCATTTAACTGAGTCGGTTTTTGATTATTATCTTGGCTTGTATTCTTTTCTCGATGCTTAGAGATAATATCTTTTAAACGTTGACGTTCTTCATCTAACTCAATTTTTTGAGATATACCAATGTGGTCGGTATTTTGAATAAAGACTAGGTATCGAGACGGGATAGATATATTAGTCGTTAACCTTGCGCCTTTCGTTCCAATAGGATCTTTAACGACTTGAACGATAATTTGTTGCCCTTCGGTCAATAAATCAGAAATATCAGCAACAGCATCACTATCGTTTGTATCTGTATTATTTTTGATTAAACGTTGATGATTTTCAGCTATATCCGAAGCATGCAGAAATGCGGTACGCTCAAGCCCAATTTCAATAAACGCAGCCTGCATGCCTGGTAATACTCGTGAGACTTTACCACTGTATATATTGCCAACTAAACCACGCCGCCTTGCTCGTTCAATATGCACTTCTTGCAACATACCATTTTCGACATAGGCAATACGCGTTTCTTGAGGTGTTACATTTATTAGTAATTCTTCGCTCATGGATAATCTTT
>Ga0316209_1000551_pt1 | contig 62621 bp, 44 predicted proteins | sample 6monopyrite_MG_FD_204945 | JGI IMG/M metagenome (GOLD analysis project Ga0316209, IMG submission 204945) | Microbial mat bacterial communities from mineral coupon in-situ incubated in ocean water Damariscotta River, Maine, United States -... | ecosystem: Environmental > Aquatic > Marine >... | reverse complement strand
AGTTTGGTGGATTTTAGGCAGTGGAACGGATTTTTAGACTTTTTCATGCAGCCTTGATTTCCCTGCCTACCGCAGGCAGGTTTGCCTACTTTCTGTATCAAGACAGAAAGTAGGCGCCTGCCCGGCTCGAAGGCAAAACAGAATAGTAAAACAAATCAACTTGAGTTTTTCAGCAGACCCTAAGATAGTCCAAATCCGCTGTGGCTAAGGATTAAAGACGTGAAAAATATGCAAGGTATGTCTTGGTGAAAATTCTTAGGGATGATGGCCACACATGATTTACTCGAAATAAAAAATGGGTCTATATGATTTGGTGTGGATTACAAATGGAGGTTGTCGAAAAACGAAGATCGTGATAGACCGCATCCCGAAAATTTGTACAACTGAAATCAGCCCAATCCTAAATCAATTGCCCCACCCTTTAGGGCGGGGGAGTATGGATTTTTGGTTGTAAATCAGGGCTTTAGCCCTTTTCAAAAACAGAAATTGGGCTGAAGCCTTCATATGTTTCTGATGCTATATCTCAGCCCTAAAGGACGGAATTATTGCTCAATAAAAATTGAGTGAAAAACTAAATTACCCACAGTATTCCACATAGACCCTAAAAAATTCACTTCGAGATTTGCCAGAGCAGAATCAATTGTACAAAAAAAAGACTAATCTTTCGATCAGTCTTTTTAAGTTGGCCTACCAGGGCTCGAACCTGGACTCTTCTGGACCAAAACCAGACGTGTTGCCAGTTACACCATAGGCCAATAAAATTCCATTGTTAAATACGTTGCATACTCCAACGTAGGTCAAAATGGACGGCAAAACTAGTTAATGCTTTGGAAAATCAAAACCCTATATTCGATCTTTTACCCAATTTTTTGCATTCACAAAAGGTTCCATCCAAGGAGAAACTTCTGACCCCTCCAATTCTCTCTTGTCTGCCCAGTTCCAGGGGAAGAGCGAACGCTCCAAATGGGGCATAATAGCAAGGTGGCGACCGTCTTTAGAAGATAGTGCGGCCGCAGCAAAGGAGCTGCCATTGGGATTCCCGGGAAATTCATCGTACGAATATTTCACCGGAATGGAATAGTCAGTTTCATTGGGTAAATCAAACTTACCTTCACCATGTGCCATCCAGATACCGAGTCGGGAACCAGCCAGTGATCCCAGCAGGACGGTAGTGTTTTCTTCAATGTCAACATTCAGGAAACTGCATTCGAACTTGCCTCCTGCATTGTGCTGCATTTTGGGATGGTCTTTTTGTTCTGGATAAATCAAATCTAGTTCCATCATTAGTTGACACCCATTGCAAACACCCAGGCTCAACGTGTCTTCTCGTGCATAGAAGTTGTCAAGTGCTTGTTTGGCTTTTTCGTTGAACTTGAACGAACCAGCCCAACCCTTGGCAGAACCCAATACATCTGAGTTGGAGAAGCCTCCCACAAAGGCGATGAAGTTGACCCCCGACAAATCCTCCCTTCCTGAGATCAAATCGGTCATGTGGACATCCTTCACATCAAATCCAGCCAGCCACATGGCATAGGCCATTTCTCTATCGCTATTCACCCCTTGCTCACGGATGATCGCCGCTTTGATACCTGACTTGGCCTTTCGATTCGGGTCAAGTCCACGCGAGGCATAGGTTCCGCTGTAATGTTTTGGAAGCGAGTAGGAGAGAGGCTGTTCAGTGTAGTTCTCACTTCTGAGCTTGGCATACTCGGGTGTGGTCTGCTGTTGATCCAGAAGGTTGGAGGTTTTTCGCCAAACTGAGCGACAATAATTGATGTCAAACGATTCAGTCCAATGTCCTTTAGTGATGGTCACGTTTCTATCTTCGGACAACTTGCCGATTACCTGAAAATCGACGTTATTTTTTGAAAGTATTTTTTTAGCATTTACTGAATTGATTTGCAACAATAGACCGGGCTTTTCTGAAAAGAGGATATTGACAATGTCCGAATCAAACGAATCAAGATTGATCGATAGGCCACCATTGACGTTCGGAAAATTCATTTCCAGAAGGGCTGTGATCAGCCCTCCGGCAGATACATCATGTCCGGCTAGGATAAACTTCCCTTCGACCAACTCCTGAATAGTTTCAAATGCATTCAGCACGACTTCAGCTTTGGCGTCAGGACAAGTGGTGCCAATCTTAGACTGCACCTGCGCATAGCTAGATCCACCCAAATGAAAGTCTCCTCCTGAGAAATCAACATAAAGAATTTCGGAATCCTGAGCTGTGGTTTGAATGACCGGTGAGACCATTCGATTGATATCTGATACTTCACCCACCGAACTGACAATCACTGTGCCTGGCGCCAGCACCTTCTTACCATCGGGATATTTTTGTGTCATGGAAAGTGAATCCTTTCCAGTGGGGACATTGATACCCAAGTCAATCGCAAATTCGCTCAGTGCGCTCACTCCTTCGTAGAGCCTTGAATTTTCCTTTTCGTTCTTAGCCGGCCACATCCAATTCGCACTCAGGGACACGCCCTTCAAACCATGTATGAGAGGCGCCCACACCAAATTGGAAAGGGCCTCCGTTACTGATAACCTTGAACCAGCACCTGATTGGATCAACCCGGGAACAGGCGCGTGACCAATGGAGGTAGCAATGCCTTTGTTGGATTTGAAATCAATGGCCATAGCCGCCACGTTGTTGAGCGGAAGTTGGATTTCACCAACAGTAGGCTGCATCGCCACTTTTCCGGTCACACACCGATCCACTTTATTGGTAAGCCAGTCCTTGCAAGCGACTGCTTCGAGTTGAAGTACTTTTTCTAGATCTTCGTGGATCGTGTCGTGATTGGTGGAAATCTCAGAGAAAGAACGGGCATCATTCGTATCCTTAAGAACAGTTTTTGGAGATGAACCAAATAGGTGATCGGTTTTTAGATCAAAAGGAGAACTGCCTTTTGGCTGTGTGAATGTCAAACGATGGTCATCAGTTGCCTCACCTACTTGATAATAGGGTGCGCGCTCTCTTTCGGCCACCCGTTTGATATACTCCTCATCCTTCGCTTCAATCACCAGACCCATACGTTCCTGAGATTCATTGCCGAGAATTTCTTTTTCGGATAGCGTTTGGTCTCCAATCGGGAGCTTTCGCAAATCAATTTTCCCACCAGTGTCTTCCACCAATTCCGATAAACAATTGAGGTGGCCACCTGCCCCATGATCGTGGATGGAAACCACCGAATTCTCATCCAGTTCTACCATCGCTCGGATCGTATTTGCTACCCGCTTTTGCATTTCCGGGTTGGATCGCTGCACGGCATTTAATTCAAGACCTGATGCCATCGCTCCCGTGTCCACAGATGACACGGCACTGCCTCCCATGCCGATACGGTAGTTGTCGCCACCCATGACCACAATTTTCTGTCCTGCTTTCACGGGTTCCTTGAGTGCACTTTTCAGTTTTCCAAAGCCGATACCTCCCGCCAACATGATCACTTTATCAAAGCCGAAGCTGTCATTTCCCTCTTCTTGCTCGAAGGTGAGTACACTTCCACAGATCAGCGGCTGTCCAAATTTATTTCCATAATCGCTTGCTCCATTAGAGGCTTTGATCAAGATGTCTCTGGGCGATTGATAGCGCCAGGGTCTCGCTTGTTTTTCCCAACTTCGTCCTTCTTCTAATCTGGAATAGGAGGTCATGTATACGGCCGTCCCAGCCAGAGGAATACTCCCCTGACCTCCAGCCATCCGATCTCTGATTTCACCCCCTGATCCGGTCGCTGCTCCATTGAAGGGTTCAACTGTAGTGGGGAAATTGTGGGTCTCGGCTTTCAATGAAATGACTGATTCAAAGTCTTTGGTTTCAAACTCATCAGGCTGGTCTTGTCGAGAAGGCGCGAATTGCTCCGCTTCCGGGCCATGCACAAAAGCCACATTGTCTTTGTAGGCAGAGACAATAAAATTGTGATTTTGCTCAGAGGTTTCTCTAATCATTTTGAAGAGTGTGCGCTCTTGCTTTTCTCCGTTGAGGATGAATTCACCATTGAATATCTTATGACGGCAATGCTCCGAATTGATTTGCGAAAAGCCAAATACTTCTGAGTCTGTGAGCGGGCGACCGATTTCGTTGGACACCCCTTCCAGAAATTCAATTTCTTCTGAGCTGAGCGCCAGCCCCTCTGCTTCGCTGTAAGCCGGCAGGTCATGGACCTCTTTGATTGTCTCTGGTTTCTTGTCGATGGTGAACACGGCCTGACCTATGCCGTTATACTTTTGTTGGAGCATCGGGTCGAAATTTGCAATCTTATTTTCTGACGTAAAAGGTTCTACACGTTGAACGCCTTCAATTCCTGCATTCTGAATAATATCAAGTGCATTGCTACACCAGGGAGAAAGCATCTCTTTTCTTGGGCCGATAAAGATTCCTGAAATAGCATCTGAATCGAGCAAAGTTGCTCCTGAGAAGAGCCATTCCAGTTTTTCGATAGCCTGTGAATCGAGTGAATTTTTTGATCCAACAACAAAATATTCGGTAGCCGATTTCTCGAAAAAGTAGATCATGCGGGTGGTGAATTTTCAAAACGCAAAAGTGCGGATTTATCGTGAGAGTCTGGTTAGTGATTGATTAAAATTCTAATGTTGAGTCTGCTCCGAAAAGTCCTTTTTCGTTCCGAGGGCTGTGGCACACAGCCCTCTCTACAAAAATCATCAAAAACGTTCTCTGTAATGTGTCAAGAAATGGAATGGGTCAATATCGCCACTATAAAACGAAGCAGATGACCAGAAATAATCTTCTGGATACTGTGCCAAGTTCCACTTTTCTTGTAGTGGATTGTCGTGGATGTAGTCAATTTTTTGTTCCACTTTTTTTTGCGAATCCATCAAAATAGCTAGCGGATCTCTTTGCCAAATTCTATGGGATCGGTCTCGTTGATCATTTCTAGATTTAAAATACAATAGCACTTGCGGATGTCTTAATTTCAGGTCTTTAACCATTTCATGACTGGTGGCTTTGTTGAAACTCGCATGAGGTTTTTCTTTACCGTTTAGCTCCAGCAGCTCCCAAACCACATGAAGGTGGTTGGGCATGATCACAAAAGCATACACCTTAATTAAACCCTTATCAACAAGATCCTTCCATACATCAATTATCAATTGTTTGTATTTGTCCTTATTGAGCAAATTTTTCCAATCCTTTATAGTATCTGTCCAGAAGTATACCTCATCAAAATCCATTGAGGAATTTCGCCGTTGAGTGAACACATCAGCCATAATCGAAGATACTGTTTTTCTAAATACTCAGACCTTGACATGGGAATTCCGGAGGCAGTTCCAGGGGCTGTGGCGCACAGCCCTTAGGTTAGAGTTAAATGTCTGTGTGCCACAGACCTTGGATTAGAGATAAATGTCTGTGTGCCACAGACCTTGGATTAGCGCATATCTGCGACATCTGCGGGAGATAATCAGAAATTCCCTGCCATTCACCCATAATTACCTTTTTTTGCGTTCCCATTCCCTGAACCCTGATTCATCTCATGCCTCGACGATCTGTACTGCTTCTTCTCGTTCTCTTTTCCTCGTATTTTGGCTACAGCCAAACTTATATTATTTCTGGCAAGGTCATAGAAAGTGTGTCGGGTAACCCTGTGCCTTTTGCGACCGTAGTTGTGTCGGGTACCACCACCGGAGCAAACACCAATTTCGAGGGTATATTCCAACTTGAATTTTCAAACAAGCCTGACTCGTTGACGGTTTCGTATGTAGGATTTCTCTCTAAGACCAAGGCTGTACCTTCTGGCCAAAGCACGGAGGTCAATTTCCAACTTGAGGAGGATATCGTGGCACTGGAAACGGTGGTAGTTCTTGCCGGAGAAAATCCGGCTTTTGAGATTCTGAGAAAGGTACGTGAGAACAAGAAACAAAATGATAAGAATTCTTTGGAGGCCTATCAATACGAGGCATACACCAAATTGGAAGTAGATGTGAATCACTTGACGGAAAAATTTCGTCAACGAAAAATTATCACTCAGATTCAGTCGGTGCTGGACAGTATTGAGCAGATTGCGGGGGAGGATGGGTTGCCGATTTTGCCCATTTTTCTGTCCGAAGCAATTTCGAATTATTACTTCAAGAGCGATCCTCGTTTGACACATGAGGAGATGCTGCGAACTAAAATATCTGGTGTGGGTGTGACCGACGGTACGACTACCACCCAACTAATTGGCTCTTCTTTTCAACAGTACAATTTCTACAACAACTGGTTGAATATTTTTGAGAAAAATTTTGCTTCACCCATTGGTGCGGGTTGGCGGGGCAACTACGATTATGAATTGGTCGACAGCTTGTATGTCGGAGAGGATTATTGCTACCGGATGGATTTCTGGCCAAGAAGATCGCAAGATTTGGCATTTCATGGCACCATGTGGATCACACGTGATGAATTGGCACTTCGGCAAATTGATGCTTCTGTGGAGAAGTCGGCTAATCTGAATTTTATAGAAAAATTAAAAATTCAACAGGCGTATGTCCGAACTGAGGCAGGGCCTTGGTTGCCAGAAAAGACACGGGTTTTGGTGGATGTGGCCGAACTGACCAAGCAGTCGGCCGGGATGCTAGCTAAGTTTTATGTGTCGATAAAAAACATTGTCGTGAATGAACCCAAGGCAGATAAATACTATGCATTGCCCATCTCAAGCGACATGAATGTGCGGAAAAAGGATGATGCCTATTGGGCAGAAAAGCGACATGACCCACTTTCCCAAACGGAATTAAACGTATTCGACATGATCGACACCCTGAAAACCATCCCAACCATCAAGACCGTCACGAAAGCGATGAAGACGATGCAGTCTGGCTATTATCGGATGGGTAAAGTTGATATTGGGCCGTATTGGGGCATGTTTGCGCAAAATGATATTGAAGGAAATCGCATCGGGTTGGGTGCCCGGACAAATTTTGCTTTTAGCAAGAAATGGACACTATCCGGCTTGGTAAATTATGGCACTGTGGATGAGGAATGGAAGTATCAGGGAAAAGTCGAACGCATCCTTTTGCGAAACCCCTGGACTATTATCAGTGCCGAACATGCCAGAGACATTGATCCTATTTGGTTTTTGAACGACGATGATTTCAGCACGGCGTACATTGGGTTTGGGCGTTGGGGTGATCTGGTTCGTCCCTTCAGGCATCAGGAAACAACGTTGACGTTTGAGACCTCCCCCTTCAAGGGATTCACGCAAAGTATAAAAGTAAAATCACAATCATTTGAAGCACTGGCAACTACCGAATTTGCTTACAAGCTTGAGCCAAATAATCCAACTTCATTGGTTTCTAATGACTACTCGACGACAGAAATTGTGCTAGAATCGAGGATCGCAAAAGACGAAATATTTATTATTGATGACAATCATCGGTTTAGTCTGGGAACGGTGAAATGGCCGGTGATTAAAGTGAAATATACGCTTGGCCTGAAAGACGCATTGGGTGGAGACTTTGACTATCAAAAACTAGAGCTCGGGATTCAGAAAAAAATGAAGATGGGCGTGCTTGGATATTCCAATGTGGACATGGTGGGTGGATATATCTTTTCGCAAGTGCCGTATCCGCTACTGAAAGTACAGGCAGGAAATGAACTACCAGTGTACATTGACTTCACATACAACCTCTTGAATTACTTCGAATTCTCAAGTGATCAATATGTGGAACTGAGGTATCGCCATCATTTTGAAGGATTTATTCTCAATCGGATTCCACTCTTGAAAAAATTGAAGTGGCGGCTGATCGGAAATGTGAATATGATCCAGGGAGGGGTGAGGCAAGAGAATCAGGGTGCGATCAATGAGCTGGTGGATGATGGTAATGGCAATCAAGTGTTGCCTTTTAGCACCTTCCGAAAGAGCACACCCTATGTGGAGGTTGGTTATGGAATCGAGAATATTTTGAAAGTATTTCGAATCAGCGCATTTCATCGCCTCACCTATACAGGGCAACCAAATACGAATGACTTTGGGTTGAAGTTTGGATTTCAGTGGATCTTGTAGATTTTGAATTCGTTCTATCCGAGTGGCAATGAGGCCGAAGTGTGAAAATTCTCTGTGATCCCTGCGCCTCTATGGTGAGATCCCACGTCAATTCAACAACTAGCTAATCAAGACCCACTAATAGGGTCAGCTTAGATCGCTATAAGAAAGTTAAAGATTGGCTTGATCTAGTCGATTTTTTATTGAATTCAAATCAGCATCCAGTCGATCCATAATTTCAAACATGCTATCATAAAAGAGATCATTGTCTTCTTTCATTTCACCAAAACCCTTTGAAAGTTTACCAGCCCAGTCTTTGAGGTATTCGAATTTAGCATTGGACATAGCTTGGTGTCTTCTAAACTCCTTTTTCAAATCCTTGATTTCGTTCATAATGAATAAAGATACGACATTTTTGAAATGGAGTTATGACAGGTTCTGATTAAGCAATTGACTGATCAGCGAAACACTAAATATCGTCAGCCCCGAATGATGCTTCCTTCGTCGTATGGTCGGGACTGCCGATTTTCTATTTGATGGTTTTCTCATCGTATTCGTTTTGTTGTTTTTTAGTTAAGTAATTGTGAGATCAACGAAACACTAAAAATCGTCAACATAAACCACCCTATAAATCCCTGAATAATCGCCAGGTATCGTGGCAGGCCCTTGATCGGAATCTCGCCGAAACCAAGGGTGGTGAAGGTGTTGATTGACAGCATCACGGCGTTCAGGACTTTGATAAAGAGGTCATAGAATAGAGCGACGAGGAAGGCTCCAATAACCAAGGTGGATTTCAGCCATCTGCCGTTTTTGGGAACATCCAACCAAGTGCCTTTAAGAACGTCGACCTTGGACAATAGCCAGCCGGAAAGTCTGGAGCCTGAGACGGACCATTTGTAGAGCGGCAGTGCGGTGACATAAAAGAACTTGGGTGCTGTTTTTCCTTGTTCCTCCAAGTATTGTTTGAACTCATGAAAAGGCAGAAGTTCTTTATTCTTTTCTTCCATGTACACTTCACTAGCTCCTTCTTGCCTGTTGATATACTTCAGGAAGAAACGATACCTGTCCATGATCCGCATGCGTCCATGTCCATCCCAAGAGTTGGGGAAGAAAAGGTAAATGGCGGCAAAGAATGCAATCACGTAGACAGCAAATACGATCGCTTTAGAAGGATCCGTTCCATAATCGGCAAACAGGCGTAAAAATTGATTGATTCGCCACCGAAAGTAAGCCCTGAAAGTTGGATCATTGAGATACAGGTGACCAAGTCTTTGAGTTTCAAGATCTTTAATTTCAATAAAAATCTTATTTGCCACATCGGTATTATGCTCTCCTTTGAAGTGGTCGAGAAACTTGCCTCTAAGTTTCAATTCGGCATTGTAGGCATACTGATTGATTACCCGAAATGAGTCTTGGTATGAGGGATAATCTGTATCATAATTCTCACGATCAAGTTGATAGTCCAGAGCCTTATTATACTCAAGGAAAAATGCCAGTCCATCTACAATCCCTCCCTCAAATTGATCCCAATCGACCCCTAAATTTTCATCAAACTTCAACATTAGAAAAGTAGGTTTTCTGAATTCATTGTTCATTATTTCCTGAAGATTGGCTTGATCACGTGCGGCCATTGCTCCACTTAGATTAACATACTGATCATAAAACTCATTGTATTTTACCCATATATTTGGGGATTTTTCAAAATCAAGAATTACGATACCTTTTTCATGAAAACGATTATGATCCAATCCTAAATAGGAAATATTATTCGATTCGATTAGGGAATGATAGTATTTACTATTTCCCGAATAAATATGACAGTAGCTCAGGAACACGTCGTAATCAAGCTTCTCCGTAATCGCTGACTTGGGACCTATTTCAAGGCCCTTATGAAAAATACTGTTTTCGATATTTATAGAAAGAACATGCGTTTGGATACCTGAATAGCTAGCTTTAAGGGAATCGCTGTAAGTGACCGTTACAGGCGCATCAAAGGACGAATGATGAGCGGCAAAACCAAGACAATTGTGTAGGGTAAATTGCTTTGAGAATCGCATAAGGGAAAACGATCCGGATGTGGTGTCGGATGTTTCTGGCGGACTGTTTAAAAAGTGTACATCTTCCAAGTGAATTATTTTATCTATGAAGACTGTATCCTTTCTAGTAAAGGTCCGTATGCTTCCTTCTTCTTCAGTTGACCTAAGGTACTTGGAGCCATATGCACTATCTCTTTCTTGAGAATACGTAATTAGCGCATGGCGCAGTTCAAAAACAGAATCCTGCTCATCTGCTATCATCTGAAAAAACTCAGTGTAAGAGTATTCTTCAAAGTCGATTTCTTCCTCCTGAGCCAGACAGTTGAAACCAAGAACGGAAAGGAGGATCAGGATATAAATTCTCATGAGTGATCAGGTTGGTCGGCTCAAATTACCGTAAAACGAGGAGATGGGCAATTATCTTAAGAATGTCATTCCGGTTGAAACGAAGTGAAATACTGGAATCTCATCAATATTAACAAGACTCCTGAACTCCTCCAGATAAGTCGGGATTCATCTGAATCCATCTGGATTGACCTGCCTCAGAGTCCATTTTTAAAGGATCATGAAGCTCTTACTTTTCTTATAATCTGAATCAGGCTTTCTGCCTCTTGTTCCGAAATTCGGGCCTTTACGTTTCGGATCATACTAAACAGCGGATCGCGCAACTCAGAGAGCAATTCGAGCCCCTTCTCAGTGATGGTTATCTCCAGCTTTCTTCGGTTATGTTCACAATATTTACTCGATATCAGTCCTTTGGTTTTCAACTTTTCGACCAACCGGGTGGTGTTGGCTGTCCTGTTCATGATCCTGCTTTGGATCTCTTTTAGTGAGAATTTGCGGTCCTGATTGTGCTCAAGGATACGAAGGACATTGAATTGTTCATGTGAAATCCCAAAGGGCTTCAGCACCTGTTGCAGCGCCTTGTCATACCAGAAGCCCCCCTTGAGCAATTCGAGCAGGGCCGCCAGTTTCCGGTCATTTTCTTCTCCGGTGAATTCAGTCATGGACACAATATTAAGACAAATAGATGAGTACTCAATTATTATTCAAAAGTGTTGCAATTTACCACGGACCACAATATGTTTGTGTACTCATTAGTTGAGTACTCATATATTAAACAAACCTAAACAAATCAAATTATGTCAAAGAAAATATTAGTGACCGGGGCGACAGGCAACATCGCCTCTATGGTAATTCCCCAGCTACTTTCGGCAGGGGCGGAGGTTCGTGCATTTATTCATGATCCGGAAAAGGCCGGGCCTTTGGAAGCCCAGGGGGTTCGGGTTCATTCGGGAGATTTTACAGACCAGGATGCACTAAATGCGGCCGCCGCAGGCGTGGATGCGGTTTTGGCGATTACACCGCCCAATCCGGACGCAGTGGCACAGGGAGAGCACATCCTCAAAGCCGCCCAAAATAGTGGAGGTTCCCCTCAATACGTGCGCATATCGGCAATCGGTGCGGCGGCAGATGCCCCTACTGACAATGGCCGCTTACACCACATCAGTGACGAGGCGGTGATGGATTCAGGATTGCCTTATACCATCCTTCGGCCTCATTTTTTCATGCAAAATTTGTTCATGGGCGTTGAGTCTATTTTGTCTCAGGGGAACTTGTACATGGGTATGGGTGATGGCAAACTGGGACTGGTTGATGTGCGGGACATAGCGGATTGTGCGGTTTCCCTCCTTCTAAATGGCGGCCATGAAAATAAAGTATATACGTTAACCGGACCTGAGTCGATTGACTTCCATAAGATTGCTGAGGTTATTTCTGAAACTACGGGTGTCAAGACGACCTATGTTCCTGTACCTCTTGAGGCTGTCGGTGACGCCATCCGTCAATTGGGCTGGGGAGAATGGGGCGCGCAGATAATGATGGATTACTCGAAGGCGTATGCCGCAGGCTGGGGGGACTTCACCAACGACCATGTCAAAGACATAACAGGACGCAACTCAAGGAGTATAAATGATTTCTGCAGTGAGGTTTTAGGCCCGGCATTGAAGGGTTAATGGACTTGCGGCATGAGGGATACCGATGGGCCTGACGCCTACGGAGACAGGTGGCTTGGGCGAATAAAAAAGATCTAGTACGATTTATGCCTCAGGGAATGACCCAGCCCCTGAGTTCAAGATCTGAGATGATGTTGAATTCTATCGATTTGATGGATTGCAAGATAGCCAATGGGGAAATGCGGTTTTTGGAGACTCGCTAGCCAAACAACCGCTTGTCCATAACGAAGGGATCGATTATTTCTTCTATATAAGTTTGGGTATGTTCGGGATGTTGCGGATTCAGCAAATAATTGAATTCGCCAGGGACAATTACTGAAGGAATTTTGAGCGCATAATGTGTACCCGTACGGGCGAATTCAAGACCCACCTTTTGAGCGGACGCAGGAATAAAAGCCTTCTCCATCCAATTATTTGGAAGGGTTTTAGACGTCATGGTTTGAATAGAGCCAGAGTCGGCTAAGCGAATTTTGATGAGGCAAGTATCCCCAGAATTCATAATGTGGATATTATGTACGAGGTACTCCATGCATGCCAGTGAAATATGTTCGGTTGTGTAGAGAAGACTGATTCCCTTCGGATTCCATCGGCCACCATACAGTCCAGCACCCGTTCCCGATAAATCGTTGGCATACATGCGCCGACAGATTCGATAGACTACCATCAGGCAAGCACACCATGCTCCATCCGGCCAATCTGATCCAGAAGCTGCCGTACGCCAAAGCTATTTTTGAGTAGAGACTTGGGGGCAATCCCACCCAGAGCTACATTATTAGCCATCATCCAAGTGTGAAACCCATCACCGAATGCATTCAGCCCCTTTGTATAAATTTCCTGGATTTCTAATATCTTTTCTGAAACAGGTGGACCAAAGACGGTCTTGCGCTTGTAGGTATCAATCGAAATGGGCAAAATTTTTATTAATTCAGAAAGACTTAATTTGGAGAGGGCGATCACTTCCTTTATTCGATTTTTGTCGATCGACGCATTTGCGAGTGCAAAATAATTGATCGCCCCAAAGGTGACCATTGGCTCTGCAACTTCAGATACTGAGGATTTACCAATGTCATATTTTTTCATAACAGTGTAAATATACGTAAAAATATACGTAAAAATACACGTGTTGTTTTATTTGTTTAAAATAAACTCTACCACATCCTCTTTCACCAACTGATGGTGCTTCTTCTCCAAGATGATTTTCTCAAATCCACAACCTTTCAGAATGGGAAGAATCTTCCTCGGTGGGATGACGATATCTTTGCTTCCCAGAATCAGGGTTTTCTTAAAAGAGGAATTTTTAAAATGCTCCCGTAATTGCAGACGAGAATACCCCAGCGGTTTGAAATGATTCCATGAAATATAGACTCGTTTTTGATTTTCAGCAGCGCTCAATTCTCGTTTCACAAAATCAGCCATGTACCTGCTGATTATCCGCAATTTTACGCTTCGCCTGATCAGTTGATCCAGACGTGCAGGGTGGAGCATATAGAATTTGAAAATCCGTTTTAGACCTGGGAAAGTGGCCGCATGAAACCAGGGCGTGAGGTAGATGGCGTCTGGGGCGAGAAGAAATAAATGCGTCAGTCGATCTGGAAATGCAAGGGCTGTTGCCGCTGCAAATCTTCCGCCAAGGCTGAAGCCCAAAACAGAGAAAGTGCGAATATCATTCTCAGCCAGAAATTTTTTGAAATTCCGCTTCCATTCGGCTTTGCTCAAATCACCGTATTCCCGGGTACTCTCTCCATGATAGAAAAGATCGAAGGCATAGACCGTGTACTTTTTGGTAAGTTCAGGTAGCCATGAATCGAAGATATGTCGATCCTGCCCAAAGCCGTGGAAGAGGCAGATGACTTCCTTTTCGGAATCGTATTTCGAATATGCGAGATTATGCGGCATAGTTTGTGTCTGCGAAATCTGCGGGAGATAGTACACTCACACTTGATTCTCAACAATCCAGCAAATTAACTCAATAAATAATTCACATAATTCGTAACCCACGCAGACCGATTCCGTATTCTTGCACCACGGAAACTTACGATGGGTTAAAAGTTTCCGTGGTTTTTAAAAAAAAATGGTGGAGAATAAGGAGAAAATTGTAGCAGGGGCTGGTGAGATGTTTATGAAGTTTGGGGTGCGTAGTGTGACCATGGATGACGTGGCGCATGAATTGGGCATGTCCAAAAAGACCCTTTACCAATCGTTCACTAATAAAGATGATTTGGTTCTGGAAGTTTCCAAGGCGCATATTGAGGAAGAGAAGGTTGAATTCGGATCGGTAGAGGATGAGTCGGCCAATGCATTGGACGAATTGTTCAGAATCACCAAGTGCGTACGAAAGAGCATGCAGAGCGTGAACCCGTCCTTGTTATTTGATCTAGAGAAGTATCATCCCTCATCATGGGATTTGTTTCTGGATTTCAAGTACAATTTCATCCGAGCGATGGTTGAGCGCAATGTGACCAATGGCGTGGAAGAGGGGTATTACCGTCCGGAAATCACACCTGACGTGATGGCTAAACTCAGAATGGAACAAGTCCAAATGGTCTTTGACCCTAAAATATTTCCCATGGCAGAATATGATTTGGTCGACGTGCAAATGCAGGTTCTTGATCACTTCATTCATGGATTACTGTCCGACAAAGGAAGAGACTTATATCACACCTATCAACAACAAACGGAAACGCGTAACAAATGAGAATACTAATACTATCGATCGTTTTGATAGCGAATTTGTCGCTACATGCACAGCAAAGCCTTTCGCTGAAAGAATGCATAGACTATGCGTTGGCCAATAATGAAACCCTTGCAATAGCGGCTTATGAGGGTGAAATAGCCACGACACAGGTGAACGAGCAGTTGGCAGGGGGGTTGCCACAGATCACAGGTGATGTTGGGTTCACCAAGAACATAGAAATTCAGACGAGCTTCATAGAGGATTTTATTTCTCCAGCCATATACGGTGTGCTTCTGGAGGAAAATCTGCTTACAGGTGTGGATATACCGCAGGCTCAGACATTCCCTGCCATTTTTGGGACCAATTATACAGGAAGGGCTGGCCTGAATGTGAACCAACTAATTTTTAATGGCTCTTATTTCGTAGGCCTGAAAGCGGCCAAAACTGTAAAATTGTTAAGTGAAAAGAAACTAGAACAAACGGAAGTCGAAGTGATTCAGAATGTGTCCAACGCGTATTATCTGGTACTCATTTCGAAAGCAAATTTGGCCTTTCTAGCCACCAATTTTGCTACAATCGATACGCTACTTAATGAAACCGCCCTAATGTTTGAAAATGGATTTGCTGAAAAGATTGACGTGTCCAGGGTCAAGATTCAGCATAACAATTTGAAGGCTAACCTTAGAAGTAGTACCGAATTATTAGTAACGGCAATTAGCCTATTGAAATTTCAAATGGGAATGCCCATTCGCGAGCCACTTGCACTTACCGGTGATTTGAAAGATTTTGTGATGGATCTGGAATTGGGCGATAGTAAAAATGCATTTTTAGACAGACCTGAGTACGACGTGCAACTAACCAATAGGGAGCTCATCAAGCTCAATATGAAAAATTTTCAGTCTCAGTACTTACCCAGTATTTATGCCGATTATAACCTGGGTTGGACAGCAGGCACCAACACCCTGGACGAATTATCCACTTTTAATAATGAGACCTGGTTTAGGTACAGTAGTATCGGCGTGAGTATGTCCATACCCATTTTTGACGGCCTTTATAAGCGCAGTAGAATTCAGCGAACGAGGGTGCAATTTTTACAAGCCGAGACCGGAATCGAACAGCTCAAGAATCGGATTGAAAGAGAGATAGAGGAGGCCCAGGTAAAATTACAGAATGCCTCTCGTGACGTGCAGGCGCAAAAAGAAAATGCAGCGCTGGCTCAAGACGTGTACAGCGTAACAAAAATAAAATATCAGGAAGGGGTCGGCACAAATCAAGATGTGATTCAGGCAAATACTTCTTTGAAAGAGGCTCAAACAAATTACCTGAATGCTGTGTATGATGCTATTTCATCGCAGATACAACTCAAAAAATCACTAGGAACATTGAACAACAACTAATCATGAACAGAATATATCAAATCACACTTTTCGCTGCACTCGTTGGCGTTGGTCAGGCCTGTGGTGACGCTGCTGACTCGGATAAATTAGCTCAACTTATTGAGCTAAAAAATCAAAAATCTGAACTAGAAAGCCAAATCAGAACCTTAGAAGAAGAGCTGATTTCTTCGGGAGAATGGAAGAAAAAAGAAGGAAATAAAGTGATGATTTCGGCTTTTGAAACACAGACTTCACCATTCGAACACAAAGTAGAAGTACGAGGGACGGTGGCTTCAAAAAAGAACGTGATGCTTACCACCGAGACGATGGGAAAGATTGAGGTTATTAATGTGAAAGAAGGTCAGAGGGTAACTAAGGGGCAGAGGCTACTGCGTTTGGATGATGCAGTGATTAAAAATAGTATCGCCGAGGTGGAGACACAATTAGAATTAGCAGTTGAAATGTTCAATCGACAGGATCGTTTGTGGAAAAAAAATATTGGTACTGAAATTCAATACCTACAAGCGAAAACCAATAAGGAGTCACTTGAGCGAAAACTGGAAACCTTGAATTCGCAATTGGCCTTGGCTTACATCAAAGCACCATTCGCAGGCGTGATTGATGATATTCCTGTACGAGTAGGTGAGGTAGTGCAGCCAGGAATTCCTGCAATTAGGCTAATAAATCCGACAGACGTGTATATCTCTGCTGATGTGTCCGAGTCGCTTTTAGGCCGTTTTTCAAAAGGACAAAACGTGGTTGTTTATTTTCCTGCACAGGACAAAAGAATCGAATCAACTATCCTGTCTATGGGGCAGGTGATCAAATCTGCCAACCGAACCTTCGAAATAGAAATAGATATTCCCAGAGTTGATTTCCCGGTGAAACCAAATCAGGTGGTGGTGTTGAGTTTGGTGGATTATACCAACGACCAAGCGATCGTTATTCCAACGGGGATCATTCAAAAGGACAGCCAAGGGAGCTACATCTTTGAAATCGTAGACCAGAAGGATCAGCTGGTAGCTAAGAAGTTACACATCGAAACTGGTGTTTCGTACGGAGAGGAGACAGAGATCACAAGCGGGTTGAAAGAAGGTCAATTAATAGCAAATAAGGGCTATCGAGATCTCCTTGAGAACGTAGGGATATTAATTGCTGAATAATTGTTGGCGTAAATCCATAAACTCAAATCAAACACCATGGCTGACGAATTACAGAATTTAAAAACGGAGAAGCACTTCAGGCTTACCACCTTTGCATTACAGAATCGAACCACGGTTTATGTAATTACGGCGCTGATCATATTGGCAGGGGTCACTACGTACATCAATTTACCGAAAGAGAATTTTCCTGAAGTAAAACAACCCATTATCTACATTGGGACACCTCATCCTGGGAATTCGCCTATTGATATTGAGAATCTCATTACCAGACCCATCGAGAAGGAGATTAACGCAATTGCTGAGGTTGATGATATTAAATCTACGTCAGTGCAGGACTACTCCACCATTGTTGCAGAATTCTCCACAACGATGGATGTGGATGAAGCATTAGCCAAAGTGAAGGATGCTGTCGACAAGGCTAAGGCTGAGTTGCCCACTGACTTAAAAACTGATCCGAATGTTTTCGAAGTGGACATCTCACAATTCCCGATTATGAACATCAACCTTACGGGTGACTATAATCTAGACGAGCTGAATGACTATGCTGAATTTCTGGAAGATGAGATCGAAAAATTACCTGAAATTTCGAAGGTTGAAATTCAGGGAGTAGATGAGAAAGAAGTTAGAATCATGGTTGACCCACATCAAATGGATGCACGGGAGGTCAATTTCGATGACATTGCAAAAGCAGTCTCTGAAGAAAACTCCACCATGTCGGGAGGAAATATTCTCACGAATGGGGTAAGACGAACCATACGAATACTTGGTGAATTTGAGGATGCGTTTGAGTTAAATGATATTGTTGTCAAGAAAGAAAAAGGCAACATCGTTTACCTGAAGGATATTGCAGAGGTTGAGTTTGGCTATAAAGAAAAGGAGAGCTACGCACGATTGGCAAAGCAGCCTGTAGTAATGGTGGATGTAGTGAAGAGGAGTGGAGAGAATTTACTTTTAGCAACAGACAAAATTTTCGAAATTGTTGATAAAGCGAAAGTAGATGGAATCTTTCCAGAGGGACTCGGTATTACCATTACCAATGATCAGTCAAAGCAAACTCGGATGATGGTTTCTAATTTGGAAAACAACATTATTTCAGGTGTGATCTTGGTTACGTTAGTCTTGTTGTTTTTCCTGGGAACGAGAAATGCCCTTTTTGTTGGGGCAGCTATTCCGCTTTCCATGTTTATGTCCTTTATGATTTTAGGCGCGTTTGGAATTAGTATCAACATGATGGTACTATTCTCACTTATCATGGCACTGGGTATGCTGGTGGATAATGGAATTGTGGTTGTGGAAAATGTCTATCGACTGATGGAGGAAGGAATGACTTCTTTTGAAGCAACCAAAAAGGGAGTTGGTGAAGTCGCTTGGCCAATTATCACCTCCACTTCAACTACGTTGGCGGCCTTTCTTCCTTTGGCTTTTTGGCCGGGAATCATGGGAGAGTTCATGAAGTACCTGCCAATTACCCTCATCGTGACATTGGGCTCATCACTATTTGTAGCGCTGGTTATTAATCCTGTGCTGATCTTAACATTCATGAAAGTGGATAGAGAAGGTAACGTCGATAAGAAAAAACAACTAATCAGAATTGGAGTCTTGATTGGAGTAGGAATTGGAATGTTGATAGTAGGCATGACAACTTTTGGAAATGTGCTGATCCTATTTGGTTTACTGATTTTGACTAACGCCTTTTTATTCGTTCCTCTTTCTAATAAATTTCAAAATGATTTTTTACCGAAGTTGGAACATCTCTATAAGCTAACGCTCACATTTGCTTTGAAAGGCTGGAATCCGTTTTTCTTCTTTTGGGGGACGGTTGGCATGCTTGTGCTGTCCGTTGGGCTATTGAATATTTTTCCCCCAAACACTATCTTTTTTCCAATCAATCAGCCGAAATACGTCAACGTATTTATTGAATTCCCGATAGGCACGGACGTGGAAGTGACAAATGATTTTACTGAAAAAATTGAAGATGATGTGTTGGAGTTAATCGAACCTTATGACGGCATGGTGGAGTCGGTTACAGCCAATGTTGGAGAGGGTACGGCTGATCCCAATGACACGGGTGGACCAAGCGAGTCGGCTACTCCGAACAAGGCAAGAATTACGATCAATTTTGTAGAATTTGAAGATAGGGGAGGAATCGCCACGAGTGATGTAATGGAGGAAATACGAACGGGATTGGGGGAGTATCCAGGTGTGGCAATCACCGTGGATAAGAACAGCGATGGGCCTCCTGTAGGCAAACCAATTAGTATAGAATTGAGTGGAAATGATTTTGATAAGCTCATTGATATCACAGAGAAAATGCGACAATTTATTGTGGATTCGGATATCGAAGGGATTGAGAAATTGAAATCTGATTTGGAAACAGGAAAACCTGAATTGGTAGTGAATATTGATCGGGAGAAAGCCAGAAGGTTTGGGTTGTCAACAGGTATGGTTTCCAATGAGATTCGTACATCCTTGTTTGGAAAGGAAATTTCAAAATTCAAACAAGGGGAGGATGATTATGAAATACAGCTAAGGCTGAAGGATAAGTACCGATATGACGTGGATGCGCTGATGAATAAAAACATTACGTTCCGTAACCAGACCAGCGGGAACATACACCAGTTGCCCATCTCGTCGGTTGCTACAGCAGAGTTGAGTTCGACGTATGGCTCCATAAAAAGGAAAGACCTACAACGAGTCGTGACCCTCAACTCCAATGTGCTAGGTGGGTACAATCCAACTGTAATTAATGACCAAATCAAGGAATTGCTACTTGGCTTTGAAATGCCTACCGGCTATGAGTATAAGTTTGGTGGCGAGCAGGAGAAGCAAGCCGAGGAAATGGCCTTCTTGAGTAAGGCATTGTTAATCGCTGTGTTCATGATTTTCTTGATTATTGTGTCGCAGTTTAATAAGATTACAACTCCCTTTATTATCATGAGTTCTGTTGTTTTTAGTACCATTGGCGTGTTTATGGGATTGGTGACCTTTCAGATGGATTTTGTGATCATGATGACCATGATCGGTATAATTTCATTGGCGGGAATAGTTGTGAATAATGCCATCGTATTGATTGACTTTATTGAGTTGATGAGAATCAGAAAACGAGCGGATCTGGGAAAGGACAAGCTGGAGTTTAGTGAAATCATAGAGGCCATTATAAATGCTGGTGCGACAAGGTTACGCCCTGTGCTCCTAACAGCCATCACAACTATCCTGGGTTTGATTCCTTTGGCCGTGGGTATCAACATAAACTTCATTAAGTTTTTCAGCGAGTATGATGCCGAATTTTTCATCGGAGGTGACAATGTGATTTTCTGGGGCCCCATGTCGTGGACGATCATATTCGGTTTGGCGTTTGCCACGTTCCTTACCCTCATCATCGTGCCAGTCATGTACCTGTTCTTCGCTAGAATAAATAGAAAATTGGGAGTAAGCTGAGTTGGTTGATTAAGGAGAATTGTAACGGATATTTTCACCTTTTTAGGTGAAGCCCATGAGATAAGAGTCCGATGTTATATATTGGTCGATTATTAGTGAGATTTGAATAATCAGATCATTAATCAATTAACCAAAAGGCAATGCCAAGAAACGTAAAATCAGGACTGATACAATTGAGTCTTCCAATGACTGAGGGCGAAGGAAGTATTTCGGAAATCATGCAAGCGATGGAGGATAAACATATTCCTTACATCGAAGAAGCGGGAAAAAAGGGGGTGCAGATTTTGTGCCTTCAGGAAATATTCAACACACCCTATTTCTGCCCAGGACAGGACAAAGATTGGTATGCCTCTGCAATGCCCCTTCACAGTCCAATGATGGCACGCATGCAAGAGCTTGCCAAAAAGTACGACATGGCGATGGTGGTGCCTTTTTATGAAAAAGAGCAAGCAGGATTTTTATACAATACTGCAGCGGTCATTGATGCCGATGGATCGATTTTGGGAATCTACCGAAAGAACCATATCCCGCACACCACAGGATTTTGGGAAAAATTCTTCTTCAAGCCGGGCAACTTGGGCTATCCGGTATTCCAGACAAAATATGCCAAAGTGGGTGTGTACATCTGCTACGATCGACACTTCCCAGATGGGGCAAGAGTGCTCGGATTGAATGGAGCAGAAATCGTATATAATCCAAGCGCAACAGTTGCCGGGCTTTCTCAATATTTATGGCAATTGGAGCAGCCTGCGCATGCAGCAGCCAACGGGTATTTCATGGGATGCATCAATCGGGTCGGAGAGGAAAAGCCTTGGAACCTTGGACGTTTTTACGGCACGTCTTATCACGTCGATCCAAGAGGACAGATGATCGACGTAGCATCCGAATATGATGATGAACTTTTGATATCTGAGTTTGATTTGGATCTGATTGACGAGGTGAGATCGACCTGGCAGTTTTTCAGAGACAGGAGGCCAGAAACGTATGGTAAGCTGACTGAATTGTAATTAATTGAAAATTAAAAATTGTAAAATTGGAAGTGGCTAAGGTTTCTGGAAAAATTGCCCAGTTCGAGGATATGGAACTTTGGCAGGATGCAGTCAAAATTGCTGCGGACTTATATAAGTTGACCGAAACTGGAAAGTTGAAGAATGATTGGGGGATGAAAGATCAGCTTCGTCGTGCAGCTTCTTCTATTTCAAATAACATCGCAGAAGGGTTTGAGTACAATAATAATCCTGACTTTATAAGATTTTTGAGATATGCGAAGGGGTCGGCTGGAGAAGTGAGGAATCAACTTTACATTCTAAAAGAAACTGGTTTCATTGAACCTCATAAGTACGACGATTTTCACAATCGACTAATTAGCCTGTCTAAACAAATTGCAGGATTCAAAAACTACTTGACAGAATATCAAAAGAAATGACAACCTCTAATTTTTCAATTTTCAATTCTAAATTATTGATCTTTTAATGAGCGAATTTAAAAAACCCTCTTCTGAGCAGGAATTTGAGCAAAATTTCCAGCAGCTCAAACCTCTGATGAACGAGACAGAGGCGTATTACGAAAGCTCGCGTTGTTTATTCTGCTACGATGCACCTTGCGTGAAAGCCTGCCCAACCGAGATTGACATCCCACTCTTTATTCGCCAGATTAATTCCGGAGATATTGATGGGTCAGCAAGTACCATTTACGCATCTAACTACTTTGGTAATACATGTGGGAAAGTTTGTCCCACCGAAGTGCTTTGCGAAGGCGCCTGCGTTTTCACAGAACAGAATGTTAAACCAATTGAGATTGGGCGATTGCAAAATCATGCAACCAAACAAGCCATTGAAAAGAATAAAAAACTAGTCAATCTGGGAGATTCAAATGGGAGAAAAGTCGCTATTATTGGAGCTGGCCCATCCGGAATTTCTTGTGCGTGCGAACTGAGGACACTTGGTTATGAAGTTGATGTTTTCGAAGCAAAAGAAAAACCATCGGGATTGAGTGTGCATGGGGTAGCACCATATAAAATTACCAATGAGGAAGCTTTGATCGAAATGGATTATCTCCAAAGTCAGTTTGGTTATACTGTCAAGTATAATTCGTCGGTCCAATCAAAAGAGGATATCCAAAAATTGGAAGCCAATTATGATGCTGTTTTCCTTGGGATTGGTTTGGGGGATACGTCGACAGTAGGAATTCCGGGAGAAGAGTTGGAAAACTGTCTGGGTGCGACCGAATGGATTGAGGAATTGAAAATGGATCACCTAGATGCGAATATTGGAAGAAAAGTGGTCGTACTTGGTGGTGGAAATACCGCCATGGATGCTGCTTCAGAATCTGCCCGGATGGGTGCTGAATCTGTAACGCTTGCTTATCGAAGAAGCGCTGATCAGATGGGCGCCTACGCGTTTGAATGGGACTTAGCCAAAGGAGTAGGTGTGCAGGGAGAATTCAATGCCACACCTATTGAAATTCTGGGGAATGACAAAGTAGAAGGGGTGCGTTTCAAAAGAACGGGAAGTCAAAACGGGAAGTTAATTGAGGTGGAAGGAAGTGAATTTGAAATACCATGTGATATGGTGATCAAAGCCACAGGTCAACGGAAGCAAACAGATTTTCTCACGTTGATTGATGGAATACAGACAGACGTAAAAGGACGTATTGAAATAGACGTGTACGGACGAAGTGGCGACACGAAATTCTTCGCTGGAGGAGATGCTGTCAATGGAGGTGCAGAAGTGGTAAATGCTGCGGCAGAAGGAAAGATGGCTGCTGTTGGAATTCATGAATATTTGATAAGTTAAAATTTGTTGACGAAATTTAGGAATGAATACTGCGGAAATTAAAAAAATGGATACCAGTGAGAGGCTACAAGCAATGGAAGCTATCTGGAATGCGCTCGTGTATGATGATGCCGAAATGAAATCACCTGATTGGCACGAGGAAATTATAAAGGAAAGAATGAAAGCTGTGAAAGAGGGTACAGCCAAATCTTTTTCAATTGATGAATTGAAGGTTAGGAATCGGCAATGAACTCAATGGAAGTACGGGTTTTGGTAGCGGCAGAAATTGATCTAAAAATGGGTAAATATTTCTATAATGACATTGAACTAGGAGTAGGTAATTATTTTTGGGACAGTTTACTTTCTGACATTGAATCGCTCGTTATTTATTCAGGGATACACAAAAAGGAATTCGGATTGCATCGAATGCTTGCGAAAAGATTTCCATACTTTATTTATTACTTCGTTAAAGATGATATATCATTTGTTGCTGCTGTACTTCCAATGAGAAAGAATCCAAAATGGATAGAGATTGAATTGACTGAACGCAGAGGTTCAAATTGAAATTAATCAGACCATGATATTTGATACAAAATTAAAGGGGAAGAAAAACTAGTTAACCAATTTACTAGCCAACTAATTAACTAAGAACAAATGCCAGATTTAAGCTCAAACCTTGCCGGAATAAAATCGCCCAATCCTTTTTGGTTGGCCTCAGCACCACCGACAAATTCAGGCTATCAAGTCATGAAGGCCTTTGAAGCTGGGTGGGGAGGAGCCGTTTGGAAAACCCTCGGGGTGCCAGTGGTGAACGTCTCCAGCCGATATGGTGGTTTGAACTACCGGGATAATCGAATGGTGGGCTTCAACAACATTGAGCTAATTACTGATCGGCCACTTAAAGACAATCTTCGGGAAATTGAGGAAGTAAAGAAATACTTCCCGGATCATGCCGTGATTGCGTCCTTGATGGTGGAGACCAGGGAGCAGTGGCATCAGATTGTAAAAGATGTGGAGAATGCAGGCTCTGACGGAATCGAACTGAACTTTGGTTGTCCGCATGGGATGTGCGAGCGTGGAATGGGGTCGGCAGTTGGGCAGGAGCCAAAAGTATTGCAGACCATCGTGGAATGGGTGCAAGAAGTAGCGACTATTCCCGTGATAGTGAAGCTTACGCCTAACATTTCAGACATTACCGAACCCGCGCTGGCAGCCAGGGCAGGAGGGGGCGATGCTATTTCCCTGATCAATACCATCCAGAGCGTCATCGGTGTGGACATAGATAATTTCGTTCCGTATCCTATCGTGGATGGTGAGAGTACCAATGGCGGTTATTGTGGCCCGGCCGTGAAGCCCATTGCCCTCAATATGCTGAAGAACTGTGCGCAGCACCCAGGTGTGGATATTCCCATTTCAGGAATTGGAGGAATTGAGAACTGGCGAGATGCCGTAGAATTTTTCTTGCTAGGTGCGACGAATGTGCAGGTGTGCACGGCCGTGATGCATTACGGATTTGGCATTATTCGAGAGATGATCCCTGGGCTAGAGCGATATATGACGGAGAAGGGATTTGAAACCTTGGACGATTTGCGAGGCAAGGCACTTGGCAATGTGAAGACATGGGAACACCTCAACCTGGAGTACAAGGTGATTGCTGAGATAGAAGAGGAGAAATGTGTCGGTTGCCAGCTTTGCTACATTGCCTGTGAGGATGGAGCCCATCAGGCCATCAAGTTATCCGGTGATTCCGAAAATCGAGTACCAGAAATCATCGAAGAAAATTGTGTGGGTTGTAATCTCTGCTCCATTGTCTGCCCTGTGGAGGAGTGTATTTCTATGGTGAGAAAGGACGATGGCGGTAAGGTCGTGACCTGGAACGAACGAACCAATGCCGACAACATTCCGACAACATTCAATGATGAACTGGCTGGTGGGATTGGCCACTATGTGCCAGAGCCGACGGATGCGTTGGGGAAGGGGTGATTTTAGTTTTATCTAGTTCAATTTGATCTATGTTTTCATCAGATGTTTTTCAAGTGCAGTTAAAAATCTGACGATTTGTTTTAACCTAGAATTAATACTGTTTTGATAGATCATTCTCTTAACTAGGAAGATGGGTAATATTGGAGTACATAATAAAAACTTCAAAGTTGATGGCAATAGAATTCGTCTATTTCAATTTCAGGGAGTAGTTTTATTTTGCTCATGACTAGGTCGTTAGATTTGAAAAATTCGGGTCTATGTGGAATACTGTGGGTAATTTAGTTTTCACTCAATTTTTATTGAGCAATATTTCCCTCCTTTAGGGCTGAGATATAGCATCAGAAACATATGAAGGCTTCATCCCAATTTCTGTTTTTGAAAAGGGCTAAAGCCCTGATTTACAACCAAGAACCCCTAATCCCCCGCCCTAAAGGGGGGGCAATTGATTTAGGATTGGGCTGATTTCAGTTGTACAAATTTTCCGGATGCGGTCTATCACGATCTTCGTTTTTCGACAACCTCCATTTGTAATCCACACCAAATCATATAGACCCAAAAATTCTCTTAGGAGCATTTCTGTTTTTTTATATAATACATTGTGTTTTTCGAGCTGATCATGATACCCATCCCAATTTTTGCGCTGAAACTTGAGCAATCGCCCGCTTTGAATATTTAATGATTTGATAACTTCAATGACGCTGAGCGTGTCTGCACTTATATTGGAAATGGGTGCTTTAGTGATGGCGCACGCCAAGAAGAATGACAGCTATCACATTGTTCAGCTGTTTCAGTTCTTAATTTTTGACTACAAACTGGACAAAAGCCTACATTCGAATTGCAGCTAGTACATATGAATTGATTAGTGTCTGCGCCGTTTTTAAGGATTCTTCTTTTTTCACTATTACAATTTGGGCATATTTCGTTTTGTAGCATACGGTTGTTATTTTATAATCTCAATTTAGGCTACTTCTGGATATCAATAGATTGTGTTTAAAGAACGTTTAGAATCACTTATAAACCCCTTACGATGACGGAAATATTAAAGCACCTCCTCCCACTTCCCAGACTCAGCGTACTCCTTAATGATCTCGTTTCGCCTTTCCAGTAAAGAAGTCATATGTTTTTTAAGGAATAGGCTGTCTGCCATTTGACCCAAAATGCCCAAAGGTGATTTATAGTAAAAGATGTCCGTCATCCTGGTCACAATTTCAGAACTAAAAAAATGATGTTCATGCCTGAACGATTTGAAAGGACCATTCACCATTTCATCGACAAAGAAATAAGGGCGATCAAGTTCGGTAATCTGTGAAGTCAATTTTTGATATACACCAAAGTGTTTGGCCTTCCATGTCACCGATTCGTCTAATTCCATCAGTCCTGAAGTAACCCCGGCAATGGCCTTTTCTTTGGTGTGCTGGGTGGAAATTTCATGCAAATCCACACTACGGGACAAATCAAAAACAATTTCTTTGCTGGCGTTGATATTGGTGGTCAGTTCTAATCTGGGCATTTGGTTAAAAATACGAAGAAGTCTGAAATTTTACATCTTTCTGATAAACCACGAGCCACAAACAAGTTCGGCATCCATGACAGCCAGGATAAACGGCAATTAGAAGTGTGATGAATTTTCTCACTTTTCGGCTTTCTATCAGGCTAGTCATCCTATGACTTGGAGTCATAGGATGACTATTACACCACCACGTTCACAATCCTCTTTGGCACCACAATCACCTTCTTGGGCGGCTTGCCTTCCGTCCATTTCTGCACGGTCTCGTTGGTCAAGACTTCTCTTTCAATATCCTCCTTGGACATGTCCATCCCAAAACTCAATTTCACGCGCATTTTGCCATTGATGGAGACGGGATATTCAAAACTGTCTTCTGTCAAGTGCTTCTCGTCCCAAGCGGGGAAGGGCGCATCCACTACAGAGCCATCATTCTCCATCTTAAACCACAGCTCCTCCGCAAGATGTGGTGCAAAGGGCGACAAGAGAATGGCCATCGGTTCAAGAATCGCTCGCTTGTCGCATTTCAATGAACCCAACTCATTCACAGCAATCATAAAGGCACTCACCGAAGTGTTGAGTGAAAGATTCTCACAATCCCACTCTACTTTTTTTATTAGACCATGGAGCGTTTTGAGTTCTTCTTTTGTCGGGGCTTCTTCTGATACGCTGAAATCTTCTCCGTCATGGAACAGGTTGTAGAATTTTCTTAAAAATTTGAACACCCCTTCAATACCATTGGTATTCCAGGGCTTGCTTTGCTCGATAGGCCCAAGGAACATTTCGTACATCCTGAGTGTGTCTGCACCGTATTTTTCTACCAAGTCATCAGGATTCACCACGTTGTACTTGGACTTGGACATTTTTTCCACTTCTCTTTCAACGAGATACTTCCCGTTCCCTTCCTCAATGAGATTCCCTTCTTCATTAAGGAATACTACGCCAGATACATTAATGCTTTCTTGGTAGTTTCCTAGATCGAGATTAGTTACGAATTCATCGATAAGTAATTCATTATTGGGGTTTACGAAGGATATATTAATTGGTATTTTTTGGATTGAATAATGAAGTGTTAGTTCTTGGTATTTTTCAGGTACCAAATTGAAGATAATTTTCTTCATTTGGTTTTCTAGAATTTGCTCAGATGCTTTGTCGAATGCACTTGAAACGAAAAGCCCGTATTGTACGGTGTTAACAAAAATAAATGGCCTATTTGGTTGATCGATTTCTTCCCCTGAATCATCTGTAAAGAAGAAGTTTGCTCGAAAGCCAAATGCACTATTGCCCTGAATCATCCCTTGATTCACCAGCTTCTTCGCATACTCCTCCACTTTCACATAGCCCAAGTCGTACAAAAACTTTGTCCAGAAGCGGGAATAAAGTAAGTGACCGGTCGCATGCTCCGAACCACCCATATAGAAATCCACTTCACCCCAGTAGTCCATCGCCTCCTTGGAAGCAAATTCCTTTTCATTATCAGGATCCATGTAGCGGAAAAAATACCAACTCGATCCTGCCCAGCCGGGCATGGTGGATAGCTCGTACGCATCACCCGAATGATTCCAGTCTTTGGCTCGTCCAAGTGGCGGGTCACCATCTTCTGTTGGGAGGTACTCGTTCACAGGAGGAAGCTCCAGTGGAAGCGCATCATCTTCGACCAAATGAGGCACTCCATCTTTGTAGTAAATCGGGATAGGTTCGCCCCAGTACCGCTGACGGCCAAAGATGGCATCTCGCAAACGGAAGTTCACTTTGGCTTCTCCAAATCCATTTTCTACCGCATAATCCGTTCCTTTTTGGATCGCTTCATTGGCCGTAAGTCCATTGAGGAAATCGGAGTTGACCACCCTTGCGTCTTTGGAGGTAAAGGCTTTTTCCTGAACGTCCGTGTCTCCGTCAATCACCTGAAGGATTTTTAATCCGAATTTCTTAGCAAATCGGTGATCTCGTTCGTCATGTGCAGGAACGGCCATTACCGCACCAGTGCCGTATCCGGCCAACACATAATCCGCAATCCAGACAGGAATTTGTTCGTTGGTAAATGGGTTGATGGCATAGCTTCCACTGAAAACACCTGATACGGTTTTTACATCGCTCATCCGCTCCCGTTCAGAACGGTTGATGGCTTCTTTTACGTAGGCTTCTACTTCTGTTCTCTGATCTGTAGTTGTGAGTTGGTCAACTAACTCATGCTCAGGGGCGAGTACTAGGAAGGTTGCGCCATAGATGGTGTCGATTCGGGTGGTGAAGGTCGTTATCGCCTCAACCTCCTGAGGAGAAAGAGCCACCTCTGATTGAAGAGTAGCTGAAATTTCTTCAAGACGTTTTTTTATTTTGGCCAGTACAGCATCAAGGCCTTTATCTACTTCTGCATTTTTGACGACCATTATTTCATACCCCAGCTCGTTCAAATGCTCGGTTCGAGCTTGATCGTATTCCTTTTGATCTGGCTTGTCATGGTACAACCCATCAACCTCAACAATGAGTTTTTCTCTTAAGAAAACGAAATCAGGGATGAATGTATCAATGGCATGTTGTCGTCTTACCTTGAACCCAAGCTGCTTATTTCGCAGTGCTTGCCAAAGCTGATCCTCTTGTTCAGTAGGGTTTTTACGATTCTCCCTTCCAAATTTTTTCAAAATATGCGCAACACTTTTGTCTGCTGTTTGCCAACGAGGTGGTAAATCGGCTCCCTTTTCCTGAGGAGACGGGTTGGGGTTGGCACCATCGACTCCCTTCTCCTCGGGAGAAGGGCTGGGGTTGAGGCTAAAACGAACCTCACACCCCGTCGATTTTCCAATCCAATTCCGCTGCATCTCTTTGATGGGTTCGGGCCAATCGATGGTATCTAATCCATTCAAGAGTCTGTCACAGTAGGCCGTGATCCGCATACTCCATTGGGGCATTTTTTTCTTCACCACCGGATGTCCACCTCGCTCGGAGAAACCATCCTTTACTTCGTCATTCGACAAGACCGTCCCAAGTGCCGGACACCAATTTACGGTCGTCTCAGCGAGATACGTGAGTCGATATTTTAGTAGGAATTGCTCCTTTTCTTTTTCAGAATACCCATTCCAGTCATTGGCGGAAATCGTCGGTGTGTCTTCGTCACAAGTTGCACGAATAGTTGCGTTCCCATCCTTTTCTAAAATAGAAACCAATGTTTCGATGGACTCGGCTTTGTCTGTAGCACTATTGTACCAACTGTTATAAATCAGTTTGAAAATCCACTGCGTCCATTTGTAGAACTTGGGATCGCTGGTGCGTACCTCTCGCGACCAGTCAAATGAAAAACCCAGCTGGTCTAATTGCTTTCGGTAGCCTTTGATTTCATTACCATTTTTATCGATTCCACCGTCAATGTTGACCTTCGTAGTTTTGGCAGGGTGCTGCCCTGTTTGGATGGCGTATTGTTCGGCAGGAAGACCGAAACTATCATATCCCATAGGGTGAAGGACATTGAAGCCTTTGAGCCGTTTGTATCTAGCGAGAATATCTGAAGCGATGTAACCGAGCGGATGCCCAACATGAAGACCAGCTCCAGATGGATACGGGAACATATCCAGGATGTAATACTTGGGTTTGTCGGAATCGTTTGAAACCTTGTAGAGATCACTGTCTTTCCACCGGTTTTGCCATTGCTTCTCAATCTCCTGAAAATTGTATTCTGCCATTTATTTTGGATAATAAGAGCGCAAAAATAGATAATTATCCAAGCCAACAGCTAGTCATTGATATTTGAATCATCTTTTTCTGATTGATTCCATTTGAAGACGAATTGAAGGTATGTGGCGACCGTTTACTGGCAGAACATTTTATTTGTCGTTGAGTGTGGAAATTTTGGATTGACTTGGATTTATAAAAAGTATGCTGTTCAAAAAAGATGCATCGGATTGATTTCAGAAATGAGTATGATTGTAAAATAGAATAAGTATAAATCAGCTAGCTTTTGAATACTCGTCCCATAGTAGCATCGCTACTCAGAAAGTATGGTAGTGAAAAATGGATTCTCAACAGCAAAGAGATCAATGGATTGCATAATTCTATGGGTATAAAATACAAGAAATTTCATGCGCCTGGGGTTGAACGTGGGCTTAGCCAGTCTGAAAATAAATTTGTATTCGCTTTAAAGAGCGGTGTTTTCTTTGACAAAAAAGGATTCCTGCTCATTGGAGATTCTATGGACGAACTGTATGTGAAGTATGACGTGAAGTCAAGTCTTAACAAAGTGTTTCTGAAAGCTGAAGGACATTTGCTGTTTTATCAACAAGGTGATTCGGTTAAAAAAATGACCCTTTCAGTTCGTGAGATGTCTTTCTTGTTTAATTACATAGACCTATGTGAAGATTGGATCCGACCATGGGACTGGGAGGAGCTTCCTGATCTTGCGATTGAATGGAAAGCTTAGTCTCATAGGTTTTCAATTTGCCTATCCTGAAAATAGCCTCCGCTAAACTCAAAAGAGTTTATCGGCCGTTGGGGCTTCCATTCTTACCGCAGAAAAATAAATACTATTTGCAATTGATGCAGACGATAGAGTGATCTGTCACCCTTCTTTTGATTTATTTCGAGTGTTTTTTCTTTTGCAATACCATAGATTAGAGCCTAGATTAAACTTCTGGCTATGATAATTTCGATTCGATCAATTACCATTTTCTTGCGTGCTGGTATTTTTGTACTCTTCTCCCTTATTTCAATAAGCTCCACATTTGGACAATCTGGTCAAGGAATGTATGACCGTCCTGAATTCAAGAAATGGAGCCTTGGTTTTATTGAAGGGAAATTGGATGTGACCTTAGCGTCCGTTGAGGATAACTTAAAAAGCAATACTCCTCACCCGCTTGCAGACTATGTCTGGGTTCAGGTTCATAAGCTGAAAGGGGATTTAGCTCAAGCACTGAAAAGCGCTCCTGAAGATTTCCGTAAAGAAGTTGAGTTCACTGCTGAATTAATCCAGCAAAGTGATGACGACTTGTATGCCCAAACCTGGGAGCGGTTTAGTTTCGAAGCAATCAAGTCCAATAATTCACCATATCGGACGTACATCTGGTCAAGAAATGTGCTCAATATATCTGAAAAAGAGAGTTATGATCTGTCGCTCGCGAGTCTGAATGAATTTGGCGATAATTTCCGAAATGTGTGGTCAATTCAGTCGATTGCTACTTCTCATGAGAATTCGTTTCAAAAAATTCAAACGGATTTGACAAATGGTGTTTACGATCAACTTCCCGGCTCGAAGGCCTTTTTATTGTCAGTCACCAAGTTCAGGCCATTCAACGACTATGATGAGCTGATGGCAGTGGATTTGTACCTTGAACAATTCCCGGAAGACGCCATTGCGATGAGATTCAAAGCTTCTCAATTTATGGGAATTGAGCGCTATGAGCAAGCGGCTATTTGGTATGAAAAAGCATTTCAAGCCGACCCTTTTTATTACCCAAAAGGGAATCTCAGAGATAGGGCTTATTGCCTTCTAAAGCTGAGAAAGAATGAAGAAGCAAGAAAAGTCACCAATCAAATCGCTTCGGTCTATCATCTCGAAAATTTGGAAGCATGGACCTTGTCTGAATTTGCTTATACGCTTAGACGGTCGGGAGATTATGGAGCAGCTTTTACGCTATTGGAGGAAGGTCTGAAAAAATATCCCACCAGCTCCGAGATGCATTATCAAATGGGCTGGGTGCAGCGAAGTATGAAGCGATATGACCATGCGATACCATTTGCCAAAAAGGCAATTGAACTGAAGCCAGCCAATTTGAGCTATCGTGAAAGCTTGATTCGAGCGTTGAAATCCGCTGGAAAGTACGAGGAGGCCTTTGCCCAAATTGGGGAGGTGGAGAATATGATTGGGAAATTGAACTCGACTTTTTTTAGCTTGAAATATGGAATTTTACAGGATGCCGAAGAACTGGAGGAAGCTCAGTTTGTACTTGAGGAGGCCGTTGAAGAATTCCCCAAATCCTCCTTCCTGCTTTGGAATTTGGGATCAAATCAAAATAAGCTAGGTAAGCTCGATAAGGCTATTTCTACCATGAGAGCAACCATTGAATTAAATCCCAATTACACGTGGGGATACAACAGTTTGTCGGATTTTCTGGTAGAGAAACAGGGTACAAAGAAAATGATTGAAGCGTTCAGCCAACTCGCAATCAAGTACCCATGGCAACAACGGATTTGGCAAAAAATTGCTACCAGCACGATCGGTACAGACAGTAAAATTGACGTATGGAAAAAAGCCATGGCTGCTAATCCAGATCGCCTATGGCCTTATGAATCAGCTAACCTGCGATCAGTGATGAATCCCGCGGCAAAGTGGGATGAGTATTTAGAAATATTATTGGCAGTAGAAGAGGGCATACGTTCAAATGGAAGCGAACAGGACAAAGTGAATATTCACTTTGAGAAAGCCATTATTACTTGGCAAAAAATGTCCAAGAGACGTTTGTCTTCAACGCTGTTGGAGAGTACAATTGAAGGGTTCGATGACTACTTAAAAGCTGGTGGACGACCAGCTGCGGTTTACAATTTTCAATCGGATATTTACGAAGCACTCGGTGATAAGGAGAAGGCGGCTGAGGCCATACTCAAGGCACTGAAACTCCGCCCAGATACTAGAAGCTACGCCACTACAGTAGTCACCAAATACGGGGGGAATAACAGCATCGTACACTTATACGATTGGATGATGCGAGATCCCTATAATCGAGCGGTCACATTTTCAAATATCAGTGTGAAATGGAGCGGCAGCCCGATCAGTGCTCTCACCATATTGCATCGTTACGATGTGGATGCTTCTTGGACAAAAAGTAAGGCGTTCGAATTGTTGGGCAATAGTGCCAAAATCTATGAAGATTATTACGTCAACAAATCGAGTCTGGGACATGAGCGCTATATTGGCTGGTACAATGCTGCTCGTCGTTCGGCATGGGAAGGGGCCACCCAATTAGAAATTGATTACCAGACCAACACGGCGACCATTCAATTTGAAGATGGAACGATAGCTAAGCGTCAGGACGATATCCGGCTTGGAAAAATCCGGAAAATTCAAATTGGTGATTCGTGGGTGGCTGCTGACTACACGGCAGCTGGTGACCTGTTTATGTTGGAAACATCGGCAGGAAAGAAAATTGATCTTGTTTATAATTCGGATAGAGAAATTATAGCGCTAACACCAAGCGATGGACAGGCTATGAATCTGACCTACAATGAAACTGGAAAAATGGTCAAAGTCATGTTGGAGGGTACAGGGTATTTGCAAATAGCGTACGATTCCGATGACGAAATTTCTTCAATGCAATCCTTTGATGATAAGGACGAGGAAGGGGGAAGCGGACTTACAACAAGAATATCTAATGCTTTTCAGGAGTTGGTTGGAATGACAAAAATACTAGCAAGAGGGTATGATTTGAGTAGCGGAAGCTTGCCCGATCTGGGAATTGAGGACAAGGAGTATGAACGACTTTTGGATGCACGGGCAGGTGCATCAGAGACGCTCTATTCCAAGGACGATGCTAAGACACGAACAGAATGGTTGAAAACGAGCCTGGCATTTGCCGAGTACCTTATTGATCACACGTATGTAAATGCTGATTACGGATATGAAGCCATTGCTATTCTTCATGAAACCTTCGATTGGAGTAAAAATAATAGGGACAAGAAAACTCAGCGATACGGGGTTGAGACGGTCTCACTTTTTCATAAGCTTCTTTTGAAAATCCGCAAGCGAGGGGTGGCCATGGACTACTGGAACGAATGGATCGAAATGCAGGAATGGTTGCAGTTGGAAAAAATAGCTGAAGTTAAACTAACGGAGTATAGAAAGTCCATAGAAAAATTACAAGGCCGTACCGATCAGCTACAAATCGAACTATTGGCTACAGCCGAATGGCTCCCTAAATCCATGCTTCAAAATGAAGGTTTTTGGAAGCAGTTTTCATTGAGCGAAGTGATCCCGAGAGCACACAGAGAAGACGTGAGACTCAATTGCATGTTGTATAGGGAAAACGGTGACTTGGTACTTGGCACCTCGAAAGGTCTGAGTGTTTACCGAGCGGGATATTGGGAATGGTTCGGCTACAATGGCATTCGATCTGAGTGGCAAACCGAATTGAGCGAGAGCAAACTAAAGGGTACGTCTGACATTCGGGCATTGGCAGAAACCAGTGATGGCACCTTGCTACTTGGTACTACCGAGGGATTGTTGAAAATAAGTGGAGACTATCGTGGCAAGCAAACTGGCCGATTGACTGAGGGATTGCCGTCTCCAATTATTTCTCATTTGTTGAAAGTGAAAGACCAAGTCCTGATCGGAACGACCAAGGGAGCAGCTTGGTATTTGAATGGTAAATTGGAAAATGTTCAGGATTTATCTCTTGGTGCGGAGATCACTTTTATGAGTTATTCTTCTGACAAGATGGATGAGGAATATGACAACTATTCAGAAGAAGAAGAGTTTGCAGAGGACTATGATGAAGAAGAGTATGAGGAGGACGAGGGCTATTACAATGATGATGACAATTGGGTAGAACGTTTTCGGAACGAAGAGGGCAATTGGGTGGAATACGTCTATGACGAAGAGGGAAATGTTATTGAGGAAATTGAATACGTGAGCGAGGAGTACGGACAGTATGATGAGGACTATACCGAGCCATTAAAATTAGTCATAGGCACTAGTAAAGGGGTGTTTGTTTCTACAGATGAGGGAGCATTTGTACAAGTGTCAGATTCAAAAGACGCTGGCTTGGTTGGATCAGACGGAGGCGTGTATTTGTTGAAGGGTGACGAAGTAAGCAAGATGCAAGAGGTGAGCGATTTGAAGGGAGGCACAAAGCAAGTTGAAATCAATTTATATGGAAATCTTGTTACTTCACAGGCCAAGGGTATTTACGGTTTGGTGGAAGTGCCCGTGAAGGAATTTGAAAGTTCCATGACCGTATTGACTGACTTGGGGTTTTCCATTTATCACGACAATCATTTTGAGCATTTCTACCTACCCGAAAAACAAAAAGCCAAGGGGTTAGTCAACGGCACAGACAACAGTTTTGCCGGGTGGTCAGACGAAAGTGTCTGGGTATTTGAGAAGAATAATATTCAAACTTCTCGTGGACACATTTATGATATTGTGTCTGTGGATAGTCTTGGGATCACTCTCGTTGCAGATGGAGGTGCGCTAAAATATATTAATCACGGTGATCCTGACGGCTATCTTAACTCGGCTACTTATTATGGAAACACAACCTCCCTTGCCGTGGATGATCAAAACCGCATCATCGCAAATAATGGACTAACAATATCGAGATATACGTACGACGATGAAACCAACGAATTTGCAGAAGAAGAGCTCTTCTTTGCCAATCAGTACGAGCCTACCTCAGGTGAGAAATACAGAGGTGGAAATGTTAAGAACATTTTGGTTGGAAAAGATGGGACTATTTGGGTGACAACTAAGATGTCGATTTTCCGATTTACAGAAGATGAAAATGGGAAGGGCGAAGCGAAAGAGTTCAATTACTTCCGGGATTCGGATCTCTTTCCAGCTCGGACGCATATGCTGTATCGATTGGTTGAAACACTGGAAGGGCGGATACTTGTCGTTGGCTCAAACGAAAGTCATCTCTACCACAGTGGAGTTAGCCTGAAAGGTGGACTGCTGGAATGGTCGGAGGCGGAGCAGAAATTCGTTCGGCTCGAAACGGGTGAGAATGACCTTGATTACAATTGGGTGATTCATTCCTATACAGCCATTTCCGAAACTGAAGCCATCCTAGGCACCACCGCTGGGTTTGCACGTGATAAAAATGGATACATTCTGGACTACCGAACGGCTCTCAAAGATCCATCCTACCTGTCACTCTACGATCAACGACAAAATCTCTTCCTTGGGACAAAGGGCGCACGTCTGGGTGATCTCTGGTTGTTTGGGTCCGGTGCTGGCGTGGTGGCATATCAGAAGGGGAATTGGTTTTATCCAGAGCGGATCAACCAAATGTTACCGAAAGACCTTGAACTTAAACATTATGGTAGTCGTCATGTGAATGCGATTAGTACAGACATGAATGGTCGGGTGTATGTGGGTACGGACTTGGGTCTCTTGGTCTACACGAGTGGGGGAGCTGCGCCTATGTCTTTCCTTCTCAATAATTCTCGGGCGCAAGAAGCATTTGCCTACCATTCCTCACACAAAGTGGTACAAGAACGCGATGCGCTGATTGGTGGGATAGATAAGAAATCGGAGGCTGGAAAAATCATTTCCAAGATAGATGCGAATGAAAAGGAGACTCAGCGGTTGGAGAAATCATTTGGGAATGCTAAGTCTAATTTCAACATGGATGAATCTGAGACCAGCCGAGGATTGAATACAGATTCTCTGACCTTCTTGATCGCTGATAAACAAAAACAGCACGTCGAGTTGCTGCTTCAACTCGAGCTGGCCGATCCTGCTATTCATCAGTTGATGAATATTCAACCCGTTGAGATTGCCTCCATGCGCAAGCGATTTGACGAAGATGAAGTACTCGTGCAATTCATCCCAACCAAGCAAAAGTTGTTCATTCAGGTTTTGGCCAAGGACAAACTGCTGATTCGGGAAGTGGAAATAGCGCAGGATTCATTGATGCGCCTTTGCCGAGCAACCGCCAATTATATTTCCAAAGAGATCAACGACGATCGAATGCTCCAAAATTTGGAGGTACTGTACGATAATCTTCTAAGACCCGTGGCGGATGAAATTGGAGAGTACGAAAAAGTGTTCATCGTGCCAGCCCTCTCCATTTATTACGTTCCTTTTTCCGCCTTGGTCAATAGGATTTCGGAACGCGAATTCAAATATGCGGTTGAAGATTTCAACTTCGGATACATTTCATCAACTCATTTTTTGAGCTTGCTATTTGAAGGGGGTGGCCCTAAAGCCAACAGCATTTTGCTCATGGGAGATGCCGACGGGTCGCTTCCTGCCGCTCTGGATGAGGTCAAGGAAATAGGTGAGCTGGTTCCAGAAAAAGTTATTTTCACAGGAAGGGATGTTACCCTGACCAACCTGGTAAAGAATTCCCCAAATGCAGGGATCATTCATCTGGCAACTCATGGATTCTTGAATGAGCGAGTTCCAAATAAGAGCAATATTTTATTGGCTCAAGAAAAGCGACTGTCTCTGCCAGAAGCATTTAACCTACCGCTCGATAATACAGAAATGGTCGTGCTGTCCGCTTGCCAGACGGCTAGGGGAGGAGGCTCGGGTTTGGAGTATGCCACGATTGCGAGAGCATTCACAATTGCAGGAGCTTCGACTGTACTGGCCACCTTATGGAAAGTAAACGATGAGGCAACTAAATTGCTCATGGTGAATTTCTATACCCATTTACTGAATGGAACTGATAAATTCACCGCACTAGCTATGGCTCAGCGAGAACTACTGGATTCAGACGATGAATTCCTTATGCATCCGCATCGATGGGCGAGTTTTGTTCCCATGGGGATGCCCTAATTTTCCCGAACCAACAAAGTGAGATTTCGCCACTGGGCCAATATTGTAAACCTCCAGAGGAGCGTGATCTTTATAAAGTTCCTGATTTTATCCAAGAAAATAAGCTCCGTAGGTGCGCCATTTTCATGGACATTCATAAGTTTCGGAAATTGATGTTCCTTACTTGAAATTTGACTCTGCTACGTTAAGAATTTACTAACTTCGCTCTTCTTATAAATTACAGATTAAATACATGAAATCGACATGCTACGATTATCCTATAAAGGAATGATTCATACTAATGTTGATTCCATGTGGCAACTAAAAAATCAATTATAATCACATGAAAATTCTCGTTTGCATTACGCATGTGCCGGATACTACATCCAAAATTGCGTTTACAGATAACAACACCAAGTTCGATCAGACGGGTGTCCAATACATCATCGGGCCGTATGATGATTATGCATTGGCAAGAGCTGTTGAATTGAAGGACGCCACAGGTGGTTCAATCACCGTCCTCAATGTAGGTGAAGCTGAGACTGAGCCAACGCTACGAAAAGCTTTGGCGATTGGTGCAGATGACGCCATCCGCGTGAATGCCTTCCCAACCGATGCATTTTTCGTAGCAAAGCAAATTGCCAAAGCGGCAGAAGAGGGTAGATACGATTTGATCTTGATGGGACGTGAGTCTATCGACTTCAACGGAGGTCAGGTGCATGGCATGGTGGGTGAGTTATTGGGAATCCCTTCCATGTCTCCAGTTATGACGCTTGACATTGAAGGAAACACCGCCAAGCTTTCTCGAGAGATCGAAGGAGGAAAAGAACATATAGAAGTAGAACTCCCAGTAGTTCTGGGTTGTCAGGAGCCAATCGCGGAATGGAAGATTCCAAATATGCGAGGCATTATGTCGGCAAGAACAAAGCCACTCAATGTGGTCGATCCAACAAGTGATGTATCTGCTACAACAGTTGATAATTTCGAATTGCCGGCAGCCAAAGAAGGCGTGACAATGGTGGACGCAGATAATATCGGCGAACTAGTTAATTTATTGAAGAACGAAGCAAAAGTCATATAACATGTCAGCATTAGCATTTGTAGAATTAGATGGAGGGAAAGTAAAGAAGTCATCCCTAGAGGCGGTGACGTATGCCAGCACAGTAGCTGACGATGCAACGGCAATTGTGTTTGGGGCCTTAGAAGCCGGGCAGACAGATTTGATCGGTTCGGCAGGAGCATCAAAGGTGCTTCATGTCACAGATGAAAAACTAGCTTCACCAAATATTATGGCATATGCTTCTGCCATTGCCGAAGCGATGGGCGCATATGATATGTTGGTGCTTGCCAAAAGTTCATTGGGTGATCCAGTGTCGGCAAGAGTCGCTATCAAAATCAATGCGGCCTTAGCGGCAAATGTAAGCGCAGTGCTTTCAGGGGATGTGGCGAAGACCAGTATTTACACGGGTAAGGCTTTTGCAAACACAAAATTGAACGGAGAGAAGCGAGTGGTCTCAATAAAAAAGAATGCAGTTGAACTTAAAACGGATGGTGGCTCGGCTGCTGTTGAGTCATTTTCACCGGCTATTCACGATGGAGATTTCAAAGCAAAGGTGACGTCAACAGAAAAGGCCACCGGTGATGTTTTATTGCCAGAAGCAGACATTGTGGTGTCTGGCGGACGAGGACTTAAGGGGCCTGAAAACTGGGCAATGATTGAGGAGCTTGCAAAAACATTAGGTGCAGCTACTGCTTGTAGCAAGCCTGTTTCAGATATGGACTGGCGACCTCATCACGAACATGTGGGGCAGACGGGTATCAAGGTGAGCCCCACACTTTATATCGCTGTGGGAATTTCTGGAGCGATTCAGCATCTTGCAGGGGTGAATTCCTCCAAGGTAATTGTGGTCATCAATAAAGACCCGGAAGCACCTTTTTTCAAGGCAGCAGATTACGGAGTAGTTGGAGATGCATTTGAGGTGATACCTAAGTTAACCGAAGCAATAAAGGCACAGCAGGGCTAATGGCATCAGACAAAATACAACTGGAGATACTGGGATTGTCGTCAAGTCAATCCCAATCTGGTTCGTTTGCGCTGGTGCTCGGCGAAGTGGATGGAAACCGACGCTTGCCGATAATTATTGGGATGTTTGAAGCTCAGGCGATTGCCATTGAGATTGAAGACATCACTCCCAATCGCCCGATGACGCATGATTTGTTCAAGGCTTTCAGCGTCAATTTTGATATCAATATTCTTGAAATTACGATCTCTGATTTAAAGGAAGGTGTCTTTTTCGCTCGGATTGTTTGTGAAAGCAATGGCAAGATTGTCGAAATTGATGCACGACCTTCTGATGCTATTGCCATCGGTCTCAGGTTCAATGTGGATATATTCTCATATGAATCAATCCTCAAAGAAGCGGGCATAGTGCTTACTGATGAAAACGATGAAATTGTGACGGTGGAGGAGGCAATGGCGACTGGAGAAGAGCCTGCTGAAACAAAATTGGAAGACCAGTCGATTGAAAAATTAAAAGAGAAGCTAAAGGCCGCCTTAGCGGCCGAAGATTACGAGGGAGCGGCGAAAATTCGAGACGAACTTAATCATAGAAATTAATGGAATATATCAGAGCACTTTTTGGATTGATCGTCTTGATAGGCATTGGCTACTTGTTCTCAAAGGACAGGAAAAAAGTGAGTTGGCGAATCGTCATTGCCGGGCTCTTGATACAGATTATTTTTGGAGCAATGATTGGTTTCGTTCCAGTCGTTGAGAGCATGTTTGCAGCGGTCAGCAAAGGTTTCGTCACCTTCTTGAATTTCAGTTTGGATGGTGCCTTCTTTTTATATGGAGATTTGGCTTATAATGGCAATGCAAATCCAGAAGTAAAACATAGCCTTGGTTTTCTTTTTCTTTTTCAGGCCCTCCCAACCGTTATTTTCTTTTCTGCTGTTACGGCAGGACTTTATTATTTAGGCATTCTTCAACGAATCGTTTGGGTGTTTGCGTGGGTCATGTCAAAAGCCATGAAATTATCAGGAGCAGAGAGTATGTCCGCTGCTGGAAATATTTTCCTTGGCCAGACGGAAGCCCCTTTGCTGGTTCGTCCCTTCATCCCAAATATGACCCAGTCTGAGCTCAACTGCCTGATGGTAGGTGGAATGGCGACCATTGCCGGAAGTGTACTTGGAGCATTTGTCTCATTTCTTGGCGGTGGAGATCCTGTGGAGCAAGCCCGATTTGCGACGTATTTATTGAGTGCATCGATTATGAATGCACCTGCCGCGATCATAATGGCAAAACTTTTTTTGCCTGAGGCCGAACCCGAAAAAATTAATACGAGTTTGTCTGTAAATAAAGAAAGCCTTGGCGTCAATTTTATTGACGCAGTAGCCAAAGGAGCATCTGATGGAGTGAAATTGGCAATGAATATTGCTGGGATGTTGTTGGCCTTCATCGCGATCATTTTTGCCGTGAATTGGATTTTGGTGGACGGAATTGGAGAGGTTACAGGTTTGAATGCTTTCGTGGTGTCATCTACGGATGGTGCTTTTGACGGATTTTCACTTCAATATATTCTGGGACAAATATTCCGACCTTTTGCATTCGTCATGGGCGTGGAATGGTCGGAGACCATAAAGGTGGGGAGTCTGCTTGGACAGAAGATCGTTATCAACGAATTTGTTGCATACCTCAGTTTGGCAGATATGAAAGCGGCTGATCTGCTGAGCAATAAGTCCATCGTCATTTCCACGTATGCTTTATGTGGCTTTGCGAATTTCAGTTCGATAGCGATCCAAATTGGAGGAATAGGAGGGATGGCACCCAATAGGGCAGCAGATATATCCAGACTTGGCGTCAGAGCGCTAATAGCGGCTACACTTGCGACCATGATGACAGCTACGATTGCGGGGGTTTTACTTGTTTGATTGTTATCAACAAAAATCAGAGAATGAAGAAGTATATGATAATGATCCTTTCAATAGGATTTATGGGATTAAGTGCATGTTCGCTAGATGCTCCCGACGTGCTTACATATGAAGAGCAACTGGCAATTTTTAATGCACAATTAGAAAGCGATATTGTGCTTATTGATCAATATCTTGACGAGAACGAAATTGTAGCGATCGAGCATGAGAGTGGGATTAGGTATGTAACTACGCTGGAAGGAGATGGAGAGGTGCCCGTGCCGACAGATGTTATTAAATTTAAGTACGAGGGTAGACTATTTGATGATTCCATTTTTGATGAGAGCTTAACGAAGACGCCTGATTGGGTGATTTACTCCCTGAACAGTTTGATAGCCTCATGGCAAATTACTATTCCTTTAATGAAAGAAGGAGGTAAAATCACCATTTACGCTCCTTCTGGCTACTGCTATGGAACCACAGGCGCTGGCCCCATCCCTCCAAATACGAATTTGATTTTTGATATTGAGTTGGTCAGTATTCAGTAACCATTTCGTTCCAAATCTGCGTCTACTTCGTACCTCAGACGCTCTTCTTAAATGGATACTCTCTACACGTACTTCCGGTTCTCTTTCGGCGCACCGGCCATAATTTCGGCATTGGCAAATTCTTCGAACTTCGTAAAATTCTCATTGAATTTATTGGCTAGATCGTTCGCTTTTTTATAGAAGCCAATATCATTCTTCCATGTTTCACGAGGACTTAATATCTCGCCTGGCACCCCTGGGCAGGAGGTGGGCATCTCGGCTCCAAAGATCGAATGTGTTCTGAATCCTGCATTGGCCAGCGAGCCATTCAATGCGGCAGTGATCATGGCACGGGTGTACTTCAAACTGATTCGTTCACCCACACCATACGGGCCACCCGTCCAGCCCGTGTTCACCATCCAAACAGTTGTTTCATGCTCATCCATTTTTTTACCGAGCATTTCTGCGTATTTGGTCGGGTGTAGAGGTAGAAAAGGAGCGCCGAAGCAAGAAGAGAAAACTAATTGCGGCTCAGTGACACCTGCCTCAGTACCAGCTACTTTTGATGTATATCCGGATATGAAATGATACATAGCTTGTCCTTTTGACAAACGTTGAATGGGTGGAATCACTCCATACGCATCACACGTAAGGAAGAATATGTTTTTTGGAATTCCGCCAATGGAAGGCTCCACGGCATTTCGAATATGATGGATCGGGTAGGATGCTCGCGTATTTTCTGTCACATCACAGTTTTCATAATCCACATCCCTGGTTTCTCCCTTAAATCTGGTGTTCTCCAGGATTGCACCGTATTCTATGGCCTTATAAATGTCGGGTTCTTTTGCTTCCGAAAGGTCTATTACTTTAGCATAGCATCCTCCTTCAAAGTTGAACACATTGTTGGCCGTCCAGCCATGCTCATCGTCTCCAATTAGGAGTCGATCGGGATCAGCAGAAAGAGTGGTTTTGCCGGTTCCAGACAAGCCGAAGAAAATGGCTGTGTCTTGCTCCTCAATGCCCATGTTGGCGGAGCAATGCATGCTCAATACTTGCTCTTCATGCGGAAGGATGAAATTGAGCGTAGAGAAAATCCCTTTCTTTATTTCACCAGAGTACGCTGTTCCTCCAATGAGGATCATTCGCTTGGTAAAGTTGATGATTGCAAAGTTGGATTGGCGAGTACCATCCACGTCTGGGTCGGCTTCAAATTCAGGTACGCACAGCACAGTGAAGTTTGGTTCAAAGCCTTCTAATTTGTACGATTCAGGGCGCAAGAACATGTTGTACACAAATAAATTGTGCCATGCCATGGTGTTGATGACCCGCACCCGCAGACGATGTGTTTTGTCAGCACCCGCATAGGCGTCCCGTACATAGACTTCTTTATCTTCAAGAAATTTGGTCATTTTCTCCTGAAGTAGATCAAATCTTTCAGGCGTAAAAGGGATGTTGATATTTCCCCACCATACGGCATCTTTTGTTTTTTCATCTTCGACGATGAATCGATCTTTTGGCGACCGACCGGTGAACTTGCCCGTATCACACATGAGCGCACCCGTATCTGTCAAAACACCTTCGCCATTTTTGATGGCCTCCTCGATGAGCGCAGCAGGTCTGAGATTCCATTTGGCTGTTTTTACTTTTAGACCTGATTCAGACAGGTCAAATTTGGTGGATTTCAGTCCTAATTCTTGCATGGTTGAAAAGAAATTGAGGTTCGATACATCGGTTTATTTAGGTGGCAAAGTTGCGAATTAATCCTGTAATAATATCTCGACTGGTGAATGATTTTCATCAATTCAAACCATTCTGAATGCGTCGGGTTCTGAGGGAGTGAAAAGAAAACCCTCCAAGCGTTGAACACTTGGAGGACGCCTCGCCAAAAAGCTTCGTCGACGGGGTTAGTGTACTTCGTGCATCAATTTAACCAACAATGGAGACAATACCAGTGCTACTAAACCCACACCAACTCCGACCATACCGATGGTGCCAAATCCTTGGGTATAGACATAGAGTGAATCGAACCCTGAAATTTCTTCAGACCCACCCGTATTTATCGCCATTTTCTTTCCGATGAATCCTCCAATATTAAAGGCGTACGCTGAGGATAGAAACCAGATGCCCATCATAAAGCCAACGAGTCGTTTGGGAGCTAGCTCGGTTATTTTAGAAAGCCCAACCGGAGACATCATGAGTTCGCCGACCACCAAACACAGGTATCCAACCACCAGAAAGATGAAGGGTACCTTTCCCAAATCGTCGGCAAAGTTCCCGCTATACGAAAATGCGTAGAACCCGAGTCCGAGGAATATCAGTCCGTAGGCGAATTTGTATGGAGTGCGGGGATTGAAGTTTCTTTTCTGCATAGCAATCCACATAAGTGAAAAAGGAATGGCCAAGACCACCACGAAGATCGCACTGATGCTGTTGGTGCCTGCGGCGGTAAACAGCACAAGATTTACATTTCTGTCGGCAAACAGGGTGATCAAACTTCCGCTGAGTTCGTAGAAGCCCCAGAAGATAGTCATCAGCAAAGTCATCCAAAGTACCATGATCAATTGATGGCGCTCCTTGCCAGAAACCTGAAAAAACATCCAGATAAAGTAACCCAGTACGCCTAAGACAAGAATATTAAATAGGAGAGAGACCAATGTGCCCTCAAAGAGAACACCCCCAAACGCATTCAGTAGAAATTCTCCATATTGTATCAAGTAGGCGATTCCAGGAACACTGAGGAGAGCCACCAGAGGAATCAGATGTTTGATTTTGACGCCAAAGTATCTTTTGTCTAATTTCTCTTCTGACGGTGGTAAACCATGAGCTCCAAAAACGTTGATTTTTGTTCCTCTCCAAAAAACAAGTAGGCCAGATAGCATGCCTATACCCGCCGCTCCAAAACCATAGTGCCATCCGTAGGTATGGCCGAGCCATCCACACAAAATGGGAGCAACCGCTGCACCGATGTTTATGCCCATGTAAAATATCGTGAATCCTGAATCTCTGCGTACATCACCTTTTTCATAAAGTGTTCCTACAAAAGACGAAATGTTGGGTTTGAAAAATCCATTTCCAACAATCAGCAAAGCAAGCGCCGCATAGAAAAACACAGGATGCTCAATGGCTAGAATAAAATGCCCCGCCGTGAAGAAGATAGCCCCAAGCATAATTGATCGTCTAAAGCCTAAAATACGGTCAGCGATCATTCCGCCTATGGCAGGCGTGGCGTAGACCAACATGCCGTAGGCTGCATAAATTCCGATGGAGATCGAATCTTTTTCTGCTTCCGAGCTGAACATCTCCTTCACCATGTATAGCATCAACAAGGCACGCATGCCATAGAAACTGAAACGCTCCCAGAGTTCTGCGAAGAAAAGATAGAACAGGCCTTTTGGGTGTCCGAGTAGTTGTGGGTTAGTGTCGGTGGTCATAATTTGACAAATAGTTGACTGGATAAATATTCAGGTGGTGGTCGCCGATAATAATAAGAAAGCACCCGAAGGTGCTTTCTAAAACGATAATTTTAATGTCCTTCTTCCAGCACAATATCCTCTGCGCCGTGAGTTAGTTTCTTTAATTTCTTAAGGAACAAAATAAGTAGTAACCCGAAGGCTACTGAGAAAATTCCGATACCTGCAAACACTTCCATTTCACCGAAGTTAGATGCTGATTCCCCAAGTAGTCCGGCAACCTTATTTCCCATACCCGTCATAGCGAAGTAGAGTCCCATCATAATGGATCCGTATTTAAGTGGAGCTAGTTTGGTTACAAAAGAGAGGGCTACCGGCGAAGAACAAAGCTCTCCAATAGTATGCAGGAAGTAGGCGCCCACAATCCACCACATGCTAGCCAATCCTCCGTCTGCTGCTTCTCTAGTGGCTCCAACCATCATCACAAAGCCCATTCCCATGATCACATTACCAATTGCGATTTTAAATATGGCGGATTCTTCCTTGCCTTTGATTCGTCTTGCCGCCCAGTAGGTGGCTAAGGGGATACCGAAAAGAATGATAAACCCTGGATTGAAAAACTGAAATTGAGCGGCTGTCATCTCAAATAAGCCAAAGACACTTTTATCTGTCTTGTATTCTGTGTACAAATTCATCAAACCACCAGCTTGCTCGAAGGCACCCCAGAAGGCGATGACCATCAAAAAGGAAACCAGCAGAACAATGATTCGGTCACGTTCTTTTTCATCCAATTCATACTTGTAAATATTTATGCCCATACCAAGGAAAAGGCCGGCAATTATCGAAAGAACTCCAAATAAAATACTTGTTTCAATAAGCGTATAAACGCCAAAAGCGGCTAGTACTAAAGTAACCATCATAGAGATGGGATTTTTGAATAACCTCCCAATATGATTGGTGTCATCACCAGCACTCTTTTCTTCTTTTATGAAATCACCTACGCCTACAAGATGCTTGCGTCCATAAAGAAATTGGAGCAAGCCAAAGAACATACCGATTCCTGCCAAGCCAAATCCATAATGCCATCCATAGGTTTGTCCAATGTATCCGACAATTAATGATGAAAGTGCCGAGCCAAGATTAATGCCCATGTAGAAAAGGGTGAAGCCTTTATCTCTTCTGACATCACCTTTTTTATAAAGCTGGCCAACCATAGTTGAGATATTGGCCTTGAGTGCACCAACACCCAAAATGATTAGCGTGATGGCTGCATAAAAGGTGTTTTCGCCGGGCAGTGCCATAATGCCATGGCCGGCGACTAAAAGGACACCACCTATAATCACGGCTTTCTTTTGGCCAATGAATTTATCAGCGAGTATTCCGCCAGGGATGGACATCAGATAGACCATCATAGTGTATGTTCCGTATAGCGACAAAGCCTCCGCTTGCGTCCATCCGAATCCATTGTCAACAATATCTGCGACGAGGTAAAGCACGAAGAGTCCACGCATACCGTAATAACTGAATCGCTCCCACATTTCTGTGAAAAATAGAACGGCTAACCCACGTGGGTGCCCAAATAATTCATCTTCTTTATTCATGATTTTGGTTAAAGGTTAAGGTCGATTGCGTCAAATTAGACCTGTGATTTACTAAATAATAATGTAGTTGGAAATCCTTGGTCAAATCTAATGTTATGTAGAATCCGAATATTCCAGAGGAATCGGATCAGTTTTTTTTGAATTTGGAGGCCAATTTAGCCAATTATACTGAACCAAAAAAAACCCTCGTCGAATGACGAGGGTCTTAGTCCTTTTGAGTTAGACGTTTTGTCTATTGAAAAAATATGTTTGACACTAACCAATGAGGATTCATGGAGATCAGTACGATCAATCCACCTACAATTAGTCCAATGAGCAGGAGGATGTTTTGTTTGTATGTTCGTAATAATCGCATGATTCTAGAGGAGTTACCTTGTCTATTGTCAAAGGTTACATTGTGTCCGTTCGGGAATATGATGCTGCTCAAGCTTGAATGGTTGCATCTGGATGAGCAAAAGTTAGTTGGAACAGTGCCCACTCTGTGGAAGTTACATAAAAAAGCCCCTACGGTTGTAGAGGCCTTCTTTTATAATAAAATCATCTTACATCATGCCGCCCATGCCACCACCTGGCATTGGAGGCATAGCAGGAGCACCACCTTCTGGCTCTGGCTCATCTGCTACCACGCACTCAGTGGTGAGTAGGAGTGAAGCGATAGAAGCCGCATTCTCAAGGGCCAATCTCGTCACCTTAGTCGGATCAATGATACCAGCTTTGAACATGTTTACATATTCGCCAGATGCAGCATTGAAACCGAAATCTGCTTTCCCTTTAGCCACTTCATTCACAACCACAGAAGCTTCGCCACCAGCATTGCCGACGATCGTTCTCAAAGGTGCTTGAATAGCCGACGCAACAATTGCTACACCTGTGTTCTGATCTTCATTTTCAAGCTCTATTTTCTCTAGCGAATTGATGGCTCTGATAAGAGCCACACCTCCACCAGCAACAACACCTTCTTGTACGGCTGCTCTGGTTGCATGAAGTGCATCATCCACTCGATCTTTCTTTTCTTTCATTTCCACTTCCGTAGCTGCACCTATATAAAGAATGGCCACACCACCAGAAAGTTTTGCCAATCGCTCCTGCAATTTTTCCTTGTCGTAATCAGAAGTCGTATTCTCGATTTGCTGCTTGATCTGATTGATTCGTGCTTCGATATCCTTCTTCTTGCCAGCTCCTTTCACGATAGTGGTGTTGTCCTTGTCAATGAGAATCTTATCAGCGGTTCCGAGGTAGTCGATCGTTGCGTTTTCTAGTTTGTATCCTCTTTCTTCGGAAATGACAGTTCCACCGGTGAGGGTAGCGATATCCTCAAGCATGGCCTTTCTTCTATCACCAAAACCGGGCGCTTTTACGGCAGCAATTTTGAGTGAGCCTCTGATTTTATTTACCACAAGTGTCGCCAGTGCTTCTCCTTCCACATCCTCAGCAATGATCAATAAAGGTTTCCCTGTCTGAGCCGTTGCTTCAAGTACAGGAAGTAATTCCTTCATGTTAGAGATTTTCTTATCGTAAATCAAGATATAAGGAGACTCAAGATCAGCTTCCATCTTGTCCGTGTTGGTCACGAAATACGGTGACAAATATCCTCTGTCAAATTGCATTCCTTCTACGGTCTTCACTTCCGTCTCCGTACCTTTTGCTTCTTCTACAGTGATCACACCATCTTTTCCGACTTTTTCCATCGCATTGGCGATCATACTCCCTATCTCAGCATCGTTGTTTGCTGATACAGAAGCCACCTGAGCAATTTCATCGTTGGTCTTGATCACCTTCGATTGCTTTTGAAGATTTTCTACAACCGCAGAAACAGCTTTGTCAACGCCTCTCTTGAGATCCATAGGATTTGCACCGGCTGCTACGTTTTTTATGCCGATTCCAAAGATCGCCTGAGTCAAAACAGTCGCCGTAGTGGTTCCATCTCCAGCATCATCTGCTGTCTTAGAAGCCACTTCTTTCACCAATTGTGCACCCATGTTCTCTACCGGATCCTTTAGTTCAATTTCTTTTGCTACAGAGACACCATCCTTGGTTACGGTAGGGGCACCAAATTTTTTGTCAAGTATAACATTTCGACCTTTTGGCCCCAACGTTACTTTTACTGCATCTGCCAGGATGTCCACACCTTTCTTGATGCCGTCTCGGGCGTCAGTATTGAAAAATAGTTCTTTTGCCATTTTTTATATTTTTTGATTGATTTACTAATGTGATTAAATGATTCCGTAGATGTCAGATTCTTTCATGATCAGGTAGTCAGTGCCGTCGATGGCTACCTCCGTACCTGAATATTTTCCATAAAGAATTTTGTCTCCAACTTTGACCGTCATTGGCTCATCTGGTTTTCCAGATCCGACGGCTATTATGGTTCCGCTTTGGGGTTTTTCTTTTGCTGTATCCGGGATGATTATTCCGCTTGCGGTTTTCTCTTCAGCCACGGCTGATTCCACGAGCACACGATCGGCCAATGGAGTAAATTTCACTTTTGACATTTTTCTATTTGTATTAGGATTAGAATTAACTTTTCGTATTCGGCCTGTGAGCAGTTTATGTGCCAATGGAATAAATACTGACATTATTACTGCATTTTATTCCTCACTCTGTCATAAATCCGAATTGTAAAAAAAAACCTGACAGGCAAATCACCCAGCAGGTTTAATATTTTTATACGGACTATTTCTAGTCGCTTGTAGAATCGGCAGAATCGTCGACCAATCCCTCTAGTGCCGCATCGGTACTCTCTGAGCTTGCAGGAGCATCAAGCGGAAGTGCAGGTTGCTGTTGTTGCCCCGCATTGTCTAGATTGGGTGTGGAGATTGTTCCTGAAGTGGTGTCAGGGATCATCACATTGGCAACAAGCGTAAGAACCAGCATCGTGATGGCTAATGCCCATGTGGCTTTCTCTAAAAAGTCACCTGTCTTTTTTACGCCCATCATTTGGGTGGCGCCAGATCCGCCGAACTGACTTGATAATCCTCCACCTTTCGGATTCTGTGCGAGGACGACTAGCATCAATAGAATTGCTGCTATAATTATGATGGCAATGAGTGCTGTATACATGTTATTTTTTGATCTCTTGAATTAGACCCGCAAAGTAAGATTTTTTTTCTGGGAATTTCAAGTTAAGTGTCTCATAGATTGAGATGGCTCTTTTGGGATTGCCTTGGTTCAGATAAATCTGGGCTAAATATTCCGAGGCTAGTTCAGGATTCCATTCTGAACTTTCTTGGGATAAATCGGAAGAACTGTCTGCTCCGGATCGTCGTTTGATTGAAGGGCTTTCCTTGATGAACTTCTCAATGAGCTGATTGGCACCACCAGCTTCGTCATCATCTTTCCCTCCCTTTTTTGCCGTTCCTGTGGACTTTGAACCAGGTTTTGTTGCTCTGGTTGAGCTCTTGCTGTCACTAGACTTTCTTTTTCTTTTTGAAGAAGAGGCTTTTGAAATGGACGTGCTAGTGCCTGTACTGCCGTAATCCAGAAATGCTCTGGTGGATGAACGAACCGGTCTTTCTTCTTCTGTTTTAGGCTTGCTTTCTGATTTTTTAGCGGGTTTTGCTTTCTGTGCGGCTGGTTTTTCAGCAGCTTTTTCTTCCTTGTTCTCACCGTGTGGTACTCCACTTATGTCGTTATCAATAAGAAATTTGATATCCTCATCAATAGAATGTTCTTTTTTAGGAGACTTAATAGCAGCTTTTTTCTTCGCTGCTACTTTCTTCTTCGTTTCTTTCTTTGGTTCAGCTTTTGGAGTCAGCTTAGTGACCTTTTTCTTTTCCGGTTTTGGTTTTTCTTCTTTCTTCGCCTTAACAGGTTTACTCACAGCTTTGTTCGCCTCTTTCTTTGGTTTCTCCTTTTTTAAGGCCGTCTTCATAGCCATGTCCAGATCTTCTCTTTTTATCTTCTGTCTTTTGCCCCGACTAGCTCTGGCAGGTTGTCGAACTTTCTTAGGTTCTTCAGGCTTTGTCTCTTTCTCCTTTTTCACCTCCTCCATGGCCGCAGCAACGGATTGAGCATCTCCATCGTCTTCCTTATCAGGATTCTCAATTTCGAAATTGGTGACCGTGGAGGGTTCGGAAGAGGTTTTAGATTTTATTTCAGATTTCTCGCTTTTCTCTTTCTCAATTTTTTCTTCAGATTCCTCTTTTTCTACCTTTTCTACGAGTGCAGAATCCGCTGCTTTTGCCAAATCTTCAATTGACTTTACAGTTTTTGATGGTAGCGAAGGCTCATCTTCATCCTCCATGTTATCGTTGGAGATGACTTTTCCTTTGGCGAGAGGAATGGGGTTTTCGTCTTCTTCCTCATCATCAAAATCGTCATTGGAGATAATGCCAGCCTGAACGATAGGTTTTGCTTCTTCCTCAGTATCTTCCTTTTCATCCTCAGGGTCGGAGTTAGTAATTACTTCTCCCTTGGCGAGAGGAATGGGGTTTTCATCCTCCTCCTCCTCATCAAAGTCATCGTTGGAGATGATGCCGCTTAGTGGGAAGGGTTTTTCTTCCTTTCTGGTTGCATCCGTTTTAGACTCTATGGAGGCCTCTGTCTCCGTTGGGGCTTCTTTTGGAATAGGTTCGCTTGATTCTACTTTGGGTTCTTCTTTTTTGCTTTCCTTTTCTTTTTCTACTTCTTTTTTAGCGTCAATCTTATTTTTTGGCTCCTTAACAGCTTTTTCTTTTTTAGACACCTCTTCTCCCGTATCCTGTACTTTTTCAGCCGCCCGTCTGAGTGCAACAGAAAAGGCTTCCTCTTCCTCTATCTGATTTTGAATGTCGGTGAAGTGCATCCTGGACTTCTTGAGTTCGCTCATGTCATGCTGAAGCTCATCCAGCATTTGATCCATGGCATCACCTGTGGGTGCTTTGAGGTTTTCAGGTGCAAGGTCGCTATCAGAAAGCAAATGATCTTCAGAAGTGGTCTCGGTGGGAGAAGGTTTCTCGCCAGTGCTTTCCTTTAAAGGAGTAGATTCTACTTCTTCAGATTTCTGCGGTGCAGCTTCGACTTTGTCCACAACAGCAGGCGTATCATCGGCAGATTCCTTTCTGTCAGTAAACTGAACGGTCTCGTTCTCTTCAATTTGAGGAATATCAGCCAGAAAGACGAGATCACCACTGATGTACTTTTTTAGGTGTTTGCGGTCAGTAGCATAAATAGCCGCTGATGCCGTGAGAGCATCTTTTGAATCATGCGCCAAATCCTTAGAAGCTCTGGCCGCAATGGATCTACCAATGGAGAAATAGGGAAAATCAACTAAGGATTTGTTCAAATCCTCTAACTGTCCTTCCGTCAAACTTTCTGGTGATCGCAGATAATCGATGAACTTTTGTTTGTTCACAGGTTAGTGTTTTGACTAAAATTAAGAAAAATTACCAATTTGCCACCGATGCATTGAAGATATCGAGAATTATTTGATCAAAAATTTCTTCGACAAATTGATCTTCGTTGCTTGCCAAGTCTATGTTTTCAGAATCAAAGTCCACGAAAAAACTAAAATTTTGATCAAAATCGAATTGATCATTTTTGATATTTACGTAGGTTGCTTTTATTGTAATTTGTACTCGTGATGTAGAAGAAACTTGTAACCCATCTGGCCCTGCTGTAGGTGCTACTGGGTTCACCGTATAGTTGGAGATGTAGCCATCAAATTGTAAATCACCATTATTCTCTACAAGCGTCAGGCTGGTATTCTGCTGAAAGTAGTCTCTGATTTTCTCTGTAAAAACCTGACTCATGGTTGATGGACCTAAGAGTGCATTGTTGTAGAATTGCTGGATTGAAATGGTCTGCTCATTGTTCACTAAAGAGGCACCTGTAAAGGAATATACGGAACACCCTCCCAATGGCAAGATGATCGGAAGAATAAATAAAAGCAGGGATTTATAATTCTTCCAGTTCATACTGCTTGATTTTTCTGTAAAGGGTTCTTTCTGATATGCCAAGATCAAGAGCGGCATATTTACGCTTATTCTTGTTCTTTTTCAACGCCTTGATAATCATTTCCTTTTCTTTTTTCTCCAGAGAAAGAGATTCGTCTTCATCTACATGCGAAATATCCTCAACTTCAATTTCATAATTTGTCGTTGATTCCTGAGTGGGTTCAAGATAAATCGATGTTTCTTCCTCAACTGGAGCGGGTGCTGTCTGCGTGATTTCGGGAATTGGTGTGGTGTCTTCTTTGAAAAGATGCCCGTGCTCCCGCAAAATGTCTGCACTTGATGAATCGTTTTTAAGTATTTCAAGTACCAGTCCTTTCAAGTCGGACATGTCCTTTTTCATGTCGAAGAGGACTTTGTATAGAATGTCTCTTTCTGAAAAATTTTCGGAAGATTCCTGATCAATAATCGCTGGCAAATTCCGAGTTCCAGGCAGATATCCTCTTAGTTTTTGCGCTGTGATTGTGCGTTCTATTTCGAGGACACTGATCTGCTGTACGAGGTTCTTGAGCTGCCGAATGTTCCCTGGAAAACGATAGCCAAGCAGGACTTGACGAGCTTCATCCGTCAGAGAAAGCCCCTTACTTCTGTAGGTTTCTGAAATATCGGAAGCAAACTTTCTAAAAAGAAGCAGAATGTCGTCACCTCTTTCTCGAAGAGCGGGGACATAAATTGGAACCGTATTGAGTCGGTAATATAGATCCTCTCGAAACTTTCCTTTGTCCACAGCATCGAGAATATTGACGTTACTTGCAGCGATGACTCGCACATCTGTTTTTTGGACTTTCGAAGATCCAACTTTTATGAATTCACCATTTTCGAGTACTCGAAGCAGTCTGGCTTGTGTTCCAAGTGGCATTTCACCTATTTCGTCAAGAAATATGGTCCCCCCATTCGTCACTTCGAAATACCCTTTCCGCTGATCCAAAGCGCCAGTAAATGCGCCCTTCTCGTGACCGAAAAGTTCAGAGTCGATAGTCCCTTCTGGAATGGCACCACAATTTATGGCAATGAATTGACCATGCTTGCGATGAGAGATCGAATGGATGATTTTGGAAAAAGATTCTTTCCCCACTCCACTTTCACCTGAAATAAGAACAGACATTTCAGTAGGCCCAACTTGTAGTGCCACGCGCAGGGCATGGGCTAGCTTGGGTGAGTTGCCTATGATTTCAAATCGCTGCTTAACTGATAATATGTCTTGATCCGAAACAGGCGTCATATGATTTCTCCAAATAGGGTGCCGGCACTACAATCCACAATGTGTACATGTACATACTGCCCAATGGTGAGTCCTTCAGCAGGGAAAATGACCACTTTATTTGCGCTGTTTCGTCCTTGCATTTGTTGGTCAGACTTCTTGCTTAGGCCTTCGATTAGGACTTTACAATTTTTCCCAATGTCGAGTTTATTTCTGACAAGAGAAAGCTCATGCTGCTTGGCCATGATCTCTTGCAATCTGGCTTTTTTCACATCAAGAGAAATGTCGTCTTCGTACTTTTTTGCAGCCAGTGTTCCTGGGCGCTCAGAATAGAAGAACATGTACGAATAATCGTATTGTACATAGTCCATCAATGAGAGGGTGTCCTTATGTTCTTCGTCTGTCTCTGAACAAAATCCCGTGATCATATCAGAGCTAATTCCGCATTCCTCTCCAAGGATATCGCGTATCGCATCCACACGATTGATGTACCATTCTCGATCGTAGGTACGATTCATCATTTCGAGTATTCTTGAATTCCCACTCTGAGCAGGAAGATGAATGTAGTTGCAGACATTTTCATGCTTTTTTATTGTATGCAATACCTCGTCTGTAATGTCTTTTGGATGAGATGTGGAGAAGCGTACGCGTAGTTCTTGATCAATCTCAGCGACCATCTCCAGCAAGTTCGAAAAGTTAACAATGACCCCTGATTGCGTTTTTTCCAGCTTGGCTTTGTTGTTTTCTTCTGCTGACCATTTGTATGAATCTACGTTTTGACCAAGTAGAGTTACCTCTCGATAGCCTTTGGAAAACAAATCCTGAGCTTCTCGCACGATCGAATGAGGATCACGGCTTCTTTCCCTGCCTCTGGTAAAGGGCACCACGCAGAATGAACACATATTGTCGCATCCTCGCATGATGGAAATGTAGGCGGTCACTCCGTTTGAATTCAGCCGAACAGGGGTAATGTCGGCGTAGGTTTCTTCCTTTGATAGAAATGTATTTATCCCTCGTTCTCCTTCATCGGCTTTTTCCACCAGTTTGGGTAAGTCTCGATAAGCATCAGGGCCTACCACCAAGTCCACAATTTTTTCTTCTTCTAAGAGCTGTGACTTTAATCGCTCTGCCATGCATCCTAGAACGCCGATGGTAACGTCCCGGTTTTTCTTTTTGATGGCATTGAAAAAATTCAGCCGATTTCTAATCGTTTGTTCTGCCTTCTCGCGAATGGAGCAAGTATTTATAAGAATTACCTCAGCAGAATACGGGTCAGCTGTGGTGTCAAATCCTTCTTCTTTGAGGATGGAGGTCACAATCTCACTGTCAGAGAAATTCATTTGACATCCGTAGCTTTCTATGTAAAGTTTGCGTGCTTTTTTATTCAAGCCTTCTTTCGTGCTAACGAAATCACAAGCTTCCGCTTCTTCCTTCTTGTCGAGTACGTCTATGTCTGCTATTAGTCCGTTCATAATTTCCTTGGCGCAAAGATAACTCTCCATATAGAAAAGTGACAATGTGTCAGTGAACAATTCGTAAATTTTGTCTTTGAACTCTTTTCTTTGCTTAATGGCAATTATCAAAACAATTAATGGCAAATCACCCAAACTAGGAGAGGGGTGTTGGCTTGCAGACAATGCAGTGGTCGTAGGAGAGGTGGAGATGGGAAAGAACTGTACAATTTGGTTTGGAACAGTTGTGAGAGGGGATGTTCACTTTATCAGGGTTGGAGACAACACGAACATACAGGACAATGCGACAATCCATTGCACCTATCAGAAAGCTCCTACAACGATCGGGTCGAATGTATCCATCGGACACAATGCGATCGTTCACGGTTGCACTCTAGAGGATAATGTCCTTATCGGAATGGGAGCGATTGTCATGGATCATGCGGTGGTGAAGCGAGGAGCAATTGTTGCGGCAGGCGCGGTGGTGTTGGAAAACACTGTGATAGAAGAGAATTGCATCTATGCAGGTGTGCCCGCCAGGAAAGTCAAAGAAGTGGATGGAGGAAACATAGAAATGATGAAACGAATTGCTGGAAATTACGTGAAGTATGCTTCTTGGTTTGAAGGTCGTTAATTGGTTAAATAGTTGATTAGTTAACTAGTGGGTTCTTTCCCAGTATTATTATTTTTGATTTTTGGAAATTATTGCAATAAAAATATGCTAGTAAAATTTCTACTTACGGCTCTTGCCACAATGGTGGCGGCTTACATTTTGCCTGGAGTGGAGGTGGATGGCTTCTTTAGTGCCTTTATATTGGCTATGCTTTTGGGGTTTCTGAATGTGACTGTTAAACCAATTCTATTGATTCTCACGATCCCCGCTACAGTTCTGACACTTGGTGCATTCATCTTGGTGATTAATGCACTGGTGGTGCTTCTTGCTGACGCAATCATGGAGGGGTTTTACGTGGAGAATTTTTGGTGGGCGCTATTGTTTAGTCTACTACTTTGGCTGACTAACTCTTTACTAAAAGATGTTAGTGGGGGGGAGGAGAAATAAAAAAAGGAGCCGAAGCTCCTTTATTTAGGGTCTGCTGAAAAACTCTGATCACGTACTTTATTCATTTTATTTGCCCTCAAGCCGGGCGGGCTCATACTTTCTGTCTTGATACAGAAAGTAGGCAAACCTGCCTGCGGTAGGCAGGGAAATCAAGGCTGCATGAAAAAGTCTAAAAATCCGTTCCAATGCCTAAAATCCACCAAACTTCCAGCCGCACCAGCCTGCTCGGGCAATGGTGTATTTTTGTCGGCATTATAGCGGATTTTCTTAACGCCATTTTCATGAGGCCGATCCAGACCACTAACGTGCACGGGTTTTTAATACAATTGCCATTTTTGTTTGCACTAAAATTCGCAATACGCCTCAAAATCTACCCTTGGTAATATGGAGTTATAGATTTCGCCTTGGTTTTAGTTTCTCAGCAGACCCTATTTATATCAGGGTGAGTGTTGAAAACTCAACTATTTCACATGAACTAGGTTATCGCATGTTTAGAACTAATTTACTAGTCAACCATTTCACTAGTCACTAAACTAGAAATATACCGGACACTGCGGGTCTTTCTTGTGATTTTTTAGTTTGATACGGTAGTTGATCATGATCTCGTGCGTACCCTTTGTGTATTGGGTGAGTGGAGAAGTGATCGCATCGTACGCATAGCCCACTCTGAAATTTTCATTTAGAATAAACTGAGTAATGAAGACCACCGCATCACCACTTCGATACGAAACACCTACGTAGGCAATATCTTCAAAGATCACGGTCCCATTGACATCCCATCCAATAGGCACATTCTCTTGATACCTGATGAGAAATCCAGGACTTAGTTTTATCAGAGGGCTCATGTCAAAAACGACACCACCAGTAAGATAGTAGAATCGACTTTCTCTGGAATCTGTGGGTACATCCGCCTCTATCTCAAATACTTTGTTCGTAAGAATGTAAGGCACAGAAAAGCCAACATACATTTGAGGATTTGCGAAATAAAGTCCAGCGCCGAAGTTGGGAGAGAATTTGCTGATATTGGTATACAAAGGATCAGTCTGATCAAAAGGATTTGTTTCAGAGAAATTTGACTGTCGGTTATTGAAGCCAGCTTGCAATCCCATCGAAAGAATCCCAGAGCCAGTTCTTATTTTATAAGCATAGCTGCCATAAACACCCACATCCTCATGCACTCCCACCTGATCTCTGGTCATGAGCAATCCTACACCAATTTGGTTGGATTGGAATGAATTGTGGGCTGTGAGGGATTGAAAAACCGGTGCTCCGGGTACGTTGATCCATTGATCTCTATTCCGAACGACCGCACTAAACACGTTCAGACTACCTGCATAGGCGGGGTTGAGAGATAACCCATCATACATATAGGTGGAGGTTACTGGTCGTTGTTGTGCAAACAATCCTATTGCTCCCAGAAGGATCAACACAAAACCGAAGAGTCTAGATTTCAATTTCATATGCCTAAAATTACCTAACTAATTCTAAATAACCCTGTACTAATTCAGAACCGTCTCCTTTATCAATGATATAGAAGTAAGTTCCGGAAGGTAGCGGCTTATTTCTATCACTCATGCCATCAAAGCGTTTTGAGAAGTTGTCATAGCCATCTACATCATATACCTGCTGTCCAGCCCGTGTGAAAACCTTAACGTTATTGTCTGGATAAAAGTCTAGACAATCTATTAGGAAGAAATCATTCCGGGTATCACCATTGGCAGTTACAAAGTTGAATACCTGCACGGCGGTGTTGATACTGAAGGCTGCTGAGTAGTCACATCCATTGTCTGCTCGGAAGTTAACTGTGTAATTCCCAGGGGAAAGTCCATTAATCGCACCGTCCGTGATTGGTTCACCTGTCGTATTGTAGGTTATGCGAGCACCACTCTCATCAAACCAAGCTGCTGAATCTACAAAGTTGAAAGAAGAGAAACCAATGTATGCGTCCCCATTAAACTGGTTGATTGCACCATCTTCTGTTCTCAAGCAGAGTGAATTGGTAGCGACTATTTCGAAAATCGGATCGGTTATTACTTGATCTATACTTATAGGTGTAGTAGCAGAAACACAACCAGTGATGAGATCCGTTGCTCGTACTATATAAGAGCCTTCTGATAGTGTTGTAGGATGACTACTAGTCAAAAGAACCGTAGTAAGACCAGTGTCGTTTGAGTCAAACCAATCAAACTGATACCCATCCGTTGCACCGTTCACTGTTGCTACAGCCTCACCGTTTGGTGATGTACAGTTGGTGTTATTTGCAAGGAAAGTTACATTCGGGTTTGGTACTATCTCAGAAGCGTCTATAATCGGGAACTCAGTGAAATATATACAACCAGTTATCAGATTTGTCATAGTTACTCGATAGTCTCCTGCAACTAATGAGTCGGCATAAAAACCAATCTGAGGAAAACGAGTATCGGTAGGATTATCCAAGCTTGTCCATTGAATATCGAATTCACTTAAGTCCTCATTTGTCACTTTAGCGATACCAAGGCCTTGAACAAACTCAGTATAGCAATAGATTTGATCTCTCTCGACTTCCACAATTGGCTTGTATTCCATATTAATCGCATTGTCAATAATGACAGGAATAACATCAGACTCGCAGATATCATTCAGTCCTGGTATGTCGCGAACCACCAAAGTGTATGCGCCATCTTCCAAATCTTCAACCAATGACCCAGAGAAATCTGGATTGGCCAAATCAGGAGAATTTTGAGAACCGATGAACCACAAGTAGTCGTATTCATCCAGTGGATAGGTAGGCTGAATTACCGTAGCAGCCATCCTACCATTGAAATTCACGCAATTGGTATTACTTGCCGTTGTTACTGAAATTTGCAGCGGCTCTGGGGCATTCTTAGTTAGAACGTATGGATCAGCAACCGTTACACATCCTGTCACATTGTTGGTTACTGTTAAATTGAATGTCCCTGCTGGTATTCCAGAAATTGTTGCAGTATTTGTCAACCCAACAACTGCTCCTCCAAATTCATCAATTCCTGTCCAATCCCACGTATATCCTGTTACAGGATCATTGCTCGTTGAGCCATCGGCTTCTGCCGAAATGGAACCATTTGGTGTTGCGGGATCACATCTAGTATTTTCTTCAAAAGCGACAAATGCGATTACTGGTGGAGTGGAAATATCCTCAACAGTCACTTGTAGTGGTGATTCCATCACACATCCTCTGACATCATGTGTAGCTATGATGAAATAGTCACCAGCAGCTAACACGTCAAATAGTACAGGATCCGTACCAGCAGGTAACGTTGCAATTGGTGCCGATGTATTTGGGTTATCATTATATAAATCAAATGTGTAATCTTGAGGCATGTCCTGATTCATAGCCGTGATTGTGATGGAACCACTAGGAGGGTTACAATCAAAAGCGTCCACTACAAATACAGCATCAATTTCGGGAGCTATTGGATCATTCTCATAAAGCTCACCCACAGCGCTGATTGTACAACCTGTCACTGCGAAGGTCACTTCTACTTCATAGAATCCACCTACTTGATTACTCATCGTACTTCCATTGTTGATCATGGCTCCACGTACCATTCCTACATTGTCATAAGCATACCACGTGAAGGTGTAATCAGTATTTGTGTCATCTTCACCATCTGCTGTGGCAGTCATTTCTCCGTTAGCAAGTGAACAAGGATCGTCATTTTGAGTCACTGTTAGTTCCAGTACGGGATATACGATAGCATCTTCCACTTCAAAATCAATTGACTCAGAAAGGCAATTTGATCCGTTATTAGTTACTACGGCATAATAGCTCCCGACGGCAAGACTGCCAACCTCATAAGGTGCTACGTTTGCCGTTCCTTGAGAAATGTTCGTTCCTTGTTCGAATACTTCAAGAACATATCCTTCAGTGTCCATTGCTGTTTCATCAAGTGTAACTCCCGTTTGCAGCACTTCTAACAAGACAAAGCTTCCATTTGGATTACAGAAGGTCTGATTATTCGCTTCATAGTTCACAATGATTGGATCATCGTCTCTGTCAGTAATGGTGAATTCTTGGGTGTTGAAACAACCAGTATTTGTATTGCTAACAAGAACGGTATACGTTCCTGCTCCCAGATTAGAAAGAGTTGCCAGCGTTGCACCTCCAATTGGGGATCCCGTTCCAGAGCCTGTGTGCCATTGGAAGGTATAACCAGCCTGCGTTTCGTCACCACCATCACCAGTCACGGTCAATGATCCATTTGTGTCTGTGCCTCCAGCGCAATTCAAATTGTCAACTAAAGCTGCCAACTGTATATCTGGAGCAATACTTAAGTCTTCTATATTCAATCGAACTGCCGCTGCAGAGCAGCCAGTTGTGGTATTTCTTGCTGTCACATTATACTCACCACTTGCTAGTTGTGTTTCAGAAATTGAAGGACTGCCATTATTAAGGTAAGTATTAACTATCACATTATCTGAGATAGGACCTTGGTAAATAATTATTTCGTATTCATCAAGATCATCTATGCCAGCATCAATTCCATCTATATCGGCATCTGTAATTGTTATCGAGCCATTGAAATTAGCTGCATTAGGAACACAATTAGTGTTATCCACTTTTGCAGCCATGATGACTGTTTCATCCAGAGTTGGAATATTTTCATTCTTTGGTACATCAAAGGTTGCTTCTACATCACATCCAACATTGGGAGCAATAGCTCCGGCACCTGTTTTTGAAACAAAGACGGTGTATTGGCCGCTAGATAATCCTGTGAGGATTGAAATGTCGGCTCCCACTAGTGCATCTCCCCTTACGTTAACATCAGCATTCATATTTCCTTGATTGTCATAAAGAAAATCTGCATGAGCCGTTGTTTGAACGGTACTACCTCTGTACCACTCTACTACGTAATTAGCGGCACTCACGGTAGGGTTATCCAATTGTGTCCCATCATGGAAGATGTCTATACTCAAAGCGCCATCTCCTACTTGATTGGTGTTATCACAATATGTATCATCCACGACCGAACCAACTTCTACTTGCACCGTTGGATCAACGACCTCATCATCAATATCTACATCAATATCAGCCGTAAGCGAAGTGGTACATCCAGTGACTTCATTGGTAACGAATATGGTGTAAGTACCAGCATCAATATCTTCGATACGTGTAGAGC